>Ga0307468_100000230_pt1 | contig 13272 bp, 12 predicted proteins | sample atmdna_FD_203085 | JGI IMG/M metagenome (GOLD analysis project Ga0307468, IMG submission 203085) | Hardwood forest soil microbial communities from Morgan-Monroe State Forest, Indiana, United States - atmos_gases AM2C_05 | ecosystem: Environmental > Terrestrial > Soil > Temperate forest > Bulk...
AGGTTGCTTCGGAAATTCTTGCGGGATCCACTCAAAGTGTTAATAGATATATCCCATACTTATGGAGACATAGCCCATTTTAAATTCGGAAGACAAAATGTCTATCTCTTAAATCGTCCTGATTACATAGAAGATGTATTAGTTACTAATTACAAGAATTTTATCAAAAGTAGGGGATTGCAGGTATCAAGGCGACTTTTGGGTAATGGATTGGTTACTAGTGAAGGGGAGTACCATGACAGACAACGACACCTGATACAACCAACATTTTATCCTAAGCGAATCAAGTCTTATGCGGATATTATGGTGAAGCAAGCACTTGATATGTGTAATAGCTGGAACGATGGAACAATACTCGATATTCACAAGGAAATGATAAAGCTTACATTAGCAATTATTTGCAAGACTGTATTAGGTTACGATATCGAGCCAGGACATGATGAAGTTGGTGATAATCTCAAGACATGCATGAAATATTTTAACCGTCTTCTGATGCCATTTGGTGAATTAATTGAAAAAATACCCCTCTTACCCATAAACAAAGGATTTCAGACAGCCAAACGGGATTTGGATTCAATAGTATATAGAATGATCAAAGAGCATAGAAAGAAATTGGATAAAGGACATGAAAAAAAAGAAGATGATGATTTATTATTTACACTTCTGCAAGCACAAGACGAAGAGGCAGGGATAGGAAAAATGACTGATGAGCAGTTGAGAGATGAAGTAATGACAATATTTTTGGCCGGACATGAAACTACTGCAAATGCACTGACATGGACTTACTATCTACTGTCCGAACACCCAACAATTGAAACAAAACTTCAAGAAGAGCTTCATTCGATTTTTGGTAACAACAGAACAACTATCACAGTAGACGATGTACCAAGGCTTGAATATACGGAAAAGATCTTGACAGAATCTATGCGACTCTATCCACCCGCATGGGCTTTAGGCCGTCAAGGTATTGACGATTATAAGGTGGGAGGATATACTGTACCCAAAGGATCAATTATTTTAATGAGTCAATATGTAATGCACCGCAATCCTCGATATTTCCCTGAACCCGATCGTTTTTATCCCGATCGTTGGACAGAAGAATTTAAAAAACAATTACCAAGGTTTAGTTACTTTCCTTTTGGTGGTGGCATTAGAGGATGTGTAGGAGAACCATTCGCGTGGTTGGAAGCAATTCTTCTGGTTGCTACTATATCCAGGCAATGGAGGATGAAACATGTACCATCTCACAAAGTTGAATTGAAAGCTTTAATCACATTGCGCCCCAAGTATGGAATGCAAATGAAGTTTACAAAAATATAATATGAGTTTATGGAAACGGATCAAAATTCTTATTTTTAATTAAAATACCAAATTATGATAATAATCTCTGTTGAGAGATCTTTTTAGTAACTACTTACAGTTTTAGCTGTTTGGTTTATAGAACCACTAATAGTTCAAATACGTTTTCAAAAACCTTTGTCAGAAAAAATGATTAGTACGCATGAGTATTGCATCCGTCCTAGTCCGAATATTATTGATACCGTAATTAGTAAATATATACAAGGAAACTCATTATTCACTCAAGAGATGAAAACGATGAAAGTTGCTGCAGAACTTGTAGCATGTCCTCAGCATGTGCTTATGAACCTGAAGAATATATTACATTATTTACGCTGAAGCGTTTAACGCTGACAAGGGATGGATCTTTTATTAACCATGAGAATCTTTATTATGTATGGACATAGAAGCAGTAAAAGTTCTTCTGATTGTTGCAATTGCCCTGACGTTTCTAGTTTTATTGTTATCAAGTTCTGGAGAGCTACGCTTACAAGCAGCGTCAGTCGTTTTCGACAAATCTAATTTTAGTAATCCCCTGAAAATTGATAACAAGTATTTTCCTTTAAAACCTGGTACCACAATGATTTACGAAGGTAAAAGCGAGGAGGACCCGACACGGGAGGTGTTTGTAGTGACCAATGATACAAAGGAAATAATGGGTATACCCACGCGTGTAGTTCATGATGACTCGTATGTCAAAGGAGAACATGAAGAAACTAAGGATGATTGGTTTGCACAGGATGACCAAGGAAATGTCTGGTTTGTGGGTGAATACACTACCGACCTTACTAACAAGGGAAGCCACGAAGGGTCTTGGGAAGCAGGTGTGAAAGGAGCCAAAGCTGGAATAATAATGGAGGCAGAACCTAAGGTTGACGATAAGTATAACCAAGAATTCTTAAAAGGTGTCGCCGAAGACAAAGGTGTAATCCTCAGTTTAGATGAGAACATAACAGTTCCATATGGGACTTTCTCAAACGTGCTTAAAACCAAGGATTTTACACCACTTGAACCTGACATTGTTGAAAACAAATATTATGCGCAGAATATCGGTGAGGTTAAGGCTATAAGCGTAAAAGGCGAGTCAGATGTAGAAACCTTAGTGCAAATTAATGCCACGGGTAAGAATAACTCAAATTCAGACTAAACATTGACCTAAAGATCTCATAATTCTAAAGACTCAAGGTTCGACAATCAGTAAAGTTTTTTCAAACAATATTAGAATTCTATTACCATACATGAGTATTGTGAAAATATTCATTAGTGTAGCCGGAATCCAAGTCAATAAGGTGTTTGGATAAAATAAAAGCTATCTATGAAGCTGATGGATTAATCTTCACCACTAAACTCTATGCTCAAACCTCTTTTTCGATTTAACTCTAGTTTATAATCCTCATAATCCTCAACAGGGATAACTTCTAGATTCTTGCCATTACATACAGGACAGCGGTTAATCAAAGGGGAACCTTTTAACAGGGATACGGCCCAAAGACAATTGTTACAAATAACCAAGTCCCTATTTTCAGTACCTTTTTTTGCATACATATTTGTAATTATAGATTATGAGACGATGAAATATATAATTAATTAACTAATTGCCCAGTATACCACAAAATAAAGGAGAGTTCCAGTTTTTTAATAGGCCCAGTATGAAGCTGTTATCGCACCGAACTTTCGTGGTATTGATACCACAATTAGTAAATAGATGCAAGATTCAAAATTTAATGATTTAATGGTTAATATGGAGAATTTGGTTTCTATCATCTATACTTTCTTCTTTCAAAATAGTCTGTGAAATGTCTAATGAGGTAAATAATTGCAAATGTCCCTCCAAGAGATAGAGAAATAATAGACACCAGCCATATTACATCACTCTTCACCATATCCATATCTTCTATGACTAACAAGGAATTAAAGGTAACTTGTTTGCTAAAATACTAAGCCTCTAACGCAATCACACTATCCATATAATATTTCTAATTTCTGCTATTTCAACTATTTTAGAAATTTGAAAAAACCTATCGTAATATACTAATGATCATAAATAAGTCCTGCTTTATGTCTGATAATCCATTAAAAATAATCGGTAATAAGACAATCTAATTCACCTTAATATTCTCTATTACCATATAATCAATAGAAATGTTTGAGAAAAGATGCGCATATAAAAGGTATTACTAGATGAATCCACATACCAATGGAAGACAAATCTATACTACTAAATAATAATATTAAAATGAGATACTTGGAATCAAAACCAAAACAAGGCAACCATATTTCTGATAGGCACATTTTGTTTATTCATGGTCTTGGTTCATCGGCTGATAGATGGTTAGATATTCCTGATGCAATATCAATGTACTATCACACGATAGCCGTTGACTTAATTGGTTTTGGAGGAAGTGACAAACCAACAGATGTTAATTATACCATTGAAAAGTTCTCAGAATTCATTCTAGAATTTTTAGAGAAAATTGGACTAAGTGGTGATGAGCGAAAAATTACATTAGTAGGTCATTCACTAGGAGGGTATATAGCTGTTGATTTTGCTATAAGAAATAAGGGACTGATAGAAAAGCTTGTGTTACTTGATTCTTCAGGCTTTCTGAAAGGACCAACACCTCTACTTGAGCAATACCTAAATGCTGCTAAATATCCATCATATGATAGTGTAAGGAATGTATTTGAACAAATGGTGGCTCAACCCTGGAAAGTTTTGCCTGTACTTATTAATACTTTTATAACAAGGATTAACTCACCTGGTGCAAAATATCCATTTGAATCAGCTTACCAGAATAGTACTACTACGCAGATTGACTTATCAAGACTAAAATCTATCGAAGATATTCCTACATTGATAATATGGGGTAAAAGCGATAACTTGATACCGATAGAGTATAGTGAGCCGTTCAAGCAAGTTTTTAAGAATTACAGAGTTGAAAAGATAGAAGATGCTGGCCATGCACCCTTTGCTGAGAAACCCGCTATCATATGCGAATTCTTGCATTCATTTTTATCAGAAAATAATTAATGCGTTAAATGAAGCCATCTAGTTTCAATAAAGTCTATTTTAAAAGTCATAGCCGGCGCCAACGATGTTGCTAGCCCAATTACAGTAAAGCCGCCTGTTGCTCCAGCCACTGGGATTTATTTTTCTTCATGGTTCATTTTATCTAAAAATGAATTACTAAGTCACTTTACTTAAGGATTTAGCAATGTTTAGAACGTTCTGAAGCTCTGAATTCGTCTATTATTGGTTTTATCTTTTTGGTCTTTAACCAAGGAACTTTAACTTGCAGTAACTTATCATATTGCATATACGATATATATAAATAGGTTAATGTCTATATATTATATCGTATGACCGATATAATATTTGAAGTAGTGATTGTAAATTGATACCAATGCCAGAAGAGTCTATTGTAAATGCAGTAGATAAAGTCAGCAAGAGTGTAGTCAACATCGCCAGTGTTAGGATGATGCAAGACCAGCTATTCAGAGTATTTCCAGTACAAGGCGTTGGGTCAGGTATAATCATTGATGAGAGAGGACATATACTCACAAACAACCATGTGATAGATGGGACTGATAGATTAAGAGTAACTCTTGAGGATTCAAAACAAGTAGGTGCAAAAGTTGTAGGAACAGACGAGGAAACCGATCTAGCTGTAGTTAGAGCTGAACCTGTTGAGATAAACAGTAAAGACGCGGTTAAATTTCAACCTGTGAATTTAGGAAATTCTGAAGAGCTTAAGGTCGGACAAATAGTCATGGCTGTGGGTAATCCCTTCGGCCTAACTGGGGGACCAACAGTAACCGCTGGAATTATCAGTTCATTAAATAGAAACGTACAATTCGAAAATGGAATCCTGGAGTTAGTACAAACTGACGCAGCAATAAATCCTGGAAATTCAGGCGGTCCGCTAATTAACACAAAGGGTGAAGTAGTAGCAATAAACACAGCAAAAATTCCGTATGGACAAGGAATCGGGTTTGCGGTTCCCATTAATACGGTAAAATCGATATTAAACGACTTGGTAGAGAATGGGCATGTCACAAGACCATGGCTAGGTATAAGTACAGTAAAATTAAATCCTAGAATAGCTAGCTTTTACAGATTACCATTAGTACATGGCGCATTGATAGTCAACGTTGAGCCATATAGTCCAGCGGATAATGCAGGATTGCGAAGAGGAGACATTATCGAAGAAATAGACGGAAATAAGATAGAGAGTCCCTCACAGATATCAACCTATATTAGAAAGAAGAAAATGGTAAATGATAGAGTAACAGTCATCATTAACAGATATGGGAGAGTTTATGAAGTACCTTTCCAAATGGAGGCTCATACATAACATTTGCCTTGTGGGCTGAATTTTATGTGGGTCTTGATTCATTGATACAAGAGAAAATAAGCAAAGAAATATTGAGTTGGCCTGGAGTTACCAGTGGTCAACGCCGTTTTGGTGGGACTGAATTCCGTGTAGGAAAAAGAGAAATGGGGCATATTCATGGCGATAAATTGCCGGATCTGCCCTTTCCCATGCAAGTCAGGAATCAGCTCATTGAGTCAGGTCATGCTTCACCACATCATATTCTACCTGAATCCGGATGGGTAAGCAAATGGATAAGGAGTGAGGAAGACGTATCTGAAGTTGTCGAATTGTTCAGAATGCAGTATAAACGGCTAAATCCTCAACATGAAAAGACTGTAAAGAGTAATTCATTTTTAGCATTTTGATCATAAAAGTAGAATAAGTGGTAAAGATCATGGTCTTGTATCCACGTTGTATGCCTTCTAATGAGTTTAGTATTACAGTGTTCCTACAAACTTATTTCCACAAGTGAACTTCATAAGCATATAGACATATCTATGTATTATTTCGGCACTCTGCAGACTTTACACCATCTGACTTGTCAACTATATCCCTCAATCCATTTGTCATGAATTTGTCCAATATGGAGGAAACATCTCTAGATTCATTAGACGTTATATATTTATTGGGTTGAATTCCGATACTTCCAGCTATAGATTTTGTCGAAGGTAACGTATCAAATATGCTTAGGTTGTCCACAATTCTTTGCAGGTCGACTTTAGGAATATTTGCTGTAACAACGCTTCCATTAATATCGGGAAAATATATCACTCTTTGTCTTGAGGTTACTGTTAGATGATATCTATTTATAAAACTTTCAATTTCTGAATCTTTTCCATTGAAAATTACTGGTATAATGGCATTCTTTGGTTCCACTTTACTGATTTGAAGTATCAATTTGTTTATTTCCGTTTCTGCGGCTAACCTGCTGAATTTCTGATGAGCCATGCCCACTAATTCATAACACTTACCACCAATGTTTATATTCTCATGCTTTTCGGGATAGAAGGAATATACGATAAAAAAACTAATTAGTCCGGCAATTACAAGTATTCCTATTATGGGTATTGCTATTATACCGTAGTTTACCGTTTTATATAACCTCCATTTTATTTCCTTCGATATTTACCAATGATAGAGAAGGTATATTGTCTTTGTCAGAATTAGTTGTAATTGACATAATATTGAAAACGTCTCTCTACTTCTTTGTTATTTCCTCTTCTAATGAGCAGGATTTGGTTATGTAGCTGTTCCTTAATATACCCTAAACATATTTCTGTTTGTTCACTTGGTGGTAGCTGACCTGACACAATAGCTTCAGATTGTTTCATAAAATCTACTACCTTCTCTCTGTATTCCTCAGCTGACGGTCTTCTGTTACTCATTACCTTAAACCACGTTGTTGTACACGGCGCTGCATAATTTTTCGCCAATTCTTCAATTACCCGCTCTATCTCAAAATAGTCTTGTTTCATATCATTTTATAGGCAAAATAACGATATATTTACTACGGAAAAAAGATGTTAACTAGATTTCCGATTCGGCAACAAGAAAAAAATTTACCAGGACAGCAATAAGCACGGTCTTTCATATAATTTCCTAATTGGCAATACATAATAATGATAGAGGGAATGTCTATTTATTGGTAGACGAAATCGATAGATTTCTATTAGCACAGCTTGGCAAGAATTCACGCACATCTTCATATGAAATGACAAGATATCTCCATGGACTTGGGTACAAAATAACCGATAGAACCGTAAGACACAGATTAAAGAGATTAGAAAAATCCAACACCATATTAGGTTACTCTCTTCTTCTAAATCCGACATTACTATCAGATAAGATAAACCGTACAATTCTTCTTAAATTCAAATTTAAAGCTGATACTTCTGTTATGATCTCCCGTCTTGAAAAATACTGTGGCGAAGCAGAGTTTTGTGTTTACTCTGCAAGGATGACAGGAGACTTTGATTGGATATGTCATTTTGTTTTCGATTCTGTAGACCAATATGAATTTGAAAGTAGCAACTTTTTGAATAGATTTGTCGATCTGATAGATGATTTCCGTTCTTATGAATCTAGCATGGTGAAGGTTACACCTTATACTTTATTTGATGATCATGACATAAGAGACCAAAAGTGGCGTGCTTACAAAATCCTCAGTTCATTGAAGAAATATCAAAAATTAAATGAAAAGCTCCAGTTTATCGTGGAGAGTTTAGTAAAACATTTTGGCGCAAAGTTTTCTCGGATATGGTTGTTGGACAAGGAAAGGAAAAATCTTATCCTAAAATTTAGTGCCGGAAAGTACAAAAATATTGATGGCGAATTTTCGAAGGTTCCTGCAGATTCTAATAAGATTGGGAATATAGTAATCACTGGCAAGCCATCAATAACAAATGATGTTGTTAATGACAAGAGGATAAGATATCCTGAGTGGGCTAAAAGAGAAAACCTTCAATCATTTGCGGGGTATCCTCTAACTCAAGGTGACAGTGTTATTGGGGTTCTAGCTATGTTCAGCACTAGAAGAATGCAGGCAGCTGATTTTGAAGTTCTAGGGGTATTCTCAAGCCAGGTCTCTAAAGAGCTCGAAGGATTATATGAGGCCGTGGATTTCCTGATGCCTGGCAGGATTAAAGAATAAAACAATTATCACCTTCTGCGTAGGATTCGGATCTAGTTACAGCCTTGCTTAATGTGCATGTTTATTGAAAAGCAGGTTGAATTGTATTCTGTTATCTGCTGATACAACATAATCAAAGTATGAAGTTTAGCCAATCTGACCACGAATAGCCCCATCCTTAAATTCGTCAGTGTGTACGTTTACATAGATACTTGCATTTCTCATTTGACTTATAAGATCGGAGATTTCCTTACCTTTCAAAGGACCCTGCAAATCATCTTTTGTTATATTTCCCTTAAGAGATATAGTTGCATTGCCTTCAGCATCAGCAGATTTATTTCCTGATAAAACAGCTACAATATCACCATTTTGTCCTTTAATTCCATCGTGTAGATGTGCCCCTGTTATTTTATTTAATCCACTGATACTAACCCAATATGCTATTTGTGAACCATTGTTAACAGACTGGAACTTGGCCCAAGCATTAGCATTAGAATCATTCGGAGGAACTTCGTCTTTGCCTGACAGAAATGTGATAATTATGTTGCCTTCTTGAGCTTGAATTTGTTGCAAGATAACAAAAGATGTTGCAATTAATGTCAAAGTAGTCGCTATAATAGTTATCAAAGTAGATTTCATTAAAATCCTATAGTGCAAGCTATCCACATATGTTTTTCTATTTGATTTGAATAAAACGTCCGTTTAATGTAGTATATACTGTGTTTATCAACTGAAAGTATATAAATAAATGAATAATGCGGTGTCAAGATCATTCATTTCGGTTATTTTTTAGCTCCATTCGATTGGAACAAACAAGGAAAATTTATGCAACTTCATTAAGGAAATATGTCGAATTCCTAGCTCTAGAACAAAAGGACATATCATTAGCAAACGACGCACGATTAATCGAATCTAAAATAATAGATTTTATAATCTCTTTAAAAGAAAAAGGAATGTCTTATTCTGCAATTCATAATTACTTATCATGCATAGTATCATTTTATAAAATAAATGATATTATACTGAATACCAAGAAGATAGGTAAATTCATGCCGCAACAAAAAAGAGCAAAAAAAGATAGGAGCTATAGTCATGAAGCGAGGGTTTACGCGCCGAATTAAAACAATATCTTGCTATAGATCCAGAGTATGATAAGTTACTTACTCCACTACGTACAGCGTATGCAGAGGAATTGAATCTTAAGAAAGATGATTTAAGACTGTTCCGTTTTTGAGGACATTTTTTTCAGGTACCGATTTAATAGAATTGGATTTACCACTAAATTAATTGCAATTAAAGGTACTACTATACTAATGAATAGGTCTTTGAATTGATACTCTGATGAAAGTGATAGAACTAGAGCTACTGCTATTCCTCCTCTTAAACCTCCGAGGATAAGAACATTTTGCCATTGAAGAGGGATTCTAACTCTAAAGATTCTTAAAAATGCACTTCCACTGTAAATTACTACAGCCCTAGAGAACATCATGATAACAAATGGAGTTACTAGTATTAGTATCAATGGAACAGCACTACTTTGATATGATTCTACTGCAAGTAAAGGAATTCCAATAACAAAGAACAAAATACTGTTTGTAACGAAACCTAGGTAGTCCCAATATTTGTGAAAAAGTTTTCTAATACCAGTTGAAACGTCCTTATGTTGTGTAACGAGAAACATTGCAGTAAATAAGGTCGTTACTATTGGGGAGATATGTAGAAAGTGGTCAGCCACGATAAAGCCACCAATAGCCAATCCTAAGGAAAAGGTGAAGTCCACGTACTCATCAGCCTTCCAATTGTTAAGAATTCTCCCACCAATCCATCCTAGTGCAGTGCCAAAAGCTATTGCACCTACCATTGACCAGATAAAAGAGATTGAAGCATCTACCAATGAAAAAGCAACGCCTGAAAAGATTATCGCTATAACAACATTAAAAGAGATAACTCCTGTTGCATCATTAAATAAGGACTCGCCCTCTATGATTAGATTCAATCTTTGCGGAATAGGAAATTTCTTGAATATTACACCCACAGCTACAGGGTCGGTAGCAGCAAGGATGGTTCCAAGAAGTAAGGCGTCTATTAATGGAATCTGAAATATAACATTAACTCCGATCCCTATGATTAGAATAGTTATGATTACTCCTATAATTGCAAAGTAACCAATTGGTATAGCTTCATTTCTGATCTGTCCAATAGATAATTTGCGTCCAGAATCAAAGATCAAAATTGGAATAATAACTAAATATACTAATCCTGGTATATCTTCAATAATTCCATAAAACTTGTCTACCTCGTGACTAATAATAGGAACTATTGCTAACATTGCTCCAAGAAGCATCAAAATTGAAACTCCTGGTATGATGAAGCTTCTTGTGTAACGGCGTACAGCCGATATAACAACTAGTAACAGGCTCAAACCGAGCATAAAGGTTACCAGTAACTCACTTTCGGCCATGAAATACAAGATTTCTACATAGATTTAAGTATGCTCTTCAGGAATTAAATCAAGTACTTTAGTATCTGTCAAAAAATCTGTAAAACAAAAGAAGAACCCTTAATGATCATTATGCTTGAAAAATAGAACAAATCCTAAATGAGTGAGTCATCTGGGATCAGTTGGGATATGCTTATATATTTTCAATATTATAACGACCACATAAAATGTTTCAAGTTAGTTTTCCTTCAGGACGTAAAGTTGTACCTGCTTTGATCGTAGTAGATATGCAAAACGGTTTTGTTAGTAAAGGTGGTTCTTATGACAAATTGGGAATGAACACTTCCAATTACAGGGAGATAATACCCAAGCTCAAGGAGTTAATCGATTTCTGTAGAGGTAAAGAAATTCCTATCTTTTATACCGAAGCAGTCAAGGAGGCTAGCGGAATTGATGTGTTAACAAAAATACACAACTTTCTGCCAAAAACAAGGCAAGAGCGGCTAAAGGTTCCTATTTGTGTCAGAGGCACATGGGATGGAGTTACGATCGATGAGCTAAAACCGACAGAGAATGATCATGTAGTCATTAAACGGAGAGATTCAGCTTTCCAAGATACTGAACTACGGGTCTGGCTTCAGAGCGAAGGTATTAACTTGTTATTTTTTACGGGAATCGATACTTCAATTTGTGTAGAGACATCATTAAGAGACGGATTTAACATAGGATATGATGTAGGGTTGATATCTGATGCCACCGCTTCAGGAAATAAAGAACATTATAAGACCACTTTAGATAGAGTAGGAGATTACTATGGATTAGTAATGAGTATTGAACGCTTTAAAAAAGCGATTAATCATCTGGACGAATGGAGGAAAAGCAAACTAGATTTAAGTCACATACCAGACGAAACCTGGAATACCTTTCTTGACGAGTTTGAATTATTAGACCCTAGATCATTTGCTCTAACTAGCTGAGCGTTGTATTCCATTCACTTTTTCAGATTCATCCTTAAATTGCAAATTTATTTAGATGTGTCTCAATTTTGAGCTAATCTAATAAGTATGTTATTTAATGCCGTTCAGAAATCCACTGTTGGATTATTTTAGTTCCTTGGTCAAGTGCTTCTTCATATCCATCTTTTATTAGTTGTCGTATCGTTGTGTTTGAGAAATCAAATGTCTTATTTGCTATTGTATGTATATCGTTCTTTCGCTCTACTCTAACTACTAGGTCGACAGAGACCATACCTTGTATGAGATCCGCGTATGTAAAATGCTTGCCAGTCATAAAATTTCTTGAAAAGGCCTGCTGTTGCAAGATGTTGTCCACTAAGGTCTTTTTAATCTTAGTATCTTCGGTCAGCTTAATTAGGTTCTTGATAATGTTAACGTAATCCGTTATCATTATTGCCATCCTCTCATCAAACAAAGTCCTGTCATGATATGTCAAGTCATTCTTTCTATCTACTACTCCATCATAATTGGCAGGTAAATATTCTTGTTTAATAGGGTGAACATTAATTATAAACGCACGTAGAAGTGGAGGTTCAGATTTTCTAACATAATGCCAATACCTACGGTGTTCCATCACCGCCTCCCTAAGTGGAGTATTCGCAATAATCCCACCATCCCAAAAGTAACGTGCTTTCTTATTAATGGTTTTCCTACCTTGGTTTTTTTTCTTATCTTCATTCTCACTTTTGATTTTGTGTTTGTTACTGTAATCTTCTACCATTAACTTGGTGTAGTCGTAGTTAACGGGTACAGAACCACTTGCAAGAACAAATTCAACTTCTATTCCATTATTATACCTGATTACGTATTCGAATCCTTCGTTACCATTATGTGCATATTCCATATCGTAACGTCCATACTCAGTTTTGCGACTACCATCTACTTTTTCATAACTGTCAAACACTACTGTGCTTCCCTCCTGTACATCTACAGCCACCAAGAGTAATCTGGGTTCTCTTTTCTCATAACTAGTCGCTATCGGAAATTTTGCAAATTTCTCTAGACTTTGCTTTAATGGTCCGTTACTATAAAGATACCATACATTAGAAGGATCTAAAAATGTCTTATCTGTAAAAGTCTGTGAAGGTTTGAATACATTAGGTACTCCTTTAAGTATGAATTGCTTTGTATTATAATACCTTCTAGCTGATTCACTTGTAGCTACAACGTTGTTAAGATAATGCCAATAATCCCACCATTGAGTAAAACCTGGCATTTGATCAATAACTGATTCGGTAGCAAGATGTTCCCAGAATTCAATTAACCTTTCTGCAGATCCTCTCCAAGTCTTTTCTTCTTTCACATAACTTACCAGAACAGATGCATTCATAGCACCTATGGAAGTGCCGGCAACAATATCAAATAATGGTTTATCTTCCCTTCCTATAATTTTGTCTCTTTCTGAAGCCAATTCATAAAACGCCTTGTAAGCGCCAGCTTCATACGCTCCAAGTGAACCTCCTCCTTGGAAGA
>Ga0307468_100000231_pt1 | contig 13234 bp, 9 predicted proteins | sample atmdna_FD_203085 | JGI IMG/M metagenome (GOLD analysis project Ga0307468, IMG submission 203085) | Hardwood forest soil microbial communities from Morgan-Monroe State Forest, Indiana, United States - atmos_gases AM2C_05 | ecosystem: Environmental > Terrestrial > Soil > Temperate forest > Bulk...
GGTTCTTCCAGAAGATCGAGTGCAGGATGTGGCCGGAGAGATTGAAGGCGAGGGCCCGCTCGAGCGCCGCCAGCCGCGTGAAGTCCTCCATGCTGCGCGCCTCGTCGAGGAGCGTGAGGGTTGCGTTCGCGTTCTTGACGTACGCCGCGTGGTGCCTTCCGTGGTGCAGTTCCATGATCGCGCTGGAGATGTGCGGCTCGAGGGCGCCGAAGTCGTAGTCGAGGTCGGGAAGCGTGTAGGGAAGCATGCGGGTCTCCTTGGGATGGGCGCCGCGACGGTGCGCCGGCCGTTCAGGCGCCGACCTGCTCTGGCGCCCTGCCCGGCTTCCTGAAATCGAGCCGGTGATACAGGCTGCGCGCCATCGCGAGGAATGGAATGAAGTCCCTGCGGTAGGTGTCGTAGGGAACTTCTCCGCCGCCGAACTTGCGGGTGAACCGGCTCGGCACCGGTCCGCCGCCGACGTTGAACAGGGGAATGCCCCGGCGGATCGCCTCCTTCATCGCCGTCCAGTGCAGCAGTTCGTTCGGACCGAGGTCCAGGTGGGCCAGGTCGGAAGCGCCGTCCCAGTAGTACATCGCGCGTTCATCGTGCGGGTAGAAGGCGGCCCCGATGACGCGCCCTTGATGGCGAATCCGCACGCTGATCAGCCGGTCGCCGGGAGTCAGGCAGGCCATCAACGAGCGCGGCCGATCGATCCCGTACTGCGGCCGCCGGTTCTTGCGTTGCAGCACCTGGGTCATGAAACGGTAAAAGTCCTCCACGATCGCGCTGTCGGTGGTGATCTGCGCTTCCAGGCCGCACTTCTCCGCTTTGCGGATCCGCGTCCTGCAGGTGCCCTTGAGCGCCGCCCAGGCCGCGGCCTCGCTCCGGCCCAGGGGACAGAGGTGGGTGACGTTCGGCGACACCGTGAAGCCGAGCCGGCGCATCAGCCGGGGCTCCAGCCAGTCGCTCGCCATCTCCAGGGAGGCGATGCCGGTCGATCGACAGAGTTCGACGAGCGCCTGCACCAGGTCCGCCTGGGGTATCGCGCGACTCACCAGGGGCCCCATGGACGTGCCGGTTTCGCCCAGCGGGCTGCCGTACACCGGGAACAGGAGAGCTTTCCTGACCCGCACGGCGCAGAAGTAGCCCGCAGTCTCGCCGCGTTGTCGAATCTCGAAATACTCGACCTGCCCCCTCGGATGGATCGTCTCCACGAAGTCGAGCCAGGCCGATTCGTGGAACAGGGTCTTGGTGGCGTACTCCCGGATGACCCGGTCCCAATCGGCCGGTCGCCCGGCGAGCCGGACGACTTCCAGTGCATGCATCGCTTGGGGTCCTCGATGGAGATCAGGGTGGGGCGGACGTCGGGCGGAGGGGAGGGGCGCCGGTCGCGAAGCCGGTCGAACGGTTCTAGAAGCTGCGCCGCGGAACGATGACGACGTCGCCCGAAATGAGCGCGACGTCGGGCTTCTTGCCTTCTTCGATGGTCTTGAGATTCACCACCAGCTTGCGGCGCAGGTCGGCGCCCATGGGTCGCAGGATCTCGATCTGCTTGGTGTTGGCGAACGCGGTGAAGCCGCCCGCTTCGGCCAGGATGTCGATGAGACGCATCTTCAGTTTGAGGAGCTGACGCCCCGGCTTGGCGACCTCGCCGATGACGGTCACCCACTGGCTGCCGTACTCCTTGATGTTCACGCTGACCTGGGGGCTGACGATGTAGTTCGTTCCCAGGGTGCTGGTCAGGTCGCGGGCGATCTGGGAGAGGCCCTTGCCGGCGACCGGAACGTCGCCGATCAACGGGTAGTCGATGGTTCCGTCGCCACGCACCTCGAGAACCTTGTCGAGATCGGCATGTCCGAGGACGGTGATGTCCAGCTTGTCCCCGGCGCCGACGAGATACTCGGTGCTCGCGGGGGCTTCCGGAAACGGCTCCGGCACCGGGGCCGTCGGCGAAGTCGGATCCGGCGGGGGCGCCTGGGCGCCTGCCTCGAACCGGATGTTCAGTCCGTGCCCGGCCAGTTCCACCGCGGCGAGGTCGGCATCCCCGAGAGTCAGGCGGATGCGGAGCGCCACTCCGTGCTCGGGCAGCTTTTCGACCAGAGCCGCGCGCACGAGGGGACTGTCGAGCGCGTAGCGCTTCTTGAGACCGCTGGTCGCGGAGGGGAAGTCGATCACGACCTGATGCCGGTCGGTCCGGTCGAGCGCGCAGCTGAAATGCGGAACCGGAACCGACGTGGTCAGCGCGACGATGGCCCCGTCCTTCGACGGCTGCAGCGCCAGGGATTCGACGCGATCGCCGCCGACCGGCGCCGCGGCGGCCGCCGGGAAGGGAGCCAGGCAGACCAGGAGAGCTGCGACGAGGGCCGAACCGGGAGCTATGCGTGTCACATCCACCCCGTCTCGATGCGGAAAATGAAGCGATGCAGTTGATAGTTGAACGGATCCGCGCCCACGCCCCCGGACATCTGAAGGACGTTGGACTCACGCTCTTCGACGTTGAACCCGACATAGCCGCGCAGGTTCTTCAGGAACTCGTGTCCCACGCCGGCCTCGAGCCGGATCAACCGCTCCTTGCGCCCCACGCCTTCGGACGGCGCGAAGTCGTTCTGCTGGATCGCGGCGCCGACGTCCAGGTAGCTGCTGCGCCGGAGCTGGCGAACCCAGCGGAGCTGTGCCGCCGTGGCCAGGTAGTAGTTGCTGTCGATATAGATGGAAGCGTACGGCCTCCGGAGGAAGCTCAGGTCGATCCGGGCGAGTCTCCCCGCCTGCCAGATGACGTTGCCCTCCGCGACCGGGCCCGAGAAGTCGGGGCCGGCCCCGCCGGTGAATTGCATGGTTTCGTAGCCGAGGGAGACCTGGGTCACGACGGCCGCGTTGGCGGTCCGCACGAGGCCGAGACCGACGGTGTTCTGCCGGATCGTCACATCCGGACTGTCCGAGAGAGTCTGGAGGGTTCGCTCGAGGAGGCTATAGGCGTACACCGTCGTCGGCGCGCTGTGCTTGTAGTTGTAGCGCCCCTCGATCGACTGCGTCGTGTAGCCGTAATCGACGGGCCTGCCGAAGCCCGAGATGAGGCCGCTGAAATCGGACCTCGAATAGCCCGGAAGGAGAGAGAACCCCTGCCGGAGCCCGAAGCTGACGCCGATTTCCGCGCGGGGGTTGTGGATCTCGTAATGACCCAGCCCGAACGGCACTCCGTTCCTCGCGGTCTGCTCCTGGAGAGACAGGGTGCCGTTCGCGTAGTCGTCGCGGAAGGCGAGCATGAGACGGCCGCTCTGGTGGTAGATCCCCTCCACGCCGACGACCTGGTTGATCTGATCCTCGGGCACGAAGCGATCGTTGGTGTAGGTGCGATAGAAGGGCGAGTAGATCAGGCGGAACCGGCTGTCACCAAGGGGCAGCTCGGCCAGGAATCGGGCTCGCAGCACGTTGACCCCCGAGGAGATCGGCTCGCTCCCGGGCAGGTCGGTGCTCATGAACAGGATGTTGTCGTCGTAGGTGTACTCGTAGCCGATCGAAGGATGGAGGACGAAGCGACCGGCCTTCAGTCCGGGGCCGAGGGTCTCGAAGGTATAGACCTCCTGCGCCCGCGCCGATCCCGCAAGGGACGACGCCAGCAACAGCACGATGGTGACAACGGGTCGTCGGATCAAAGAGCTCAGGGCTGGATGACGCCTCGACGGATGGCGTACCGGACGAGTCCGGCGGTCTCGTGGATGTCGAGTTTGTCCATCAATCGCATGCGGTGGGTCTCGATCGTCTTGGGGCTGACACCGAGGATGACGGCGATCTCCTTGGTGGTCTTGCCCTCGGCGATCAGTTGCAGCACTTCGCGCTCGCGGCCGCTCAGCGGATTCACCCGGCTCGCTTCGTTCTCGAGGTAGGCCTGCAGGAGCTCGCGCGACACGCCGGAGCTCAGGTAGAGCGCCCCGCGCGAGACCTCGTGAATCGCCTGGATCAGGTCCGCCGCGGCCTTGGTCTTCACCAGGTAGCCGTTCACTCCGGCCCTGAGCGCGTCGAGGATGTACTGTTCGTCGGTGTAGTTGGTCAGGAGAATCTTCTTGATGCCGGGCGACACCTTGCCGATTTCCCGGGCGGCGTCCAGCCCGTTCATGAGGGGCATCGCCAGATCGAGGATCACGACGTCCGGCTTGAGCTTCTCGGCCATCTTGACCGCCTGGCGGCCGTCCGAAGCCTGGCCGATCACCTCGAACTTCTCGCGCTCGAGGAGGACTTTCATCCCCTGGAGGAAGATCGGGTGGTCGTCCGCGAGCAGGACTCGTGTCGCCATCAATAATCCCGTGGAGGCATTAATAGCCGCAGTTTCGTTCGGTTCGCCAGGATCGACACGCGCCTCATGGATTCCGGACGCACGCGTCGAGATACGCTCGCATCATAGCATTGCATTGTGATCAATCGGCGGACTTTGCACCGCTGGAGCGACGCTCTGCGCTTCTCAGGAATAACGGAAATCTCCCGGCCGAAATTCCCTACAGTCTGTCAGGATGTCCCTGACAGATGACGAGGTGACCCCTCGTCGTCGCCGCAAGTCCGGCGATGCGTGTACGTCGAGTCCCTTCACGCGCCACCAACGACAGAACACGAGACCGACCCCAAGGACGTTTGGCGTGGAAGTGTTCCGTTCGCATGAGGATCGAGCCAGCAACCGGGCACGACGACCTTGCTGGCACCTCGCTTGCTGTTGAGTCGCTGCTTCCCATCTCAGATTCGATCTCGAGCCGCGGGATTGAGCCGCGGTTCTCGCAGGGCAACGGGGGGGTTCAATGAGAAGGTTCAGCCCCAGCGTGAGCACGCACATCCGCGTCGCCGCCTTCGCGGCGATCGCGTTGCAGTCGTTCTGGTGTGACCCGGCCCGAAGCGCGACCGATCCGCAGTCGCTGAGCGCCGCTCCGGGCGGCTTTGTCGAAAAGACCAACAGCACCGCCGTGCGGCCGCTTCTGAGCGCGACCCAGATCCAGTCGATGCTTCCCGCGCGCGGCGCCTTCGTCTTTCCGTCTCCGTACAACACCCAGGCCGCCCGGATCACCAACGGCGCGGACTGCGGCGGGACGGACTGCGTGAAGTCGGTCGGCTACTCGTACTGGCACAACATGAACAACTCGGCAGGGAGCAACACCATGCTCATCTTCCTCGGGCTGGACCGGACCCGTGGCGGAGGGGGCCCCACGTTGTTCTCCTATAACAAGGACACGAATGCGGTCAGCGTCGTCGGCCCGCTGTTCAGCGCGTCGGATCCCCTCTCCTGGTCCACCGGGGAAGGCTGGTACTTCAGCGGGACCATGCCCAACGCGATCTACCTGAACCGGGGGGCGTCGCTCCTGCGCTACGACGTCGTGACCCACCAGATGCAGACGGTGTTCGACGCGGCCCCGCAGTACGGCAGCGACAAGTACATCTGGCAGATCCACTCGAGCAGCGACGATCGGGTCCACTCGGCCACGCTCCGATCGTCGGTCAACTACGAAATGCTGGGTTGTCTCGCCTACCGTGAGGACACGCGGCAGCTCTCCTACTTTCCCAGAAACGGCGACATGGACGAGTGCCAGGTCGACCAGAGCGGCCGATGGCTGGTCATCAAGGAGAACGTCGACGGCCTGTACGGAGAGGACAACGTGATCGTCGATCTGCAGACGGGGACACAGACCACCCTGCTCGACCAGAACGGCGCCGCCGGCCATTCGGACAACGGGTCCGGCTACATGGTCTATTCGGACAACTGGAACAACCTGCCCAACGCCGTCCGGGTCTTCGAGTTCGGGACGAACCAGATGCAGGCGCCGCTGGTCTACAGCAACATGGACTGGACGGTGGCGGCTCCGGGGCATGTCAGCCTCGCCAACTCGAGACCGGGGCTGCCGGTCCGGGAGCAGTTCGCCTGCGGCAGCGGCGTCAACCGGACCAACTCCAGCCGCGCGAACGAGATCTTCTGCTTCCGCCTGGACACTTCCCTCGACGTCCTGGTGGTCGCTCCGGTGATGAGCGATCTCAATGCGTCCGGCGGCGGCGACGACTACTCGAAGATGCCCAAGGCAAACCTCGACCCGACGGGCCAGTACCTCATCTGGACGAGCAACATGGGCGGCAGCCGGCAGGACGCCTTCGTGGCCAAGGTCCCGATGCAGCTCCTGCTGGGAGCCGCTCCCGGCGACACGACACCACCGGCGCTCTCGGCGGTCGGCGTCTCGCAGGTGACGTCGGGGAGCGCATCGCTCACCTGGACCTCCAGCGAAGCGAGCGATTCGCAGATCGAGTACGGGCCGACGACCGCCTACGGCAGCGTCACCGCTCTCGATTCCGGGTTGGTGCTCTCCCACGCACAGACGGCGAGCGGTCTGGCGGCGGGGACGCTGTATCACTGCCGGGCCCGATCGCGTGACGCGGCGGGCAACCTCGCCGTCTCGGGAGACTCCACCTTTACGACCGCCGCCCCGACGGCGCCGGCGTCCGGCCCCGTCGGCCATTGGAAGCTCGACGAGTCGTGGGGCTCCGTGGCCGCGGACTCCTCCGGCAACGGCGGGGTCGGCATGCTCCTGAACGGCCCGCCGCGCGTTCCCGGCCGGCTCGGCCAGGCTCTGTCGTTCAACGGTGCCGACCAGGGGGTCGGCATCCAGCACGCGGCGGTGCTCAACGCCTATCCGATCACGATGTCGCTCTGGATGAGCACGACGACCAGTGCGCAGGGCGGCCTGGTCAACAAGTATCTCCCCAGCTCCATGAACGGCTATCAGGTGTTCACCAACGGCGGGAGCCTGTGCGCGTGGTATTTCAGGGACGCGTCGAACTACGTCTGGGATGGCAGCAACTGCTCGCTGGCGACCCCCGGCTTCAACGATGGCCAATGGCACCACGTGGCGTTCGTCGTGGATGCCTCGGGTGGGCGCCTGTTCGTCGACGGCGCACTGCGATCGTCGCGGGCCTGGACCGGGACGCCTGGCGCCACGACGACGACCCAGGGCCTCAGCCTCGCGCAGTATCCGGGAACCGCGCATCCATGCCTGCCGGGACGGCTCGATGACGTCCGCATCTACAACCGGGTCCTGAGCGCCGGCGAGCTGTCGGCCCTGGTCAACTTCGCGACAACCCCCGACACGACGCCCCCGTTCATTTCCCAGGTGTGGAGCGTTCGAGGGCCGAACGCCGAACAGATCGTGAGGTGGACGACGGACGAGCTGGGCGACTCTCAAGTCGACTACGGCACGACCACCGCCTATGGTTTCACCACCAACCGGGATGCTTCGCCGGGTTACGCTCACTCCGTGACACTCAATGGGTTGGCGCCGCTGACTCTCTATTACTATCGGGTTCGGTCGCGCGATCAGGCCGGCAACCTGTCGGTGTCGAAGTCCTTCATGTTCATCACCGGGAGCTGACCTGAACGCGCCCCTCACGCCGACGCCTTGTCCCAGGTCACCCGCTGGCGCGAGGCGAGGAACCGGAACGCGCCGACGAGCGCGGCGCCGTTCACGAGACAGAAGGCGTACGGCAGGCTGAAGAGGCGGGGGCCCCTTCGGCTGGCGCGCAGCATCCAGCCGACCGACGCACCCGCGTAGAAGGTCACCTGCGCGAGCAGCGCGAGGCGGTAGCCGGGCCGGCCGATCAGGATCAGGTTCGAGGTGAACGCCGCCGCCAGCAGGATCGGTCCCAGAAGGCGCAGGCCCTTGTGCGACACCGTCTGCAGCCAGAGCGGGTTGATGCGCGGGCTCAACAGCCATGGTTCCCTGAAGAAGAGCTGATAGTTTCCGGCCAGCGTGCGCGCCTTGCGGGCGAATTCCTCCCGGGCTGTCGCCGGTGCGCGATCGAAGGCGCGCGCCGTCGGTTCGAACAACACCCGGTACCCGCGCCGGGCGATGCGCATGGGAATCAGGACGTCGTCCAGGATGATGTCCTCGGGCAGGCGGGAGAAAAGCGCGCGTCGGATCGCGTAGATCGCCCCGGTCGCGCCCACCGTGGAGGCGACCCGGCTCTCGCAACGGCGCACGAAGCTCTCGTAGCGTCGATAGGTGCCGACGCCGCGGCCCACCGAGCTGCCGCGCTTGTCTTCGATCAGAATCAGGTCTCCGCTCACGGCGCCCACCCCCGAATCGGCGAACCAGGCCACGAGCGCCCGCACCGCTCCGGGATCGAAGCGCTGCCTGGCGTCCGCCAGGAGCACGATGTCGCCCCGGGCCTGCGGCACGACCTCGTTGAGGACGGCCGGCTTTCCCCGTCGCGTCGCAAAGGTCATCACCTGCACGCCCTCCATGGTCCGGGCGCGGACACGCGCCCGCTCCGCGGTGCCGTCGGTCGATCCGTCGGACACGATCAGGATGTCCAGCGATTCGCCGGGATAATCGAGCGCCCGCAGGTTGTCGACCCGCGCTTCGATCCGCTCCGCCTCGTTGTGAGCCACCACCACGATCGTCACCCGCGGCAGGTGCGTCCCCCGCGCCGCGGGATGCGGCCGAAGCCGGGCCCACGCGCCGAGCAGGAGCGGATACCCCAGGTAGGCATGCAGCAGCATCAGGATGGCGGCCCAGAAGATCACGACGGCGATCATGGCGTGGCGGCCGACATCGCCGGGTCGAACGCAGGGCTGTCCTTCCGGACGGCGGTACGGGATACGTGTCCCTCGATCTCCGCGACCCGCGACTCCCAGCTCTCGGACTCCATCGCGACGGCGCGCACCTGGTCCAGCGTGATCGAGCGCTCGCCGAGCGCCGCGGTGATCGACTGGATGAAACCGCTCGCGCCCTCGGCGAGGTGCACGAGCCCGCGATAGCGCGCCACCTCGGGCAGGGGGGTCGATACCACCGGGAGACCGGCAGCCAGGTACTCGCGCAGCTTGAGCGGGTTCGCGCGCAGCGTCAGCTCGTTGGTCCGGAACGGGATGATCCCGACGTCGAAACCGCGGCAGTAGGCCGGCAGGAGGGCGTACGGCTTCTGCCCGAGCAGATGGACGTTCGCCAGCCCGCGGACGACGCCGAGTCCGGTCGCCTCCTTGCCGACCAGGACGAAGGACCAGTCCGGTCGGGCGATCGCGACGGCGCGCACCAGATCGAGATCGACCCAGTCGGCCAGGAGTCCGAAGAATCCGATCACGGGGCGCGGGAGGGCGCGCAGATCGAGGGGGGGCTCGATCGCCGGGTCGAGAGCCCGGACGAAATGGGCGACATCCACGCCGTGGCTCACGAATCGCGTGTTGGGGTTGAGCCCGATCCGCTCCGCAGCGAGCCGCTCGGAGGAGGTCAACACCAGGTCGGCGCGTCGGACCAGGTCGCGCTCCATCCCTGCGATGGAATCACGCGACACGCCGGTGAACGCCGAATACTCATCCACGCAGTGATAGATCACCAGGCGCTCGTTGAGGCGGCCCAGCAGGCGGCCGACGTTGGGCATGAAGGTCCAGAGCAGCGGATCCTCGAGCCCGTGCCGCCGGCAAAGCCGGCGCAACGTGGTCGCAAGGATGGTCGCATTGATGCGGTCGGCCGCGCCCCAGCCGGGAAGCGGAATGACCAGGGGGTTGGTGACGAAGAGGTTCGGCTCGACCTCCTCGCAGCCTCGGAAGCCCTTCGCGAGCTTGTCGAGAATCCGCCGCAGATCCCGCCCCGAGGCCGACGGCCGGCGCATCGCGATCGAGTTCACCCAGAGGACGCGGTTTCGCCGTGCGAGGATCTTCATGATGTGCGTCTTGCTGGTCGGATCGCCGCCCCAGTCGTGCGCGAAGCAGATGATCGAGGCGCCCTCGAGCATCGGCCGGGCTGCGGACGGCCGCGGGGCCGCGCCGGTTCCGGCGCCGCTCATCGGCGCTCCGCCAGCCGGGCCGCCGAGGCGTCGGCGCCGTCCCCGCGCAGTCCCGCGTAGACCCTGGCCGGATTGGTGGGATCGACCGCAAGCGCGACGGGCAGGCGGATGCCGAGTCCCGCGGTCGCCACCGACCAGGTGGCCGCGCCGTCGGTGCTCTTGAAGACCCCCTCGCCGTCGGCGGCGGAATAGATCGTCAACGGGTTCCTGGGATCGATCGCCAGGGCGCGCACCGAAACGCTTCCCAGGCCGGCGTTCGCGGACGTCCAGGTCGTTCCGCCGTCGGCGCTGCGGTAGACCCCGCCTCCGCCGGTGCCGGCGTAGACGATGGACGCCCCGGAGGCGTCGATGGCGAGCGAGTTCACGTCGTAGTACCGCCCCGAGGGGCTGATGATGCTGCCGCTGACGAAGGTCCACCTGACGCCGCCGTCGACGCTCCGGTAGACTCCGCCGCCGCGTGGCGTCGCGTGGCACACCCCGGCGTAGAGCGTCGACGGGGTCCTCGGGTCGATCGCCAGGGAAGTCACATAGTCACCGCCGACCGTCGAGTGAGTCCAGGTCTCGCCGCCGTCCACGCTCTTGGCGACCCAGACGGCATCGGCCGCGTAGTGGGTCGTGGGGACGACCGGATCGATGACGACGGAGCGGAACACCGGGTTGGGCAGCTTCGGTCCGACGGCGCTCCAGCTCGCCCCGCCGTCGCCGCTCTTGAACAGACCACCCGATGTGGCCGCATGGAGCAGGGACGGCTTCGAGCGGCTGATCCCGAGCGCGTTGATCGACAGGCTCCGCAGGCCCGCGCTGCTCGCCGACCAGGTCTCACCCCAATCGGTGCTCCTGAAGACGCCGCTCGACTCCGTCCCGGCATAAACGGTGGACGGGCTGGCGGGATCGATGGCCAGGGCGGTGACCCCGAGAGACCCCAGACCGATCGGCTTCCAGGTCGCACCACCATCCTCGCTCCGGTAGAGGCTGGCGACGCTCGGTGAGGAGGGCCCGGGTGTGGCCGGAGGTGACGGCTCGCCGAGCGCGGAGCGGCTGCCGGCCGAGGCTCCGGACAAGAGCGCGAGGCCGAGGACCAGCCAGGAATTCAACGAATGATTCATGGATGCCTTTCTCCGCGCGACGGGCGGTCAGGCGCCGGGACGCATCGTGATGGACTGCGGCTCCTCGCCATCGAGGAAGATTCGTTGCCAGATCTCGAGATTGACGAGAAGCCAGAGGCGGCTGCCGTGATCGACGGCGCCGGCGTGGTGCTCCCCGGCGATCGTCCCGAGCACCGTGGGATTGAACAGGCGGCGGGCGAGGGTTCGCGGGGACAGAACGAACTCCTGGATCACGGACCACCAGCCTTCACGCGTCCACCTGCCGAACGGAACGGGGAAGCCCATTTTCCGGCGCTCGAGAATCGTCGGCGGCACGACATCCTTCAGGGCCGCCCGCAGCACCGCCTTGGTGCGCCAGCCGTGGAGCTTGAAGCGCGCCGGCAACGCCGTGACCTGTTCGACCAGCGGGTGGTCGAGGTAGGGGACCCGGCTCTCGAGGGAAGCCGCCATGCTCATCTGGTCCTGTTTCATGAGGAGCTCGACGAGATAGGTCTGGATGTCCGCGCGCCCCAATCGATCGAGCGTGTTCCCCCCGGCGGTTTCGAAAAGACGCAGCACCTCGGCGTAGGGATCCCGGGCGGCCGTCCCGGTTCCGTCCGGCAGGAGGTGGCGGCGCAGGGCCTCCGGGAAGACGGCGAAGTTTTCGCAAAGCAGGTCACGGGGACCAGGTTCGATGCCGAGAAAGGTGCGTTCGGCGTGGCGGCGCACCTTTCGTGGCAGACCGCGGAGGGCCCGGCGCGCGCCTCCCTGAAGGGAGGCGGGGACCAGACGCCGGTAGACCCTGCCGAGCCGCTCGTTCCAGGCCGTGACCCGATAGCGGTTGTAGCCCAGGAAGAGCTCGTCCGCCCCTTCGCCGCTGAGCACCACCTTCACGTGCTGTGCGGCGAGGCGCGACACGGCGTTGAGCGGCACGCTCGACTCGAAGGCGATCGGCTCGTCCTCATGCCAGACGAGACGCGGAAGGTCGGCGAAGAACTCTCCCGCGCCAAGGACCATCTCCCGGTGCACGGCGCCCGCCGCCCGCGCCGCCAGGCGGGCGTACTCGAGCTCGTTCGCCTCCTTGTCGTCGAAGCCGACCGCGAACGTCTGGATCGGCTCCTTGGTCATGCCGGCCATGAGAACGGCCAGCCCGGTCGAGTCGAGCCCGCCGGAAAGGAAGAGCCCCAGCGGGACGTCGCTCATCAGGTGGCTGCGCACCGCCTCCTCCAGTCGGTCGCGCACCTCGACCGCCTGCTGCTGCACCGTGCCGTCGATCGGTTCGGCGGGATCGGGCAGGCTCCACCATCGCCGCACCTCGACTCCGGGCCCCGACGACCACGACAGCAGGTGACCGGGCAGGAGCTTGCGCACCCCGCGGAAGAAGGTCTCCTCGCCGGCGACGAAGCGGGTGGCCAGGAATTCCGGGAGAATCTCGTGATTGAGGAGCGGCTTGATCGGTCCGGCGGCCAGGATCGCCTTGATCTCCGAGGCGAAGATCAACTCGTCGCCGGTCATCGCGTAATACAGCGGCTTGATTCCGAGCCGATCGCGCGCCAGGAGGAGCCGGCTGCGCTTCCCGTCCCACAGGGCGAAGGCGAACATGCCGCGCAACGACTCGACGCAACCGTCCGCCTCTTCCTCGTAGAGATGCAGGATGGTCTCGTTGTCGCTGTGCGTCCGGTAGCGATGCCCGCGCGCCTCCAGGTTCGGTCGGATCGCGGGATGGTTGTAGATCTCGCCGTTGCAGACGATCCAGGTGCTCTGGTCCTCGTTCGCCATCGGCTGCCGTCCGCCCTTCGGGTCGACGATCGCCAGCCGTCGATGGCCCAGGCCGATCGGACCTTCGAGGTGCAGTCCTTCCCCGTCGGGGCCGCGGTGCCGCAGCGTGTCGCGCATCCGCTCGAGACGCTTCGCCTCGACGCGCTCGCCCGGTTTCAACTTGAGGATGCCGACGATGCCGCACATGGTGGCGGGCTCAGCGCGCCCCGACGTCAAGGAAGGTGTCGAGGTAGGGGGAGGGGATGGCGCACGACGCCCCCGTGCTGCCGTTCTTGTTGATCAGGGTGACCTGAGTGCAATGCCCGGCCTCGGCGGTCCCGCCTGTCGTACCGGTGGTGTGGTTCGCCGGCTGGAAGGTGCCGAAGCAGTCGTAGCGCGAATTGGTGTCCCGATCCAGGTACGACCAGGTGATGTGGCAGGAGTCCTCGAGCGCCACCGTCAGCCCGGTGGCGGCGATCCGGTATCCCGGAAGGGAGTCGTCCCTGTAGGCGGTCGTCGGGACGAAGTTGTTGGCCGCCGCGGTGGTCCGAAGCGGAATGCCCGCGGGGCAGGTCAGGGTCGCGACGACATGACTGATCACCCAGGTC
>Ga0307468_100000232_pt1 | contig 13162 bp, 13 predicted proteins | sample atmdna_FD_203085 | JGI IMG/M metagenome (GOLD analysis project Ga0307468, IMG submission 203085) | Hardwood forest soil microbial communities from Morgan-Monroe State Forest, Indiana, United States - atmos_gases AM2C_05 | ecosystem: Environmental > Terrestrial > Soil > Temperate forest > Bulk...
CGGCGCCGGACGCCGGCCGTATCGATCAGCGTATAGCGCCGGCCGGCGCGCTCGAACGGCACCTCGATCGGGTCGCGCGTGGTGCCCGGCTGGTCGAAGGCGATGACGCGCTCCTCGCCGACGAGCGCGTTGATCAGCGTCGACTTGCCCACGTTCGGCCGCCCGACCACCGCGACACGCGCGTGGCGCTCGGTTTCCTCGTCGGGCTCCGCGTCCTCGGGAAATTCCGCGAGCACGGCGTCCAGCAGCTCCCGCACACCCTCGCCGTGGGCGGCGGAGACGGCGGCCAGCGTGCCCAAGCCTAGCTCGTGGAACTCGGCGGTTGCGGTGTCGGGCTGCATGCCTTCGGTCTTGTTCACCGCCAGCCATACGTGCTTGTGCCGGCGCAGGCGCTCGGCGATGTCGCGGTCGGCGCCGGTCAGGCCGGCGCGGCCGTCGACGACGAAGATCACCGCGTCGGCCTCGGCGATCGCCTGCTCGGCCTGCCGCGCCATCTGCACCGGCAAGCCCTCGTTTGCGCGCGGCTCGAAGCCGCCGGTATCGATGGCGATGAAGCGCCGCTCGCCGGCGCGACCCTCGCCGTAATGGCGGTCGCGCGTCACGCCCGGCAGGTCGTGGACGATGGCGTCGCGGCTGCGCGTGAGGCGGTTAAAGAGGGTCGACTTGCCGACGTTCGGCCGCCCGACCAGGGCAAGCACCGGCTTCACGGTGCAACGGCATGCAATGCGCCGCTTTGCGTCTGCACGACGAAGCCGCCGGGGATCGGCCGCGGCGCGGTACGCACCGGGCCGCCGCCGGTCGCATAGCGGGCGACGAACGCGCCGGTGTCGCGCGCCAGGAGATGGACGTAGCCCTCAAAGTCGCCGACGGCCACCAGCTCGCCGACCGGCCGCGGCGCCGTGAGCTGCCGCAGCGCCAGCTTGTCCTGCTTCCACACCGAGCGGCCGTTCGAGCGATCGAAGGCCTGCACCGCACCGCGGTCGTCGCTGACGAATGCATAGCGCGCGTCGAGGGTGACTCCGGTGAGCGAGGAGATATCGCGCGCCCAGACCTGGCGGCCGTTCGCCATCTCGTAGCAGCCGACGCGCCCCTGGTAGGTCACGGCGCAGACTTCGCGTCCCTGCACTGCGGGGTCGCCGACCACGTCGGTGACGCGCTCCAGCTCGGTGCCGCCCTTCGGCAGCGCCACCGTGGCCTCCCAGCGCACGCCGCCGTTCGCCAGCGCGAGGGCGGCAAGCTTGCCGCCGGCGAAGCCGACGAATGCCGTCTCGCCGTCGATGGTGATGCCGGCGGGCGCGCGGATGATCAGCGACGAGGGTGCGCGCTGGTAGACCCAGCGGCGCTTGCCGTCTTCCGCGCCGAACGCGAACACGCGGTTATCGATGCTGCGCACGAGCACCAGGCCGGCGCCGATCGCCGGCGGCGCGATCACCTCGCTCGAGACGCGCGCCGTCCAGCGGCGCCCGCCCTTCTCGGCGTCGAGCGCGATGACCTCGCCGTCCTCGTTCGCCACCACCACGATGCGGTCGTCCGCGCCGACCCCGCCCGACAGGCGCGCGCCAGCCGACGCGCTCCAGAGCGTGCGACCCTTCCCCGCCTCGAACTTCTTGACCGTGCCGTCGCGCGCCGCCGTGTAGAGGACGCCGTCGACGAATGCCGGCTCGAACACGAAGCGGTCGCCGTCGCCGGCGCGCGCCGACCACAGCTCCCGCACCCGCTGCGCGTGCTCGATCGCCGTCAGCGGCGCCGGTTTGGGACCTGTGTCACTGGAGCACGCGCCAAGCACGAGGGTCAGCGCAGCTACCGCGTAGCGCACCTTACCCTCCCAACGCCTCAAGCCGCATGCGCACGCTCTCGCGGAACGCGTTGTTGCCCGAGCCCGACTTCTCGAGCGCCAGGCGATACGCGGCGCGCGCCGGCTCGGCCTCGTTCTTCGCCACCAGCACGTCGCCCTTGAGCGCGGCGTACTCGGCGTCGAACGCCGCGCCGTGCTTCTCCTCCAGCAGCTTGAGCGCCTCGTCGTGCGCTTTCTCATCCAGCAGCACGGCCGCCAGGCGCAGCCGGGCGATATCGCGGAACTCGTCGGTGCGGCCGTTCTCGGCCACCCACTGCAGCTGGGCCTTGGCGCTCTTCAGGTCGTTGCGATCGAAGTAGAAGCGCGCCGCGGCGAGCGCGCCCATCGACGCGTACAGCGTGCGCGAATGGTTCTCGAGCAGCGCGCCGCCCGCGTCGCGCAGCGCCTTGGCGTCTCCCGCCTGCGCCGCGCGGGCGAGCGTGTCGAACAGCGCGCCGGCCTGCGCCGCCTGGCCGCGCTCGTACCAGCGCCATGCCTGCCAGCCGGCAAAGGCGACCGCCGCGGCGGTGATCGCGGCGGTGATGAGCGAGCCGTACTGCTGCCACCACGCCCTGAGTTCGGCGACCTGTTCCTGTTCTTCGAGATCGAGAGCCATTCTAGTGAGCCTTGGAATTGAGCATGTGTTTGACGCGCGCCGCGACCTCGCTTTGCGGCACGTCCGCTTCGGCCTGGGTGGCGAGATCCTTCACCTTGAATGTACCGCGGCTGAACTCGTCGGCACCCGCCGTGACGGCGATGCGGAAGCCCTTGCGGTTCGCGTACTCGAACTGCTTGCCGATCTTCGCACGCTCGAGATACACCTCGGTATTGATGTCCTGCGCGCGCAGATCGGCCGCCATCCGCAGGTAGCGTTCGAGCGCTTCCGGATCGAGCGTGGTGACCAGCACCTCGGCCGGGGTGCGCGGCAGCGGCTGCAGCAGGTTGGCTTCCTTCAGCCGCGCGAAGAGCCGGGACAGGCCGATCGAGATGCCGACGCCCGGCAGCCGGGTATTGGTGAAATAGCTCGCCAGGTCGTCATAGCGGCCGCCCGAGCAGATGCTGCCGATGTCGGGATGCGCGGTGAGCGTGGTCTCGTAGATCGTGCCGGTGTAGTAGTCGAGGCCGCGCACGACGCTGAGATCGATGGCGAAAGCCGTGTCGGGCACGCCGAACTGACGGATCGCGCTCACCATCTTGCCGAGCTCGTCCGCGCCCTGCGCATAAGTGTCGTTGCGATAACCGAGCTCAGCGAGCAGCGCCAGCGTCTCGTTCGTCTCGCGCCGGGTGCGGATGACCGTGTACAGCTCGCGCGCCGCCTTGGCGGCGAGGCCCTGCTGCTCGAGCTCGGCGAGGATGGCGCGCTCTTCCTCCTTGTCGATCTTGTCGAGCGCCCGCAAGACGTCGCTCGAGCGCGCCTCCGGCACGTCGAAGTGCTGCAGGATGCCCTTCAGCACCTTGCGGTTGTTGATGCGGATGCGGAACTCGCCGATCGCCATTTCCTTGAACACCGCGTAGATGACGCTCGGGATCTCGGCCTCGAACAGGGTCGACAGCGTCTCGCGGCCGATGATGTCGATGTCGCACTGGTAGAACTCGCGGAAGCGGCCGCGCTTCACCTGCGGATTCTCGCCGCGCCAGACGCGCTGGATCTGGTAGCGGCGGAAGGGGAAAGCCAGCTCGCGCTCGCGCATCGCGACGTAGCGCGCGAGCGGCACGGTGAGGTCGAAGCGCAGCGCGCCCTTGGCGGCCGCCTCGTCGTCCTCGGCGGCGGCCAGGCGCGACAGGGCATAGATCTCCTTCTCGCTGCCGCCCTTCGAGGTCAGCACCTCGATGCGCTCGGCCGAAGGCGTCTCGATCGGCAGGAAGCCGAAGCGCTCGAAGTTGCGCCGAATCAGGCCGACGAGCGCGTTGAACTGCAGCTGCTCCTGCGGCAGGAATTCCTGATCGAAGCCCTTCAGGAGGGCGGGTCGGACTTTTCGCATCTGGACGCTTCAGGCGGCTTTGGCGCCGTATTTTTCGTGGACGTACTTTTCGACGATGGCCTGGAATTCCTCGGCGATGCGCTCGCCTTTCAGCGTCACGGTCTTGCTGCCGTCGACATAGACCGGCGCCACCGGCACCTCGTTCGTGCCGGGCAGGCTGATGCCAATGTTCGCATGCTTCGACTCGCCCGGGCCGTTCACCACGCAGCCCATCACCGCGACGCGCATGCTCTCGGCTCCGGGATACGCCGCGCGCCACACGGGCATCTGCGCGCGCAGATAGGACTCGATCTTCTGCGCCAGCTCCTGGAAATAGGTGCTGGTGGTGCGGCCGCAGCCGGGACAGGCGCTGACCATCGGCGTGAACGCGCGCAGGCCCATGGTCTGCAGCAGTTCCTGCGCCACCTGCACCTCGCGGGTGCGGCTGCCGCCCGGCTCGGGGGTGAGCGACACGCGGATCGTGTCGCCGATGCCCTCCTGCAGGAGCACGCCCATGGCCGCGGCCGAGGCGACGATGCCCTTGCTACCCATGCCGGCCTCGGTCAGCCCGAGGTGCAGCGCGTAATCGCAGCGCTCGGCGAGCGCCCGATAGACGGCGATCAGGTCCTGCACCTGGCTCATCTTGCAGGAGATGACGATGCGCTCGGCCGCCAGGCCCCACGCCTCGGCCTGGCGCGCCGAGTCGAGCGCCGAGCGGATGACGGCTTCGCGCATCACCGCATCCGCCTCCAGCGGCTCGGCGCGGGACGCGTTTTCATCCATCAGGCGCGCGAGCAGCTCCGGGTCGAGGCTGCCCCAGTTGACGCCGATGCGCACCGGCTTGCCGTACTTCAAGGCGCACTCGATCATGGTGGCGAACTGCTCGTCGCGCTTTGCCCCCTTGCCGACGTTACCCGGATTGATGCGGTACTTGGCCAGCGCGCGCGCGCAGTCCGGAAACTGTGCCAGCAGCTTGTGGCCGTTGAAGTGGAAGTCGCCGACGAGCGGGACGCGGCAGCCGATCAGGTCCAGGCGTTCGCGGATGCGGGCGACCTGCGCGGCCGCCTCCGGCGAGTTGACCGTGATGCGCACGAGCTCCGAGCCCGCCCGCGCAAGCTCAGCCACCTGATCGACCGTCGAGCGCACATCGGCAGTGTCCGTGTTGGTCATCGACTGCACGACGATGGGCGCGCCACCGCCAATGGCGACGCCGCCGACGCGCACCTGGCGCGACATGCGTCTCTTCATGGAAGGGTGAAGCGGGCGATCGAGAGCTTGGTGTGCGGGGTCAGGTCGATCGGGCGGTCGTTGTGCATGATGCGCACGTGCTGCGCATTGCCGATGACGAGCGTCAGCGGCCCGCGCGACTGCACCACGCGCTCGCAGCCCTTGGGATTCAGCGACGACACGAGCATGCGGTCGTTCACGTCCTTCACTTCGATCCACGCCTCCTCGTCGCAGCGGATCACCAGGCGATGCGGGCCGGAGGCGATCTTCGACACCGCCACGGGCGGCTTTTCAATCTTCACCGGCGGGATCACCAGCGGGGCGGCGGTGGCGACCTTGACCACCGCTTCGGTGCGCGGCGGCTCCTCGGGGGTCTTCGGCTGAGGCTTCGGCACGGCGGGTGCCGCCTGCGGCACGGGCTTGGCCGCGGCGACGGCGCGCTTCTCCACCGCGCGCTTCGTCACCATCTGCGTGGCGGCCTTATGGTCGCGGTACCACTGGTACGCGACGAGGCTGCCGAGTCCCAGCACCGCGACCGAGACGCCGAGATAGACGAAAGTCGAGTGCCGCGCGCTGTCGGAGAACGGCACCGGCTGGCTGTAGCGTGCGGCGAGCGTGCCGGCATCGGGCGCCTGGAAGCGACCGCCAACCGCCTCCACCAGTGGATCGGCTTCTAGCTTCAGGAGCCGGGCATAGCTCCGCACCATGCCGCGCACGAAAGTGCCGCCGGGCAGGAGGTCGAAGCGCTCCTGCTCGAGCGCCTCGAGTTGCCGCGGCGCGAACTTCAGGCTCTGGGCAACTTCCGAGATCGACAAGCCCCGCGCCTCGCGCGCCGCTTTCAGGGTCGAGCCGACTGCCTCAGTCATATTGCCCCCGCTGCAGCGACTGGAACTCGGGCGAGCTCGGGAAGCGACGGCGCAGCTGGTTGGCGTAGCTCTGCTCGGCGACGCGCTCGCCCGACCGGCGCTCTATGCGCAGGGCCAGCCACAGCGATTCGGCGCTCGGCGACACGAGCTTGTTATAGCGTGAAACCAGCTTGCGCGCGTCGTCAATATTGCCCTGGCGAAAGCGGATCTGGCCGAGCCCGAGCAGCGCGGAAGGCTCGTCGGGATCGAGCTTGAGCGCGCGCTGGAAAAATTCCTCGGCATCCTTGGCGTTCTTCATGCGCATGCTGCAAACGCCGGCGGCCGAATAGGTTTTCCAGGGCGAGGCGTACAGCGGATTGCGCAGCGCTTGTAAAAAGTACTTGATCGACTCCGGCTCGCGCCCCTGCTGGCAGAGGAACCAGCCGAAGTTGTGGTTGAGGTCGGGGTCGTTCGGCGAAAGGCGCAGCCCGCGCTCGAAGCTCGATTGCGCCTCGCGCGTCTCCTTCAGCTCCATGTGCACGAGCCCGAGCAGACCGTAGGCCGGCGCATAGCTCGGGTCGGCGGCGGTCGCCTGGCGCAGCTCGTCGAGCGCCACGGCGACGTTGCCGCGCTCGTAGTAGGCCCCGGCGAGCTCGGTGTGCACGCGCGCCCGGTTGCGCGGATCGCTGACCTCGCCGACCAGCGTGCCGCCGCTCGGGTCCGGATCCTTCGTCGCACATCCGGCGATCAGGAGCAGGACGGCAGCGGCGGCGCGCCGGTTCATGCGCGCACTTCCTTGAGGCGGTAGAGCGCTCGGCGGCGAGTGCGGTCGGCCACGTCGCCGGCCAGCTGGCCGCAGGCCGCGGCGATGTCGTCGCCGCGCGTCTTGCGCGTGGTGACCGTGAGGCCGGCGCCCTGCAGCACCGCGGCGAAGTGCCGGATGCGTTCGGGGTCCGAGCGATTGAATTCCGAGCCGGGGAAGGGGTTGAACGGGATCAGGTTGAACTTGCAGCGCACGCGCTTGGCGATGCCGAGGAGCTCGCGCGCGTGCTCGACGCTGTCATTCACGCCCTCGAGCATCACGTACTCGAAGGTGATGAAGTCGCGCGGCGCCTTTTCCAGGTAGCGGTTGCACGCCGCCAGCAGCTGCTTCAGCGGGTACTTGCGGTTGACCGGGACCAGCCGGTCGCGCAGCTCATCGTTCGGCGCATGCAGCGATACGGCGAGCGCTACGGGGCACTCGTCGCGCAGCCGGTCCATGCCCGGGATCACGCCCGATGTCGAAACGGTCACCCGCCGGCGCGACAGCCCGTACGCGTTGTCGTCGAGCATCAGCCGCAGCGCCGGGATCACGTTGTCCAGGTTCAGCAGGGGTTCCCCCATCCCCATCATGACGACATTGGACACCGGGCGCGCGCCTTCGAGCAAACGGCTGGCGAGCCAGAGCTGGCCGATGATCTCGCCGGCGTCCAGGTTGCGGTTGAAGCCCTGCTTGCCGGTGGAGCAGAAGGCGCAGTCCAGCGTGCAGCCCGCCTGGCTGGAGATGCACAGGGTGCCGCGGTTGGTCTCCGGGATGAAGACAGCCTCGACCGCGTTTGCTTCATCCACCTTCAGGAGCCACTTCCGCGTCCCATCCTCGGCAGTTATGTCGCCAACGATCACCGGGGCGTCGATGCGCGCATTCGCCGCGAGCTTCTCCCGCAGCGCCTTCGCCAGGTCGCTCATCCGGCCGAAGTCGGTCTCGCCCTGCTGGTGGATCCAGCGAAGGAGCTGGCGTGCGCGGAAGGGCTTCTCGCCCTGCTCCTCGAAGAACTGAGCCAGGCCGGCGGCATCCAGTCCGAGCAGGTTCACCGGCCGTACACCTCACACGCGGGGAAGAAGTAAGCGACCTCGGTGCGCGCATTGTCCAGGCTGTCCGAGCCATGCACCGCGTTCGCATCGATCGATTGCGCGAAATCGGCGCGGATGCTGCCCTTCTCCGCCTTCTTCGGATCGGTCGCGCCCATCAGCTCGCGGTTCTTCGCGATCGCGTTTTCGCCTTCGAGCACCTGGATCAGCACCGGGCCGGAGATCATGAAGTCGACCAGATCCCGAAAAAACGGCCGCTCGCGGTGCACGGCGTAGAAGCCTTCGGCCTCGGCACGCGAAAGATGCTTCATGCGCGCGGCGACGATGCGCAGGCCGGCTTGCTCGAACCGCGCCAGGATCTGGCCGATGACGTTCTTCTTCACCGCGTCGGGTTTGATGATGGAAAGGGTGCGCTCCAGCGCCATCCAAAAATGCTCCGCTCTTGGGCAAAATTAACCTGCAATTTTAGCAGCTTACACGCCATTCCGGGACCCATCCGGCGCGATTTCCGCCGCTCCGGTAGCGATGATCGATGCCGAGCCGCGGCGCCCACACGAGATCGTCGCCGCGATAGAGCAGCGGCAGCCGCTCGCGCTCCCACGGCGGCACGCCGGCTTCCTGAAAAAGATTTTTCAGCGTGCGCCGCGGCCGCCGCGCGTCGGGCTGCAGGCGCTCGCCGCCGGAGCGCAGCTTCACTTCGAGATTTCCCTCTGTCACGAACCGCTCATCGATGCCTTCGCCGCGCGAGCGGCGAAAGCGCAGCTCGCCGCCGAGCTCGGGCAGCGCGAGCTTGCGCTCGCCATGCCATGCGACCGGACTGAACGCTTTTGGCGCCCTTGCCTTTTCCACCGTCACCTTGCCGCGATAAAGGCGGAGCTGAGTCCCATCGTGCTCGATCAGCGTGCGCGTTCCCTTGCCGGTGAGCTGCTTGAGCATCTCCACCAGCTTTGCCTCGCTCGGCGCGCGCAGGCCTTTGGCGGCGAGGAATCCGCGCAGCGCGCTGTTTGCCGAGACCTCGGCGCCGGCAAAATGCCGAGCCGATCGCGCCAGCGCCTCCCGCCACCGCGGGTAGCGCTGGCTGAGAAGCGGGGCGACGCGCAAGCGGATGAAGTTGCGCGTGAAGGCATCGGACGAGTTGCTCTCGTCCTCGATCCATTCGAGGCCATGCTCGCGTGCATAGGCGACGATGGCCTCGCGCGGCACGTCGAGGAGGGGCCGCACGAGCCATCGGCCATCAAATCGCATTTTCGGGCGCATGCCGCGCGCCCCGCTCGCGCCCGCACCGCGCAGCAGGTTCATGAGCACGGTCTCGGCCTGATCGTCGAGCTGGTGGGCGAGCGCGAGAACGTCGAAGCCGAGCTTGCGCAGCGCGGCGTACCGGGCTGCACGGGCCGCGGCCTCGTTGCGCTTCGCCACGCGCACGCGCCGCACTGTCAGCGGCACGCCGAGCCGCTGGCATAGCCGCCGGCAGAAGCGTGCCCAGCGATCGGCGTTCGGGCTCAGGCCGTGATGGATGTGCGCCGCGGCTACCTTCGTGCGGCTGGCGAGGGCGTGCAGCAGCACGACCGAATCGACGCCGCCGGAGAGCCCTACGAGGATGCGCTTGCCGTGAAGCTCTGCGAGGCTGCGCCCGACCGCGGCGCCGACGTCAGCGCTCCTGGGCTTCCCTGAACTTGCCATAGCCCATGAGCCGTTCGAGCCGCGCCTCCACCAGCTCTTTCGGCTTCTTCTCCTGGACCTGCTTCAGCGCCTCGGCGAGCGCGCGCTTCAACGCCTGCGCGGCGACCGCCGGATCGCGGTGCGCGCCGCCCAATGGCTCGGGCACGATCTTGTCGATGAGGCCGAGGGTCTTCAGGCGGCTCGCCGTGATGCCGAGGGCGTCGGCTGCCTCCGGCGCCATCTCGGCGCTGCGCCAGAGGATCGAGGCGCAGCCCTCGGGCGAGATCACGGAATACGTGGCGTATTGCATCATGATCACGATGTCGCCGACGGCGATGGCGAGCGCGCCACCGGAGCCGCCCTCACCGATGATGCTGACGATGAGCGCCGTCTTCAGGCGCGCCATCTCGAAGAGGTTGCGCCCGATCGCCTCGGACTGGCCGCGCTCTTCAGCGTCGATGCCGGGATAGGCGCCGGGCGTATCCACGAACGTGAAGACTGGAAGCGAGAACTTTTCCGCCAGGTGCATCAGGCGCAGCGCCTTGCGGTAGCCCTCGGGCTTGGGCATGCCGAAATTGCGCGCGATCTTCTCTTTCGTGTCGCGGCCCTTCTGGTGGCCGATCACGACGCAGGCCGCGCCGTTGAAGCGCGCCATGCCGCCGACGATCGAGGGATCGTCGGCGAAGCTGCGGTCGCCGTGCAGCTCTTCCCAGTGCGTGAACAGGGTCTGCACGTAGTCGAGCGTGTACGGCCGCTGCGGATGGCGCGCGACCTGCGCCACCTGCCATGGCGTCAGCTTGCCGTAGATGTCCTTGGTCAGGGTCTGGCTGCGCTTGGTAAGGCGCTGGATCTCCTCGGAGATATCCACGGCCGAGTCGTCCTGCACGTAGCGCAGTTCCTCGATGCGCTGCTCGAGCTCCGCGATCGGCTGCTCGAACTCGAGGAAGGTGGTCTTCATCGCCCGCGCGGATTCTAGCCCAGGACGACGCGGTTCCGCCCGCCGGACTTGCCCACGTACAGTGCCCGGTCGGCCCGGGCCAGGAGCGCGGTGATGTCCTCGCCCTTGGCGAGCTGCGCCGCCCCAATAGTCGCCGTGACCGTCCGGCCCTGAAGTGCCGCGATGCGGGCCGCCTCGATGGCGCGGCGCATGCGCTCCGCCACCGCCTGCGCGCCTTCCAGCGCGGTGCCGGGCAGGATCAGCAGGAATTCCTCGCCGCCGAATCGGCCGAAGACGTCCATGGCTCGCAGGCCAGCGGCCGCGAGGGCGGGCAGTTCTTTCAGCACGGCGTCGCCGGCGGCGTGGCCGAGGCTGTCGTTGATCGCCTTGAAGTAATCGAGGTCGATCAGGCAAACCGAGAATGTCGTGCCGAGGCGCTCGCTTCGCGAGCGCTCGCGCGCGAGCGTCTCCATGATGAACCGTCGGTTGTAGCAGCCGGTCAGCGGATCGCGCAGCGCGAGCTGCTCGATGCGATCAACAGCGCCCTTCAGCTCGCGGTTGCTGTCGGAAAGCCGTGTGCGGAGCCGGTTGACATACCCGCCCATCGCCGCGAACCAGGGCAGCACGACCGCCAGGACTGCGAACTCCGCGAGCAGCGCGCGGCGGTCGAGCCCGGGCTGGCGCGCCATCAGCAACGCGAGCATCGTGCCGTGCGCGGCCAGTGTCATCAGCGCCAGTGCCATGAGGCGGCGGCCGCTCAGGCGCAGCACGCCGAAGAGCATCGCCATGGGATAGAACAGGACCAGGAGTTCACGCCCGGATCCCGCGTCCGTCATCAGGAACGCAATCACCAGCAACGCCGCGCCGAGCTGCTCGGTGGTCAGGCTGGGATCGGAAAAGCGCAGGTTCGCCCCGGTGCGAAAAACGACGAAGAAAACCGCTATCAGGACGAGCACGCTGACGGTGCCGTCGATCGCCACCCGCCATGGCAGGCGCTCGAAGAGCGCGAGGACGACGAGTGTGAAGCAGAAAAGGAGCGAGGTGCCCGCCGCCATGAGATAGCGGCGCATGCGCAACGCCTGCGACTCGTCGCGCGAGAGCAGCATCAGTATTCCACCGGCAGCGGATCGAGCGAGCGCCAGAGATACCAGGTGGCCACCGAGCGCCACGGCCGCCAGGCTTCGCCCAGCCGCCGCATGGTGCGCAGCGACACCTTGCGCCCCCTGAAGTAGGAGAGCCGGATGCCTTTCTGCAGCCCGAGGTCGTCGAGCGGGAAAACGTCCGGCCGCAGCAGGTTGAAGATCAGGAACATCTCCGCCGTCCAGCGGCCGATGCCCCGCACCTCGAGCAGCTCGGCGATGATCTCCTCGTCGGTCATCTCCGGCCAGCGGTGCAGATGGATCGCGCCATCGGCGAAGTGCTGCGCGAGGTCGGCGATGTACTCGGTTTTCCGGTCCGACAGTCCGCACGCGCGCAGGGTCTTCCTGTCTTTCGCCAAAACCCCTTGCGGCGTCACCTCACCAACGCAGGCGGCCAGCCGGTCCCAGACGCTCTGCGCCGCCTTGACCGAAATCTGCTGCCCGACGATCGCGCGCGCGAGCGTCAGGAACGCCTCGCCGCGGCGCGCCAGGAAGACCTTGGGGTGCTCGCGCATGATCCGCGACATGATCGGGTCGCGCCGCGCGAGCGCGCGCTTGGCGCGATCCCAATAGTCAGGCTTCATGCACCGGCAGATTGATCAGGAGGTTCTGCGGCTTCATGCGCACGGCGCCCTCTTCGGTGGCCGACAGGGCGAGGTATAGCGTACGGCCCGCGATGTCGCTGCGCATCGCCGCGGGGTCGTCGAACTGCAGCGCGAACAGCGCGAGGATCCGCTGCATGCGCCCCTGCTCCACCTCGCCGCCCGCCCAGAGGTCGTTCAGGATCGCGCTCGACTCGGCGTCGAGCCCGATATGCCAGGCCCAGCGCGGCTCTTCGATCCGGCGGATCGGCTTCACGCGCACCTCGAGCCCGAGGAAGTGCTTTACCCACATCTCGAGCACCCGCGCGAGCGCATCCAGCGCCGGCCGGCCGTAGGTCAGGCTGATCACCGTGTCGTGGCGCGACTCGCGCTCCCAATAGAGCTGGGCATTCGCCTTGTCGAGCACGTCCAGGTCGACCTTGCCGAGCGTCCCCTGCGCCTCGACGATCAGGCGCCCGATGCCGCCGTAGCGGTTCCCGGCGGCATGCATCTCGACCGTCTCGAGATCCGCCACCAGCGCATGGCCTTCGTGAATCGTCGCCTTCTGCTCGCGAAACAGGAGCTCCGCCGCGCGCAGCCGCAGCGGGTCGTGAGAGCCGTCGAGGATATTGCGCAGGATCACGTGGACCATCTGCTCGATGAACAGCGGCGGGAGGTCGACCGGTGCCTTGAACAGCCCCAGGTAGCAGGCCTCGATCGTCCCCGCGTCCAGCAGCCGGTCGCGGAAAAGGAGCACCACGCGATAGTTGTCGCGGGCATCGGCGTCTTCCACCGCGTCGAGCTCGGCCTTGGTCAACTTCCTCCTCGGATCGGCCATCAACGCAGCGTGCAACGCGTGCTCGCCCGGCCCGGACTCTTCCACCGGATGCACCTCCGGGCGCAGGTAATACGCGCGCAGGTAGTCGTCCGTGACGCGCAGGCGTCCGGATGCGTCGCGTTCCAGGAGACGAAAACCGCTATTGCGCCAGAAATCCGGCATGAGCTACTTCTAACTTCAGGAAGGGGTACGGGGAAACCTGGGTTCCCCTGTACCTGTCACGCAGGCGCCAGGACCAGTCGCGAATGGGACGCGACGTGCTGCTTTAAGAACTCCATCTGATCCGCCAGGAT
>Ga0307468_100000233_pt1 | contig 13085 bp, 9 predicted proteins | sample atmdna_FD_203085 | JGI IMG/M metagenome (GOLD analysis project Ga0307468, IMG submission 203085) | Hardwood forest soil microbial communities from Morgan-Monroe State Forest, Indiana, United States - atmos_gases AM2C_05 | ecosystem: Environmental > Terrestrial > Soil > Temperate forest > Bulk...
GCGCAGAGAAAACTGAAATTAGGACACTATTCCGCCGAAGAGAAAGAAGACGCGATGGACCAATGGCTGGAAGAATTCAAGCAAACGATCGAGGAGGCAGCGCCTCGCCTGGTGCAAATCACCGAGGCTGAAAGCGAACGGCCACGCGCCGAAGAGCAATGGTCGTGCAAGCAGGTCATCGGTCACCTGATTGACTCGGCGGCGAACAATCACGCGCGGTTTGTGGTGGGTCAGATGAAAGACGATCTCGTCTTCGCCGGTTACGATCAAGATCGCTGGGTGCAGATTCAGCATTACCAGGAGGCGCCCTGGCTTCAGTTGGTTGATCTGTGGCGAGCGTACAATCTTCATTTGCTACACGTGATGACCTGGGCTGCCGCAGACAAGTTGCACCATCACTACACTCAGCACAGCCTGGAGACCATCGCCTTCAAAACCGTCAGCGAAACCGAACCGGCGACTTTGGGCTATCTAATGAAGGATTATGTAGTTCATCTGAAGCATCATCTGGGTCAGATTTTTGGCGAGAGCGCTTGAACTTGTCGGACCACGTTACACCATCGTCAGTTGCGCGAATTGGCATATTGATCTCAGGCCGGGGTTCGAATATGGTCGCGCTGGTCGATGCCGTACGCGACGGGAAGATTCCGCAAGCTGAGATAACGGTCGTCGTCAGCGATCAGTCCCCGGCCGAAGGGTTACGGAAAGCCTCAGAGCGCGGGATTGAAACACTGGTAATCGAACGTCGCGGCCGGCCGCGGGCGGAACATGATCGCGAAATCGTGGCGGCGTTGCAGGCGCGACAAGTCGACCTGGTTTGTCTGGCTGGCTATATGCGCCTTCTCTCCGGCGAGTTTCTCAAAGCCTTTCCGCGCCGCATTCTGAATATTCATCCGAGTCTTTTGCCTTTATTCCCCGGGCTTGATCCGCAAAAGCAGGCCCTCGAAAGCGGCGCCCGAGTCAGCGGCTGCACGGTTCACTTTGTAGACGAAACGCTCGATGGCGGGCCAATAATCGCGCAGCGCTCAGTTCTGGTTTACGATGACGATTCGGTAGAGAGTTTATCGGCGCGGATCCTGGTTGAAGAGCACCATCTCTATGCCGAAGCGGTGGCGAAAGTCTTGGGAAACATTGCCGGATTCGCGGCGACTGACCGGGCATCTTAGTAGGTTTTACTAAGTAGTGGTTTAGCAATCCACATACGGATCACGACCATGCTTTGGGGGTATGCTTTAGTAGTCTTGACTCGTTTTGGTGGCTGGTCGATACTAGCTTCCAAAAACTAATGGAAATGATCAACCCCACAAAAGTTCAGGCGTTGCCAAGCTATCGGATCTATCTTGAGTTTTCTGATGGGGCCAGGGGTGAAGTGGATTTATCTGATCTCGCGGGTAAAGGTGTATTTCAGGTTTGGAACGACTACAACTTCTTTGAGAAGGTGCATATCGGCGACCATCGTGAAATCAAGTGGAACGATGAGATTGAACTGTGCGCGGATTCACTCTATTTAAGAGTAACCGGTAAGTCGCCGGAAGAGGTTCTCCCCGGACTCCGCCGCGAACAACCGCATGCCTGAACTTTGCCGGTTCTATGGCATCATCATTAGAATGTTTTGGGTGGATCACCCACCTCCACACTTTCATGCGATGTACGGGAATCACGAAGCCGTGATTGAGATTCTCACTTCCGAAATAATCGAAGGTTCCTTGCCTCTCGGCGCGCACAGTCTGGTTCGTCAATGGGTTAGTTTGCACCGAGAAGAACTGTTGGTCGCTTGGGGACGTGCTCGCACCCTCCAACCATTAGGAAAGATAGAGCCCTTGCCTTAGGAGCAATTAGTGTCGGCGACGATAGTAACCGACGAAACCCTCATTATCGAAACGCCCGAGCGCGTGCCGCTGCATTTTGCGCTGGCATCGATCGGCAATCGGTTTATTGCCTGCGCCATCGATCATGCGATTCAGATCTTTACGCTGTTCGTGATCGTCATTGCCTTCTTGTTCGTCGCTGATGTTGCGGATTTGGGCAACCGGGTATCGAACGCCCCCAAGTGGGTCATTGCTCTGCTCATTATTTTCGTCTTTCTTTTGATGTCCGGATACTTCGCGATCTTTGAATGGTTATGGCGCGGTCAAACGCCCGGCAAGCGCTGGCTGAAGCTGCGCGTGATTCGCGAAGATGGGCGGCCGATCAGTTTCTTTGAAGCGGTGGTGAGAAACCTCTTGCGCGAATTCGACATCATGCCGTTTCCGTTTTATTCCATCGGACTGGTGTCCGTGTTTGCGACCGACCGCGATCAGCGGGTCGGCGATCTGGTTGCCGGTACGGTAGTAGTGCGCGAAAGAGAGGCTGAGGCGCCGGCCTTTGCCGAGGTTTTTGCGTCGCCTGTTTCCGATCCGGCGTTGCGGCGCTCGTTTAAACCGGTCGCTTTCACCGCCGATCTGAACAATCTCACCGAACAGGAGATTTCGGTCGTGGAAAGTTTTCTGCGGCGACGCTGGGATCTGAAGGATTACCCGCGGCAATGGATGGCCTGGCGCGTTGCCATGCCGATTCTCTTCAAACTCAGGCCGCAATACGATCTGGCTACTTTCACTTACGAAGGTTTCCTGGAAGAGCTGCTGCATCGTTACCGCGAGAAGCATCGATTTGAAGATTGAGTTTTGGAGTGCGCCGGCAGAGCGAAGCGGCGACGGCGCTTTGGACAGTTGTTCCGAATAGATTTGCGCTCGGGTTGAACAATAGATCCAAAGCCGCGAACTTTGCCCAAAAAGTCGATCTCGATCTTGATCTGGAACGAGCCGGTTAGTACTGGGAACGCCCTCGCCCGCTTGAGCGCGAAGCGCGAAGCAGTTATAGCGTCAACAAATCGGAGCGGGCCGCGCATGCTGTGCGGGCGAGGGCGCCCGCGCTCCCAATATTAGCTTGTCCGTTTCTGCCACACACTTTCTGGGCAATGCCAAAGCGGTGTCGTTGCTTCGCTCGGCCACCGGACTCCAAATTGACCTCGTGTTGTGTGTTTGCTAGCCTTCTTGGTTTCTGAGACGACTGAAATTCCCAACTATAGGAAGGCTGAAATAAATGGCTCAAGACGTTTTCATACTTGGCGGCAAACGCACTCCGATGGGCGAGTATGTTGGCGCGCTGAAAGATATTTCGGCAATCGAACTCGGTGCGATAGCGGCACGTGGCACGTTGGCAGCAACCGGCGTGGCGGCGGACGAAATAGATCACACGGTCATGGGTAACGCGCTGCAGACGTCAGGTGATGCGATCTATGGTGCGCGGCACGTGGCGTTGAAAGCGGGAGTTCCGTTCGATCGCCCCGCGCTGACGGTCAATCGACTGTGCGGGAGCGGGATTCAATCGATCGTTTCCGGCGCCCAGATGATCCAGCTCGGCGAAGCCAATACCTGCCTGGTCGGCGGGATGGAGTCGATGTCACAGGCGCCGCATGTGATTCGCGGGGCGCGCTCCGGTTTCGCATTGGGTCAGGGCAAACTGGAAGACAGCCTGATGGTGGCGCTCCTCGACACTTACTGCAACACACCGATGGCCGGCACGGCTGAAAACCTTGCCCGCAAGTTTGAAATTCAGCGCGACGACCAGGATAAATACGCCTTGCGTTCACAGCAGGCCGCCAAGCGTGCGCTGGACGCCGGCGTTTTCGCGGATGAGATCGTGCCGGTCGAAGTCAAGACCAGAAAAGGGACGACCCTTTTCGAACAGGACGATCACTTACGTCCTGAAACTACGTTGGAAGGACTGGCGAAGCTGAGACCAGCATTCAGCAAGGACGGGTTCGTGACCGCGGGCAATGCATCAGGAATCGTCGACGGCGCCGCGGCCCTGATCATCGCGAATGAAGATTACGTAAAGTCGAAAAACATCTCGCCCCTGGGTCGGATTGTTAGCTGGGCGTATGCCGGTGTGGAACCTGAGATCATGGGGATCGGTCCGGTGCCGGCCACGCGTAAGGCGCTGGAGAAGGCCGGTCTGGATCTTTCTGAGATGGATCTGATTGAAGTTAACGAGGCGTTTGCGGCCCAGTATCTCGCGGTCGAACAGGAATTGGGTCTGGATCGCGAGATCACCAACGTGAACGGTGGGGCGATTGCGTTGGGTCATCCTCTGGGTGCAACCGGGACTCGTTTGGTGCTGACGCTGCTACATGAATTGCGGCGTCGAGGCGGTCGGTATGGCCTGGCAACGGCATGCATCGGCGGAGGTCAGGGGATCGCGATTATTTGCGAGCGAGTTTAGACTGCGCTCCGATCAATAACGGCGCTCAGTTGCGCGCAGAGAGCCCCCGCGACCGACCAGAACAATTCTGATTTTCATAGAAAATCCAAATTCTCGTCCGCGCTCTCGCCGCCCGAGAGAAACCAGCCGGCATAACTGTCGGCAAACAGCCTCGTTACGGCATCGGAGATCGCGCTAATCACTCAGGCACAATACTTGCGAAAATTGTAACGGCCCGCACACTAGTTAGCTCTCGGTGAGTTTATTGGCGCGAGTATTCATAAGGAATTAACCCGGTTACTGAAGGTTTTATGCTTGCGCTATTACGGCCCATCATGATAGAAAACGCCTTCTGCAATTGTTTGCAGTCTTTCCTTCGGAACAAGCAGTCCAAAACGTTTTCGGAAGTCTCAGTTAACTCCGCGCCCGATGGCTCGCGCGCAAGATGGTCTCAACGTTACTAATTCTCTAAGGAGTTCTCCTGTTATGTTTAAATCTCTACGCCTCTGTTTTGTTGCTCTGCTAATCGTGGCTTTTTCTGCGGTTGGAGCGATAGCCCAGTCGCAAGCCAGCACGGGGCAGATTTCCGGTGTGGTTACCGATTCAAACGGCGCCGCCGTGGCCAACGCGACGGTCAAGGCCACAAATAAAGACACTGGTCTGGTTCGTGAGGCCACCGCCAGCGGCGATGGCTTATACACCATCGTGTTGCTTCCCCCGGGCAAGTACACCCTGGTTGCCGAATCGAGTGGTTTCTCAACCGGCACAATCGATGATGTTAGTGTGGTCGTTGGACAGACCAACAACGTGAACTTCACTCTCGGCGCCGGCGGCGTTCAAGCAACGGTGTTGGTAACCGCGGAAGCCATCCAGGCGACCCGCAACGAATCTGATGCGGTGCTGAACGAAACAGCGATTCAGACTTTGCCGATTAACGGTCGCCGCTTTCAGGATTTCGTGACGCTAACGCCTACAGCGCAGGTTGACCCCCAGCGCGGCCAGATTTCCCTGTCCGGTCAAAAAGGAATCAACGGCAACATCAACGTAGATGGCATGGACTTCAACCAGCCGTTCTTCGGTGGCATTCGTGGTGGTGAACGCTCGAACCAGTCTTTCACCATTCCGCAGGAGGCAATCAAAGAATTCCAGGTTATCGCTTCCGGCTACTCGGCAGAATTCGGACGCTCAACCGGCGGCATCGTTAACGCTGTAACTAAATCCGGCGACAACAGCATTCGCGGCTCAGCTTTCTATTTGATCCGTCCGCAGCAGTTGGCGCGTGGCAATGATTTTACGCAAAGGTTGCAAACGGCGCTGGCCGCGCGCGGTGTCGTCCCGACACTCGCCCCCACGCAGCATCAATTTGGCGGCTCGGTCGGCGGGCCCATCAAGAAAGATAAACTTTTCTGGTTCGTTGCTTATGAACAACAGCGCTTTCGCGCTCCGCGCCAGATTTTCTTTACCAATTTCCCGGTGGCTGGGGCGAATGCGGCTCAACAGGTGGTGGCGGATTTCTACAACGCTGAGCAGGTTCCCTATACTCAAACCAACGATGCTTACGCCGGTTTGGGCAGGATAGATTGGAACGTTAACAACAACCATCGCCTAAACGTTCGTTTTAGTGCCAGCAAGAACAACGCCCTGAATGCAGTATCCAGAGGTGAAACTGTACTCGACCCCACGACGAACCAGGCGCTGTCAACGAATGGTACCGAAAAGAACGACACCAAGATCCTGGTCGGTCAGTTGGTTAGTAACTTCGGCTCCAACATCGTTAACGAGATGCGCTTTCAGTGGGCCAAGGAAAACCGGCCGCGTATTTCAAATTCCGCGACGCCGCAAATTTTTACCGGCTTTGGCACCTATGGCGCGACGGCTTTCCTGCCGACAACTCAGTACGACACTCGCTACCAGGTAACGGACGCCGTGACCTACATCACGGGCAATCACAACTTTAAGGTTGGCGGTGAGTTTAGCAACCTGTTTGCCAGTCAGGTTTTTGGTTTTAACCAGTTCGGCGCATATGCGCTCAGTATCGGGAGCACGGTTGCCAACATTCAGGATACGTATCAGAGATTGGCAAATGTTGTGGTTCCCGGCACCACCGCGATTTTGGGGCGCTTTGACGACACTCGGGCTCGGTACAACCGGCAAATCGGAAACTTGCAGGCGTCGTTCGGGATTAAGCAGTTGGCATTCTTTGGCCAGGATTCGTGGCGCATCACTCCGAAGTTGACCATTAACTACGGTCTCCGCGCGGAAGCGCAATACAATCCCAGTCCCGAGGCCAACAACACCCAAATCCTTAACGTGGTCAGGAACACAATCTTTCCGATCACCGGAAGAGGTTACGACGGCACACAGATTCCTGATAGCGGTTGGCAGTGGGGACCCCGACTCGGTTTTGCCTATGATCCTGAAGGCAAAGGCAAGATGGTCATCCGCGGCTTTGCCGGCCAATACTTTGCCACTACTCCATTGCTGGTTTTTGCCGGCAGCGTGAACAACTATCGTCTGCCGCCCGGAGACGTCAGCACGACTCTTCCGTTCACGGGATTCAGTCAGACTACCTTTAACACCTTCCTGGGTACGCCGGCCGGGGCGAACTACTTAGCCATCACCGGTTGCAACGTCGCCGCCGCCGCCGGCACTGATGCTAAAAACCGCTGCACACCAAACTCGGTCTACCGCCAGTTTGCGATTATCGGCGTCAACCTGAACAACTCGCCCTTGAGCGGTCTGCCGATTCTTAGTACCGACCAGATCGCACAAATTGCCAGCGGACTCGGTTTGAATCCGAATCCTTTTGTCGGCGCCACCGTCACCGGTCACGCCGAGGATTTCAAGAATCCGAGATCGTTCCAATGGGGCTTTGCGATTGAACGAGAAGTTGCCCGCAATTTCGTGCTAGGTGTTGACTATTCGACCGTCATCACCGACAACGTGCAACGCAATCGTGACCTGAACTTGCCGGCGCCGTTGTCAGCCGAAGGGTATATCGCCTTTCTGACGGCTAACAACACTGCCGCGAATGTGGCCACGATGGCGGCTGCGGGAGGTGTCTTCGACATAATTCGACAGGCCAACCGCAGTTACATTGCGATTAACTCGCCGGCTGGACTTACTTTTCCCAGCGGCGCAGTCTCGACTCGTCCGCGCCCAACGCAATCTCAGCAGGGTTTCGCGCTCGGTGCGGTGCAGGTTCGTGAATCGTCAGCCAAGGCCCTGTATCGCTCCTTGACCATTCGCGGCCGGTTGGTTCGCAAACGCGTCCTCCTGAACACCTATCTCACCCTTTCGAGATTGTTGACCGATGACGATAACGAGCGTGACGCGGGTGGCGTGGCTTACGCGGAGTCCTTTAATCTGGCGGGCGAATACTGGAAGGGCAGACTCGATCGGGAAAGCCAATTTACCGCCAATCCGATCTTCTTCCTGCCTTATAACTTTGAAGTTTCGAGCGCCATTCGCTTGCGTTCAGCCGTCCCGGTTAACGCCAACGCCAACGGTGATCTAAACGGCGACGGCGTCACCAACGACCGGCCGCTTCAGATTCCTGGTTTGCCGTACAAGCGAAACTGGTTCCGTAACTTTGGTACTTTCGATCTTGATGCGCGCGTGCAGAAGAGCTTCAAATTCGACGAGCGGAAGCGTTTGATCCTCTCGACCGAGTTCTTCAATCTCTTCAACCGCATGAACATCATCTTCCCGAATGCCGGCACGGCGACGACCACCGCGGCGGGGCAGTTCTGCTCAGCAGCGAGTCAGCTTTGCGGTCTGGCCGGCCCGACCAACCCGAACTTCCTGCGAGCCACCGATCCGGTGACCGGTAATTACATTAACGGGGCAACTCCTGGCAGTCAGGTGTTCCAGGTTCAGTTTGGAGCGCGTTTCCAGTTCTAAGCTGAAATCAAAACCTTTCAACCCGGGCGCGTCTTCGCAAAAGGCGCGCCCGATTTTTTTGTTATTGAGACCAGGAGCGTTATCGTAGCGACATGAAGGCAGTGATTCTTTTTACCTTGCTGTCGACGGCGACATCGTTGTCGCCTGGCCAAACGACTTCGCGGTCCAAATCGGACAATCCTTTTCTGGATCGTGAACCTCCTTCGGTTTCGGCCGAGGCCAAACGAGACATGGAAGCCAGACTTGATGAAGCCCGTGAGCGCTACCGCGCTAATCGGAATGATCCGGAGGCGGCAATCTGGGTAGGACGTCGCCTGGCCTATCCGGGCCGCTTCCGCGACGCCATCGCCTTTTACACTGACGCCATTAGGAAGTTTCCGCGAGACGCGCGGCTCTACCGGCACCGTGGTCATCGCTATATCACAACCAGGCAATTCGCGCTCGCAGTCAAGGATCTGAAGATGGCTGCCCGTCTTACGAGAGGTAAACCCGACGAGTTGGAGCCCGACGGCCAACCGAATGCTCGCAACATCCCCACCAGCACGCTGCAATTCAATATCTGGTATCACCTCGGCCTGGCTTATTACCTCACGGGTTATAACCCAAAGGCTCTGGCCGCGTATCGTGAATGCCTAAAGGTTTCGAACACTCCGGATCGTTTGGTGGCCACCACTCACTGGCTATACATGACACTGAGAAGAATGCATCGAACCAGGGAGGCCGCCAGAGTTCTCTCGCCAATCGGGCCACAGATGGACATTATCGAGAACCGCGGCTATTACCGTCTGCTGCTCATGTACCAGGGATCGATTTCGCCCGAAGCGCTGCGCGATGAAGCGTTGAAAGAGGCAAGTTCGGCCGGCTCTTACAGCATTCTCTATGGCATTGGCAACTGGTATCTTTACAATGGCAGCCGAACCGAGGCCACCAAAGTTTTCCAGCAGATGCTAAACGGTGATCAGTGGACAAGCTTTGGCTACATCGCGGCCGAAGCTGATATGAAGCGTCTGCAATAAGATTCCAGTCCAGTCAAATCTATGAAAGCGATAGAGAAGAAATCTGCGGATCCCGCAGCGCTTTCGGCGCTGATCAAGGCTCGGGCGTATGAATTAGGCTTTCATAAGGTCGGCATCGTGCGCGCGGAAGCGCTCTTTCCGGAGCATGAGCGCTTTTCAGAGTGGCTGGGACGCGGATACCACGGCCAGATGGGCTGGTTGGCGCGTGATCCCGAACAACGAGCCGACAGCCGGAAACTCTTTGCCGCCGCTCGCTCGGTCATCGTCGTCGCTCTGAACTACTACACTCCGCACCAACATGCGGACCAGCCTGGCAAAGTCTCTCGTTATGCCTGGGGCGACGACTATCACAATGTGGTCGGTGACAAACTGCGCCAATTGCTCACCTGGATCAAAGCGCAATGGCCTGATGCGGAAGGCAAGGTCTGCGTCGACATCCAGCCAATGATGGACAAAGCCTGGGGCGCGCGCGCCGGTCTCGGCTGGATTGGCAAGCACACTAATCTGATTACCGAAGAGTTCGGCTCCTGGGTGTTCATCGGAGAACTGCTGCTGAACCTTGAACTCAATTACGAGCAAATGCAGATCGCCGATCAATGTGGCGCTTGCACTCTCTGCCTTGATGCCTGTCCCACGGGCGCGATTACTGAACCATATGTCGTCGATTCGAATCTTTGCATCTCTTACGCCACCATCGAATCACGCGCGCCGCAAATTGCCAACGAGGTGGCGGGAAAGTTGGAAGGTTGGTTGTACGGTTGTGACATTTGTCAGGATGTCTGCCCCTGGAACCAGATGACACCGGCGACTAATGAACCGGGATTTGAACCTCGTCCGGGAAACGTCAACGCATCTTTAAGCGAAGTTCTGACCCTGACGCCGGAAACCTATGCGGCGCGGTTTCGTCACAGCGCCATGAAGCGAGCAAAACTTGCGGGCCTGCAGCGGAATGCGCGCGCGCTGCAAGACATCGGAAAATCTTAAGGAACATAGTAGTGTCGGAAATCGGGTTTTGTGTTCTCGCGAGTAGCAAAGCGATCCACGAAAACAAACCAAACATCACTAGTGGACTAATTCAGGTTCGTTTTGCTTCGTGGATCGTATGCTGAGCAAGTCGACCGCTCAACTTAAGACATCGCGGGTACAGTCAGAGGAGGATAAATGAAACGCTCGGCTTCATGCTTGTTCGCTTTATGCTTCATGTGCTTAGTTTTCCAAACGACGATGGCACAGACCGCTTCATCACCCGCCACCCTTCGTCGATTGGCCGACGATTATTACAACTGGCGTAACCAGAATTACCCCGTGGCCTCGAGTGACGCCGGGCTGCATACATGGGACCACAAGCTGACTGACTATTCGCCTGGAGCGATCAATGGCCGGCGTACTCGTGTGATTACTACGCTGGGGCAAGTTAATCGGATGCAGACTGCCGGGTGGAAGAAAGACGATCGCATCGATTGGCTCTTGTTTCGCGCTCAGCTTGAAGGGCCGGCCTTCTTCGATCGAGTGATGGATTTCGAGCACACCGATCCGCAGACTTACGTTAATGAATGTTCGAATGCGATCTTCGCGCTGCTCAAGAAGGAATACGACACACCACGTAATCGGGCGCTGGCGGCAACGGCGCGCCTCCGGGCCATGCCGGCGGTGATCGAACAGGGCAAGCGGAACCTGACTAAACCGGTCAAGCTCTATGCTCAGTTGGCCATCGATTCCGCCCGCTCGATTGATAGTCTCTACAAAGACAGCATGATGACAGCGCTGGCGAAAGGCTTGTCGCCGCAGGAGATGAACAATCTGGTGGCGGCCAGCGACGCGGCGATCAAGTCTCTTCATGGGTACGCTGACTGGCTGGAAAAACGTCTGCCGACCATGCCCGCTTTCGTGCCGATGGGTGAAGCGAACTACAACTATCTGCTCAAGCACGTCTATCTTTTGCCGCTCGACGCCAAACAGGTCGAGATGCTGGGCCAGGCAGAGTTGGCGCGTTATCGGGCGCTGGAATCGTTGCTGCCTGATCCTTCGCTTGCTGATCCCAATCCTCAGCGCGCGAAGATAATTCCAAAAGATCAGGACAACTTTCTTCGCGCGTACGAGAGCCGTCAGGCCGAGATGGTCAGTTTTCTGAAAGAGAACAAGCTGATCACGCTGCCCTCTTATCTTGGCCGATTCGAGATCCGCCAACTGCCCGAGGCCTTCAAGCCCACCAGTCCCGGAGGCTTTATGAATCCGCCCGGCGTCTATGACAAAGATGACAGCGGGTTCTATTTCATTCCGACGTACAATCCACAAAGCAAGAACTTCTACATTCGCGCGGCTATCGAGGACCCGCGGCCGATCCTCGGTCATGAAGGTATCCCCGGCCATTTCCTGCAACTTTCAATTGCCAATCATTTGCCGGACGAGATTCGCCGCCAGCACGGCGACGGGATCGTCATCGAAGGTTGGGCGCTCTATGGTGAAGAAATGTTGATGCGCACCGGACTCTATCCGCCGAACTCAGCTTCGCAGGGACAGATTCTGCGTCTGTCTCGCTATCGTTCGGCGCGCATCGGTGTGGATGTAAACCTGCACACGGGACGATGGACGTTTGAGCAGGCAGTGAAATACTTCATGGAAGCGGGCGGACTGGATCGCGAAGCCGCGGAAGGTGAAGCCGCCGGCGCGGCGGCCAGCCCCACGCAGAAGATTACTTACATCACCGGCAAGTGGCAGATCATGCGTCTGCTGGGCAAGTATCGGGATCAAAAAGGGAAAGACTTTCGGCTCGGCCAATTCCACGACGACTTGATCCGAAATGGCAGTCTGCCGCTGTCGATTGTTGAGTGGATCATGCTGGATGACCGGTCGTCTCTCGATCAGGCGCTGAAGTAACGGTTATGCCGCCCGATGTGCGGAAAGTCTCCGACTTTCCGTTTAATGCATTTCTTTTTATGGGGCTTTGCCCCCTTTTCCACAACTCACGAATTGGGGGGCGCAGCCCCGACGATTTACTAACCACATTCCGGACGGCCGTAGGCCTTCCGCACATCAGGCGGCACAGCCGTTAAACTCAGGAGACTCCGCATTGCTGAACTTTCGGAACCCATCTTTCGCCGAAGAAGTTAAAGACAGCTTTGCCCAGCAGCCGATCATGGATCTGCTTGGCGCAGAGCTCTCGCTGGTCGAGCCGGGCGTGGTTGAGATCACGCTTCCTTTCCGGGATGACCTGACCCAGCAACACGGTTACCTGCACGCCGGCGTCGTGACTACGATCGCCGATTCCGCCTGTGGCTATGCCGCCTACAGCTTGATGCCCGCAGGCTCGGAAGTCTTGAGCGTCGAATTCAAAGTGAACCTGCTGCGGCCGGCGCAGGGCGAAAATTTCGTCGCGCGCGCGGAAGTAATTAAAGCGGGACGAACCCTGACCGTCGTGCGCGCGGATGTTTTTGGCGTTGCTGAGAACGGCGATAAAAAATTAGTGGCGACGATGCAGGGTACGATGATTTGTGTGAGAAATAAGAAATGATCCTTATTAGGCGCGGTCGTGGTCGCGCGCTCCTCGTGCCGTCAGGCACGGGATGTTTATAGACCTCGAAGGCTCTTTGCATTCAAGCGCCGACGGAGCGAAATGTAGTCGCTCCTCAGGAGCTTTGGATTCAAACGGGTCGCTGCGAGCTATAAACATCGCGCTCCTAACGGAGCTTGGAACCTGCGCGTTTGCCGCGAGCCACGTAGTGGCGAAATGTTTATAGAACCGATCAACCTCTCAAAAGAGTCTCCAAGCTCCTTTAGGAGCGACACATCTTCTGTCGCCACAAATGGGCTCAAGGGTTGGATAGCTCGCGATAGCTATGAATATTCCGTCCCTCCGGGACTGCCCAAACGAAACCTCGCCACCACGCCAGCGCCGGTTCTAGTCTTTGGTTGCGTTTCCTGCTC
>Ga0307468_100000234_pt1 | contig 13066 bp, 10 predicted proteins | sample atmdna_FD_203085 | JGI IMG/M metagenome (GOLD analysis project Ga0307468, IMG submission 203085) | Hardwood forest soil microbial communities from Morgan-Monroe State Forest, Indiana, United States - atmos_gases AM2C_05 | ecosystem: Environmental > Terrestrial > Soil > Temperate forest > Bulk...
ATTCAAATGCTAACACCGACCGAAACGACTAAACAAACCGTGAACGTGACACGCGCGAGAGTCACGGGCGGAACGCCCGTGCCACTGGCGCTTGACGCTCCTGTTGGCGAAACCTAGACTCCAAGGCGGAGTGTCGGGGTTTCTGATGCAATAACCTTCTAGTCCGTTGTCAGTAGTTAGTTGTTAGTTGTCCCGATTGGGTACAGGGCAACTAACCACTAACAACTGAACACTGACCACTGACGTATGATGCTCAGAGTCTATCTCGATCACAGTGCCACGACCCCGCCCGATCCGCGGGTGATCGAGGCCATGCTTCCCTGGCTGACTGAAAAATTCGGAAATGCCTCAAGCGTTCATCAGTGGGGCCAGGAAGCTCGGGCGGCGGTAGATCGCGCGAGGCGACAGATTGCCCGGTTGATTGGCGCCCGCGCTAACGAAATAGTGCTGACATCAGGCGGCACTGAAGCCAACGGTTTAGCGATTCGCGGACTTTGCGAAAGCGCGGCCGCCCACGGCCGCCACATCGTCACTTCCGAGATTGAACATCCATCCGTACGCGGCGCCATTGAAGTACTTGAAAAGCGCGGCTGGGATGTTTCGCGCTTGCCGGTCTACAACGACGGGATCGTGCGAACAGAAGATGTTCGCGCGGCGATACGACCAGAAACCATCCTGGTAAGCGTGATGCTAGCCAACAATGAAATCGGGACTATTCAGCCGATCGCAGAAATCGCTTCGTTGATTCGCGCGGAACGTGAAAGTGGCCACAGACACCTTTGGCTTCACACCGACGCGGTACAAGCCGCCGGCCGGCTCACCATTGACGTCGAGTCGCTCGGCTGCGATCTATTGACGCTTTCAGCCCATAAGATCTATGCGCCAAAAGGCGCAGGCGCACTTTACCTGCGCCGCGGCGTACGCTTAGCGCCGCAACAAATTGGCGGTCACCAGGAGCGCGAGCGGCGGGCTGGGACTGAATCGGTGGCCAACATCGTCGCGTTCGGCGCCGCGGCTGAATTGGCTGAGAAGGAAATGGACGCGCGCAACGAACACACGCGGCGGCTGCGCGATCGATTTGAAAGCGAAGTCACGGCACGCATAAGCGAGATCACCTTTAACGGAAATCACGACTGCCGGCTGCCTCATCTTTCGAATATCTCTTTTCGTTTTATCGAAGGCGAAGGCCTTCTAATCCACCTCGACATGCAGAATGTCGCCGTGTCGACGGGCTCAGCATGCTCTTCGGGCACGCTCGAACCGTCGCCGGTAATTCGCGCTTTGGGCCGCGATGAGGAACTGGCGCGCGGAGCGATTCGCTTCAGTTTCGGGAAAGACAACACAGAAGCAGATGTTGATTATGCATTGGAAGCATTGCAGCGGGCAGTTGAGAGTCTCCGCAAACTTTCGCCTCTGTCGCGCCAATCCGTCGCAATGGCCTAGCAGGTTGCTGAAAAACTAATTTGGAGTGCAGCGGCAAGCGCAGCGCGACGCCGCTTTGGATTCGTTGACACGAAAATGCTAAGAAATCCAAAGCGCCGCCGTTGTCGGCGCACTCCAAATTTCAAGCTCGCGGCGTCCACCAGGACTTTTTCAGCAGCCTGCTAGGGTCTTCTAATTTGCGGGATTACTAAGATGACGGAGTCAGTATCGGGAGCGGGTCTCGATCCACGCGATCGTCGGGTTTTGCGAGAATAGTGAGCCGGTCGATACCGCTCCCGGTACTGACCTCATCACTCAATCCCTCGCCGAGGCGCTGTGATCAGACACTGCCGGTGGTGACTTAACCTTGCCATATTCAGAAACCTTCAAGGATCACATTGCGCATCCTCGTAATGCGGGAGAATTAGCGGACGCCAACGCGACCGCCGATGAGACTAATCCGGTATGCGGCGATCGCCTGCGTCTGGACCTGCGCATTCAAGATGAGCGCATCGACGCCGCGCGATTTCTTGCCTATGGCTGTCCAGCGACACTGGCGTGCGGTTCAGCGCTCGCGGAAATGCTGGAAGGAATGACGGTCGAAGAAGCTTTGCAGTTGACGCGAAGAGAGATTGTCCGCGCAGTGGGCGGCCTGCCGGCAACAAAGCAGCACGCGGCAGCATTGGCAATCGAAACGCTGCAAGCAGCGTGTCAGAAGCCCGACCGTCAGGGAGGGCAAGGTGCGTCAACTGGCCCTCCCCGACGGTCGGGCTACTGACACTTCGCTAAGGATTCACAACGCGCGAACGAGTTGCCGCCGCGGGCGAGGGTTGCGGCTTCTTGTGATACTCAGGTCCGCAGTATCTTTTCGGCTCCTGTCCGATGATGAACGTCTTGGTCCGAATTACCGGACAGGTCTCCACAGCGATCAGACCCGTGCTGGGATCTACGTCTAAAGTAATGGTGCCCTGTAGCTTTGGCGCGCCGTCGTCATAAAAGTCGCGCCCATCGCTTTTCGTTCGCGGATCAACCTTTGGCGTGGGCCTGGCTCGCGGCGTTTCGGGCGGCGGCGTATCGGGAAGCATGGCCGGCTCAATGGTGGGATCTTTGTTAGTCTCCTCTCCATCGCCTGAATCCGATTGCTCCGCCATGTCATCAATGACCTCGCCGTCCGAACCAGGTCCCGTTCCATTAATAAAGAGTTCGCCGCGCTTGGTTGTCGCATCGGCCACAGCGACTTGTCCCGTGGTTGGATCGATTTCCTTTTGCTGAACCCCTTCGGGCATCTGCCAGTCACCCGTCCATTCGGGATGGCTCGCCAGGGCGGCATTCATGAAATCCGACCAGATGGGAAGCGCCGAAGCTGCACCCGTCAATCCTAACTGCGACCCGTCATCGAACCCGACCCAGACCGCGCACACCAGGCTGGGCGTGTAGCCGACGAACCATCCGTCGCGCGACGTTCCCGTTTTGCCGGCGACGTTGTACTTGAATCCGCGCGCGCGAATCGGCGCGCCGGTCCCTCGGTTCACCACGTCTTTCATGAACGAGGTCATGATGTAGGCAATCTCAGGACGCATCACTTCGTTCTTTTGGGCGGTGGGCTGCGCGATGGTTTCGCCACTTCCGGTCGTGACCCGCTCGATCGCGATCGGAGCCGTTCGAGTGCCATTCGCCGCAAAGGCGGTGTAGGCGGAGGCGATTTGCAGAGGCGTTGCTTCAGCCGTGCCCAGGGCCATCGCCGGATAGGCATGCGGCACCCGCGGCAATCCGGCTTTGGCAGCCATATTCATTACGCGTCCGATGGTGACTTCCATCGCCACGTCTACAGTTACCACGTTGAGACTGTGGACCATCGCATCGCGCAGCGTCACCGGTTGCATGGAATATTTATCTCCCATGTTGCCGGGCGAGTATTCCTGATTGTCGTACGAGAAGGTCTTTGGCTCGTCCTTGAAAATCGTCGCCGGAGTAATTACGCGCGGCACTGGATCGTAGGCCGTGTTCAGCGCGGTTGCGTAGACGAACGGCTTAAAGGCGGAACCGGGCTGCCGCAGAGCTTCGGCGCGATTAAATTGGCTTTTCGAGTAATCGCGACCGCCAACCATCGCCACAATCTCGCCGGTGCGCGCGTTCATCGCGACCAGCGCGGCCTGCACCGTACCTTCAGGGAATCGTTTCGCTTCAATCTTGTCGAGCGTGGCCAGCTGCTTCGTAACGGCAGCATAAGCAGCGCGCTGCAGATCCATATCGACCGAAGTATAAATGCGCAGGTGATCGGCGCCTTGTCCGGTGATCAAATCACCTAGCTGATTCTGCACATAGTCGGCAAAGTACGGCGCATCGGAGATGTCTATCCGTCCTTTGGCAGGCGCCATTTTTAGTTCAGCTGCCTCAGCCTGACTGGCCTGGTCGGCCGTGATGGCCCCGGTTTCGGCCATTGATTCGAGCACCTGGTTGCGACGGGATCGAGCGGTTTCGGGATCATGAAAAGGATTGTAGCGGTTCGGACTGCGGATTAATCCGGCGAGAAAGGCCGACTCTGGCAACGTCAGAGTCGTCACATCTTTGTTGAAGTAGGCACTGGAAGCCTCTCCGAAACCATTAATCGAAAAGCCTGACTGCTGTCCTAGATAGACCTGATTGCAATAGAGCGCGAAGATTTCCTCTTTCGACAGACGCGTTTCCAGAATCACCGACATGTACGCCTCGGCGATTTTGCGTTTCATGGTGCGTTCGGGTGACAGGAGCAGGTTCTTTACCAGCTGCTGAGTGATGCTCGATCCGCCCTGACGTGCCAAAGGAGAATTTGGATCGGCGTCGTATCGCCGCAGCAGAGCGCGAACGATGCCGCGAATGTTTACCCCGTGATGTTCAAAGAAGGCGCGATCCTCAGTCACCGTGATCGCCTTAATCAGGTCGGGAGGCAAGTCGTTGAAGCCCACAACCCGGCGCTTGGCTCGTTCTCGCCCAGTGACTGAGCTAATCAGTTCAGGTTCGAGTTGAGCTTTATCGAGCCGAGCGCCGGTGGTTTTCGCGGCGATTGTGGTAATGGATTTGCCACCGCGAGCAAACTGAACACGCAAAGGCTCGTAGGGCGGTGCGCTATCAACTTTAGCGTCCGCGCCGGGATCGATTTCCACGGTAGAGCCGTCAAAGGCGTAACGCCCGCGCGCGCTCTCGGCCTGCTGGCTACGTTCGACATATCCCGCGCGCTTCAGGTAGGCGACCAGATCGTCGGCGGAAAGATTCTGCCCGGCGCGAATCTGTTTAGGCGCGGCATAGATTCCCGCTGAGCGGGTGAAGACCTCGCCTTTCAGAAGATTGTCGATGCGCGCCGAGAAAACGATCCAATAGTAGGCGAATACGCTGATGATCAGCGCCGCAGCGAATAACGCCGGCAACGCTATATAAGGTCTGAGTAGAAAGCGAAGTACTCGGCGCGAAAAGGAGGCCGGCGGCTCTTCATAGCGGACAACGCGCGGCGGCTGCGCGCGGCCGCCACGAACAAAGCGGGGAATGAGATCGTCTGGTGGTTGCCGAATTGCCATGAAATACGGGTGACGCTATCGGCCGGGGGGACGTCTCCCACTCAGATGCTAAACACTTATGCGCAAGGTGTCTACTAACAATTGACAGCTTGCGCGGGTTTCGCTAACTTATCGGCGTCGTCCCGACAGCGCCCTGCGGCCAGCGATCCAACGCTGGCTATGAAATGGTTATCAAAAAATGAAAGGAAGCCCCCCTCAATGAAAGTCAGATTAGTCGGACTGATGGCGTTATGCTGTGCGCTGGCGCTAATCGTTGGTTCTGCTGCTTGGAACTCCAGTCTCTCTCAAACTCAGATGCCCTCAAACGGACCAGCACTGCCCCAGGCTGAGCAGGAGCTCTTGACAGAGATCAACCAGGCACGAGCCAATCCCGGAACGTATGCAACTTATCTCGAGAACCTGAAACCTCTCTTTAAGGGAAACGAGTACCGGGCCGCTGGCCGTCCGGCCCTGATGACTCAGGAAGGCTGGTCCGCAGTAGACGATGCGATCAGATTCCTGCGTGCGACTAAACCACTCGGGCCGCTCTCCTCGTCCACAGGTCTAAACCTGGCAGCGCAGGTGCATATTAAGGATCAGGCTGGATCGGGTTCTACCGGCCACACGGGTTCAAACAGCAGCTTGATCGAACAGCGCGTAAAACCCTTTGGCACCTGGCAGGGAGCCATTGGCGAGAATCTCGCTTACGGCAACGAGTCAGCCCGTGAACGAGTTCTAACGTGGCTAATTGACGATGGCTTTGCCAGTCGCGGGCATCGCAAGCGGCTGCTCAGCACCGACTATAAGGTGGCAGGACTGGCGTGCGGGCCGCATCGTGAATACGTGGCAATGTGTTGCCTGACGCTAGCCGGCGGCTTCATGGATCTGCAACCGTCTAAACCAACCACAAAGACCACGACACCATCGAAGACTGACTCGCAGACAAACAAATCAAAGCCGAGCGGAAAGAGCGTCAAGTCCGGAACTCAATAGTCCCTTGCCAGGCTTTCGCTGATATTCGGAGACAAAAGGAAAGGCTTCTCGCTTTAACCCGAGAAGCCTTTCTTCTTTGGTCGGGACGCCGAGATTCGAACTCGGGGCCTCACCCACCCCAAGGGTGCGCGCTACCAGGCTGCGCCACGTCCCGTCAAAAGCTTTTTTAGTATGACCCGAAAAAGCTCATTGTCAAATCTGCGGAATCGCGAATAGTGGGTTAAGAGTTCAAGCTTTAGCTTGCGCGCGATTGGCAGCCCAAGGCTGAACGCTGAACTAAGTGACGGGCGGGGCGCCCGTGTCACATCAACGCTTCTTGGCCTGGGCCGATACGACTTCAGCCTCGCCCTCATCCAGTAAATCGAGAATCTCGCGAAGCTCTTTGGCAATCTGAAGCAAAGCTGCGCGCTGATCATCGTTGGGTGCGGCACTGGGCTGAGGCGGCGCCGAAGTAGTTCCCACGCGCCCGGCCAGCGATGGCGGCGGCGACAGACTTCTGCCCGGCGTTCTGGCCGGCGCCGTTTGTGAGTTATCCCGCGCCGAGCCGCCGCGTATTTCCGTCGCCAGTTTTTTCTTGGCGCCGGCAATCGTGTACTGCTCGTCATAAAGCAACTCTTTGATCCGCAACGCCATTTCGACATCCCGACGGCGATAGGTGCGCTGACCGGCCCGGTTCTTTTGGGGCGCCAGCGTGGGGAACTCCGTCTCCCAATATCTAAGTACGTGCGCCTGGACTCCGGCGAGATCGCACACCTCGCCAATCTTAAAGAAAAGCTTTTCGGGAATGGGGGGGTGGCTCATGCTCATCCTAGAGGAAACTAAACCGATTTGGTCTGCGTCGCCGGGCCGACCTTTCAATGGCAACGCTAACTTGAGGCGCATGTTACCTGTGCGGAGAATTCGGTGTCAACAGTTACATTTAGACGGCTGGAGTTAAACTGAGAGATTAAACGTGTCTTCTTAGGTAACTAAACGAGCATGGTTCTACCTTCTCCGCGCATAGACGGTGTTAGAGTACCGACTTTAGTCGGGCTTCTATGTCGAGCGGAAAAGCCCCAACTGAAGTTCGTACTCTAACGCCGTCAGACTAGGTCGCGACCTCACTTCCCGGTGGTGTCCTAATTCGAAATTTTCTGCGGCCCCTTTGCGTTCTCTGCGTCTCGGCGATGAGTGTTTTGAAGCCATCATTCACCGCACAGACGCAGAGGTCGCAGAGACTACGCAGAGAAGAACTGAGCTTAGGACACTCGCACTTCCCGGTACTGATGCAATGCGCGTGATTTCACGGGCGGGATGCCCGTGCCACTTTTCCAAACTGCATCACTGCCGCACTTCCCTGCTCAATGGACGGGATGAAGTCCGCAAGCTATAATCGCGCGTTCTAGCCAATCAGTCTGGAGGTTCAAACCAAAAGTGCCCGCATCTGCCGCCGGGTTTCACCTTGCCGCCCGTCTTGAGGAAGTAGGCTTTTCCGATATCGTCAACATCCGCAATCGGGTCATGGAACTCCGTGCCCGCGGCGAAACCGTTTATCAGTTTGAAGGCGGGGAACCGTATCGACCGACTCCGGACTACATCAAAGACGCCATTCATGCAGCGCTGCGAGAGAACAAGACGCGTTACGCCCCATCGTCGGGCATCCCCGAGTTGCGGCGCGCGATCGCCGACAAGCTGAGAGATCGCAATCGCATCAACGCCGGTGAACAGAATGTGCTCGTCGTCAACGGAGGGATGCAGGGTTTGTTTGGCGCTTTTCAATCCGTAGTCGACCCCGGCGATGACGTCCTGATCTTCGCGCCGTACTGGACCCCTATCAAAGATCTGGTCGCGCACTGTCAGGGCAAGCTCGTGTCAGTGCCCACTGAAGAAGCGCGTCAGAAAGGTTTCCGCGAAACGCTGTCGCGTTATGCAAACGAACGAACACGGGCGATTTATTTCAACACTCCCACGAACCCGACGGGCGTGGTGTTCACGCGCGAGGAAACTGAAGAGGTCGCGCAGTTTGCGATTGATCGCGATCTGGTGGTGATCGCGGACGAGGCTTATGAAGACATTGTTTTCGCAGGCGAGCATGTTTCGATTGCCTCTCTCCATGGAATGCTCGAGCGCACTATTACTTCCTTCACGCTCTCAAAGTCCTATGCGATGACGGGTTGGCGAATAGGTTACGCGGTCGCGACTGAACCCTGGATGACCGGTCTTCAGAAAGCCACGCTCTATTCCTCCAATGGCGTCTCAACTCCGACGCAATGGGCAGCCCTCGCGGCCTTCACCACGGCGTCGGACTTTCTGGAAACGTCGCGCGCTGCTTATCTCGAGCGGCGCGATTTGTTGTTGGCGGGTCTTAACGAGTTGGGAATGACCTGTGCACTGCCGGCCGGCGCGTTTTATGCCTTTCCCGACGTTACCCGAATCAGCAATGACAGTCGCGAGGCTGCCGAGATGTTGTTGAGCCGGGCCAGGGTAGCCACAGTGCCGGGCGGAGTTTTCGGGTCACAGGGCGAAGGACACGTGCGCTTCTCATTCTCTACTTCGCTCGAGACGATCGCAGCCGGCCTGGAATCAATGCGCCGCCATCTCTGAGTTGTCACAGAGGCACGGAGACACAGAGCAACATAGAGACGGAACAAATAAGACGAAATAACGAGACAGTTATTCCTAAGTTGGTTTTGTCTCTGTGCCTCTGTGGCTATCCCGCATGAACGAATTCGACTTCATTCGTAACCTTCGCGAACAAACCCGCTCGCGAAAACACTCCCCGCGCCTGGTCACTGGAATCGGCGACGATGCTTCGCTAATTGCGCAGACGGCTAACCGGCATTTGGCCGTCACCACGGATCTGCTGGTTGAAGGTATTGACTTTCATCTCGACGCAACACCACCGGGGCTGTTGGGTCAAAAGGCTTTGGCGGTTTCTCTTTCAGATATCGCTGCGATGGGCGCTCGACCGTTCTGGTCTTTCGTTTCGTTCGGACTGCCGGCCGAGGTCTGGAAGAGCGACTTCAAAGAAAGATTCTTTGCCGGATACCTTGAACTGGCCGACCGATACGGAGTCACGCTCGCCGGAGGCGATGTTTCGCGAACGAAGGACGGTGTCGTGGTCGATTCGATAGTGCTGGGCGACGTTGCGGCGGGCGCTGCAGTCCTGCGATCCGGCGCAAAGCCGGGCGATCAGATCTACGTCACCGGAACGCTCGGGGGTGCGGCCGCGGGATTGAAATTGATCGAGATGGGCGCGCGGATGGGTGACAGCGGGCTTGCTTCCCTTCCCCAACCGGGAGCGCGCGGCAATAGCCCTACTGTGCGGGAGCGCTCCGAAGCCCGCGACCTCGACGCCGAGTTGGAAGCCATCGAGGCCGTCTTGCTTCGCCAACTCCGTCCCTCAGCTCGCGTCGGTTGGGGCATTGTCCTGGGCGAAGAGCGGCTGGCCACGGCCATGATCGACATTAGCGATGGCTTGTCGTCTGATCTGGCGCACTTGAGTGCTGAGAGTAATGTCGGTGCATTGATTCAGTCGGCGCAGATTCCAATTGATAAGGACGTGATCAGGTTGTGCGGCCGGCGCGCGCTTGATCCACTGGCGCTGGCGCTCCACGGCGGCGAAGACTTTGAGTTGCTTTTCACCGTCAGCGCCGATGAAACCGCGCGCCTGCCAAAGCGAGTTGACGGCGTTCCCGTGACTCACATTGGCGAAGTCACCGATCAACCCGGCTCGATAAGAATCGCGGAGAAGGGCCGCACATGGGATTTGCCCGCGGAAGGATTCGAACACTTCAAAGATGACCTTACGCGGGATCCTTTGAAATGAAGTCACCGACATTCAATCAGCTTAGTAACCAGATCGGTAGGCTCGGTTCGCATTGTCAAACTCTTCTCCAAAAGCCAGTCATCGTGCTCTCTTTTCTCGGTTAACCCGGAAATACCTCAAAGATTCTCTGACCAAGCTCAAAATTGATTTGAAACTACTCAAAGAAACCACGTTGACCAAGCAAGCCTGTACCCACGGCCATTGAACTCTCATGCCAGTGGGATAAGTGCAGCATCGAATGAGGGTACTTTGAATAGGATCGTACCTTGATAGCCGCCGCGTTCGGCGTTTGCTGTTGCTTCAAAAGCGTTATCACCGACGCCGACGATCTTTTCTTCAGACTCATCGATGGCTACCCACTTGTTCTTGTACTTCTCAAGTTGCGCGAACATAGTTGTTAAGTCCATCGTTGAGGCTCTCCAGTCTGGCAGGATTATCGCCACATCGAGAACATGTGTAAAGGGCATTGAGAGGCCGGTTGAAGGTTTGCCATGCCGTAACCGAGAACGCTACTATGAGGCGCAAAAGGAAGTCTTCTCATGCAATCAATTGACGATCTAGCGAATGTGATCACCGATCTTGACCCTTCAGAGCAGCAAGTTCTACTGGACAGGGTTGCGCAACTGAATTTCCAGAAAGGCCTGCATGGCCTCGCGGAAAAGTATCGCGCACGATTAGCTCGCCAGAATCAATTGAACTCACCACCTGAGCAGATATGGATCGAGCTTCACCGCATCCGCCAAGAGATCGCCGAGCATGACTACCCCGCCTGAACCTCAGCAACCCCCCAAATGCTGCCAAGTCCTCCCTCACGGTCGGGCTTCTGACACGAAACGCTGTTTGACTCGCCCGCACTCCTTTCTTAGACTCGCATCCAATGCTCTCCATTCACAACACCCTCTCTGGTCGGCTGGAAGAGTTTCGCCCGATGGTTGAAGGCGAGGCCAGGTTCTACTACTGCGGTCCGACCGTCTGGGATTACGGACACATCGGGAACTTCCGCTCAGCGATTGCCGCCGACGTCATTCGTCGTTATCTGAAGTTCAAAGGACTGCGCGTGACGCAGGTCATGAATATCACCGACGTTGACGATCGCATCATCGCCAAGGCGGAAGAGGCCGGCGTGCCGATCGACGAATACACAGGCCGGTATATCGAGGCGTTCTGGGAAGACTTTGACGCGCTCGGTTGCGAGCGGCCGGAAGTCGCGCCGCGGGCCACCCGTCACATTCCGGAAATGGTGACGTTGATTGAACAACTCAAGCAACGCGAACACGCTTATCAATCCGACGGCTCGATTTACTATCGAATCAAATCGTTTCCCGAGTACGGCAAGCTTTCCAAGATAAACTTTGCCGGTAACGTTGCCGGCGCCAGCGAACGCGTCGACACAGACAAGTATGAAAAGGAAGACGCGCGCGATTTTGCGTTATGGAAAGCCCCGAACCGTCCCGAAGAAACCGCCTGGGACGCGACCATCGGTCGGGGCCGTCCCGGCTGGCATATCGAATGCTCGGCCATGTCGATGAAATATCTGGGCGAGACCTTTGATCTGCATCTGGGCGGTATCGACCTTGTCTTTCCTCACCACGAAAATGAAATCGCCCAGAGTGAAGGCGCCACCGGAAAACAATTTGTGCGCTACTGGCTGCACTTCGAACATCTGAAGGTCGAAGGCGAGACAATGTCCAAGTCCAGGGGCAACTACTACACGTTTCGCGATCTAAATGCCAAAGGTTTTTCCGCCGCAGCGATTCGCTATTTTCTGCTTAGCGTTCCCTGCCGCAAGCAACTCAACTTCACCTTCGACGCGCTGCGCGGGGCTGAGAAGACCGTGGCGAGCTTGCGCGATTTCCGCGCCCGTCTGGAAGAGTCAAAGACAGAACCTGGCAGCAATGCAGAATTGCATGCGGCTACTGAACAGGCGCTGAAGGATTTCGAAGCCGGTATGGACGACGATCTGAATACGTCCGTGGCATTGGCCGCGATCCATGACCTCACACGCCAGGTGAACACGGTCCTCGCCAGGCGCGCTCTGCGCGAAGACAACAAACGCGAAGTCAGCGCCGCCGTTGCTCGCTTTGACAGCGTGCTGAATGTCTTCGGCGAGCCGCAGCGACAGATGCTCGATAACGAGATTCAAAAGCTGATTGACGAGCGTCAGGAAGCTCGCCACCGCCGCGACTTTGCCCGCGGGGACGAAATTCGCGAAGAACTTGCCGGAAGAGGAATTATCCTCGAAGACACCAAGGACGGCGTGCGCTGGAAACGGAAGTAGAGATCGCGGCGATCGTTCCGGAACAGGTGTTAGAGTACCGACCTCAGTCGGGCTGTTCAGACTATCCCCGATGCCCACAATTCCCCGCTCTCAACCTCGAAGTCGCTTTCGAATTCGCTACGCCCTAATGGCGCTGGCAGCGGCGATCCTGTTTGGTACGCTCGGCTTCTCTCTCATCGAGGGCTGGTCGCTGGCGGACAGTCTCTATGTAACGGTCCAGACACTGACGACCGTGGGCTATGGCGACGTGCCGCCACACAGCAGTATCGGCCGCCTGTTTGCTGTTCTGGTCATGCTGCTGGGTGTGGGTGGGGTTGCGCTGGCTGTCTCGACCATAGTTCAATCGGTGGTGCAATCGGAACTGGTCGCCACCTTTGGCCAGCGTCGGCGCTCAAAAATGATCAGCAAGCTTCGCAATCACTACATCATCTGCGGCTCTGGCCGCGTCGGTTCGCATATGGTGCGCGACCTCATCAAGGCCAATGAATCATTTGTGGTAATTGAACACGACCAGCAAAGGGCTGCCGAGTTCACTCAGCGCGGCGTCAATGTTCTGGTCAGCGATGCGACATTGGAAGAAACATTGCGAGAGGCGCGAGTCGAACATGCGCGCGGTCTGGCCGCCTGTCTTCCCGACGATGCCGACAACGTTTACGTCGTGTTAACCGCGCGGGACCTCAACCCGGGTTTGCGAATTGTCGCGCGCGCGGCCGAAGAGCAGGCCGAGTCAAAACTCTTGCGTGCCGGAGCCAATCATGTCGTGGCGCCCACAATTATCGGCGGTCACCGAATGGCCCTGGCGCTCACCAAACCGGCGGTCGGCGAGTTTATGGATTCTATCACCGCCAGCGAACTTGGCCTCGGATTCGAGCAGGTTGAAGTCGATGCGGCATCATCACTGGTCGGAAAGGAATTACGCGCGACACCCATTCGCTCTGAACTTGACGTCGTAATCGTGGGTATTCGAAGACAGAGCGGCGAAACACTTTTCAATCCGTCCGGCGCATCGCAAATCGAAAATGGCGACATCCTGAT
>Ga0307468_100000235_pt1 | contig 13046 bp, 8 predicted proteins | sample atmdna_FD_203085 | JGI IMG/M metagenome (GOLD analysis project Ga0307468, IMG submission 203085) | Hardwood forest soil microbial communities from Morgan-Monroe State Forest, Indiana, United States - atmos_gases AM2C_05 | ecosystem: Environmental > Terrestrial > Soil > Temperate forest > Bulk...
TGAAGAAGAAAACCCCCCACCTGACCTCCCCCACTCCCTACCGCCCACCCGCCCAGGGGGGGAGGCACCACCACCCCCTCTCCAGCCAAAGTTAACGCCTATGGGGCCGGGGGGTGAGGGCCTACCAGGCCGGCTCGCCCTCCCGTTTCGGCGCCCAGGCGAGGGTGAAGAAACGGACCTCGACGTCCTGTTTGCGCGGCTTAAGCGCCACGGTCTCCAGGGCCTCGGTCTCGGCGTTGAAGCGTTCGTCGAGACGCGCGATCTCGGCTTCCAGCTCGGCGTTCATCTCGGCGAGCTGGCGCTGCAGCGATTCGAGGTTCTCCTCGGCGTGGCTCACGTCCTGGCGCTCCTCGAAGGCGCGGCCGACGCCGCGCACGGCCGTAGAGGCGCGGCCGAAGGTGGAGCCGCGGCGGCTGCCGAAGAGGATGGAGGCGACCGCGGTGCCGGCGGAGAGCACGCTGTCCCAGGTCTGCCGGCGCGCCTGGTCGGACTGCTTCTCCCGCGCCTGCGCGGCGCGGCGGATGCGGTCTTCGAGCTGCCGGACGCGCGGCGCGTGCTTCTTGCGCAGCACCTCGACCTGGGCGTCGCGCTTCTCGCGGGCGGCGTCGGCCAGACGGATACGGAAGTCCCGCTCCAGCTCTCCCGGCCGCGAGACCTCGCCGAGCGACGGGCTGCGGAACAGCTCGCACCGGCGGGTCCTGTACAGGGCTTCCTCCAGGTCGCGCTGCCAGCCGGTATAGCTGCGCGCCCGCACGGCCGCGTCCGGCAGCGGGGCGAAACGCGCGCCCGACGCCGGCTCGGCCTCCAGGTCCTCTTTCCACAGATCATCGAGGGCTTGAGCCGCGTACCAGTCCGGCTCGCCGCCGGCCAGAGGCGCCAGCAGCGAGACCTCCTCGTCGTGCTCGGTCGTCTTGTCGGTGTAGTGCACCTTGGCGACCGCGAACAGGGCCGGCTCGTAGAGGATGCCCGCGGGCTTGGAGCGGACCGGCAGGAAACGCTGCGAGACCTCCGGCGGCAAGGCGGGCGGGCCGGACGCCTCCCCCGCCGGGACGGGCTCGGGGGATGGACGCGGCGGCTCGGTGGCCACTGGGGTCGCCGGGGACGCCGCAGAGGGAGCCGCGGCCGGCCGGGCGGGGGCGGCGCCCTGTTTGCGTGGGTCCATCAGCCGCTTGATCTCGGGACGGGTGAGCGGCCCGCGCAGGTACGAGAGGGTCCAGCGGGTCTGGAAGACCACCGGCTGCTCTTCGTGGACGTCGTGCAGCAGGAAGACCCGCTTGCCGAGGTTGGAGAGGATCTCCTCCAGCCGGCCGCGGTCGAGGGAGCCGGCGGCGGCGCCCTGCAGGCCGTCCATCAGCCGCGCCTTGTCGCGCTCGGTCTGCAGACGTCCCAGGAACCAGGTGCCGACGTTGCCCAGCCCCTTGTAGTCGAGGTCCACCGGGTTCTGGGTGGCGAGCACCAGCCCCAGCCCGAAGGCGCGCGCCTGCTTGAGCAGGGTGAGCAGGGCCCGCTTGGACGGCGGCTCGGCCACCGGCGGCATGTAGCCGAAGACCTCGTCGAGGACCAGCAGGGCGCGCAGGCTCGACGTGCCCGTCCGGCCGCGCATCCAGCCGAGGGTCTGGTTGAGCAGCAGCGAAACGAAGAACATCCGCTCGCGGTCGGAGAGGTGGGCGATCGAGAACACCGCGACGCGCGGTTTGCCTTGTGGCGTGTAGAGCAGGCGGTCGACGTCGAGCGGCTCGCCGGTGAGCCAGGCCGCGAAGCCGGGCGAGCCGAGGAGGTTGTTGACCGCCATCGAAAGCCCAAACCGCTCCTTGGCCGGGTAGAAGGACTCGATGTCCATGACGCCGACGCGCTCTATCGGCGGTTTCTGGATCTGCTGGATCAGCGTCGCCAGGTCGAGGCTCTTCCCTTGCCGCCAGGCGGCGTCGAAGATGGTGGCGAGCAGGATCGACTCGCGGCCCTGGAGCGGGTCGGAGTCGATGTCGAGGAGCCCCAGCAGGCTCGCCACCAGGGTGCCGATCCGCTCGCGCAGCAGGTCGCCGTCGGCGATCACGTCGGGCGGCGGCGCGTCGAACGAGGCGAGGATCGAGACCGGCAGGCCGGCCTCGCTGCCCGGCGTGTAGATCGCGAAGTCCGCGGCCTCGCGCAGCCGGGCGATGCGGTCGGAGCCCTGCCCCCACTGGCCGAGGCCGTTTTTCCAGGTCGCGGCCTCGCGCGCCGCCAGCTCTTCCGGCGAGATGTTGTTGCGCGCCGCGGCGTCGGGGTCGACCCACGGGGCGAAGTCGGCGGGCGCGAGGCCCGGGAAGGTCAGCAGGAGGTTGGAGAGGTCGCCCTTGGGGTCGATCACCAGGGCCGGGATGCCGTCGATCGCCGCCTCTTCGATCAGCCCGACCAGCAGGCCGGTCTTGCCGCTGCCGGTCATGCCGACGCAGACCGCGTGCGTCACCAGGTCGCGCGAGTCGTAGAGCAGCGGCACCGGCGTCGCCTCGCCACGCTCCAGGTCGTACGGCCGTCCCAGGTAGAAGGCACCCAGTTTTTCGTAGACCGCGGTGTCGTCGCTCATGGCTCGCTCCCTCCAGGAAGCGAAAAAGCTACCACGCCCGCGGGTCGAGATCGTAGGGAAGTGGGGTCAGATTCTCGAGACCGTCCGGTCCCAGCCACACCAGGTCTTCCAGCCGCACGCCATATCCGCCGCCAGCAGCTCCTGGATCGTAGAGGCCGGGCTCGAGGGTGAAGACGTCGCCTTCGGCGATCACCCCTTCGGCGCCGGTCTCCTTGCGGAAGACCGGCTGCTCGTGGAGCTGGAAGCCGACGCCGTGCCCGAGGCCGTGGACGTAGCCGGTGAGGGTGCCGGGATGGGAGATCGGAGTCGGATAGCCGCGCTCCTGGAACAGCTGGCAGACCGTCTCCTGGAGGTCCCAGCCGCGGACGCCGGGCCGGGCCGCGGCGTACGCCCGCTCCAGGGCCTCGCGGACCGCGGCGTAGGCGGCGGCCAGCGGCTCGGACGGCTCGCCGACGCAGAAGGTGCGGGTGCAGTCGGCGAACAGGGTGCCGTGCGGGAAGATGTCGACCACCAGCGGCTCGCCGAGGCGGACCACGCGCTCTGGGGTGCCGGCGGAATGCGGCACGCCCCCTTCGTCGCCCGGGGCGATGATGTTGCCCCGCGGCTGCTCCAGCCCGCGCGCCGCCAGCGCCATCGCCACTTCGGCGCGCAGCCGGCCGACGGTGAGCGGCGTGCCACCGAGCTGGAGCTCGCCGGTCTCTTCCGAAGGAACGGCGGTCGCGAGCAGCCGCGCCACGGTGCGGAAGGCCTCGGCCGTGCCCGCGGCGGCTTCGCGGATCGCCGCGACCTCCTGTCCGGTCTTGCGTTTGCGTACTGCCAGGACGAGGTCGTTGCCCGGCACCCACTCCCACCCGGTGCGGGCGAGGCGGGAGAGCACGGCGTGGAGCACGCCGACCTGGCCATGCCCGGCGAGCGCCGTGCGGCCGGGCGCGAGGCCCGCCCGCTCCAGGGCGCGGGTCAGCGCGCCGGCGAGGAAGTCGACCGGGTCGGGCGCTTCCTGGCGCCAGCGGACGAGGTCCAGCTCTTCGGGGGTGATGAGGCCGAGGCCGGTGGCCGCGGCCTCGTCGCGCTCCATGGCGGTGAAATAGACGAGCCGCGGCGTCCCGCCCGCGGGGACGATCAGCAGTGACTCGCCGAGGTGGACGGAGCCGGTGAACGGCGCGAGGTCGGGGTCCGCCGCGGATTCGGCAAAGACGACGAGACCCCCGCACCCCATCTCGGCGAGACCGGAGGCGAGGGTGGAAGCCCTCACCCCCTGCATTACAGATTGCGCTCGATGAAGCTCTGGAACGCCGACTTGGGCATGGCGCCCATGGTCCGGTCGGCCATCTGGCCGCCCTTGAACAGGATGAAGGTCGGGATGCTCGACACCTGGTACTGGTAGGCGACCTTCTGGTTCTCGTCGACGTTCAGCTTGGCGATGCGCACCTTGCCGTTCATCTCGTCGGCGAGCTGGTCGAGGACCGGCGCCACCATGCGGCAGGGGCCGCACCACTCGGCCCAGAAGTCCACCAGGACCGGCGTCTCGGAGTTGAGCACCTCGTTCTGGAAGTTGTCGTCGGTGATCGTGACGATCTTGTCGCTGGCCATCGGTTCGTCTCCTTGAAATTAGAGCTCCTACTCCCTACTCCTTCTCCAAACCCGCAGGGTGCATGTCTTGTTCCATCCTGCGCCGCGCAAAAAATTCACGGGTGGCTTCGACGTCCCGGCCGATCTGCGCGGAGAGGTCCATCACCGTCGGGAAGATCCGCTCCTCGCGCAGCCGCTTGTAGAAGGAGAGCTCCACCCGCTGGCCGTACACGTCGGCCTTGAAGTCGAGGACGTGGCTCTCCACCACCCGCTGGTAGTTCTCGTAGACCGTGGGCCGGGTGCCGATGTTGGTCACACAGTCGAAGGTGGCCGGGTAGTTGGGGAAAAACACCCGCCCGACGTAGACGCCGTCCGCCGGCAGCAGCTTGTTGTCCGGCACCAGGTTGATCGTCGGCCAGCCCAGCCGCTTGCCCATACGGTCGCCGCGCGCGATCTGGCCGGAGATCCGGTACGGCCGGCCGAGCATCTCGCACGCCTCGGCGACGTTGCCGTCGGCGATCGCCCGCCGGATGCGGGTGCTCGACACCCGCTCGCCGCGGTAGAGCACCTCCTCCACCCCGAGGGCGGCGAAGCCCAGCTCCGCCCCCATCTCGCGCAGCAGCTCCAGGTCCCCCTCGCGCTGGTGGCCGAAGACGAAGTTGGCGCCGACGTAGACCTCCTGGAGGCCGAGCCGGCCGTGCAGGAAGTCGCGCACGAAGGCGCGCGCCGGGGTCTTGGCGAAGTCGGGGGAGAAACGGATGACCAGCAGGACCGCCACCCCCGCCTCTTCGAGCAGCGCCTCCTTCTGGCGCAGCGTGCTGATCGGCGTCGGCGCCTGCTCGGGGCGCAGCACCGCCAGCGGGTGCGGGTCGAAGGTGATGACCACCGGCGGCACCTGCAGCTCGCGGGCGCGCTCCACCACGCGGTCGAGCACGGCGCGCTGGCCGCGGTGGACGCCGTCGAAGTTGCCGATGGCGGCAACCCCGCCGCGTGGCAGATCGCTGCTGTTGTAGGCGTCGTGGAGGACGTGCATGGGACCCGGGAGGGTCAGGCGTAGACGACGTTGTCCTCAGCCAGGGCGGCGCGGACCCGGTCCGCGTCCTCGGGGCGCGCGGCGCCGGTGATGTGGCCCACCAGGTCGTCGGCGTAAGCCTCGGTGATCTCCACCTCGACCAGGGTGCCGGCCGGCGCCTCGCCGTCGTTGATCAGCAGCCGGCCGTCGATGTCGGGAGCCATCCCGTGATGGCGTCCCTGGAGCAGGTGCTCGCTCTCCTCGCACGGCCCTTCGACCAGCACCTCGAGCCGGCGGCCGATCAGCCGCCGCCGCTGCTCCAGAGCGATCGGCCTCTGGGTTTCGAGCAGCTGGCGGAGCCGGCGGCCGGCGACGTTCCGCGGCACCCGGTTAGGCAGCGCGGCGCCCGGCGTCCCCTCCTCGGGGCTGTAGGCGAAGGCGCCCAGGTGGTCGAAACGGGCGCGCCGCACGAACTCCTGGAGGTCGCGGAAGTGCTCCTCGGTCTCGCCCGGGAAGCCGACGACGAAGGTGGAGCGCAGGAAGACGTCGGGCGCCAGCTCGCGCGCCCGCTCCAGCAGGCGAAGGTAGCGCCGCGCGTCGCCGCCGCGCCGCATCGCCGACAGGACCTCGCCGTGGCTGTGCTGGAGCGGCATGTCGAGATAGGAGCAGAACCGCTTCTCGCTCCCCATCAGGCGCAGCAGGTCCTCGTCGAGCGTCGTGGGATAGGCGTAGAGGAAGCGGATCCACGGGATCGACGTCGCCTCCAGCAGCGCCTCGACCAGGCGCACCAGGCCGTGGCGGCGCATCCCGAGGTCTTCGCCGTAGCGGGTGGTGTCCTGGGCGATCAGGTTGAGCTCGGTGATGCCGGACTCCTCCAGGCGCCGCGCTTCCTCCACCAGGCTGTCGATCGAGCGGCTGCGAAAACGGCCGCGCCAGATCGGGATGGCGCAGAAGGTACAGGGGTTGTTGCACCCCTCGGCGACCTTGAGGTAGGCATGGCCGCGGGTGGTCAGCAGCCGCGGCGCGGTGTGGTCGAACACCATATGCGACGGCGCGGGCAGCGGCGGGCCGCCGCCGAGTTGGACCAGGTCGCCGACCTCGCGCAGCTGGTCGAGGCCGACAAAGCCGTCGATCTCGGGGATCTCGCGCGCCAGCTCCTGGCCGAAGCGGTTCACCATGCAGCCGGCGACCAGCACCTTGTCGACTCCCCGGCCCTTGCGGCCGACCACTTCCAGGATGGTGTCGATCGACTCCTGCTGGGCCTCCTCGATGAAGGCGCAGGTGTTGACCACCACCGTATCGGCGGCGTCCAGGTCCTGGACCACCTCGTAGCCACGCCGCGACAGCTCGCCGAGCATGATCTCGCTGTCGACGAGGTTCTTCGGGCAGCCGAGGCTGATCATGCCCACACGAGGGCGTTTCACGGGTTCCGACATGAGCCGAGGGAGTCTAACAGATCGGGCCGGAAGGATAATCCCGCAGCCCGCCCGGCGATAAATCGCCGGGCTACGGAGCAGCGCCGGCCTGAAGGCCGGCTTCAAGCCGGGGTTCACCCCGGCGCCGTTGCGAAGCCCGGGCATTCATGCCCGGGCGGGGCCGCCGCGGGAAAAAATACCCTACGACACCAGCCAGAAACACCCTACCACGACCGCGGCGGCGGAGAAACCGCCGAGCAGGGCCTGGTAGGCGCGCTCGCCGCGCGCCGTGATGCGCAGCGCCAGCCAGCCCAGGGCGGTCGAGAAGCCGACCATGGCGGCGACCGTCCCCAGGCAGAAACCGCCGACATAGGCAAACGACGCCGCGTAGGTCGGGAGCGCCAGTGCGGGGAACAGGCCGAGGATGTGCGAGCTGCCGGCCAGGCCGTGGAGCCCGCCGATCCAGAAGACCGCGGCCCCGGACCGCCGGGCCCTGCCGGCGATCCCGTGCCCGTCGGCCCCGTCCTCGGTCAGCCCCGGCAGGCGCGCCAGCGACGCCTTGCGCAGCCCCCAGAGCCCGACCGCGATCAGGACCGCGCCGACCAAGCGCTCGCTCCAGGACGAGACGCTGTCGATCGGCAGGACATCGCGCAGCCCCAGGGCGAGCAGGCCGATGACGCCGACCCCGGCGCTGTGGCCGAGCCCCCAGAGGAGGCCGGCCCGCCAGCGGGCGCGCCGCCGGCCTATCGCCAGGGGCGCGACCGCCGACAGGTGATCGGGGCCGGAGAGCGCATGTACCAGGCCGGCGAGCAGGCCGGCGTACAGCCAAGGCATCGTCAGGCGCCGGCCTCGCGCGTCCGCAACGGCCCGGGCTCGGTGGTGAGCGAGTCGAGGAACTCGGTCATGGAGCGGTCCGACACGATCTTGCCGGAGTCGAGCTTCAGGATGCGGTCGGCCACGTAGTAGTAGCGGTCGTCATGGCTGATGACGAAGACCGTCTTGCCGCGCGACTTGAGCTCGGGCAGCAGCTCCAGGTAGAAGATCTCCTTGAAGATCGGATCCTGGTCCGCGGCCCACTCGTCGAACAGGTAGATCGGCCGGTCCTCGAGATAGGCGGTGAGCAGCGCCAGCCGCTTGCGCTGGCCCTGCGACAGGTCCACCGTCGACAGCTCGCCGTCCTTGACCTGGACCTTCTGCTCCAGGTGGAGCTGGCGCAGGTACTTGCGGGCGTTGTCGTCCAGCGAGCTGGCCTCCAAGCCGAGCATCTTCTCGAAGATGAAGAAGTCGACGAACACCGCCGAGAAGTGCTCGCGGTACCACTCCCGGTTCTCGTCGGAGATGACCTGGCCGTTGAAGCGGAGCTCGCCCTTTTCAGGGGTATAGAGCCCGAGGAGCAGCTTGGCGAGCGTGGTCTTGCCGCTGCCGTTGCCGCCGACGATGAAGACCATCTCGCCGGGCGCGAAGGCGAGGTCGATCGGGCCGAGCTCGAAGCTCTCGTCGATGTTCTCCCGGCGGTAGGAGTGCGCGACGCCGTCCATCTCCAGCCGGTTCCATCGCGCCTCCACCGCGCCGTGCAGCGGGCGCTCCGTGGACTCCTTCTCCAGCGAAAAGCCGAGGCCCTCCACCGCCTGGATCGCCACCGCGGCGCGCCCCAGGGCGGGCACGTTGTTCATCAGCGCCTCGAGCGGCGTCATCATGAAGAACAGGGTCAGCGTGTAGCGGCCGATGACGTCCGGGCTGATGGTCTGGAACTTGGGGAAGACGAAGATCAGCAGGCCGACGACCACGAAGAACAGGACGTGGCCCCAGCTCGCCGCGGCCATGAACAGCGTCGCGCCGATACGCGACTCGCGCTGGACATCGCCGACCGACACGTCGAACGCCTTGAGGAAGGAGTTGCGGCGGGCGTTGTGCATCTTGAGCTCTTTGGTGCCCTCGATCATGCCGCGGATGTACCCGGTCATGGTGTTGTGGAACTGACGCGCCCGCTGCATGTAGCCCATCGCCTTGATGATGGGGAGCTGGTAGGAGAGGATGCCGATCACGAAGAAGATGGCGATCTGGAGCAGCACCGTCCAGGAGATCCAGCCGAGGAAGGCCAGACAGCTGATCACGATCGCCAGCTGCATGAAGATCCCCGGCACCAGCCCCAGGGCGTCGACGACCGTCCCGACGTCGTTGGTCAGGGTCGCCAGGAGCTTCGAGGCGCCGACCGTCTCCAGGTGGCGCAAAGGCGCGGAGAGGACCCGCTGCCCGAGCCGCACGCGCATGATCCGCAGACTCTTCTGCGTCAAGTTGATCAGCAGTTGCTGCGAGAAGAACCGGAACAGGGGCAGCAGGACGCAGAGCGAGGCGAAGATCACGCCCAGATAGGCGATCCCGGAACCCTTGCCGTTGACGAAGTTGCTGACCATCATGATCATCGCGCTGCTGGCGACGCCGCTGATGATGCCTGCCAGGATGACGAACGTCATGGTGGCGCGGGCGTGCGGGATGCCTTTGGAGGCGCGCAGCAGAAATCCGAGAACTTGAAAAAGCGGCCGCATGAAAAATACTCCTGTCTTTGGGCGGGATGATTCTAGCCCACTCTGACAACCCAGGGTGCGTCGAGAGGCCCGGACCGAGACGGAAGCGGGCGCAATGAATTGCGCCCTACACCGATCCGGGCCTGCCTGTAGGGGCGCGATTCATCGCGCCCGCTAGACTCCGGCGGCGCGCAGCCGCTCCTTCTCCATCTGCGCGGCGATCAAACGGGAGTAGGTGCCGCCGCGGGCGATCAGCTCCTCGTGCCGGCCCTGCTCGACGACCGTGCCGTCCTCCATCACCAGGATGAGGTCGGCGTCGCGGATCGTGCTCAGCCGGTGGGCGATGACGATACGGGTGGAGCGCAGGCCGGCGAGCTCGCGCTGGATCTTGACCTCGGTCACCGTGTCGAGCGAGCTGGTCGCCTCGTCGAGCAGCAGGATGGCCGGGCGGTGCACCAGGGCGCGGGCGAGCGCCAGGCGCTGGCGCTGGCCGCCGGAGAGCGAGGCGCCGCCGTCGGCGAGCAGCGTCTCGTACCCCATAGGCATGGCCAGGACATCGTCGTGGATGTGGGCGCGCTGCGCCGCCTCCACCGCCCGCGCCAACGGCAGCGTCGGGTCCGAGAGCAGGATGTTGGCCCGGATGCTGGCGCCGAATAGGTAGGGGTGCTGCGGCACGATCCCCACCTGCCGGCGCACCGAGCGCAGGTCGAGGTCCGCCAGGTCCAGGCCGTCGAACAGAATCCGCCCCTCGGTGGGACGGTAGAGCCCGACGAGCAGGCTGGCGAGCGTCGACTTGCCGGCGCCCGAGGGGCCGACCAGGGCGATGAAACGGCCCGCCGGGATATCGATCGAGACGTCCCGCACCGCCAGCGGCGCGAACTGGCTGTAGCGGAAGCTCACCCCTTCCAGGCGGATGCCCCCGCGCAGCTTGCCCGCCGGCGTCACCTGCGTCGCGTCCTGCTCGCGCGGCGTGTCGAGCACGTCGTCGATGCGATCCAGGTAGCTGCCGAGGAGCTGCAGCTGGAAGGCGGTCGAGACCAGCTGCGACAGCGGCGTCAGGAACCCGGCGGCGAGCGCGTTCAAGGCCAGCATGGTGCCCAGCGACAGGTGGCCGTTCAGCACCTGGACGGCGCCGGCGACCAGGATGATCATCGGCGAGGCGGTGGCCAGGGCGGCGAGGGCCGAGTCGACCCCGGCGCTCAGCTTGCCGCGCATCACCGAGATGTTGAGCACGTCCACGAACAGGTGCGACCACTGCTCCACCGCGCGGTGCTCGGCCCCCGCCGCCTTCAGGGTCTCGATGCCGGCCAGCAGGTTCACCTGGTAGCTCTGCGACCGCGACTCGGTCTCCAGCGAGCGCGCCATCAGCTCGCGGTGGCGCCGGCGCGTGAACAGGAACAGGCCGATGCGCAGCGCGCCGAGCCCCAGGACCAGGAGGCCCATGGTCGGGCTGGCCAGGAACAGCAGCACCAGGTACAGGCTGACCAGCAGGCCGTCCAGCATGCCGGACAGGGCGCCGGAGGTGAGGATCTCGCGCACCGTGGCGTTGCTCGCCAGCCGCATCATGAGGTCGCCGGCCGAGCGTTGCTGGAAGAAGGCGTACGGCAGGTCGACCAGGTGGTCCAGGAAGTCGAGCGTCATCCGCGCGTCGAGGCGGGTGCGCAGGTAGAGCAGCAGATAGGAGCGCAGCAGCGAGGCGAGGAAGCTGAACACCGCGATCGACGCCAGCCCCACCGCCAGCACCGTCAGCAGGTGGACGTCGCCGCGCGGGATGACCCGGTCGACCAGGGCGCCGATCAGCAGCGGCACGGCCAGGGCGAAGAGCTGCACCAGGCCGGAGGTCACCAGGACGCGGGCCAGCGGACCCGACTGGTCGCGCAGCATCCGCAGGTAGCGCTGGATGTTGCGCGGCCGCTTCGCCTCCGGCTCGAACTCCTCCCCTGGCTCGAACGACAGGGCGACGCCGGTGAACGAGCGGCCCAGCTCCTCGCGCGACACGAACCGCCGCCCCGCCGCCGGATCGACCAGGTCGGCGCCGTCGCCGTTCCAGCGCTCGAACACCACGAAGTGGTTGAACCGCCAGTGCAGGATCGACCCGGGATCGAGGAGCTTGAGGTCTTCGACGTCGTCGATGCGGACGCCGCGCCCGCGCAGACCGAAGACCCGGCCGGCGTTCAGCAGGGCCAGGGCGTCGGCGCCGTCGCGGCCGAAGCCGGTGACCTTGCGCACGTCGTCGAGCCGCAGCTGCTTGCCGTGGTAGGCGAGCACCATGGAGAGGCAGGCGGCGCCGCAGTCGGCCGAAGTCGTCTGCTGGACGTGCGGCACGCGGCGGCGGCGGCGCGAGAAGGACAGCCGGCCGAGCGCCGGGAAACGGTGCTCGAGCGGCGCGCGGCCCGGCTCCCGGTCGGGCTCAGACATTGCGGCTCTCCTCCTCGAACAGCGCCTTGAGCGCCGGGATCAGGGCGACCAGGATGCGCTCCGAACGGACCCGCACCTCGGCCCGGCCCCACATGCCGTCGTGATAGCGCCAGGTCCGCCCCTCGGCTTCGAACGTCGGCGAGGAGAGGCGGGCCGAGACCAGGACCACCGGGCCGTCGAGCGGCACGGCGTCGGCCACGGCGTCGCCGAGATAGCGCCGCGCCTCGGTGGGGCCGATCACCTCGTCCTCGACCGCGGCGACGGTCAGCTGCTGATAGGCGTAGCGGTAGCCTTGCAGCTCCAGGCGGATCTGCATCCCGGGCTTGAGCAGCGGCCGGTACTGTCCGGGCAGCAGCGCCACCACCGTCGGCATCCCCTGCTCGCCGGCCACCGACAGCAACGTCTGCCCGGGGGCGATGTGCTGCCCCGGCCGCACGCGGATGTCGCTCACCACCCCGGCCGCGGGCGCCCGCACGTCGCGCTCGGCGAGCTGGGCACGGGCCAGCTCGCGCTGGGCGCGCAGCGAGATCAGCGCCTGCTCGGCGCCGCGGTCGTTGGGGTTGCGCAGACGGTTGACGAGCTGCAGCTCCATCTCGCGCTCGATGCGCTCCAGCTGCGCGGCCTCGGCGGCGCCGTAGAAACGGACCAGCAGCCGGCCGCGCGCCACCCGTTCGCCGGGCCGCGCCAGCACCTGGGTCACCGTGCCGGCGGCGTTGGCGGTGAGGTCGGTCCGGCCGCCCAGCCGGATCACCGCCGGGCCGGCGGCGTACTCGCGGATCTTGCCGAGGACGGCAAAGAGCAGCCCGGCCACCACGACCGCGACCAGGAGCCGGAAGGTCCAGCGCATCCACCCGGGATCGGCGCGCAGCAGGTCTCCCTCGCCGCTCAGGCCGTCGCGGTGGTGCTCGACGGCCTGCTCGCGGAAGAGGCCGGGCGAGAGCATGCCGGAGGCCTCCGCCTCCTCCGCCGCCGGCAGCAGATGGGCGAAGGTGGGCGCCGCCTGCTCGGCCAGCCGCGCCAGCGTCTCCAGGTCCCGCTCCGTGAACGGCGCCGCCTCCGCCGCGCGCACGACCGTGATCACCGCCAGCACCCGCGGTGCTCCGGAGCTTGCCAGCTCGGCGGGGAGCTCGACCGGCACGACGGCGAAGCGCTCGTCCCCTGCCGCTTCCGGGTCGTCGGCGTCGCGGTCGAACCGCGGATCGCTCCCCAGGCGTTCCAGGCTCACCGGCCTCCCCGTCCGGGTGACGAAGCTGACGAGGCCCACGGCGGCGCTCTCGCGGCGCTCGTCGGGCGAGCCTTCGTCGCCCGCCCAGAGCGTCTCGTGGACCGGGTCGTAGAACAGGCACCAGGCCCGCTCCGCACCCACCAGGTCCGCGGCGGCGTCGGCCGCCGCCCGGCCCGCGCCCGAAGCCTTCTTCTCGGCGGCGATGTCGCGCGCCGCGGCGAGCAGGCGCCGGCCGAGCGCCAGCCGCTCCCGCTCCTCGCCGCTCCGCACCTGGGCCGTGCGCCAGCGGTTGGCGGCGCCGCGCAGGATGGCCGCGAGG
>Ga0307468_100000236_pt1 | contig 13006 bp, 8 predicted proteins | sample atmdna_FD_203085 | JGI IMG/M metagenome (GOLD analysis project Ga0307468, IMG submission 203085) | Hardwood forest soil microbial communities from Morgan-Monroe State Forest, Indiana, United States - atmos_gases AM2C_05 | ecosystem: Environmental > Terrestrial > Soil > Temperate forest > Bulk...
GCTTTGGGTAAAAACAGAAAGCGGCGGCGTGGCAATGTGGCAGGCAGCTTCTGCTCGCCAGCATACTCGTCGATTTCGTTATGGACTGCGGCGACCGCAGTCGCCGCTTTCGTACACCGGTGTCGAAAAGCGGCGATTGCGATCGCCGCAGTCCAAACCGTAGCCCCGCGCCAGCGCGTGACCGCGCGGCGGCATGGCCGCCGCACTCCAGAGTTACTCATCGAGTGGCTCTTCCTCTTCTTCGGGAACCAGAAACACCGCCCCCAACGGCGGGATCGTCAGCGTCACCGACCACTTGCGCGCGTGTAGCGGGATCGGCGCGGCTTCGACGACGCCCATGTTTCCTTGTCCGCTGCCGCCGTAGAGAGTGGCGTCGCTGTTGAGCACTTCGCGCCAGTGGCCGCCGCGCGGGACGCCGACCTGGTAGTTGTGTCGCGGGATCGGTGTGAAGCTGAGGATGATCACAACGACGTCTTCGGAGCTCGATTTCGAGCGGCGGATGATGCTGATGATGCTGTTCTCGGTGTCGCAGCAATCGATCCATTCGAAGCCGCCGGGCGCCATGTCGAGCTCGTGCATCGCGGGTGTGTCGCGATAGAGCTTGTTGAGGTCTTCCATCCAGCGGCGCAGGCCTTCGTGGATCGGCGTGTCGAGCAGGTCCCAATCGAGGCTGGCGTCGTGATTCCACTCGCGGCGCTGGCCGAATTCGCCGCCCATGAACAGGAGTTTCTTGCCGGGATTCGCGTACATCAACGCGAACAGCGCGCGCAGGTTCGCGAACTGATTCCATTCGTCGCCCGCCATTTTGTTGATGAGCGAGCCCTTGCCGTGCACGACTTCGTCGTGCGAGAGCGGCAGCACGAAGTTCTCGGAGAACGCGTACATCATCCGGAACGTGAGGTCGTTGTGGTGGTACTTGCGGTGGATCGGATCGAACTGGAAGTAGCGCAGTGTGTCGTGCATCCAGCCCATGTCCCACTTCATGCCGAAGCCGAGGCCGCCGACATACACCGGACGCGAGACCATCGGCCACGCCGTCGATTCCTCCGCGATCACCTGCACGTCGGGATGCACTTTGTAGACGTCTTCGTTCACGCGGCGGAGAAACGAGATGGCGTCGACGTTCTCGCGTCCGCCGAATTCGTTCGGGATCCACTCGCCCGCTTTGCGCGAGTAGTCGAGGTAGAGCATCGATGCGACGGCATCGACGCGCAGTCCGTCGGCGTGGTACTCGTCGATCCAATACAGCGCATTCGACAAGAGGAACGAGCGGACTTCGTTGCGGCCGTAGTTGAAGATGAGCGAGTTCCAGTCGGGATGAAATCCGCGGCGCGGATCGGCATGCTCGAAGAGGTGCGTGCCGTCGAAGTAGCCGAGCCCGTGCTCGTCGGTGGGAAAGTGCGACGGCACCCAATCGAGGATCACGCCGATGCCGTGCTGGTGCAGTGTGTCGACGAGGTATTTGAAATCCTGCGGCGTGCCGTAGCGGCTCGTCGGTGCGAAGAAGCCAGTGATCTGATAGCCCCATGATCCGTAAAACGGATGCTCCATCACCGGCATCAGCTCGACGTGGGTGAAGTTCATTTTCTTCAAATACTCGGCGAGCGGATGCGCGATCTCGCGATAGCTCATCGAGCGCCACGTGCGTCCGTCGGCGGCGAGCGTGCGGCGCCACGATCCGAGGTGACATTCGTAGAACGAGAGCGGCGCTTCGAACGCATTGCGCTTTGCGCGCGCGCTCATCCAATCGCCATCGTTCCATTCGTAATCGAGGTCCCAGACGATCGATGCAGTTTCGGGCGGCAGCTCGTGATGGAAGCCGAACGGATCGGCCTTCGCGACTCGGTAGCCGTTCGTGCGCGAAACGATGTGGTACTTGTAGTGTGTTCCCTTCGCGACGCCGGGGATGAAGCCCTCCCAGATGCCCGACGCGTCGCGCGCTTCGAGGCGATGCGAATGCGGACTCCACGCGTTGAAATCGCCGATGACGCTGACGGCCGCGGCGTTCGGCGCCCACACGGCGAAGTTCGTTCCGCTCGCAGTGATGTGCGCGCCGAGCTTTTGCCAGAGCTTGTGATGCGTGCCTTCGGCGAAAAGATGGAGATCCCAGTCGGTGAGCAGCGACTGCGGCGCGGTGCGGATCTCCCCTTCGGGGATGATGTCGGCGCCGACGATCTGGAGCTCCGTTTCTTCGTTCTTCATGTGCGTTGCATTAAACCAAATCCAAAACGCCGCGCACGGGAATCGGAAGCCATTCGGGGCGGTGATTCAGTTCGTACGCGATCTCGTACAGCGCTTTTTCGAGCAGATGCAGATGCAGCACGACGTCGATCTCCTGCGTCGTGTGCGGAAGATGCGTGCCCTTCGCGCTCTCGGTGAGGTACGCACGCAAATACGCGGCCGCGACCCAGCGATGCCAGAAGCGCGCGGCGTTCTCGAGCGTTGCGCGATCTTCGGCGCGGATGAAGTGACCGGGCGCCTGCCCGAGCACGACCGCGTACGGCGCGTAGTGGAACGAGCGCAACATGCCGGCGACGTCGCGCAGCGCGCTGCGTTTGATGCGGCGCTCGCTGAGCGGTCGCGACGGCTCGCCTTCGAAGTCGATGATCACGAAATCGGTGCCGGTGTGCAGCACCTGGCCGAGGTGGAAGTCGCCGTGCGTGCGGATGCGCTGCGCGGTGACTTTGTGATCGAGAATCGCGCGGATGCGCTGCAGGATCGCGGGCTCCTTCGCCATCAATTCTTCGAGCTCGGGCAGATCCTTCGCGCGGCGCTTCACGAGAGCCATCGTCTGCACGAGCTGCGTGCGAACGAATTGATAGAGCGAACGTTGGTAGTGCGGCGTGAACGGCTCCGGCGCGAACGCGCGGACGTCGGGACGCGACGCGAGCGCGAGATGCATTTGCGCCGTGCGCGCGCCAAGTTTTTCGGCATCGGCGATGTAGCTGCCGATGATCTCGCGCGCTTCGTGCTCGGTGAGCGTGGCGCGCGCGACGCGGTCGATCGCGCCCGGCTCGCTGAGCAGGCGATCGAAGTAGCGGGCGATGTCGTCGAGCGTGTACGTCCACGCGTCGCCGGAGCTGCGGACGAATCCCTGCACGATCGCGAGCGTGGTCGGATCGCCGCCGCGATTGCTCGTGTATTCGAGCGCGCCGGCGACGCGCGGGACGCAATCGAATGACGCTTCTTCGTTGAGAAAGCGCGTGACTTCGAGATCGGTGTTGATGCCGGGCTCGATGCGGCGGAAGAGTTTGAGGAACAGCTGCTGCCCGTAGATGATCGCGGTGTTGCTCTGCTCGCCGGTGAGCACGTGCGGCTCGAGCGGCGCATTCCCTTTCAGCTCGCGGAATGCCTTCGAAGGCGTGCCGGCGATCGTGCCGCGATCGCCTTTGAGTTGGCGTCGCCGCGCGATCGTGTCGAGCAGCGCGTTCGCGAACGTGGCGTCGACGACCGGCTCGTAGAGCAGCTTGCCGTCGCGCAATCGCGCGATCAGCGTCGTGGTGCGCGGATTGTCGTGCTCGTCCGCGCGACGAGCTTGCGCAACGCCAAGCGGCAGGAGATACGTCTGCGGCTCGCCTTCGGTGAACTCGACATCGAGCAGCGCGAGATGTAGGACATCATCGAGCGCGACGATCTCGCGAATGGTCAACGTGTTGATCGTTCGCGCTTTCCCCGCGAACCAGCGTCTCGAGCGGATGTAGCGCGCCAGTGCGCGATCGAGTGCATCGCGATTGCGCGCGGCGAAAACTTCGTCCCAAGTCGTCGCGGCGATCGGCGGCACTTCGTCGGCCGTCGTCTCCGCGTGCTCGAAACGCTCGAGCGCGAACCAGTAGAAGCCGAACGGGCTGAGGTTGAGGAAGTACGGGCGCTCGCCGATCTCCGGAAAGCGCGTGCGTCCCGAGATCTCGACGGGCGTCAATCCGCGAAACGGCGCGAGATCGAGCTCGAAGCACTGCACGAGGCGCGAGAGATTCGCGACGACGAGGATGACTTCGTCTTCGAAGCGCCGGATGAACGCGAGCACTTTGCGATTCTCGGGCTGCAGGAATTCGATGGTTCCGCGGCCGAACGCGCGGTAGCGCTTGCGCATCGCGATGAGGCGCTTCATCCACCAGAGCAGCGAGTATTGATTCGACTGCTGCGCTTCGACGTTGACCTGCTCGTAGTGATATTGCGGATCGATGATCGCCGGCAGGAAGAGCTGCTGCGGATTGCAGCGCGAGAAGCCGGCGTTGCGATCGGCACTCCACTGCATCGGCGTGCGGACGCCGTTGCGGTCGCCGAGGTAGATGTTGTCGCCCATGCCGATCTCGTCGCCGTAATAGATGATCGGCGTGCCGGGAAACGAGAACAGCAGGCCGTTCATCAGATGAATGCGGCCGCGATGATTTTCGAGCAGCGGTGCGAGGCGGCGGCGGATGCCGAGGTTGATGCGCGCCTGCGTGTCCTTCGCGTACGTGCGCCACATGTAATCGCGGTCCTCGTCCGTGACCATCTCGAGCGTGAGCTCGTCGTGATTGCGCAGGAACATCGCCCACTGGCAATTCGGCGGAATCGGCGGCGTCTGGCCCATGATGTCGATGATCGGGAAGCGGTCTTCCATCGCCAGCGACATGTACATGCGCGGCATGACCGGGAAGTGGAACGCCATGTGGCATTCGTCGCCGTCGCCGAAATACGGCAGCGTGTCTTCCGGCCACTGATTCGCTTCGGCGAGCAGCATCTTGCCGGGATAGGTCGCGTCGAGATGTGCGCGCAGTTCCTTGAGGAAGACGTGCGTCTCGGGGAGGTTCTCGCATGTCGTGCCTTCGCGCTCGTAGAGATACGGAATCGCGTCGAGACGAAACGCGTCGACGCCGAGCTTCATCCAGAACTCGAGCACTTTGAACAGCGCGTCGTGCACGGCGGGATTGTCGAAATTGAGATCGGGCTGATGGGAGAAGAAGCGGTGCCAGTAATACTGCTTCGCGATCGGATCCCACGCCCAGTTCGAGGTCTCGAAGTCTTTGAAGATGATGCGCGCGTCGCGGTACTTGTCGGGTGTTTCGTTCCAGACATAGAAATCGCGCCACGGACTGCCGGGCTTCGCGCGGCGTGATTTCTGAAACCACGCGTGCTGATCGCTGGTGTGATTGACGACGAGCTCTGTAATGACGCGAATCCCGCGGCGGTGGGCCTCTTTGACGAATTCCTTGAAATCTCTGAGGGAACCGTAAGAAGGGTTGACTTCGGTGTAATGCGCGATGTCATAGCCGTCGTCGCGTAATGGCGAGGGATAGAACGGGAGCAACCAGAGGATGTTGATGCCGAGGTCCTGGATGTAATCGAGCTTGCGCGTCAGCCCGGCGAAATCGCCGATGCCGTCGTCGTTGCTATCGAAGAACGCACGGACGTGCGTTTGATAGATGATTCCGTCTTTGTACCAGGCGTCCATTACGATCGTAGGGGCGGCTTGCAGCCGCCCGCACTCCGGGGTTCGGGCGGCCGCAGGCCGCCCCTACAAAAAGTATTCAAAGTCCCTCTCCGTTCGCACGCGTCGTCTGATTCGGAAGATGTGCGCCGGCACCACCGCCGGATTGAGCTGCACATAATTTCGCGCGCCGTGCCACGAGTGTCTTGCGCCGCTCAGCAGGTCGTGCACCTGAAACGGACGCACGGCGTCGACTTGTAATGCGTCCAAATCGAGCTCGAGCCAGGCGGCATGCGCGTTTTTCGGGTCGACGTTGACGATCGCGAGAATCACGTTGTCGCCGGCGGATTTGCTGTAGCAGAGGATGTTCTCGTTGTCGCTCTCGTGAAATTGCAGCGTTGCGTTTTGCTGCAAGGCGCGATTCTCGCGGCGCACGCGATTGACGAGCGCGATGAAATCGCTCAAGTCCTCGTCCGTCGGCGGCCACTCGTGTACTTCGTATTTTTCGGAGTCGAGGTATTCCTCGCTGCCTGGCTCGCGCGCAATGTGCCAGAAGCGTTCGTATGCGGGTCCGTAGATCCCGTAATTCGCGGACAGCGTCGCGGCGAGCACGAGGCGGATCGTGAAGGCTGCGTGTCCGCCATATTGCAGATACTCGGTGAGGATGTCCGGCGTGTTTGGCCACGCGTTCGGGCGGAAGAAGTCGCTCACCGGCGGCTTCGTGATCTGTTCGAAGTATTCGCGCAGCTCCCACGCGGTGTTGCGCCACGCGAAATACGTGTACGACTGCGTGAAGCCGCCCTTCGCGAGGCGGTCCATGATCTTCGGCCGCGTAAAGGCTTCGGCGAGGAAGATCAGATCGGGCCACTCGCGCTCGAGCGCGCCGATGCACCATTCCCAGAACGGCAGCGGCTTGGTGTGGGGGTTGTCGACGCGGAAGATGCGCACACCGCGCTCGATCCAGAACGCGAACACGCTGCGCAGCTCGTCCCACAACTGCTTCCACGCGTCACTCTCGAAATGGAACGGGTAGATGTCCTGATATTTCTTCGGCGGATTTTCCGCGTACTGCACGGTGCCGTCGGGGCGATGCAGGAACCACTCGGGATGGTCGCGAACGTACGGATGATCGGGCGACGCCTGGAACGCGACGTCGAGCGCGATCTCGATTTTGTGCGAGCGCGCGCTCGCGACGAGGTGCTCGAACTGTTCGATCGTGCCGAGGGATGCGTGCGTCGATTTGTGTCCGCCTTCGTTGTTGCCGATGGCCCACGGACTGCCGGCGTCGTCGGGCTCCGCGACAACGCTGTTGTTTTTGCCTTTGCGGAACGTGACGCCGATTGGATGGATCGGCGGCAGGTAGAGCACGTCGAATCCCATCTTCGCGATGCGCGGCAGCTCGGCCTCGACATCCGCGAACGTCCCGTAGCTGCGCGGGAAGAGCTCGTACCACGTGCTGAACGCGGCCTTCGGGCGATCGACGCGGATCGCAAGCTCGCAATAGCGCGTGACGAATTTGCGCTCCGCGTTGCGATGCATGAGCGCCGCGAGCGCGTCGCTGCGGAGGTCTTCGAGATCGTCGGTGTCGAGATACGCCTCGAGCTTTTTGCGATCGCGCGCGTTCGCGCGCTGCGCTGCGTCGCGAATCATCGCGGCGCCGATCGTGAGCTGCACCGGCAGATCGTCCGCCGTGCGCTTCGCGAGATCGCGGCGCCACGTGAGGTAGTGATCGATCCACGCTTCGATCGTGAAGTGATGAAAGCCGATGGTCTCGACGGTGATCTCGCCGCGCCAGCGATCGTTGACGAGCGGGCGCATGCGCACTTCCGACCACTTCGTCTCCGATTCGTGCCGGTGCAGCACGACCGCGGAGATGAGGTCGTGGCCGTCGGCGAAAATATCGGCCTCGACCGCAACTGCATCGCCGGCCACACGCTTCGCCGGGAATCGCCCGCCATCGACCTGAGGCGACGCATCTTCGATGATGACGCGCTTCCGGCCGTCGAATTCGGTTACTGCCACTGCGGATCCGCGGTGCGAGGTTTGTGCCCTCTGGAGTGCGGCGGCCGATTTGGAGTGCGTGCGGCCATGCCGCCGCTTTGGGTCACGAGTTCGTGCGGCGAGGTTACGGGTAGCGGGTTACGGCTACGGGTTTGCAGCGCAACCGCGTGACTTTGCAACCTCGCAGCCCGAACGCGCTACCCAAAGCGGCGGCATAGCCGCACGCACTCCAAATCTGCGGCGACCGGGATGAATGTGACGGCGGGAGCGGCGCGATTGGAGCGCCGCCGTCTCGGCGGTGGATTTTGGTTTGCCGCGCAACCGCGTGACTTCGCAACCTCGCAGCCCGAACACGCTACCCAAGGCGGCGGCGTGGCCGCACGCGGGATAACGTACCGTGTCTTGAAGAGACATTCAGCGCGAGTGGGTGTCAGAAAGCGGCGACTGCGGTCGCCGCAGTCCAGAGAGAGCGCGGTCTCTCGTGAAGGGATCGTGCAAGCGATCCAGCAGCTCGCGCGCGTGGAGATCACCGCGGGTTGCGGCGAGCGCGAGGACGTCGGGATCGCCGGGCGCTTCGCGCATGGCTTGCTGCACATCCCCACCGCAGCGCGCACGGTAATACGCGATCGACGAGACCGCGCGCGTTTCGCGATGAGGGTGGTAGTCGCCGAGCGTTGCCAGGATCGCATCCGCTTCGCGGCACGCGCCCGCTTTCACCAGAGCGATCGCGAGATCGAAGCGTTCCTCGGGCTGCGTCGTGCGCGGCGCGTACGCGAGTGCGACTTCGCGGAGGTTGTGCATGCTGACGGTCGGCGGCGCGCCGGTGTCGACGATGGAGGCGAGCGACGCGAGCTCCGCGGCGCGAACGCGATCGCGCGCGAGTCCGGCGGCGCGGCGCAATTCTTCGGCTTCGAATGTCGCGCGCCAGTTGTAGCGATCTTCGCGTTGCACGGATCCTTCGATGCTGAGCACGAGCGTAGCGGCGAGCACGCCGCCGAGCGCGATGCCCGCGCGGCGGTCTTTCGCTCGCGCTCGCGCCGCGATTTCCGCCGCGCCCGCACCTGCCATCACTGCCATCGGCGGGAGCAGCGCGTTGCGCTGGCGTGCGGTGACGTTGAACATCACGAGTGCGACGAACGTCGAGAGTGCGAGGAGCACGAGCAGAAGAACTTTCTTGCGCGAGCAACATGCGAGCGCGATGACGAGCCCGAAGGGAATCGACGGGAAGTGCGCCAATTCGTCGGCTTTGCGTTTTGTCGTGCGCAGATCGTACGCGTCGTAGTTGTGAATCGAGAGCCACGCCTTCCACACCCACAATCGCAACGCCGCGCCGGGCGCGCTGCGAATCCACTCGAGCGATTTCGACGTCCAGTACTGATTCGACAAACGCGCGCTCACCGGTTTGCCCGTCGCGCGCGCGGCGATGATGCGATACGCGACGTGCAGGTAATCGGGCTCGGGCGATTGCGCATTCATCTCCGCGACGATCTTCGGCATCACGCCAGCACAGCCGGTCGAGAGCGGGTTGTTGCCCTCGTAGAACACGGTGCCGGGCTGCATGAGGATCGCGTTGCCGATCAGCGAGAGGTTCACGATCACGATGATCGCGACCGGCACGAGTCCCGCGGCGGTGAGCTTGATCGCGTCGCGTTTCGAGCGGAAGAACAGCCACACCGCGATGAGCACGAGCGCGAGCAGAAACACGGGACGCGCGATCGCAGCGAGTCCGAGGAACAGTCCGCCGAGCCAGACGCGTTTCTCCGAAACGAGAAACACGATCGCGGCGGAGACGAGCACGAAGATCACGGTCTCCGGTTCGAGATCGCTCGCGACGACGAGCGCCGCACGATTGCCGAGAATCAGAAACGCCGTCGCGAACGCGGCGATCCATCCGCCGATGCGTTTCGCCGCGATCGCGCACAGCAGCACGCCGATGCTCAACACGATGACCTGTGTCGTGCGGATCGCGTGGAGGTCCATGTGCAGTTTGCGAAAGAGCACCGTCAGCCAGAGATACAACGGACTGAGATCGCCGAGGCGCTCGTGCGGGATGTGGCCGGCGAGGATCTGATCGGCGAACAGCGGATATTTCGCGAAGTAGCCTTGATCGCGCAGGCTGTCGATGAGCACGACGCGTCCCCACGTGAGCAGCGCGAGCACTGCGAGTGTGGCGGCGGCGTGGTGCCGCTTCATCCGAGATACTTTCGTGCGAGCGGGCGGACGAGAAAGGCGAGCGCGCTGCCCGACGGTCCGCGTCCGAACGCCATGAAGCGCACGAGCTGCTCGATCGTGAGATAGCCGGCGACGACGAGCGATACGAACGGGCCGAAGCCGGGATGCATCGACAGCGATCGAATCGACGTGATCACGCCGCAGACGGCACCGGTGAAGATGATTCCCGCGATGACTCTCGCGTTCGCGCGGTAGTCGTAGCCGTAGCGCTGCGCGAGGCGCCGCTGTTCTTCGGCGGAGAGCAGTGTGAAGAACGGCGCTTTCGTTTCGAGATCTTCGATGATCGCGACGTCGGGCGGCGGCTCGGTCCAGATCAGGGCCTTGCCTTTTTCTTTATCGAACGGCGACGGGGTCGCCGCGCGATTCCGCGCGAAGAGGTAGTAGTAGAGGATGTATCCGAGGATGCCGAAGAACGAGCCGACGGGACGGTTCTGCGTCCAGGCGATCATCACGCGGATCACGGTCTCAGCGAACAGTCCGATGACGAGGAAGTGCACCCACAACGGAATCCCCGACGGGGTCCCGTTGATGATCGAGCCGACGACCTGCTGTCCGAGCGCGATGAACGCGAGAAACGCGGGGATCGTGGAGAGCAGCGTCATGCGCACTTCGTTGATGCCGAGCTCGTACGAGAGCCGCGTCTGCACGACGGCCGGTGTTTGTCCGAGAATCACGGAGAAGAGATTCGCGCGAAATCGATTTTTCTGATGGCGAATCGCGGCGCGATGTTCGGCGTGGCGGTGCTCTTCGGCAGCCTCGTCGTAGCGATCGGCGGTGCGGATTGCATGCTCATCGCGCCAGAGCATGAGGCAGTAGCGCACGCCGCCGGTGTCGCCGATCGGCGCGATCTCGACGACTTCGTAATACTCCTCTTCCCACAGCACCGCCGTCCCCGGAAACTCAGCGGAGGTGAGCGTGCGCTCGATCCGCGCCTTCCATCCCTTCGGAAGGCGAGTGCTCAGCAGAAATCGATCGCCGTCGATCACCAGGCGATCGGTTCCGTACGTGCGGAGCGTCATGACTCCGAATTCTGCTCCAAACACTCGCGCACGCGCCTCGTCAGATCGTCGAGATCGAACGGCTTCGGCAGCAGCGCGAACGGCACGACGAGCAAGCGATCGCGGATGACGTCGGGCGATGCGGCGCTCGTCACGATGATCTTCTTCACGACGTCCGGATCGTTCTGGGCGAGCGTATTGATGAACGTGAAGCCGTCGAGCAGCGGCATCATGAGATCGAGCACGATGACGTCGAACTCGGCGATGCCGAGCTTGAGCACGGCCTCGATGCCGTCCGACGCGACGTCGACGCGATACCCCTCGCGCTCGAGCACCTTCGAGACGAGGCGCCGGATCGCAACGTCGTCTTCGACGACGAGAACGCCTTTCACGCCGTCTTCGTCTTCACGACCGGCAGCAGATCATTGAGGATCCACAGCGGCCCCACGAGCAGGTGCACGAAGTTGCGGAAGAACGCGGGCTGGCGTTTTTCGTAGACGCTGTGCCCGATGAATTGAAAGATCCAGCCGAGCACGAAGCCGCCCACGTTGATCCAGAACGGCGTGGCCGCGCCGAGGAAGTACATACCGATCGAGATGAAGAGCATGGCCAGCGCGAGGCGCCACTCGATGGAGAGGTAGTAGATCGTCGACGCCGCGATCAACACCATCGCGACATCGATCGTCCAGCGATCGACGCGCACGAGGTCCGCGCGCGTGAGCATGCCGATGAGCGTGAGCTGGATCAGCGGGATGCCGAAGCGGTGGAACCACTTGTTCCCTTTCGTCCGGTGATAGCTGGCGTAGTCGGCGAAGAGGGATTCGATGCGCGTCATGGTTTTCGTAGTTTATGCCGAGCTTGTCGAGGCATCACCAGTTATCCCGCGCGACTGCTGCCCACAGGCGCGGGTCCTGCCGGTATCACCGGAGATCCCTCGACAAGCTCGGGATAAACTCAAAGGCTCACCGCCCGCATCGCGATCCCGCCCTTCGGCCTCAGCGTGATCAACGGCAGCGGCTTCACCGGCTCGCGATTCACGAGCTCGAACCGCCAGCGTTGCGCGAGTACGGCGAGGATCAGCACGCCTTCCATCCACGCGAAGCTCTCGCCGATGCAGATGCGCGCGCCGGCGCCGAAGGGAAAATACGCGAGCTTCGGGCGCGACGCTTTCGCGTCCGCGGTGAAGCGCATCGGATCGAAGTGCTCGGGATCGGGCCAGAAGCGCGCGTCGCGATGCGTGGTCCATTGCGACACGAGGACGAGCGCGCCGCGCGGGACGCGCCACTCGCCGATGTCGACGTCTTCGAGCGCGAGACGTCCGACCGCCCATGCTGGCGGAAAGAGCCGCATCGATTCGGCGAGGACCATTTCGGTGTACGGCAGGCGCGGGTAATCTGCCGGCGCCGGCGCGCGATCGCCGAGGATTTCATCGAGCTCGCGATGCAGCTCGCGCTCGACTTCGGGATGTTGCGCGAGCAGGTACAACGTCCACGACAGCGCGTTCGCGGTCGTTTCGTGTCCGGCGAGAAAGAGCGTGAGCACTTCGTCGCGCAGCTGCTGATCGGTCATGCCGCCGCCGTCGCCTTCTTCATCCTGCGCGAGGAGCAGCATCGACAAGAGATCGCCGCGATCTTCAGCGCTCGCGCGGCGCTCTTCGATGATGCGATAGATCACGGCGTCGAGGCGGCCGATGGATTTCACGTGGCGGCGGATGCTGACGAACGGAATCGCGCGCAGCAGAATCGCGAGCGGATTGAAGAGCAGCGGGAAGAGCTCCATCAATTCCGTGAGCGCGCGGCCGATGTCTTCCGCTTCTTTGTTGACGTCGGCGTCGAACAGCGTCTTCGCGACGACGGAGAGCGTGAGCCGCATCATCTCGTGATGTGCATCGAATTCCTCGCCGTCGCGCCACCGCTCGCGCGTGCGCAGCGCGTGCTCGACCATCACCTCGCCGTAGCGGTTGATGCGATCGCGATGAAACGCCGGCTGCGCGAGGCGGCGCTGGCGTTTGTGGAACTCGCCCTCGCTCGTGAGCAGGCCTTCGCCGAGGGCGATCTTCGCCTGCTGCAGCGCGCGCCCTTTCTGGAACGACTTGTTGTGCGTGACGAGCACGTCGCGGATGAGATCGGGATGATTGAAGAAGTAGACACGCTGCGGGCCGAAGCGGAAGCTGGACGCATCGCCGTACTCGGCGGCGACGCGCGACAGGAACGCGACGGAGTCGCGCTGCATGGCGCGCATGTTCGCGAACGGGTTCCAAGGTTTCGGACCGGGAGGCGGTTTCATGTTTGTGTCATCCTGCCGCGTCGTTCCGTGTTCCGTGTTCCGTGTTCCGTGTTCCGCGTTCATTCCCCCGCGAACGAGG
>Ga0307468_100000237_pt1 | contig 12977 bp, 12 predicted proteins | sample atmdna_FD_203085 | JGI IMG/M metagenome (GOLD analysis project Ga0307468, IMG submission 203085) | Hardwood forest soil microbial communities from Morgan-Monroe State Forest, Indiana, United States - atmos_gases AM2C_05 | ecosystem: Environmental > Terrestrial > Soil > Temperate forest > Bulk...
AACCGGTCGCTCCGGCCCTGGCCCTACGACCCCGAAGAGGCAAAGCGCATCCTCGCCGCCAAGGGGTGGAAGGACAGCGACGGCGACGGCGTGCTGGACAAGAACGGCAAACCGTTCTCCTTCGAGCTCGGCAGCAACGCCGGCAACCAGCAGAGGAACGACGCCGCCGTCATGATCCAGGAGCAGCTGAAGAGGGTGGGGATCCAGGTCCAGCCGCGGGTGATGGAGTTCGGCATCCTGATGGCGCAGGCCGACGCCGGGCAGTTCGCGGCCCAGGTCTCGGGCCCCGGCATCGACACCGGGATGGACCTCACCACCTACTTCCACAGCCGCTCGATCGGCACGGGGCTCAACTTCATCCGCTACCGCAACCCCGAGGTGGACCGGCTGATCGAGAAGTCGTTGGAGGAGCCCGAGCTCATCGACGCGAAGCCCCATCTCGACCGCATGCAGCAGATCATGCACCAGGAGCAGCCCATGACCTTCCTCTGGGAATCGCAGCGGCTGAGCGCGGTCAACCGGCGGGTCCACGACGTCAAGCCGAACGTGCTCCAGACCATGTACAACGTCCGGGAATGGTGGGTGCGGTCCGGACGCTGAGCCGTGCTCGGTTTCCTCTTGCGGCGCCTGGGCGCCTCGCTGCTCCTCCTGCTGTTCGTCCTTACCGTCACCTTTTTCCTGCTGCGCCTCGTCCCGGGCGATCCGACCCGCCTGTCCGAGGACTCGCGCATCTCCCTGGAGCAGCAGCAGAACCTCAAGCGGATCTACGGTCTCGACCGCCCGTTGCCCGAGCAGTACCTGCTCTGGCTGCGCGCTGTGGTCCTGCACGGGGACTGGGGCATCTCCTTTTCGCAGCAACGCCCGGTATCCGCGGTGATCGCCGAGGCCATCCCCGCCACCCTCCTGCTGGCGGCGACCGCTCTGCTGGTCGAATACGGGGTCGGCTTCCTCCTCGGCGTGGCCGCGGCACGGCGGCAAGGCACCGCCGTGGACCACCTGATCCGGATCGGCTCGCTCCTGATCTTCTCGCAGCCCATCTTCTGGTTCGGCCTCATGGCGATCCTTCTCTTCAGCTACGTCTGGCCGCTGTTCCCCGCGGGCCACATGTACTCGATCGGAGCCCAGGAGATGGGCGGCGGCGCCCGCTTCCTCGACCTGCTGTACCACCTGGTGCTGCCGGCCGCCGTCCTCGGGCTCTGGTCGACCGGCGCCACGGCCCGCTTCGTGCGCGGCAGCCTGCTCGACGCCATGGGGCGGGACTACATCCGCACGGCGCGGGCCAAAGGGCTCCCGGAGCGGCGCGTCGTCTGGGTCCACGGCATGCGCAACGCGCTCACGCCGGTCATCCAGCTCTTCGCGATGCAGCTGCCGACGCTGCTGAACGGCTCGCTGATCACCGAGGTGATCTTCTCCTGGCCCGGGCTCGGGCGGCTGATCTTCACCTCCATCCTCACCCGCGACTACCCGGTGGTGCTCGCCACGACCGCGATGAGCGCCATCTTCGTCCTGCTCGGCAACCTCCTCGGCGACCTGCTCCAGGCCGTCTCCGACCCCACGTTGCGGACCGTTTCCGATCCGGCGGTGCGGGATGCCTAGGCTTTGGCGGGGGATCGCCGCCGGCGGCCCGACCTTGCGCTGGGGCATGGGCATGGTCGCCTTCCTGCTGGCCATCGCCCTGGCGGCGCCGTGGCTCGCACCCTATGGCGCGGCCGAGCAGATCGACCCCGCGGCATCCCAATACCGCCCGCCCGGCACCGTGCTCGCGGCCGTGCACCTGGCCGACGGCAGCTGGCGGCTGGCCGATCGCGCGGTCCGGACGCCGGAAGGGCTGCGGATCGAGCGGTTGGGCCGCAGCGAGCTCCTGCCCGCCGCCGCGGTGCGCAACCTCACCCCGGACGGCGTCTCCGACCGCCGCCGCTTCCTGCTCGGCAGCGACAAGTTCGGGCGCGACCTGCTGTCGCGGATGATCTACGGCGCCCGCGTCTCGCTGGGCGTGGGCCTGCTCGCGGTGGCGCTCGCCCTCACCCTGGGAGTGGCGGTGGGCTCGGCGGCGGCGCTCGGCGGCGGGTTTCTGGACGGGCTGCTGATGCGGATCGTCGACGCCCTGCTCGCCTTCCCCCTGCTGTTCCTGATGGTCGCGGTCGCGGCCTTCCTGAGCCTGGACACCCTGGGCATCATCGTGCTCCTGGGTGCCATCGGCTGGATGGGGATCAGCCGGTTGACGCGCGCCGAGATCCTGGGGCTCCAGAGCCGCGAGTTCATCCTGGCCGCCCGCTCGATCGGCCAGGGCCCGCTCGCCATCCTGTTCCGTCACCTCCTGCCCAACTCCTTGACGCCGCTGCTGATCCAGGCGACGCTGCTCGTCGGCCAGGCGATCCTCGCCGAGTCCTCGCTGTCCTTTCTCGGCCTGGGGATCCAGCCGCCGACTCCGAGTTGGGGGAACATGGTCTCCGAAGGCATGCCCACGCTCTCCCTCGCCTGGTGGATCGCGACCTTTCCCGGCGCGGCGATCGCCGTCACCGTGATCGCCTTCAACCTGCTGGGCGAAGGTCTGCGGGACGCCCTGGACCCACGCAGCCTTCTCGCCCTGCCCGACCTGCCCCTGCCGGCGAGACCTCCTGAAGCTGGTGCTACACTGCCGCCCTTGTGACAGGCATCCTGCGGCGCAGAGCCTCCGCGACCATCTTCCTGACGATCCTCCTCGACCTCATCGGGTTCGGGATGATCCTGCCGCTGCTGCCGTTCTACGCCCAGCGGTTCCACGCCACCCCTCTCCAGATCGGGGTGCTCTTCTCGTCCTACAGTCTGGCCCAGCTCGTCTTCGCGCCGCTCCTCGGCCGGCTCTCCGACCGGACGGGGCGCCGCCCGGTGCTGCTCGCTTCGATCTGCGGCAGCGCCGCCGCCTACCTGCTGTTCGCGGCGGCCGGCTCGTTCCCCATGCTGCTCCTGGCGCGCACCCTTTCCGGCATCGCCGCCTCCAACTACGGCATCGCCCAGGCCTACATCGCGGACGTGACGGCGCCGGAGGAGCGCTCGCGGGCCATGGGTCTGGTCGGCGCGGCGTTCGGGTCGGGCTTCGTGCTGGGGCCGGCGCTCGGCGGGCTGCTCGCCCGGTTCGGCACCGGCGCCGTGCCGCTGGCCGCCGCCGCGCTCTCCGGGCTCAACCTGCTGATCGCCCTGATCTGGCTCCCCGAGTCGCTCCCCCGCGAGGTCCGAGGACGGTCGCAGGCCCACCCCTGGCTCGACGTCGACGGCCTGCGCGGCCTGTGGCGGGACGTCCCCCTGCGCGGCCTGATGCTGCTCTTCTTCCTGGTGATGCTCGGCTTCTCGATGATGGAAGGGACGCTGGCCCTCTTCTGCCAGGAGCGGTTCGGTTTCGGCGTGGCCGAGACCTCGTGGCTCTTCGCCTATGTCGGCGTGGTCCTCGTGGTCATCCAGGGAGGCCTGATCGGCCCGCTGGCACGGCGGTTCGGCGAGCGGCGCCTGATCCTCGGAGGCATCCTCCTGATGGGCCTGGGGCTCGGCCTGCTGGCGGTCGCCCCGGAGCTGTGGCTCCTCTCCTTGAGCCTCGGCCTCCTCGCCCTCGGGTCGGGGCTCCACAACCCGTCCACCCTGGCCCTGCTGTCGCGCCTCACCCGCGCCGAGTCCCAGGGCGGCACGATCGGACTCTCCCGCTCGTTCGGCGCGCTCGCCCGCGCGCTAGGGCCCCCGGCGGGGACCTGGCTCTTCGGCGCCGCCGGACCGGGCTGGCCGTTCTGGGCGGCCGGCGGAGTGATGCTCGTCGCCTGGCTGATCGCCTGGGACCTGCTGCGCCGGGTCACCGTCTAGCCGTGCGCACCGCCGACTTCGACTTCGACCTGCCTCCCGGGCGCATCGCGCAGCACGCCGTGCCGCGGGGCGAAAGCCGCCTGCTCGTCCTCGACCGCGAAGGGCCGGAGCGGCACCGGACCGTGCGCGACCTGCCGGCGCTGCTCCGGCCGGACGACCTCCTGGTGCTCAACGACACGCGGGTGATCCCCGCCCGTCTCTTCGGCCGCAGGGCCGGCGGCGGCCGGATCGAGCTGCTGCTCGTCGAGCGTCCCGATGAGAGCAACGAGCGGGAGTGGGATGCCCTCGCGAAACCCGGGCGCCGCGCGAAACCCGGCACCGTAATCGAGCTCGACGGGCTCACCGCCGAAGTCGTGGACAAGCGCGAGGACGGCCGCCACCGGCTCCGCTTCTCCGAGCCGATCGAGCCGCACCTCGACCGCCTCGGCCACATCCCCCTCCCTCCCTATATCCAGCGTCCGGACGCCGCGGAGGACCGCGAGCGCTACCAGACCGTCTTTGCCCGCAGCCCCGGCGCGATCGCCGCGCCCACCGCCGGCCTCCACTTCTCCGAGGAGCTGCTGCGCGAGATCGCCGCGGCGGGGATCGAGACCGCCACGGTGACGCTCCACGTCGGCATCGGCACCTTCAAGCCGGTCGCGGCCGAGGAGGTCGAGGAGCACCGGATGGACTCCGAGCGCTATGAGGTCCCCGAGGCCACCGCCGAGGCCCTCCGGCGGGTCCGCGCGCGGGGCGGACGGGTCGTGGCGGTCGGGACGACTGTGGTCCGCACGCTGGAGGGGGCGGCGTTAGCCAGCGGCGGCGGCGGCGAGGTGCGCCCAGGGCCAGGCTCGACCGCGCTCTTCATCACCCCCGGCTTCCGGTTCCAGGTGGTGGACATCCTGCTGACCAACTTCCACCTACCCCGCTCGACGCTGCTGATGCTGGTCTCGGCGTTCGCCGGCCGCGAACGGGTGCTCGCCGCCTACACCGAGGCGGTTCGGGAGGGCTACCGCTTCTACTCTTACGGGGACGCGATGCTGGCCGAGCGGATACGGTGAGCGAAGACCGCGGCGCCGTAGCCATTGTCGATATTGACCACCGCGAGGCCCGGGGCGCAGCCGTTGAGCATGGTGAGCAGGGCGGCGAGCCCGCCGAACGACGCGCCATAGCCGACACTGGTGGGTACCGCGACGACTGGCGCGGCGACCAGACTGGCGATCACGGTCGGCAGGGCGCCGTCCATCCCCGCCACCGCGATGACGACGCTCGCCCGGCGGATCTCGGGCAGCCGCGAGACCAGCCGGTGGAGGCCGGCGATGCCGATGTCGTAGTGCGTCTCCACCGCGTTGCCGAACCAGGAGGCGCAGACCGCCGCCTCTTCCGCCACCGGCAGGTCCGAGGTCCCGGCGGCGAGCACCACGATGGGACCGCCGGGACCGCCGGGGCCACCGGCCGGCTCGTGCGGCGGGCCGCAAGTCACGATCCGCGACCGCTCGTGGTAGACCGCCTCCGGGAAAGCTTCGCGCAACGCCGCCGCCGCCTCGGGCCGCACCCGGGTCACCAGCACGCGGCCGTGCGCCTGGAGCATCCGCGCGGCGATGGCTTTCAGGTCGTCAATCTGCTTGCCCTCGCCATAGACGGTCTCGGGCAGGCCGCTCCGCAGCTCGCGGTGAAGGTCGAGCTTGGCGAAGCCCAGGTCGGCGAAGGGGAGGTCGGCGAGGTCCTGGAGCGCCGCGTCCGGGGAGACCGCACCGGATGCGACCCCCTCCAGGATCTCCTTGATCTGGCGCGGGTTCACGACGGCGGCGAGGAGGCGCCGAGGTCCGCGCCGCCCCGGCGGTACCCCCGCGGATCGTAGGACACCTGCTCGAAGCCGAGCGAGCGCAGGCGCGGCGCGACGTCATCCCAGACCTCGGCGAGGCGCTCGACCTCGTCGGGCGCGACCTCGACGCGGGCGGAGCCCTGGTCGTGGCGGACCCGGACGATCCGGAAACCGTGCGCGGCGAGCACCTCCTCGGCGGTCTCGATGCGGCGCAGCTTGCCGAGGGTGACGAGCTGGCCGTGCGGGATGCGCGACGAGAGGCAGGCGTTGGCCGGCCGGTCCCAGGCCGAGAGACCGAAGGCGCGCGCGATGGCCCGCGTCGTCTCCTTGTCCACTCCGTGCTCGAGGAGCGGCGAGTAGACCCCGCGCTCGCGCACCGCCTGGAGCCCCGGCCGGTCCGGCCCCGGGTCCGAAGCGTTGGTGCCATCGCAGACCACGGCATAGCCGCGCTCCGCCGCCAGGCGCACCATCGTGCCCATGCGCATCCCCTGGCAGACGTAGCAGCGGTGGCTCGGGTTGGCGACGAACTCGGTATCGTCCAGCTCGCTATACGTGACGGTCTCGTGCCGGATGCCGATCTCCGCCGCCAGCTTCCGTGCATGGTCCAGCTCGGCTCCGGCCAGCGTCTCCGCCGCCGCGGTCACCGCCACGGTCCGCTCGCCGAGCGCCCGGAACGCCAGCGCCGCCACCACCGCGGAGTCGACGCCGCCCGAATACGCGACCAGCGCCGAGCCCCGCCCCACGAGGTCGGCCACGATCGCGTCAACGCGGCTGGAGAGATCGGCTCCGTTCATCGCGGGGATGGTAGCACGGTGGCTCAGATCGACTTCCTTTTTCTGATCCGAAGATTCGCGGGTGAAATCACCGTAAAGGCTGCGGCCATCTCGTCTCCATGTGTCCGGAGAGAAGCGGCGACGATCGTTGCCTTCTTCTCTGGAGACAAACCGGCGAGCCTGAGCAGGGCAACGCCGCCGCTTGCCCTTTGAAGACGGAAAATCAGCTCTCCAAAATCTTTATCCGAGGTAATCAGAAGAGATCCGGATCGACTAGCCAAGCTCAACACCAGCTCGTCGTCGATTCCTGGATCTAGTTCGGCAATATAGACAACCTCATACCCCTCTTCTCGCAGGCGGTCGACGATCTGGGCGTCAACCCCCTCGTCTGCCATGAGATTCATGCAGCCTGGTCAGGCACCGGGTACACAACGTCCGCACGAAGAGCTTGGGCGGCGAAGTCCAGAGCCGCAAAAACACCTTCCCGGGTCAACCGTGGGTGGGCCGCGAGGATCTGGTCGACTGTCTCTCCCGCCGCGAGCTTTTCCAGAATCAACTCTACGGTGATCCGGGTCCCGGCCACTACCGGCTTGCCCATCATGACGGACGGGTTCGATTGGATCAGTCCGGCTTTCATGGTCGAAGTATAGCCCGGTTACCTCAGCCGCCCCGGGTCCACCGGGAACTTGATCGGCACCCAGAAGAAGATGGAGTAGACCCCGAAAGCGTAGAGGATGGCGAGCGGGGCCTGTTGCTGGACTTCGAACGTGGCCAGGTTGCGCAGCAGGTAGATGAGCCCCGGCGGACCGGCGAGGTAGAGCCAGAAGACGCGGCGGCGCAGCGGGTCGGGAAGACCCCGGCTGCGCCGCATGTAGAGGAAGCCGCCGAGCCAGCCCAGCGACATGGCCGCGCTGTAGAGCCCATAGAGCGAGAGCGTCAGGCTGCCCGCCACCGTGACCACGCGGAGGAAGACCAGCAGGTCCACCGTCCAGCAGGCCAGGAAGAACCCGAACCACAGTGTCTCGAACCGGGTCACCTCGCCGGGCGCGACCCCCACGCCTAGGCCCGCCTACTCGTAGCTCGCCACCGGAGGGCAGGAGCAGACGAGGTTGCGGTCTCCCCAGGCGTTGTCGATCCGCCCGACGTATGGCCAGAACTTGCGCTCCCGCACCCAAGGCGCCGGGAACGCCGCCTGCTCGCGCGTGTACGGCCGGTCCCAGGCGGCATCCGTGACGTCTTCCGCCGTGTGCGGCGCGTACTTCAACGGGTTCTCCTTGCGGTCCGCCTTCCCGGCCTCGATCGCCCGGATCTCCTCGCGGATCGCGATCAGGGCGTCGCAGAAGCGGTCGAGCTCCGCCCGCGACTCGCTCTCGGTCGGCTCGATCATCAGCGTACCGGCCACCGGGAACGACATCGTCGGCGCGTGGTAGCCGAAGTCCATCAGGCGCTTGGCCACGTCCTCGGCCTCGACGCCGGCCGTAGTCTTGAACGGCCTCAGATCCAGAATGAACTCGTGCGCCACCCGCCCGCGGCGGCCGCTGTAGAGCACCGGGTAGTGCTTCTTGAGCCGCTCGGCCATGTAGTTGGCGTTGAGGATCGCCAACTGGGTGGCGAGGGTCAGACCCTGCGCTCCCATCATGGCGATGTAGACCCAGGAGATGGTCAGGATGTCCGCGCTCCCCCAGGGGGCCGCCGACACCGGGCCGATCGCCTGCTCGCCGCCGGTCGGGATCACCGGGTGGCCCGGCAGGAACGGCGCCAAGTGCGCGGCGACGCAGATCGGCCCCATGCCCGGTCCGCCGCCGCCGTGCGGGATGCAGAACGTCTTGTGCAGGTTGAGGTGGCAGACGTCCGCCCCGTAGTCGCCCGGCCGGCAGAGACCCACCTGCGCGTTCATGTTGGCGCCGTCCAGGTAGACCTGCCCGCCGTGCTCGTGGACGACGTCGCAGATCTCGCGGATCTCCTCCTCGAACACGCCGTGAGTCGACGGATAGGTCACCATCAGCGCCGCCAGGCGGTCGCGGTACTGCTCGGTCTTGGCGTGGAGGTCGGAGAGCTCGATGTTGCCGCCGGCATCGCAGGCGACCACGACCACCTTCATGCCCGCCATGACCGCCGAGGCCGGGTTGGTGCCGTGGGCCGACACCGGGATCAGGCAGACGTCGCGCTGCGCGTCGCCGCGCTGGCGCCGCTGGCGATGGTAGGCGCGGATCACCATCAGGCCGCTGTACTCGCCCTGCGAGCCGGCGTTCGGCTGCAGCGAACAGGCGTCGAAGCCGGTGATCTCGCACAGCCACCGCTCCAGCGTCCGGAACAGCTCCTTGTAGCCCTCGGCCTGCTCCGGCGGCGCGAACGGATGGATCGACGCGATCTCCGGCCAGGTCACCGGCAGCATCTCGGAGGTGGCGTTGAGCTTCATCGTGCACGAGCCGAGCGGGATCATCGACGTCGTCAGCGACAGGTCGCGCCCCTCCAGCCGCCGCAGGTAGCGCAGCATCTCGTGCTCGGTGTGGAAGCTGCGGAACACCGGGTGCGTCAGGTACTCGGAAGCGCGGGCGTGCGGCGCCGGATAGTCCAGATCGACCTCGCCCGTCTCAGCCAGCAGGTCGCGGGCGGAAAAGCCCGGGCTGTCCGAGCCGGCGAAGACCGCCAGCAACTCGTCGACGTCCGCCGCGCCGGCGGCCTCGTCGAGCGCGATCCCGACCGTGCGGTCGCCGAGACGCCGCAGGTTGATCCGCCGGGCCGCGGCGGCGGCGATCACCTCGTCGGCGGTGCGGCCTTCGAGCTCCACCCGGACCGTGTCGAAAAACGGCGCGTCGCCGGTGTGGTGGCCGAGACGCCGCAGACCGGCCGCGAGCACCGCCGCCAGGGCGTGCACCCGCCGGGCGATGCGCCGCAGGCCGTCCGGCCCGTGATAGACGGCGTACATGCCGGCCATCACCGCGAGCAGGACCTGCGCCGTGCAGATGTTGCTGGTCGCCTTCTCGCGGCGGATATGCTGCTCGCGGGTCTGCATCGCCATGCGGTAGGCGGGCCGGCCCCGGCGGTCCTTGGAGACGCCGATGATGCGGCCGGGGATCTGGCGCTTGTACTCGTCGCGGGTGGCGAGGAACGCGGCGTGCGGGCCGCCATAACCGAGCGGCACGCCGAAACGCTGCGCCGAGCCGACCGCGACGTCGGCGCCGAAATCGCCCGGCGGACGCAGCAGCGTCAAGGACAGCAGGTCGGCCGCCACCACGACCAGGGCGCCGGCCTCGTGGGCGCGGCGCGCCAGCGGCTCGTAGTCGAGCACCCGGCCATCGGTTGTCGGGTACTGGAGCAGCACGCCGAAGACGCCTGTCAGATCGGCGGTCTCCGCGTCGCCCACCCGCACCTCGACGCCGACCGCCTCGGCGCGCGTCTCGACCACCGCGATCGTCTGCGGGTGGCAGTCCCCGGAGACGAAGAAGACGTTCCCGTCCCCTTCGGACACGGCCCTGCACATGTGCAGGGCCTCGGCCGCGGCGGTCGCTTCGTCGAGCAGCGAGGCGTTGGCGACCGGCAGGCCGGTCAGGTCGGCCACCACGGTCTGGAAGTTGAGCAGCGCTTCGAGGCGTCCCTGGGCGATCTCGGCCTGGTACGGGGTGTACTGCGTATACCAGCCCGGGTTCTCCAGGATGTTCCTCTGGATCACCGGCGGGGTGATGCAGTCGTGATACCCCATGCCGAGATAGGAGCGGAAGACCCGGTTGCGGCCGGCGATCTCGCGCAGCACGGCGAGCGTCTCGCGCTCGCCCAGGGTGCGGTCTTCCGGCAGTCCGGACAGCGACAGCCGGCTGGGCAGCCGGATCGCCTCGGGGACCGTCTCGGCGACCAGCGCCTCCAGCGAGTCGAGCCCGAGCGTGGCGAGCATGTCGCGCACCTCGTCCTCGTCCGACCCCAGGTGCCGGTGGACGAACGTGTCGACCGGAGCGAGGGGATCGAGGCTCGAGCCGCGCGGATCGGATACGGGAGCACCGGTCGGACTCTTTCGCGACGGGGGCTCCTCCAGGAGGGAGGCGGCGGACGCCTCCCCCGAGCTGGGACTAGGACTCGCCACTATTGACAAACTCCTCGTACGCCTCGGCGTCCATCAGACTCTTCAGATCCGCCGCCGAGGAGAACCGGACCTTGATCAGCCAACCTTCCCCGTGCGGGTCCTCATTGAGGAGCTCCGGGTCGTCGGCTACCGCCTCGTTGACCTCGACCACCTCGCCGGCCAGGGGGGTGAAGACCTCCGCCACCGCCTTGACCGATTCGATCGTGCCGATCTCGTCATTGGTGTCGAAGACCTGCCCGACCTCGGGAAGGTCGACGAAGACCACTTCGCCGAGCTCCTGCTGGGCGAACTCGGTGATGCCCAGCACGCAGATGTCCTCCTCGACGCGGATCCACTCGTGGTCCCTCGTGTAGAGGTAATTGGTTGGGTACATGCTCTCTATCACCCTCCAGTTTGGCTGGTCCGGCCCGGCCGCCCGCCGGGGCGTCCACGGAGAGGGCTCGGACGAAGCGACGTCAGATCAGTTTAATGGGAGCCGGGGCTTCGAGCCGCCGACTCCTCAGTTATACCATCAAACTTGTCAAGCCTTGGGGCGGCGGTAGAACGGCAGCTCGACCACCGCCGCCGGGACCTGTCTGCCGCGCACGTCGAGCCTCAGGGAGGTGCCGGGCGCCGCCATCTCGACCGGCACGTACGCCATGCCGATCGCCTTCTCGAAGGTCGGGCTCCAGGTGCCGCTGGTGACCTTGCCCACCGCCTCGCCTTCGGGAGAGAGAACCGCATGCCCCTCGCGGGCGATTCCCCGCCCCTGCACCTCGAAGCCGACCAGCTTCCGGCGCAGTCCGGCCTCGCGCTGCGCCGCCAGCGCCTCGCGGCCCAGAAAGTCCCCCTTGTCGAGCTTCACCACCCAGCCGAGACCGGCCTCGAACGGCGTCGTCGTCTCGTCGATCTCGTGGCCGTAGAGGGCCATCGCCGCATCCAGACGCAGGGTGTCGCGCGCCCCGAGACCGGCCGGCGCGATGCCGCGGTCGCCGCCGGCGGCGAGCAGCAGACGCCAGACGTGCGGCGCGTCCTCGGGCGCGAGGTAGAGCTCGAAGCCGTCCTCTCCCGTATATCCAGTGCGCGAGATCAACGCTTTGCGCCCCGCCACCTCGCCCTGGAGGAACCCGTAGTAGCGCAGGCCGGCGGTCTCGGGCGGCGCGATCGGCTTCAGGATGTCGAGCGCCAGCGGCCCCTGGAGGGCGAGCAGGGCGTAGTCGTCGCTGACGTCGTCGACCTGGACACCCTGGAAATCGCCGGCCCGCGAGGCGATCCACTCGACGTCGCGCGGCGCGTTGGAGGCGTTGACCACCACCAGGAAGTCGTCGGCCGCGAGGCGGTAGATCAAGACGTCGTCGACGTAGGTCCCCTGCTCGGTGAGCAGGCCGCTGTAGTGGGCGCGGCCGGGGGCGAGCTTGCTGACGTCGTTGGGGGTGAGCCATTGCAGGAAAGCCTCGGCGCCTTCGCCCCGGACCCGGACCTCGCCCATGTGCGAGACGTCGAAGAGCCCCGCCGCCGTGCGCACCGCCCGGTGCTCGTCGATCACCCCGGCGTACTGCACCGGCATCTCCCAGCCGGCGAACGGCACCATGCGGCCGGCCAGCTCCACGTGGCTGGTATAAAGCGGCGTCCGCCGCATGTCCTCGGTCCTCACTGTGTCGGCCATCCCGGTCGGTCCTCCCGGCCAAAAGCTATCATTCAACCCGACCCGCAGGAAATCGGGCCAGCGGGTGTTTCTCCAGGCAAGACGGGCCGCGAGGCCCCCACCCGATCAAGGAGGAGAACCGAGATGAAGAGAAGAGCCGTGCTCACCGTCGCCGCCCTGGCCCTGCTGCTCTCCACGCCGCTGCTGGCCCAGGGCGCCCGCGGACCGCGCAACCCGGCCGACATCCTCAGCAACCCCCGCGCTCTCGCCCGCTACCTGCAGCTCACCCCGGCGCAGATCACCCAGCAGCAGCAGTTCCTCCAGGAGCTCCGCGCCGACGCCGAGCCATTGCGCCAGCAGCAGCGGACGCTGCGCGAGAACCTGCGCGACGAGCTCGAGGCCGCGTCCCCGAACGCCTGCGAAGCCGGCGCGGCGGCGATCGCCCTCCACGACAACCAGGAAGGCATCCGGGAGGCCCTTGAGGAGTTCGACCAGGCATTCACGGCCATCCTCACCCCCACGCAGCGCGCCCGGTACGAGGCCCTCAAGGAGCTGGTGCACGGCGGACAGGAAGGCGAGGAGTAGTAGGGCCTCCACATGCCCCCTGCCTCTATAGATAAGGTAGGGGGCGGCGCTGACTTGAGCCCGCGAGAGGGCGGTGGTGCCTCCCCCCCTGGGCGGGGGACGGTAGGGAGTGGGGGAGGTCAGGTGGGGGGTTCTCTTTCGGCGCAGCCCGCCCGGCGATAAATCGCCGGGCTACAGAGCAGCGCCGGCCTGAAGGCCGGCTTCAAGCCGGGGTTGACCCCGGCGCCGTTCTGTAGCCCGGGCATTCATGCCCGGGCGGGCGCCGCAGAAAAAGCCCCCCACCTG
>Ga0307468_100000238_pt1 | contig 12963 bp, 7 predicted proteins | sample atmdna_FD_203085 | JGI IMG/M metagenome (GOLD analysis project Ga0307468, IMG submission 203085) | Hardwood forest soil microbial communities from Morgan-Monroe State Forest, Indiana, United States - atmos_gases AM2C_05 | ecosystem: Environmental > Terrestrial > Soil > Temperate forest > Bulk...
TAAAATCCTGTGCGCCTTCTCTGCGTGCTCGGCGTCTCTGCGGTGAATGTATTTGAGATTCACCGCCGAGACGCAGAGATCGCAGAGACAGCGCTGAGAAAACTGACTTTAAGAAACGACCGTAGGAAACATTGAAGGAGGCATGAGCGATGAGTACTAACACCCGACCAGGTCAGGTTTTGATTATTCGCCACGGCGAGAAATTGGGCGATCCCAAAAAGGACGACGACGGCGGACGGCACCTGTCGGTCCAGGGTTCCGCGCGCGCCACGGCTTTGCCGGCGCTGTTCGTTCTTCCGCAGCCACAGTTAAGCTGCGCGCTGCATCACAAAGCACAGGAATTCCATGGCGGCTACCGTCAGATTCCGATCAAAGGGAAAGCGCCAAGGTTTACCGCTCCCCACTACATCTTCGCCACGCAGGGATCCAAACACAGCAACCGTCCGGTCGAGACGGCCACTCCGCTGGGGACCGCACTCAATTTGCACGTCAATGATGGCTTTGCCGACAAGGATCGTGACATCAAGAAGATGGTCAATGCAATTCTCAATGATTATCCCGGCAAGGTAGTTTTGATTTGCTGGCATCACGGCAAAATCCCAGAGATCGCTAAAGCTCTCGGAGTTTCAAAGCCACCGAAGTGGGACGGCAAAATCTTTGACCGTGTCTGGCAGATTACTTTTCCGAAAGGGAAAGCGAAGCTGGAGAACTTGCCGCAGATGTTGTTGTATGGTGATTCTGCGAAGTAAAGTCCGGTGTAAGTTTTTAATAACTCTTACAGACAACCCGTGCTTGCTTAGCACATTTCGGAAGACTGCGAAAAGAATGTGAAGCGCACCGGAAACTTGGAGAAACAGGAAGCCGGTGACTGTAACACACCTGGCAAGCTGCTGAAAAAGTCCTGGTAGACGCCGCGAGCTTGAAATTTGGAGTGCGCCGACAACGGCGGCGCTTTGGATTTCTTAGCATTTTCGTGTCAACGAATCCAAAGCGGCGTCGCGCTGCGCTTGCCGCCGCACTCCAAATTAGTTTTTCAGCAACCTGCTAGGGCTTGCTCCCAGCTTTTACGCCCTCAGACTTCTCCACCCGCAGTTCCGGCCGGTTGCTCCAGTCCTGGAACGATCCGTCGTATAGATGCGCTTCGTAGCCGAGGTAGCGCGCGACGAAGTAGAGCAGGCTCGCTTGTTGGCCGATGTGGCAATAGGTGGCGACGCTATCCCCCTGTTTGACGCCGGCGGTTTTGAAGAGCTCGCGAAGCACCGTGGGGCTTTTGAACTTATTATTCTCTTCGACCACACTGTCGAAGGGGATGCTCTTCGCGCTCGGGATGTGGCCGGCGCGCGGCATTTGTCCAGCTTCGGCGCCGGTATAGAATTTCGAGGCCCGGGCATCGACAATCGCCACGCCCGGCTTGTTCAGATTCGCGCTCACCCAAGCGGCGTCCACAACCAGTCTCTCGTTCGGCTTCGGAGTGAAATGCCCTCGCATGATCTCTCGCACTTCGGCGGTTACCGGGTTACCGGCGCCACGCCACGCCGGCATGCCACCGTCGAGAATCGAAGTCCGAGCGCCCAGACCCAGATAGTCGAGGGTCATGAAAACGCGTGCCGTCGGAGTCACCCAGTCTTTGCCGAAGTAGACGACGATGCGCGATTTGTCGGTAACGCCAAGCCTCTCGAAAATTGCTCTGAGTTCGTTGACGGGGGGCAGTTCAAGAATCAAGCCCTGGCCCCGCGGCGTTGAAATATTCGCCAGGGCGATGAACTGCGCGCCCGGGATGTGAGCTGCGTCGTATTCAGCTTTGTCACCAACATGAAGGAGCAAAAGGGAGTCGTCATTAAGATGCTTCTTTAACCATTCGGTTCCGACGATCATGGACTCGCGGACCCGGGGTTCGCTCTTAACGGAAGCTCTGACCCCAATTAATGGCGCGAACACCATTGCTAATACGATTGCCGGCAAGACACCGAAAATTCTTTTCGTCATTTCTCGTAGGTCCTATTCTTCAAAATTCCTGATCTCCAGGTAGTGAACTAATTTGATCGATGAGGTCAGTATCCCGACCTGTCCGGATAGCGACCGGGTGGGACTCCCGTCAAGATCGATCTTGCTGTCGCCCAAGACCCGGTCGCTACTGACTCCATCGCCTGCGTGGTGGCCTGGTTTGCGATCTTCTCTGCGCGACCTCCGCGTCCTCTGCGTCTCGGCGGTGAAAATGACGCGAAAAAGACATCACCGCAGAGACGCCGAGAACGCAGAGCAGGCGCAGAGAATTGAATTTAGGCCACTATGTGCGTCTCAGATTAACCCAGGACTATTCGTGCAAAGCGATGCACCACTCTACTTGTGTATCGGGTACCTGGGCTTCTTTGGAACCATCGGCTGAACCTTCTTTAGTTCTTCCATCGCCACCTGAACGGCTCTTTCAAGTTGCGGGTCACGGTTAGCCATCCAGTCTTTCGGACTTATCTCGACTTCAAAGTCCGGTTGGACGCCGATGTTTTCGATCCCCCACGAGGTACCATCGGGATTGTAAGCCGCCCGGTTAGGTAGTTGCACGTTGCCGCCGTCAATCAGATCCGGAGTGAAGACGTAGGGACCGATGCCGGCGCCGGCCGTGCGGATGCCGACTATCGGTCCCACCTTTGCCTGCTTATACATGAAAGCGAATGTCTCGGCGGCTGAGCCATTATTCTCGTTGACCATGAGCACCTTGACCGCGGGTCCGGGGTTCACCGGCGTGGCGATATCGTTTCCCTCGCGAAAAGCATAGTAGTAAATCGGCTTGCGCCTGAGCCATTCGATCAAATAGTCGGGAGTGATGCCGCCGCCGTTGAAGCGTTGATCGATGATCAGTCCCGGCCGATCGCTGTATCCGGTCAAACCGCGAATGAAATCCATGATGCCGGGTCCGTAACTCTCGACATAGAGATATCCGAGTTTACCGCCGGACAACCGCTCTACGATGCGACGATTGTTTTCAGACCAGTTGGCGCGCCGGATCTGGTTCTCAACCTGGCCGGGAAGAGCAAAGACGATCAAGGTGCGGGCGCCGCTGCCATCCGGAGTAGGGCCCACTTTAATCTTGACGCGTTGGCCGGCTTTTCCTTCAAAGTAGCGATAGACACTCTTCGAGGCGTCAATGTTTTGATCATCGACCGCCAGCAGGTACTCGCCTTCCTTCACTCTACTGCCCGGAAGATCCAGCGGCCCCGGAGTGAATCCGCTGGGCGAATTATAGTAGCTGGTGCGGTAAATTCGCTTGAACCGATAACGGTTCTGATCAATCTCATAGTCAGCTCCCAGCATCCCCGTGCGGTCAGGCGGACCAGCCGGTTGGGGCAAGTCGCCGCCTCCGACACCCAGGTGACTGATAGAGACGTGACCGAGCATGCGATTCAGCAACGAGTTCAGATCGCTGCGCCGCGTGATACCGGGGAGGTATTCGGCATAGTGGCGCTCCAGCTCGGCCAGGTTTTGGCCATGATGATTCGGGTCATAGAACCAATCGCGCATGATGCGCCATGACTCGTGATACATCTGCTTCCACTCGGCGCGCGGATCGGTCGTCACTTCAAGTTTCTTCAGATCCAACTTGCCTTCGTCGGACTTGGGCGCAGTTGCGGCAGAAACTATGAACCAGTCGGGACCGCGACCCTTAAAGTAGAACAAGCGGCTGCCGTCAAGTGAGATATCGAAACCGCCGATGTCCTCGACCAGTTTTTCCAACTTGGCAGGCTTCGAGACGTCGTATAGATAAAGAGTTCGTGCCGGTCTTGCGCCCAGCGTGGGAGACTTCGGCCACTCGATGGTTAAGACATAGAGAGTCCCGGGCTTCCCAGTCGATAGTTGTTCATAGTCACCCGGCGGCAGAGTGAGATCGATGATGCGTTGTCCGATGTTGTCGAAGTCGATTCGCATCTGCGGCAGGGCTGTATCCACATGGGCGTCGGGATTGGGGCCGGCAGGCGTGATCGGAATGGGCAGATCCTCTTGCAGGATCACAACGTGGAGCTTACGCGTTACCAGCGGCCTCGCGAACTCGCCATTGAGCACACCCCAGCCGAACTCGCTGGTTCCCGCATTCGCGCTGGAAGTGAAATAGAGATACTTGCCGTTACGATCGAAAACGGGTGATTGAGAATGCGTGTGACCATCGGTTATCTGATGGGATTGCGCTGTTTGTGAATCGTAGATGTAAACGGTGCGCACGCGATTGGAAAGATGCTTGGAATAAGTCAACCACCGGCCGTCAGGGGACCAGTTGGGAAACCATTCCTCCTGAAAAGAGTAGTTGGACGTATCGACCCGCCGGGTCGCGCCGCGTTCGACGTCCGCGATCCAGAGGGCCAGACGCTTATCGGTAAATGCCAGCTTCTTCGAGTCAGCCGACCAAGTGAGTTCTCGATAGAAAGATGGACGCGGTTCGACAGGTATCTTCCTGACCGCGCCGCCGCCCTGGAGCGAGCGGATATGTAGTTGATATTCTCCTGACTCGTCTGAGAAATAGGCCAGCGAACGACCGTCAGGCGAGAGCGCCGGCTGACGTTCCGCCACGCCCGGAGTCTGCGTAAGGTTTTTTGATACATCGGACTTTGGGTCAAACTGCAGCAGTTCTCCGCGCGTGCCAAAAATAATCTGCTCACCGCCGGCTGACAGGCTTGCCCACTGAATCGTGCGCGCCGCATTCACCGTTCGCGCCTTCAATTCTGTCTCGTCCGTAGTGACTCGGACGTTCAGAATTCGCGCCTGGTTATTGCTCGGATCGTAAATGTGAATCCGCCCATCGCGTACGAACGCGACCACGCCGCCGCCGGCCGCAGTCCAGCGAATACCATGCTGCGCGTAAGACGTGAGCTGCTTTGTTTGCTTTGATTGAAGGTCGTAGACGTAGAGGTTGTAAGCGCTGGTGCGATCAGAGACGAAGTAGATCTTGTCGCCTACCCACATGGGTTGGTCATCGTTGTAGCTGCCCGGTGGAAGCTTCTCGACAGCTCCGTCACTCAGGTTTGCCAGCCAGATTTGTCCCCTTGATCCGCCGCGATAAAAACGCCAGTCGCTTACGCCGCCCATGGGCGTGTAGGCGATCCGCGCACCGTTGGGCGCGAACGAGCCGAGTAAGGCCTTAGGGAACGGCAGTGCTTTCGGCATCACGTCATTAAGAGCAATTGTGTAAAGCTGAGGGATAACGTTGGCATTGGAATCATAGAGGATGCTCTGCCCTTCCGGAGTCCACCCGGCGGCGAATTCGCCTCGCGGATCAAACGTCAAGCGTCGTTCTTCACCACCGGCGGCCGGCATCACATAAACGTCCCAGTTGCCGCCAACCTGTCGGGAAAATGCGAGCTGCGAGCCGTCAGGTGAAAAGACCGGGAAGTTCTCTTCCCCCGGATTAGTCGTGAGCCGTCGGGCTTCGCCACCGGCGCGCTCAACAATCCAAAGGTCGCCGGCACAGGAAAAAACAATGTGTGTTTGGTTTACCGTTAACCGGCTGAACAGCATTGGCCCGGGTGTTTGAGCAAGAGACGCCGTGGCAGCGCACGCGAGCAGCAGCGCAGAGCATAGGATTCTGAGCATTTAGTTTCTCCGGTTTAAGACTCGAGCACGAAAGGAGGCGTAGACTTCAAGGGAGGATACGCCATTTTCAGCAGCCAGGTTCCCTTTACAACCCATAACTTTTGGGAGTGTCCTAATCTCAGTTCTTCTCTGCGAAGTCTCTGCAGACCTCTGCGTCTCTGCGGTGATTAATGGCTTCTAAACACTCACCGCGGAGACGCAGAGGTCGCAAAGGTGGCGCAGAGAATTTCAGATTAGGACACTACCTAACTTTTGGGAACGCGGATGTTAATGCTGGGAGCGCGGACGTCTCGTCCGCACCGTCTCGTGCAGCAATTTCGCAGTCTAGCTTCACAAGACTCCACTGACAGTCTTGTCACCGACAGTTAGATTGGCAACGGATGATCGTACTTAAGGGTAAGGATCAGCACGGGACTCTCGTGAAACGAATTGCTTTCCATACTCATATTTATTGTGTGGGCAGATTAGTTTGGGAGGCATGAGCTCTTTTCGTGCCCAATTCTGTCCATGCGAAAAATCGGAGACACCGCAAGGCACAAACCAACTATCGAGGAACAGTCATGGCGATTACTATCGGAAGTAGTGTGGGGCGTAATGGAACCAATCATCCCGACGACGTGCTGGCCGTGAAGACCAGACTCGTCGAGCTCGGCTTTCAATTTATTAAGGCAGACGCTGAGATGGGGCCGTCAACGATAAAAGCGATTCGACTCTTCCAGGCAATCAAAGGCGGCCTAACCAAAGTCGATCCTCAGCAACTTGACGGCAGGGTCGACGTCAACGGGGATACGCTTAAGTGGTTGCAGGCTAACAACGCGCCACGCTGGATGCTCATGCCGGCCGGCTCAAAAGCGGAAGGCTTTATTAACGACAACCTGGCAGACCTCGGCGACAAACACGACTTTGGCACGAATTGGATGGCCGACACGCTGAGCGCTACCGGTGCGACCTACAGGGATGAGCATTTGACATCACACCCGGCCGCCGCGCTCTTGCATATCAACGATACCAGCCTACCCGAAGGCGGCGACACCACGGCGCATAAGGAGCACGAGACCGGCCTGCAATCCGATATCAGGCTTCCTAATAAGGACGGCAGCGTGGGTGGGATCGAAGTCGGTGCGGACGCCTATGATCGGAACGCGATGAGAGCAATGATCAAAGCCTTCCTCGAACAAAAATTGGCTCGTCGAGTTTTTTTGAACGATCCGGCGCTTATTTCCCAGGGCCTGTGCCACCACGCTGGCGGACACGATAACCACGCCCACTTCGAAATCAAGCCGCCCGCGCGCGAAGAGTCCTAACTTGGAATTCTCTGCGCTACGTTTGGGTACTCTGCGTCTCCGCGGTGAATGTATTTGAAACCAATATTCACCGCAGAGACGCCGAGGTGCAGAGACCGCGCAGAGAAAACTGAAATTAGGGCACCACTCGCGCGCGCGAGCCCTTGCCTTTTGCTTAGGCATCGCATATAAGGCTTGACCAACAAGGCTCCGGCTTTCGTTCCTCGTCATATTTAAGTCTCTTGCCGGCGCCTTGGATTGGAATCTCAGTTGTCTCTCGCTTCCTTTTGCAGTCCGCTCCCTGGGTTCCATCGGGGACAGACCTTTATCGCGAGCGCGCTTGTTGGCTGTTGGACGGCAATTCATCCTTCGGCTCTTTCAAGAAGAACGCCCTCATCCAGCACAAGGTCCCCACCACAGGCAAGACCCAAGCTGGGAAAGACATTGAAAGATAAATTATTCAATCTGCTGACCAGTCCTGGTTTGCTGCGGCCAATTTTTACCTTGCTGCGCAGGATCTGTCCGATCCTGGTGCTGGGCAAGCGCGCGCTGGTTACTCGCCACGCCGACGTCCTCGAAGTGCTCACTCGTGACACTGACTTCACGATTGCGGAAATAAACGAGGCCCGCATCAACCAAAGTTCCGGCCCTTTCATTCTCGGCATGGATCGTTCGCCGCAATACGACACCGAGGCAGCGACTCTGCGTGAAGCCGTGCGCCCCGATGATCTCGAACGCATTCGCAGTCTGGTCAAGCAAAACGCCACCGACCTGGTCACAGCTGCTCGCCCCAGCGGAAGAATCGATGTGGTTAGTAGCCTGGCGCGCGTGGTAGCGATCAGAACAGTTGATTCTTACTTCGGCATTCCCGCGCCCGACGACGCTACGATGATGCGTTGGATGCGCGATATTTTTCATGACATATTTCTTAATCCCACGTCGGATGCGAGTGTCCATCGGGACGCCATGCGGTCGAGCGCCGAACTTCACCAACACATGGATCGGGTGATTGCGGCGCGTAAATCTGAACTCCACGAACCCGACCAACCAGACGACGTCCTGGGCCGGTTGCTGCTACTGCAGAATGCAGAGCACGCCTGGCTCGACGATAATTCGTTGCGGCGTAATCTTGCTGGTCTGATCCTTGGAGCGGCGGAGACTACGTCAAAATTTGCCACGCTGGCAATTGATGAATTATTGCGACGGCCAATCGCGCTAGCCGGCGCGCGGGCGGCGGCGCTGGCAGGTGAAATGCCAACAGTGCGGAACTACGCTTATGAAGCGGTGCGATTCAATCCGCATCATCCCGCGCAAGTGCGGTTCTGCAAGCGTGAAGCCGAACTTGCCGCAGGGACACCGCGCGCACGCAAAATCCCCTCCGGTACGACGGTCTTCGTGGCCACGCTCTCAGCCATGTTCGACCCGAACGTATTTATCGAACCCACAGCGTTTCGCGCCGACCGCCAGACTGAGTATCTCCACTTTGGCGATGGTATGCATCGTTGTTTCGGCCGTGCGATAAACGCCGTGCAGATTCCCGAAATTGTGGCCGCCCTCTTGCGGTTGCCTAATCTGCGGAGGGCGCCGGGACGCGCCGGCCGGATCGCTTACGACGGGCCCTTTCCCGATCGTTTAATTCTTGAATTCGACCGCGATTGAGGTACGCCCGGCAGGAGACTCGTAAGATGAAACAAACAATTCTCACTTTCATTGCCAAAGTAAACCCTGCCAGGGTCTCAGATCTCAAAGCGCTGCTGGAGAGCATGGGGAACGACGTGGAGCGCAACGCGTTAATTCCCTTTCCCAAATTAAGACTCTTGCACTTTGCCAGCCTGGTGGTCAGCGAGGAACCCAGCTATGAACCGTGCCTCGTGTTTGAGAACAACTTTGACGGGCCGCTCGATCTGTATCTGGAGGACCTTTATGCTCACGCCTCTGAGGGTCTGCACCAGATTTATGGCTGCTGCCCTGATTATCCGGTTGCGAGTGCGCCCGACAAGGCTCAACTACTCTCCTATTTACGCGCGCACGTGGTCCGGCCCAACGCCTATCACATCGGAAACGTCGGACGAAGCGTCGAGCGCACGCACCAGGAAGGCGTGCTCCGCGATGGCCTCGAAGACTTTCTTGACGGAGTCGTAAGCCAGGGAAACACCGGAACACCAGGCTCAATCCGGCAAAGGGTCCAGGCGTTCGTGCGCAGCCAGCCAGGGTTTGCATGGGCAGCAAGCGTTCAGCCGCGCCAGACTACGATGGAACATTTTGTTCCGCGGCTGAAGATCGTTATCGCGGCAGTGCTCGCGCTGCTGTTGTCGCCGCTGTGGATTCTGCCGTTCATCGTCTGGTTAATCATGCTGCGCTGGATAGAAACACACGAGCCACCGCCCGCCGAGCTCGACGTCAAGGCTCACACGAAGGATCTGGTGAGGCGCGAAGATCGCACCCACATCGTCCAAAATCACCTGGCCCATATCTCGCTCGTTAAACCAGGTGCTTTTCGGCAAGTGACGCTACGGGGCGTCCTCTGGCTCACTAACCTGGTCGCGCGCATCCAGGACAAGGGCAAACTGATTGGCATTCCCAGTATCCACTTTGCCCACTGGTCCCTGATCGACGACGGCCGGCGTTTGCTGTTTCTCAGCAACTTCGACGGCAGTTGGGAAAATTATCTTGACGACTTTATTGACAAAGTGAGCTTCGGGCTCACCGCCATCTGGACTAACACAGTAGATTTTCCAAAAACGCGCTTCCTGTTTTTCGAGGGTGCACGCGATGGCCAGCGCTTCAAGACATGTACCCGCGATAAGCAGATCTACACGACTGTCTGGTACAGCGCCTATAAGCAGCTAACCGTGGAAACCATCGATAACAACAGCGCTATCCGTGAAGACTTGTTCACGGCGCTTGATGACTCTGCGGCGCGCGATTGGCTCTTGCGGTTTTGAAGTGAAAGGGAACAAACTCGTGGCCAAACTTGAAACGGACGACCTGAAGGACATACAGGGAATCGTGATGAGCGGTTATGGTGATCTCCATTGCGCGAGTTACATGTTACTGCGCCTGACTGAGGCAGCGGCCGCACGTCACTGGCTCGGGAATATCGCGGACCAGATCACGACGGGCGAGCCCCCAGCGCAAAAAGTCAGCTCTCTGAATGTGGCACTTACGTGTCGAGGACTAACGAACCTTGGACTTGATGTTAAGACGATCGAGACCTTTTCCCGTCCTTTCCTGGAGGGCATGACCACTGTGCACCGTGCGCGCATTCTGGGCGACGCTAAAGAGAACGCACCCGAAAGTTGGGATTGGGGTGGTAACGATCCAAACGATCCGGCCCAACCCGATGAAGCTAAGGCTGTCGACATCCTCCTGATGATATTTGGGGAAAATGAGGCCACGCTCGATGCACTGGTTGCAGAGAAGCGTTCTCAGTTCCCGCAAAACGGTATTGAGGAGTTGCGAACATTGAGCGCCGGGCGACAGGATGACAGCCACGAACACTTCGGTTTCGCTGACGGCATGGGCCAGCCAGCGATTGAGGGTACCTTCCAGGTAAAGAAGGCAGCGGCGCGAAACGTGGTCAAAACCGGCGAGATGTTACTTGGTTACATCAATGACTACGGCAAGCCCGCCGACAGTCCCACAGTAGACGCGGCGCGAGATCCAAAACCCTACCTGTCTCCGCCCCGTGCAGTCGACGATGCGGGAGTCCCGACGGGTGCTCGCACGGATATTCATGATCTCGGTTTGAACGGGACCTATCTCGTCTTCCGCCAGTTGGCCCAGAACGTCTCTCGCTTTCGTCACTTTGTGGATGAAGCAACCCGCGGGCTTGATGGGCAACTCGACCGGGCGGCTAGCGACCGCCTGGCGGCAAAGTTTGTCGGACGCTGGCAGAATGGCGCGCCCTTGGTGCTGTCACCTGACGTGGACGATCCCGCGTTGAGCAACGCAGACGACTTTGGCTATCGCGATAGCGATGCGCGCGGGTTCAAGTGCCCCATCGGTTCGCACGTTCGGCGTTCCAATCCGCGCGACACGCTCGGTAAGGATGGGCCAACCGCCCTCAGGAGCGCGAATCGTCACCGCATCTTGCGGCGAGGCCGATCTTACGGTCATCGTCCGGCCGATCCGCGAGTCGAGGATACTATCGATCGGGGGCTGATTTTTATCTGTCTTAACAGCGACATCGAGCGGCAATTCGAATTCGTGCAACAGACCTGGGTTAATAATCCCGTCTTCGGCGGACTCAACGGAGAAGTAGATCCGCTAATCGGAAACATAAACAAGACCGAACCTGCGCCGGTGAATCCGCTTCCGGGAAAGCCGGAGAAAGGTGACGCCGAGCCCGATGCGCTCTTCACCATACCAGCCGATCCGTTGCGCACCCGAGTCCACAATCTGGAGCGCTTTGTGACGGTAAAAGGCGGAGCCTATTTCTTCCTTCCGAGTATCCGAGCGCTGCGCTATCTCGCGAGCCTATAGAACGTCATCGGCGTCCCGCCGGTCAATCGCCGGCAAGCTGGGGGGTAGTGTCCTAATTTGAAGTTCTCTGCGCCACCTTTGCGTTCTCGGCGTCTCTGCGGTGAACGTATTCGAGCCCAATATTCACCGCAGAGACGCCGAAGTCGCAGAGACCACGCAGAGAAAACTGAAATTAGGAGACTACGCAAGCTGGGAGGACCACTATCAAATTGGTTGAGGGTTATTACCATCTATAACGGCTTTGCCCAAAAAGTCGATCTGATCTGGAACGAGCCGGCTAGTAGTGGGAACGCGCCCTCGCCCGCTTGAGTGCAAAGCGCGAAACACTCACAGCGTCAAGAAATTGGAGCGTGCTGAGCACGCTGTGAGGGCGAGGGCGCCCGCGCTCCCAGTATTGGCTTGTTCCTTCCGGCCACACTTTTTGGGCAAGGCCATCTATAGCACTGCTGTTTCGTGCAACAACTTCCGTGAACTGAAGCGTTCGACGCTCAACTGTGGCGCATCGATAAGATTGGAGTGACCTTGCAGAATCAAATCCGCAGCAATACGTCCGGACGCGGGCGAGTGCATCACGCCATGGCCGCTAAAGCCGTTAACGAAATACAGCCCCTCGACATTCGGCGCCGGTCCGATGATCGCATGATGGTCGGGCGTCATTTCGTAGAGTCCTGCCCACCCGCGGCGGGGATTTACTTCGGCTTCAGCCAAAAGCGGGACCCGTGAAGCCGCATGTGTCAAAATCTTTTCCACAAACGATGAATCGAATTCAGTTTTGAAGCCCGGAGTCTCTTCGGGATCATTCCAAGCCAGCAGGATGCCCTTCCCTTCGCGGCGAAAGTGAAACCCCGTTGACATATCGATCACCATGGGAAAACGCTTTGGCAATTGATCGAAGGGTTCGGTGGGAACCAGCTGGCGCCGCAGCGGCTCAACCGGCAACTCAGCGCCGGCCATGCGCGCGACTTCCGCCGCCCACGCGCCGGCGGCATTGACTACGACGCGCGTTGAGATAAATCCGCGTGAAGTCATGACGCCTGCTATGCGGCTCTGCCGCTCCGATGGGCGGAAAGGCTCCGCCTTTCCGGCAAGCCCTAAATTATTCTTTTCAGCGAGGCTCCGCCTCGCTGGTGTGGACGGGACGTCCGCGCTCCCAGCATTAACAGTCGCGTTTGACCCGGCCTCAACTTCTATTCCAGTCACTTGCGTATCCAGCCACAGACGCGCGCCGCGCTCGCGCGCGTTGAGCATGAAGCCCATCATCACGCTGTGCGGATCGACAAAGCCGTCCGTCAGGCAAAATGTGCCGCCCAGAATGTCATCAACACGCAACTGCGGCACCATCTTCACAATCTCTTCGGGAGAAACCCATTCAACGTTGGTTACCCCCAGCGAATTCTGTCGCTCACGATTCGCCTTCAAATAGGCGAGATGATTCTCGTTCGTAGCGCAGAACAGATAGCCGTGCGCGCGATAGTCAGCGGGGTGACCGACAACTTCATCAAACTTCGAAAAGAAGTCGATCGAATAACGCGACATCCGAATGTTGACCGGCGTCGAGAACTGCGCGCGCACGCCGCCCATGCTCTTGCCGGTCGACCCTTTACCCTGATGGGCCTCG
>Ga0307468_100000239_pt1 | contig 12941 bp, 13 predicted proteins | sample atmdna_FD_203085 | JGI IMG/M metagenome (GOLD analysis project Ga0307468, IMG submission 203085) | Hardwood forest soil microbial communities from Morgan-Monroe State Forest, Indiana, United States - atmos_gases AM2C_05 | ecosystem: Environmental > Terrestrial > Soil > Temperate forest > Bulk...
GACGGCCGCCTGTCGATCCCCAACGGCTCGGTCGGCACCGCCAAGCTCTGCCTCGAGATCTGTCGCAAGTGGGCGCTCGAGCGGGTGCAGTGGGGCCGGCCGGTCGGCAAGCACGAGGCGATCGCCCACAAGATCGCCGACATGGCCGCCACCACCTTCGCCATGGAGTCGATCGCCCGTCTGGCGACCGAGATGTCCGACCGCGGCGGCTACGACATCCGCCTGGAGGCGGCGGCCTGCAAGGAGTGGAACACCGACCGCACCTGGGCCATCGTCGACGACACCATGCAGATCCGCGGCGGCCGCGGCTACGAGACCGAGACGTCGCTGGCGGCGCGCGGCGAGGAGCCGATCGGCGTCGAGCGGATGATGCGCGACTATCGCATCAACAAGATCTTCGAAGGGTCGAGCGAGATCATGCACCTGTTCATGGCGCGCGAGGCGGTGGACAAGCACCTCGAGGTCGCCGGCGCCCTGATCGACACCGAGAAGGGGATGAACGAGAAGCTCGCCGCCCTGCCGAACATGGCCACCTTCTACGCCTCCTGGTACCCGACCCGCTGGCTGGGCTGGGGGCAGTGGCCGCGCTACGCCGAGTTCGGTGAGCTCGCCGGGCACCTGCGCTTCGTCGAGCGCAACTGCCGCAAGCTGTCGCGGGAGATCTTCCACGGCATGATCGTCCACCAGGCCAAGCTGCAGCATAAGCAGGGCTTCCTGTTCCGCCTGGTCGACGTCGCCAACGAGCTGTTCGCGATGGCCGCCTCGGTGACCCGCGTCCAAGCCATGCGCGAAGCTGGTGTGGCCGACGCCGACAAGGCGGCCGAGCTGGCCGACCTCTTCTGCCGCAACGCCCGGCGCAAGGTGGGGAACCTCTTCCGCGCGCTGTGGGCCAACGACGACGTCCGCAAGTACAAGGTGGCCCTGCGGGTGCTCGACGGCCAGCACGCCTGGCTGGAGGACGGCATCCTCTCGCTGGGCGACCGCGCCGAGCGGCTCAAGCCCGAGGCCGTGTTCGGCGCTCCCGACCCCGAGCCGGTGCCGCGCGCCAGCCCGGTCGGCACCCACTGATCCGCGGCGGAACGACGGCGTGCTCGCTGTCCTCCCCGAGGCAGACTCCAGCTCCGGTATCCCCCGGGTCGGGGAGGTCCCCGACCCGGTCCCCGGTCCGGGCGAAATCCTGATCGACATCGAAGCGGCGGGGGTCAACCACGCCGAGCTGCTCCAAGTGCGCGGGCGCTATCCGCCGCCGCCCGGGGAGAGCGACATCCCCGGTCTGGAGTGCGCCGGGCGCGTCGCCGGCTCGGCGGAGATCCCCGGAGGTCTCTGGCAGCCCGGCGCCCGGGTGATGGCCCTGCTCGCCGGCGGCGGGCACGCCACCCGCGCCGCGGTCCCCATCGGGCAGCTCATGCCTCTGCCCGGTCAGCTCTCGCACGTCGAAGGGGGAGCGATCCCCGAATCCGGTCTCACCGCCTGGACGAACCTGGTGGCGGAGGGGGACCTGCAGCCGGGCGAGTCGGTGCTAGTCACCGGCGCCACCGGCGGCGTCGGGGTCTTCGCCGTCCAACTCGCGCGGGAGCTGGGAGCCCGCGTGATCGCCGCCGCACGCGACCGCGACCGCCTGGAGATGCTGCGCGAGCTGGGGATCGAGGAGGTCTGCGTCGAGGGCGCGAGCCTGCCGCAGCAGGTGCGCGAAGCGACCAACGGGCGGGGCGTCGACCTGGTGGTCGACCTGGTGAGCGGATCGCAGCTCGCCAGCCATCTCGCGGCGTTGCGCGAGGGCGGGCGCCTGGTCCTGGTGGGCGCGGTGGCGGGCGGCAAAGCCGAGCTGGAGCTGTCGCCGATCCTGCGCCGCCGTCTGCGGCTGGTCGGCTCCGTCCTGCGCCCCCGCTCCCGCGAGGAGAAGGCGCGCCTGGTCTCCGACTTCAGCGCCTTCGCGCTGCCGCGCCTCAAGGACGGCCGGCTGCGTCCGGTCGTCGACCGGGTCTTTCCTTTCGAGCGTGCCGCCGAGGCCTATAAGGCCCTGGCGCAGGGCGGGTCTTTCGGCAAGATCGTGCTCGACATGACGGGGCTCACCCCACGGTAGCCTCGATCTTGAGCATGCGGGCCCAGGCCTGGCGGAGGTTCTCCGGCAGGTCGAGGGTGAGGAATACCTCTTTGACCTCTTCGCGGCTGACGAAGGCCCAGATGTCGTCCCATTGGGCGTAGCGCAGTAGGTGGGAGATCACCCAGGCGCGCTGCTCTTCGGTGCCCTGCCGCAGCAGGCGCCGGACTTCCTCGGCCGTGACCTTCTGGTCGGGAAAAAAGTAGAGGGGATCGGAGAGATAGAGAGTACGGCCTTGGCCTGGCCCGTTCATGGGTTCCAGTATACGGCTACTTGACCGCGGTTCACCTGTCCGCTACATTTCCTGCGGCTCGACGATCGGGCGGGCATAACTCAGTTGGTAGAGTGCAAGCTTCCCAAGCTTGATGTCGCGGGTTCGAGTCCCGTTGCCCGCTCCAGAACCTTTCCCTTCAGGGCGGCGGCGCGCAGGTGCCGGCCGCCTTCTTAACGTCTGGAGACTCCGGAGGAACCGCCGGTACCATGTCGATTTTCCGTCGCGACACCTCCGGGTCTGCCTCTGTTTCTTCGCCTTCTGTCCCTTCTTCCGAGCCGTCCTCACAACGCCGCCGGGTCACCCTGATCGCCGCAGGCTCGCGCATCCGCGGCGAGGTGACGGGGGCGAGCGAGCTCCTGGTCGAAGGGGAGGTCGAGGGAGAGATCCGCATCGACTCGGTCGTGGTGGTCGGCGCCGAGGGCGTGGTGCGGGGGCCCATCGCCGCACAGACGGTGCGGATCGGCGGACGGGTGATCGGCAGCGTCCATGCCGACCGGGTGGAGGTTTCGGTCTCGGGAAGCCTGGAGGGAGATATCGTCGCCCCCCGGATCGTCATCGCGGAGGGGGCTTTCTTCAAAGGGAGAGTGGAGATGAACGGGGACAATAACGAGTCCCGCGGCGCGGAAGCCGCGAAGGACGCTGGCAAGGCCGCGGCCGAGCCGAGGAAGGGGTAGCATGATCGTCGGCATCCCCAGAGAGGTCAAGGACCACGAATACCGCGTCGGGATGATCCCTGCCGCCGTCCACGCTCTCGCCGAGTCCGGGCACACCGTCCTGTTCGAGGACGGCGCCGGGCTCGGCAGCGGCATCCCCAACGACATCTACGAAGAGGCCGGGGCCGAGATCGTGCCCGACGCCGCTACGGTCTGGGGCCGCTCCGAGATGGTCATCAAGGTCAAGGAGCCGGTCGAGTCGGAGTACGACCTGATGCAGCGCCGCCAGGTCCTGTTCACCTATCTCCACCTCGCGCCGCTGCCGCGCCTGACCGACGTGCTCCTAGAGCGCGAGGTCACCGGCATCGCCTACGAGACCATCGAGGACCGCCAGGGACGGCTGCCGCTGCTCACCCCGATGTCCGAGGTGGCCGGCCGCATGGCGGTGGTGGTGGGGGCGAGCTATCTGCAGCGCATCCACGGCGGCCGCGGCACCCTGCTCGCCGGCGTGCCGGGCGTGCCGCCCGGCGACGTAGTGGTCATCGGCGGCGGCATCGTCGGTCTGAACTCGATCAAGATGGCGCTCGGGCTCGGCGCCCGCGTCACGGTGCTGGAGACCAACCTCGACCGCCTGCGCTACATCGACGAGTTGTTCCACGGCACGGTCACGACCCTCTACAGCAACCGTTACAACCTGATCGCCTCGCTGCGGCGCACCGACCTGCTGATCGGCGCGGTGCTGATCCCCGGCTATTCGGCGCCCAAGCTGGTGACGCGCGACATGCTCAAACAGATGAAGGAAGGGGCGGTGGTGGTCGATGTGGCGGTGGACCAGGGCGGCTGTTTCGAGACCACCCATCCGACAACCCACTCGGACCCGGTGTACGTGGTGGACGGGGTGGTGCACTACTGCGTCGCCAACATGCCCGGCGCGGTGCCGCGCACCTCGACCTTCGCGCTCAACAACGCCACCATGCCGTACGCCCTGGCGCTGGTGAACAAGGGGGTCGAGAAGGCGATTAAGGACGATGCCGGTCTGAAGCTCGGCGTCAACACCTTCCGCGGGCACATTACCTCGAAGCCCGTGGCCGAATCGCAGAACCGGCCCTACAAGCCGCTGGACGAGCTGTTGTAGAGCCCTCACCCCCCGGCCCTCTCTCCCGGGGAGGGGGTGGGATGGGGCGGGAGAGGGGATGGGGGCATAGGCGCTATAAAGAAACTGGGTTTCATCCTCCAGGGCCGGCGAAGACGGTGAAGAACTAACTTTGGCCGTCTAGGGGGCGGTGGTGCCTCCCCCCCTGGACGGGTGGGTGGCAGGGAGTGGGGGAGGTCAGGTGGGGGGTTTTCTTCTTCCGCGCGCGGGGCGTTACGCTTCATCCTGCTTGCAGAATCAAGAGCTTGGCTGCTTTGCGAGCCTGGGGCATTCGGAGCCGCCCAAGGAGAACCCCCCACCTGACCTCCCCCACTCCCTACCACCACCCACCCAGGGGGGGAGGCACCACCACCCGCTCTCCGGCCAAAGTTAGCGCCTATGGGGGATGGGGGTGAGGGCTCTGTACAGCCCTTGCCACTCGCGAGCGACATCGGCGGCGGCGAGAGTCGTTCTGTAGAGAGGCTGAGGCAGCGGGACCTTGCCGTCCAGGAGGTCCCGTAGCAGGTCCACCACCCCTTCCACCCCCGCCTCCAGGGGCACGCGCCAGCCCCCTCCCTCCCGGATCCGGTCGCCGACAGCTCCGAGGTCGAACGCCGTGACCGGCACGCCGGCGGCCCAGCATTCCGAGAGGACCAGGCTGTAGGACTCGGGGACGATCGAGAGGAGCAGCGCCACGTCCACCCGGTCGCGGCGGAGCAGAGAGGGGAGGGAACCGCTCCGGTAGTAGCCGCGGACGTCCACCCGCGGCAGCTCGCGCAGGCGGGCGAGGATCTCGGCGTCTCCGCCGCCGTAGACGCTCCAGCGGAGGGACCGGTCCCCCAGGCGGCGGGCCACCTCCTCGAAAACCAGACCCCCTTTGTGGACCTGGGCGCCTCCGACCAGGGCGACGTGCCGCACCTGCCCGGTGGGGACGCGCGGGCGGACGGGGCGCCAAGCCGCGGCCGGCGGGATCACCCGCTGGCGTTCGGCGGGCAGGCCGGGGAAGAGGTCGAGGTAGGTCCGGCGGAGGAAGTCCGAGGGGTAGACGACCGCCTCGGCGCCGGCCAGCAGCGCCCCGGCGAGGGCGCGCCGCCGCGCCTGCCAGGCGCCGTCGAGCGGCCAGTCCCAACGCAGGCAGCGGGCGCAGCGGTCGAGGTCGCGGGAGTAGTCGCAGAAGCGCAGAGGCGGCCGCTCCAGCAGATGGGGACGCGGGCAGAACGGGCTGAAGTCATGGAGCGAGATCACCAGCCGAAGTCCCCGCCGGCCGAGCTCGAGCAGCGATCCCAACGGGATGTCCGCCAGCCCTTCGATGTGCAGGACCGTGGCGCCCACCAGCCGCGTTGCGCGTGCCACGGCGCGTTCCCAGCCGATGTCTTCCAGGGCGGGGGACGACGGGGCGCCCTCTCCCGGCAGTTGCAGGGCCCGGCGCTCTCCTCCGGCCTGGACCTCCAGCCGGTAGCCCTTCCCGTCCGGATAGAGCAGAGCCACCGGCCGCAGCCGGGCCTCGGCTTCGAGACGGTGGAGGAGCTGGGCCTGGACGCCTCCCAGGCGGACGGCCGGCGCGGCGGAGGCGACGTCGAGGACCGGCGAGGGGAGGGGTGTGTCGGAGGGGAGGAACGAGCGGCGGCGCCGGGCCTCGGCGAGACGGTCCAGGGTCCGTTCGCGGACCGCCCTCGCCCCTTCGGCGCGGAGCACGCGTGCGGCGACCCGCAGGCCGCGCGGGATCATCGCCGCTTCGTCCGCACCTTGCGGACGGCCTTCTGCACCGCGCCGGTCATGGTGCGGTCGAGCAGATGCCGCTCCGCCAGCACCCGGTCGTAGACCTGCTCGATCTCCTCGGCGTGCTGGTCCATCCCCTTGATCCCGGGCAGGCGCTCGCGCCAGCGCTCGATCTGTCCAGGGTCGGCGATCAGCGCCTCGACCTGGTGGCGCAGGTCGGCCGGGTCTTCCGGCTCGAACAGGGCGCCGCAGTCGGCGCCTTCGAACATCTCGGGCAGCGCGCCGCGCCGGCTGGCGAGGACCGGCACATGGTGGTACATGGCCTCGCGCGCCACCAGTCCGAACGACTCCAGGCCGACCGACGGCACGACCAGCGCGTCGAGCCCGGCGAAGGTCTCGGCCTTGTGCTCGTCCGGGAAACGCTCGCGGATCTCGGTCCCGGGGCCCCGCATCGACTCGAGCTCCCGCGTATAGGCCGGATCGGCCGACGCGTCCCCCCAGACGGTGAGAGTGGCGCGCGCCGGGTCGATCGCCGAGAAGGCCGCGACCGCGACGTGAATTCCCTTGTGCGGCAGGATCGAGCCGATCACTCCGAAGCGCAGCGGCGCGCCGGGCGCGCGGGCCGGCCGCGGCTCCAGACGCGGGCCTGGGTCGACGCCGTAGGAGATGACGTGGACCGGGTCGTCCGGCCGCAGATAGCCGAGCGCGACGTGGCTGTCGTAGATGAAGCGCGAGCCCATGACCAGGGCGTTGGCCGAGCGCAGCGCCTGCCGCATCTGGCGGAACCGGTAGGTATAGAGCGCACGGTTGAGCAACGGCGCCGGCGGCAGCCCGGTCAACGGCAGGCAGGCCGAGCACTTGCCGAGCGAGGGGCCGGGACAGAGGCTGCGCCAGGCGTCGAACAGGTTGACGCGGGCGCACGGCGCCCACCAGTCCTGGACCTGGTAGACGATCGGGAGGCCGCGCCGCGCCGCCACCCGCAGCAGCGACACCGCATGACCGGCCAGGTGGTGGACGTGGACCAGACGCGGCGTGAACTGGTCGAGCAGCCGTCCGAAATCGTCCTCCAGCTGTTTGTCGCGCAAGGCGTTGCGCGACAGCGGGTCGCGTTGGGTGAAGTTGTTGACCGCCAGGCGGACGCGCACGCCGCGGTCGAGGAGCTCGACGGCGTCGCCCGGCAGCCGGTGCGGGTCGGCGACGCGGCTGTAGACCGCGACGTCGCGCACCTCGGCCTGGCGGCGAGCGAGCCAGGCGGCGTACATCTCGGTGCCGGCCTGGTTCCAGGGGGGCCAGCCGTGGACCACGTGCAGCACCCGCTCCGGCCGGCCGGCCGGCTGCGGCCGGCGTTGCGGACGGATCTCGGCGAGCACCCGCTGGCGCAACGGTCGGATCGGGTCCTCGTGGAGAAACCGGGCCACGGTCGCCAGGTACTCGGGATGCAGCTTTTGCATCGCCTTGTGCGCGCCGTGCACCCGCTTTCCCCGCACCGTCCCGAAGCTGCGCTGCCCTTCGTGGTAGATGAACGTGGCGTCGTCGAGCACGTGGGCGTAGCCGGCCTTGAGCGCCCGCATGCAGAACTCGCTCTCCTCGCCGTAGCCAAGCCCGAAGCTCTTCTCGTCGAACAGCCCCAGCTCCTCCAGGGCCTTTCTTTTGATATAGAGGCAGACGCCGACGCCGGTCGGCAGGCGGGGATAGGCGCGGCGCGAGCGCGCTTCGACCAGCCGGCCGAAGGAGTCGACGTCGTAGCCCGCGGGCAGGACGTTGGCCTCCAGGAAGCGCGGCAGCGAGCAGATTGTGGCGCTGTTCGAGAACGGCGTGACGGTGGCGATCTCGGGCGCCGAGTAGGCGGCCTCCTGCAGCTTGACGAGCCAGCGGTCGGTCACCCGCGTGTCGCTGTTCAAGAGCACCACGTCGCGGTCGGAGGCGGGCATGCCGCGCATGCCGAGATTGACGCTGGCGACGAAGCCCTGGCGCGCCGGGTTTTCGAGGACCAGGACCCCGGCCTCGCCGCGCAGGCGGTCGACGAGCGCGGCGGTGGCTGCGGGCTGTGGCCCGTCGAGCACCAGGACCAGGCGGTGGCGCTCCAGGTCGGTCCAGGCGAGGACGCTGTCGACGCACCGCGCGAACGCCTCCGCCGCCTCGTAGACAGGGATGATCACGTCGACCGGCCCGGGAGGCCGGTCGGGCGGGACACGCTCGGGGTCGCCCTCCCAGGACAGCGCTTGGGGCTTCATGTTAGGGGATCAAGGTATCACGAGCGGGGATTGGCCTGCCGCTTGCTTCGGAGGAACGGCACCATGGAAAGCCAGAGAGAGAAGGACCAGCTGACGGTGTGTGTCACAGGGGGGGCGGGGTTCATCGGCTCCCATGTCGCCGAGGCCTCCGTGTCCGCGGGGCACAGGGTGCTCATCCTCGACAATCTGTCGGGCGGCCGCGAGGAGAACGTCCCGCCCGGCGCCGAGCTGCACGTGCTCGACATCCGGTCGCCCGAGGCGGCGGCGCTGGTGCTCGAGCAGGGGGTGGACGTCCTGATCCACCACGCGGCGCAGATGGACGTCCGCCGCTCGGTGGAGGACCCGGTCTTCGACGCCGACGTCAACGTCCTGGGGAGCCTGAACCTGTTCGAGGCGGCGCGCCGCGGCGGCGTGCGCCAGATCGTCTTCGCCTCGACGGGCGGCGCGATCTACGGCGAGCAGGACTTCTTCCCGGCCACCGAGGACCACCCGGCCCGCCCGATCTCGCCCTACGGGGTGAGCAAGCTGGCGGCCGAGCGCTACCTCTTCTTCTACCACGTGGCCTACGGCCTGGACGTCGCCTGCCTGCGCTACGCCAACGTCTACGGCGAGCGCCAGAACCCGCACGGCGAGGCCGGGGTGGTGGCGATCTTCCTCAACCGCCTGCTCGCCGGCCAGGTGCCGACGATCAACGGCGAGGGGCTCCAGACCCGCGACTACGTCCACGTCTCGGATGTCGTACGCGCCAATATGGCGGTTGTGGGGAGGCCGGGGTTCCACATCTACAATGTCGGCACCGGTGTCGAGACCTCGGTCGTCGACCTCTACAAGGAGATCGCCCGGTCGGTCGGCAGCGGCGCGGCCGCGAATCACGGTCCGGCCAAGCCAGGCGAGCAGCAGCGCTCGGTGATCGACGCCGGCCGGCTGCGGCGCGACCTGGGCCTGCCCGGCCCCCTGCCGCTGTCCCAGGGGCTCCAGCGCACCGCGGACTGGTTCCGTGCGAAAGCGGAGGCGCTCAGCTCGTAATCAGGCCCTTTTGTTGACCCTTTCAGGGTAGACTGGCCCCGGGGAGCGCGTAGCCCCTCGGAACCTTCCTTACATCATCTCATTCCCACGAAGAGGTACTACCATGAAGAGATTGATCCTTGCAGGACTCGTCACCCTCAGCGCCTTCGGCGCCGTCCAGGTCTCCGCTCCCAAGGTGGAGGCCCAGGCGGTGGACTGCACTGTCGTGCGCTGCGCAGCGTGCCCGCCGGGCTTCGAGCTGGCTCCCACGGGCAACGATTGTTGCCGTTGCAAGAAGATCTAGTCGGGCGTCCGCTCGACCGACGACCTTGGGGGGACGCGATCCATCGCGTCCCCCTTTTTCATTGCAGGGGTGAGGGGGATTCCTTGCCGCCGCCGTTCCAGTGGGGAAGGGCGCCGTCCAGGGGAATAAAAAAAGACTTTCCCGCTCCAGTCCGCTGGCGGCACTCTTGAACCGTAACCCGGAAAGGTCGCCTGACTTTTCCATTTGCTTTGAGGAGTACATCCATGAAGAAGCTCATCCTTGCCGGCCTCGTCGTCCTCGGTGCCTTCGGTGCCGTTGCCACTACCCCGAACGCTGACGCGCAGAACGTTCCCCAGGCGTGCTGGGGGGTTCGTTGTGCTGCCTGCCCCGAGGGCACGGTCTGGTCGCCGAAGCCGAACGACTGCTGCCGCTGCGTCCCGGCCTGATCTGCCGGTAGTACACAGGGGTGCCGCGTGTTGCGCGCGGCGCCCCGCTGCCAAGCTCACCCTCCGTTCCGCTTTCCACTCCCTGCCGCCAGCAGAAGGTCCCGCAGAGGCCGGTCGTCGAGCCAGAACTGCACCCGTTGCACGTCCTCGAACTGCAGCGCCGTCTCGGTGAGCTGGGCGAGCACCCGCTGGCCGTCGCAGGAGTCGCCGATCTCCAGTTAGCCGGTGAGGCGGATGCGCGCCTCGGTCCCCGAGCGCTGGATGGTCTGGACGGTCAAGGGGGAGGCGTAGAGGGCGTTGTAGTACCCCGAGGCGCGGTCGTAGCGGGAGCGCATGTCGAGCAGGGCGCGGAGAGCTCCTTCGAGGGCGGGAGCGCGCTCCGGCAGGCGGACCTCGACCGGCACCGCGCTGTCGCCGCACCCCACCTGGCGGCCGAGCACCCCGCCGTCCTGGGGAGAGATCAGGAAGACCTGGACCCGCTCGGTCTCGGTCCCCGCCTTGAGGTCCGCCGCGCCGCTGTCGCCGGACGTACAGCAGCAGATGGCGACGAGCAGGGCGAGACCGAAGAAACGGGGGAAGGTCTTAGCGGTCCAACGTCTGGAACGTATAGGCATACGGAACCTCGGCATCAGGTTCGTGGCGCTCCTCCTCGACCACCCGCCACGCGGACGGGTCGAAGTCGGGAAAGAAGGTATCGCCCTCGAACTCTTTCTCGATCAGCGTCAGGTAGAGACGATCAGCCACGGGCAGAGTCTCCCGGAAAAGCTCGGCGCCGCCGGCGATGAAGACCTCCTCGTCTCCTTGCGTCAGGGCCAAGGCCTCGCGTACGGAGTGGGCGACCTGGACACCCGGCGGGGCGTAATCGGTCCGGCGCGTCACCACCACCGTGGACCGCCCGGGCAGCGGCCGGCCGATCGACTCGAAGGTCTTCCTCCCCATGATCAGCGTGTGGCCCATGGTCAGCCGTTTGAAGCGCTTCAGGTCGGCCGACAGATGCCAGGGGAGGCGGTTGTCCCGGCCGATCACCCGGTTCGCCGCCATCGCCACAATCAGCGACAGCCTCATATAGCGATTGGCGCCTTGATGGCCGGGTGCGGGTCGTAGCCGACGATGGCAATGTCCTCGAAGCGGAAGTCGAAGATCGACCGCACCTCGGGGTTGAGGACCAGCTGCGGCAGCGGCCGGGGCTCGCGCCCGAGCTGCAGCCGCGCCTGCTCCAGGTGGTTCAGGTAGAGGTGGGCATCGCCGAAGGTGTGAATGAATTCGGCGGGCCGGAGGTCGCAGGCCTGGGCGACCATGGCGGTCAGCAAGGCGTAGGAGGCGATGTTGAACGGCACGCCCAGGAAGACGTCGGCGCTGCGCTGGTAGAGCTGGCAGGAGAGCCGGCCATCGGCCACCCAGAACTGGAACAGGGCGTGGCAGGGGGACAGGGCCATCTGGTCGACCTCGGCGACGTTCCAGGCCGAGACGATGTGCCGGCGCGAATCGGGGTCGCGGCGGATACGGTCGATCACCTGCGAGATCTGGTCGACCGAGCCGCCGTCAGGGGTGGGCCAGGAGCGCCACTGCTTGCCGTAGACCGGCCCGAGCTCGCCGTTCTCGTCCGCCCACTCGTCCCAGATGGTGACGCCGTTCTCCCGGAGATAGCGGACGTTGGTGCTGCCGGAAAGGAACCAGAGCAGCTCGTGGACGATCGAGCGGACGTGCAGCTTCTTGGTGGTGAGCAGGGGGAAGCCCGCGGCGAGGTCGAACCGCATCTGGTAGCCGAAGACGCTGAGCGTCCCGGTGCCTGTCCGGTCCCCCTTTTCGACCCCATGGTCCAGAATGTGCTGGAGGAGGTCGAGATACTGGCGCATGCGGAAGGAAATGTAGCATGCGGCCCGTTATGATTTCCCTGGCCCGGCTTTCGCCGGGCCGCACACAAGGAGAGAGCAGATGGGCAAGTCTCTGGGTTGCCTGATCCTTATCGGCGTCCTGATCGTCGTCGCGGTCCTCTATGGCGGCGGCGTCTACAACAGCTTGGTCGGAGCGCAGCAGGCCGTCGAGGCGCAGTGGGCGCAGGTGGAGAACGCCTACCAGCGCCGCGCCGACCTCGTCCCCAACCTGGTCGAGACGGTCCGGGGCTCCGCCAATTTCGAGCAGGAGACGCTGCGGCAGGTCGTCGAGGCGCGCAGCCGCGTGGGGCAGATCAGCGCCCAGGCGACGAGCGAGATCCTGAACGACCCGCAACGCTTCGAGCAGTTCCAACAGGCGCAGGAGGGCCTCTCCTCGGCGCTGTCCCGGCTGCTGGTGGTCTCGGAGCAGTACCCGCAGCTCCAGTCGGTCGGCGGCTTCCGCGACCTCATGGTGCAGCTCGAAGGGACGGAGAACCGGATTTCGGTCGAGAGGAAGCGCTTCAACGATGCGGCGCAGGACTACAACACGCGCGTCCGGCGCTTCCCGGCGACCCTGTTCGCCGGCATGTTCGGCTTCGAGCCCAAGCCTTATTTCCGCTCCCAGCCCGGGGCGGAGACCGCGCCCAAAGTCGATTTCGGCACACCCCGCTGAGCCTCGCTTGAGCCGTGCCGGGGCGGTGACCGGGAATCACCGCCCCCCCCTCCGCTTTGTTTTAGGGTATTTGAGGTCTACCCTAAACACGGAGACCCCCGGCTCCGTACACTATGAGTGAAGAGATGAATTTGCTCCGCCCCCTCGCCGCGCTGCTGCTCTCCGGGCTCTGCCTTGCCTGGGCGGGCTGTATGGGCGCGCAGGCGGAGAGCGGAAAGCCTGCCGCGGCCGGCGAGGAGCTGACGGTCCGGCGCGGCGCGATCCAGGAGCGGTGGCTCGTCACCGGCGAGCTGGTGGCCGAGCGCGCCGAGCCGCTGAACGTGCCGCGCACCCAGGGGACGCCGCAGCTCCAGGTCCGCTGGATGGAAGAGGACGGCACGCCGGTCAAGGCCGGCCAGCGGATCGTCGAGTTCGACAACTCCAGCGTCACCGCCGACCTCGAAGAGAAGAAGCTCTCGGTCGCCAACGCCTCCAACGAGCTGGCGCGCATGGAGGCCGAAGGGGAGACCACGGCCGCCGAGAAGGCGTTCGCCGTCCAGGAGAGGCGGTCCGCCCTGGAGAAGGC
>Ga0307468_100000240_pt1 | contig 12912 bp, 1 predicted proteins | sample atmdna_FD_203085 | JGI IMG/M metagenome (GOLD analysis project Ga0307468, IMG submission 203085) | Hardwood forest soil microbial communities from Morgan-Monroe State Forest, Indiana, United States - atmos_gases AM2C_05 | ecosystem: Environmental > Terrestrial > Soil > Temperate forest > Bulk...
ATTTACACCTCAGGCTCGACCGGCAAACCCAAAGGCGTCGCTATCCAGCATCAGAGCACCGTCACGATGTTGCAATGGGCGGCGGAGGTCTTCAGCGCCGCCGACGCGGCAGCGGTGCTGGCTTCGACCTCGATCTGCTTTGACCTGTCGGTCTTCGAGATCATGCTGCCGTTGAGTCAGGGGGGCAAGCTGGTGCTGGTGGAGAACGCCCTGGCGGTGAGCCGAGTGATGGGCGAGATCAGCCTGATCAACACGGTGCCCTCGGCCATCGTTGAGATGCTGAGGATGGAGATGCTGCCAGGGAGTCTGCGAGTGGTGAATCTGGCGGGCGAGGCGCTCAAGCGCAGAGTGGTTGAGGAGGTTATGCGAAGCGGCGGCGTCGAGAGAGTCTACAATCTGTACGGGCCGAGTGAAGACACCACCTACAGCACGTATGCGGAGGTCAGCCGGACGGTCGGGGAGCCGAGCATCGGGAGGCCAATCAGCAACACGGCGGTCTACCTGCTGGATGAGCGGCAGCAGCCGGTGGCGGTGGGGGTCAGCGGCGAGATGTACATCGCCGGGGAAGGCTTGGGGCGAGGCTATTTGCATGAAGCGGAGCAGACGGCGGCGCGGTTTGTGCCGAACCCTTACAGTCAGCGAGGCGGTGAGCGGATGTACCGGACGGGGGATGTGTGTCGCTACCAGGCGGATGGCGAGATCGAGTATCTGGGAAGGCTCGATCAGCAGGTGAAGGTGCGAGGCTATCGCATCGAGTTAGGAGAGATCGAAGCGGTGCTTGGGGGCCACCCGGCGGTCCGCGAATGTGTGGTGGTGGTAAAGGAAGAGCCGCCGGGAGATAAGCGGCTGGTGGGATATTTTGTCGCCGTCGCGGAGGCGCGGGTGAAGGTGGCGGAGATGCGCAGCTACTTGCAAGAGAAGTTGCCAGCCTACATGGTGCCAGGAGTGATGGTGGAGCTAGAGGAGATGCCGAGGACGCCAAACGGCAAGCTGGATCGGCGGCGGTTGGCGGAGGAGGAAGGGATAGGCGAGGAGGGGGAAGCGAGCTATGAGGAAGCGCGCACGGCAGTCGAGGAGGTGTTGGTGGAGATCTGGGGCGAGTTGTTGGCGGTGCCGCGAGTCGGAGTGAGCGACAATTTCTTTGCCTTGGGCGGCCACTCGCTGCTGCTGACCCAGGTGATCTCACGGATAAGAAAGCAGATGCAAGTCAGTGTGGGCATCCGAGAGATGTTCGAGCATCCGACGATAGAAGGGCTGGCCAAGCGGATAGAAGCGAGAAGGGCGGAAGGCGGGAAGCCGGCGGCAGGGGTGGAGCGAGTGAGACGAGGCGGGGAGTTGCCGCTGTCATTCGCGCAGCAGAGGCTGTGGTTTCTGCAACAGATGTGGCCGGAGAGCCGGGCCTACAACCTGGTGGAGGCGGTGAGGCTGAGAGGGAAGTTGGATGAGGAGGTGATGGAAGAAGCGATGCGAGAGATCGTCAGGCGGCACGAGGTGCTGAGGACGAGGATCGAGGAGAGGGAGGAAGGCTGGGTGCAGGTGATCGAGGAGGAGGTGAAGATCAGGGTAGAGAAGCAGGAGGTGAGAGGGGAGGGAGGAGAAGAGGAGGCGAGGAGGATAGGAGGAGAGGAGGCGAGGCGAGGATTCGAGTTGGGAGGCGGGGAGACATTGAGGGTGAAGTTGGTGAAGTTGGGCGAAGAAGAGAATGTGTTGATCGTCACGATGCATCACATCGTCTCTGACGGCTGGTCGTTAGGTCTTCTGATCAAGGAGCTAAAGGAATTATATCAAGCCTACCGCGAAGGGAAGCCGTCGCCGCTAGAAGAGCTGGAGATACAGTATGCGGATTATGCGGTATGGCAAAGAGAATGGCTGCAAGGCGAGATACTTGAGCAGCACCTGAGTTATTGGAAGCAGCAACTGGCCGGGGCTCCGCCCTCGTTGGCGCTGCCGACAGATCGGCCACGGCCCGCAACCCAAAGCTATCGGGGAGCCAGCCAGCCCATGTTTTTGCCTCAGAGTCTTTCAGACGCTCTTCAGGCGTGCAGCCGCCGCGAGCATGTGACGCTGTTTATGACGTTGCTGGCGGGATTCAAAATTTTACTCTATTGCTATTCAAAGCAGACGGACATTCTGATAGGAAGCAATATTGCTAATCGTAATCATGTCGAGTTAGAGCGGCTGATCGGATTTTTCGTCAACATGCTGGTGCTGCGAACCCGGCTGTCTGGAGAGATGTCATTTCGCGACTACTTAAAGCAACTGAGAGATGTCACCTTGCAAGCATATGCGCATCAAGACTTACCTTTTGAAAAACTTGTCGAGGCATTACAGCCTGAACGTAGGACGAGCAGCACGCCGCTGTTCCAAGTAGTCTTCACGCTACAGAACGCCCCAATGGAGAAGCTTGAGCTGCCTGGCCTGACGTTGAGCCCGTTCAAGATCGAAAGCCAGACCGCGACATACGATCTGGTACTCAACGCCTGGGAAAGCGATAAAGGGATCAGAGGCGTTCTTTTCTACAACAAGGATCTGTTTGAGGCGGCTACTATCTCGCGGATGTTGCAATGCTACACAACGCTGCTAGAGACTGTCGTTGCGAACCCCGATGTCAGCTTGAGCGGCCTCGAAGATCTGCTCGGCCAGGCCGAGAAACAGCACCTATCGGCCAAAGAAGAGGCGTTCGCGGAAGCGCGGCGCTTGAAGCTGAAGAGCGCCAGGCGGCGGCCTGTCAGCACCCAGCAATAACCCTGAAGCAATCATGAGCACTGAAGAATCGGAAACACAGAAGCCATCCAGGTTCAAAGCTTCGACGCGCAAGCCTCTCAGCATATCAACGGGGACACTGCTCGAAGCGCGAGAGCTAGAGCCGGGGAAGCCTCTCCCGCTGCTGGTGCGGCCCTGCGTCAAGGGGCTTAACCTGGTGGATTGGGCACACGGCAACCGACAGTTCATCGAGGATCAACTGTTAAAGCACGGCGCTATTCTCTACAGAGGATTTGATGTCGCGGTTGCTGAGTTCCAGCACTTCATTCGGGCCGTATCAGGCGAGTTGCTCGAATATAATGAACGTACCTCTCCGCGCAGCGTCGTTAGCGGGCATATATACACCTCTACGGATTATCCTGCTGATCAGTCAATTTTCTTCCACAACGAGAATTCCTATCAGACCTCCTGGCCCGCGAAAATATTCTTCTACTGTGAGACGCCGCCCGACAGCGGAGGGGAAACCCCGATTGCCGATTGCCGTAGAGTGCTCAAGCGTCTTTCACCCGGCGCTGTTGCGCGCTTCGTCGCCAGGCGCTGGATGTACGTCCGAAACTTCGGCACAGGGCTTGGCATGCCATGGCAAACCGTCTTTCAAACCTCAGATCAGCAGGAAGTAGAGCGGTATTGCACAAGCGCACGGATTGAATTCGAGTGGCAAGACGGCAATCGGCTGAGGACTCGCCAGGTGCGCCCGGCCATATCCTCGCACCCGCGAACCGGCGAGATGGTCTGGTTCAATCACATCGCTTTCTTTCATCTGTCGACGCTGCCCCGCGACATGCGCGAAGCCTTGCTGGCAGAATTTGATGAGTCCGAGGTTCCAAACAACACCTACTATGGTGACGGCTCACCTCTGGAACCGGAAGTAGTCGATGAAATACGCCTGGCCTATTTGCAGGAAGCCGTCTCTTTCGCGTGGCAGGCAGGCGACATATTGATGCTTGACAACATGCTGACCGCGCATTCGCGCGCCGCTTTCAGAGGGCCTAGAAAGATTCTCGTCGGCATGTCCGACCCCATTACCCTCGACAACTAACAGCCGGCAGGAGTTGGCAATGAGCACGCACGAAGAGTTAATCCAAGGCTTCCGCCTATCGCCTCAGCAGGAACATCTCTGGCTCTTGCAGCAAGCCGGGCAGGCGCTGCCTTATCGCGCGCAATGCGCCGTTATGATCGAGGGCGAATTAGATGTTCATAGTTTAGACGCGGCCTTGCGGCTGGCCCTTGCCCGCAACGAGATCCTGCGCACCGCCTTTCGCCGTTTGCCTGGGATGAGCATTCCGCTTCAAGTCATCAGCGACTGCAACGTTTCCTTTATCAAAGAGCACGACCTTGCCCGATTCGCTTCTGAACAGCAGCAGTCCTTGATTGATGAGCTTTTTCAAGAGGCGGGCTTGAAGCGCTTCGATCTTGAGCATGCGCCGTTGATGGAGAGCTCGTTAATCATCCTTTCGTCAGACCTACACGTCTTGCTGCTATGCCTGCCCGCCCTGTGCGCAGATGCAGCGGGCCTGGCAAACTTGATGCGCGAAATTGCCGATTGCTATGCCGCCACGGCGAAGGCAACGCGCCCGCTGCGCGAGCCCGTGCAATATGCGGACCTCTCCGAATGGCAAAATGAACTGCTTGAATCAGAAGAAACGGAGCTTGGCAAACGGCACTGGCGCGAACAGATTGCCGCCGGCCAGATCGCTCCATCTCTGCCGTTTGAAAGCGAGGGCGAGGATAGTGGCGAATTTCGTCCGCTAGCGGTTAGCCGGATCGTCTCGTTTGATTCGCTATCGGATATTAAAAAATTGGCCGCCAGATTCGACGCCTCGCTGGAGTTGTTGCTTTCGAGCGGCTGGCAGATTCTTTTGCGGCGATTGACGGGCGCGGCGCAATTGATTGTCGGCTGTCTGTTCGACGGGCGGCAAGAGGAAGAACTGAAAGAGGCGCTTGGTCTGTTTGCAAGGTATCTTCCCGTAGCCTGCCATCTTGAAGATCGCTCGCGCTTTGACGACGCCTTGAGCCAGATGAGCCAGGCTGTGCGAGAGGGCCGCAAATGGCAGGAGGCTTTTTCGTGGGATGACCTGTCCGCACAGGATGCTAAGGGCAAGCCGCAACGGTTCTTCGCCTATTGCTTCAACTTTGACCGCGCGCCTGATAAGTATCTGGCCGCCGACCTGTCGTTCTCTGTCATCAAGCAGCACGTCTGCTCGGATCGCTTCATCGCCAGGCTGTCGTGCCTTGAGCGAGAGGATTCTCTGCTTCTGGAGTTTCATTACGATTCGTTGATTGTCTCGACCGAGCTTGTGGAGCGGCTGGCCGGAGAGTTCATATCACTGATCAACAGCCTGAGCGGCAAGCCCAGCGCCGAGCTTGGCGAGTTGGATATTTTAGATGAGGTCGAGAGGCGACAATTGCTGGTCTCGCTCAACGAGACGAAGAGCGAATACAGAAAAGCTCTTCCGGTTCACCGTCTGATCGCTCTACAAGCCGAACGCGCCCCCGAAGCCGTGGCCTTAATCTGCGGTGATCGGCGGATGAGCTACGCCGAGTTGAATCGCCGCTCAAATCAACTGGCCAATTACCTTATACAAAATGGCGTGGGTTGTGAAACGCGCGTGGCGATCTCGGTGGAGAGAAGCATCGAGATGGTCGTAGCGATCCTGGGCACGCTGAAGGCCGGGGGAGCCTATGTGCCGCTCGATGCGAGCTATCCGAAAAAGAGACTTGATTTCATTCTGGAGGATGCGCAAGCGCCGTTGCTGCTTACCACAGAGAATCTGGCAGCCGCGCTACCTCGCACGGCGGGCCTCATAAAGATGGATTCAGACTGGCAGGCAATTGCGGAGCAGAGTGACGCGGATCCTCAAAGACAAATCCTGCCGGAGAACTTGGCTTATATCATCTACACGTCGGGCTCGACCGGCACGCCGAAAGGAGTAATGGCGACGCATGGCGGGTTGATCAATTATCTGAGATGGTGCACAGACTACTACGAAGTCGCGCAAGGACGCGGCACGCCTGTGCACTCGCCCCTCGGATTTGATCTGACCGTGACCAGTCTGTTCCCTTCATTGATCGTCGGAAGCAGTGTGGTGCTGCTGGCCGAAGACCAGGGCATTGACGTGCTCGGCGACGCGCTTCGCGCGCCGGCTGATTTCAGCATAGTTAAAATTACACCCGCTCATCTCCAGTTGCTGGCACAATCACTTTCCGACTCAGAGGCTGCCGGGGGCGCTAGGGGATTCATTATCGGAGGCGAAGCGCTGCGCGCCGAAGACCTCTCATTCTGGCGCGAGAACGCGCCTGGGGTAAGACTCATAAACGAGTATGGGCCAACTGAAACGGTGGTCGGTTGCTGCGTTTACGAAGTCGGTCAAAGCGACCCTAGGACGGGGGCGATCCCCATCGGGGGGCCAATCGCCAATACGGAAATCTATCTCTTAAATGGCCATCTGATGCCAATGCCTTTAGGCGTCGCCGGCGAGATTTACATAGGCGGACACGGTCTGGCGCGCGGCTATTTGAGCCGGCCCGACCTGACGGCGGAGCGCTTCGTGCCGAACCCGTTCAGCGCCGAGGCTGGGGCGAGACTTTACCGAACCGGCGATCTGGGCCGCTTCCTGCCCGACGGCAATATCGAGTTTCTCGGTCGAATTGACGATCAAGTAAAGCTGCGGGGATACCGTATCGAATTAGGAGAGATAGCCGCTGTGCTTAAGGATCACCCAGCGATTCGCGAGAGCGCCGTCGAGATACGAGACTATGGCCCCGGCGACCGGCGCTTGGTGGCTTACGTCGTTCCAGATGCGGTCCGCGCCTTCACTGTGAGGCAAGTATTACAATTCGAGCGGGAAGGTAAGCTTGCCCGAAACAATCAGTTTGAATTGCCAAACGGCATGATGGTCGCTGGCAATAACCGGGGAGAGACTGACTACCTCTACAAAGAGATATTCCAGGAGCAGGTGTATATGAGAGATGCGATCACGCTTTCTGATGGTGATTGCGTCGTTGATGTCGGAGCCAACATTGGATTCTTTACCCTTTATGTCGGGCAGAAATGGCCGAATGCGCGCATCTATGCATTTGAACCCATCGGCCCTACCTTCAAGCGTCTGGCGGTTAATACATCATTGTATAGGCTGGACGTTAAGCTATTCGAATACGGGCTAGCCAACGAAGAAAAGACGGAAACCTTCACCTATTATCCTCACCTGTCTGTGATGTCAGGGCGGTTTGCAGACCCTGCCGAAGAGAAGGCGGTGGTCAAGTACTTCGAAGCTAACAAGACAACCTCCTCGGCGGCGGAAACCCCCGGTTGGAACGATGAACTCCTGGAAGAGGTGCTAGACGACCGCTTGAGCCGAGAGCTGGTGACGTGTCGTCTGCGAAGGCTTTCGGATGTCATTCAAGAGCAAGGCATCGAACGCATTGACCTGCTGAAGATAGACGCAGAGAAGAGCGAAATGGACGTGCTTGCAGGCATTGACCAAGCGGACTGGCAGAAAATCAGGCAGGTACTGATCGAAGTTCACGACATCGAAGGGCGAGTCGAGCGCGTGACGGCGCTGCTGGAAGGGCACGGCTTTAAGCTTGACATTCGCCAAGAAAGCTTTCTCAAAGACACTGCCCTTTATGTAGTCTGTGGCGTCAGAGACGAGACGCCGCCAACAGTGACGCGCCCGCTCGATAGCAAAGAAAATTCGCAAGGTGCGGTCTTTTACAGCCCGCAGCGCCTGCTAAACGATGTCCGGTCCTTCCTGCAAGATCGCCTGCCGGAGTATATGTCGCCTGCCGCAATGGTGCTTCTTGAGGAAATTCCGTTAACTGCTCATGGTAAGCTAAATCACGCAGCGCTTCCCAGCCCCGACTGGTCAAAGACACAGATAGATACGTCTTTCATTGGCCCGCGCACGCCGATAGAGGAGATGCTTGCGAGCATATGGAAAGAAGTGCTGCGCCTGGATGCCGTTGGCGTTCGCGATAACTTCTTTGCCCTGGGCGGCCACTCGCTGCTGCTGACCCAGGTGATCTCACGGATAAGAAAGCAGATGCAGGTGAGTGTGGGCATCCGAGAGATGTTCGAGCATCCGACGATAGAAGGGCTGGCCAAGCGGATAGAAGCGAGAAGGGCGGAAGGCGGGAAGCCGGCGGCAGGGGTGGAGCGAGTGAGACGAGGCGGGGAGTTGCCGCTGTCATTCGCGCAGCAGAGGCTGTGGTTTCTGCAACAGTTGGAGCCGGGGTCTGCTGCCTATAACATCCCCGTGGCAGTCCGCTTTCAAGGGTCACTGAATATAGAGGCATTAGAAAAATGCTTCAGCGAATTGGTAAGGCGGCACGAAGTTTTGCGGACCAGAATTGAAGTTGTAGAGGGCGCGCCGATTCAGACAATCAGCCCGGCCCAGCCGATGCGGTTGCCGCTTGTTGACCTCAGCCATCATGCCGAAGCCGAGCGCCTGGAGCTTGCGCGCCGGATAGCCAATGAGGAGGCGGCTGTGGTCTTCAGCTTATCGCTCGGACCACTTGCGAACATAAAACTGCTGTGTCTAAGCCAGGACGATCACATCCTGCTGATGATCATGCACCATATCATCTCCGATGGATGGTCTATGGGCGTGCTGATCGCAGAGATCGCTGCGCTGTACGAGGCTTTCTTAAACAATAGGGAATCGCCATTGAAAGAGTTGGACATCCAGTATGTGGATTATGCAGCCTGGCAAAGCGAGTTGTTGCAGGGCGAGGTACTTGAAGAACACCTCTCGTACTGGAAATCTCAATTGGAAGGAGTGGAGCCGCTTGAGTTGCCGACTGACAGGCCGAGACCATCCGTCCAGACTTATCGCGGATCGAGCCGCTCTTTCAGGTTGCCCAAAGGCTTATCGGCGGAACTGGATGCGCTCAGTCGCAGCCAAGGAGTCACGCTGTTTATGCTGCTGCTGGCAGCTTTCAAGGTGCTGCTTTGCCGTTACAGTAGGCAAACGGATCTTGCGGTCGGGACGCCCATAGCCAATCGCAATCGCGTAGAGGTTGAACGTCTAATTGGCTTCTTCGTCAATATGCTGGTATTGCGGACTGATCTCTCAGGCAACCCGACCTTCTGCCAATATCTGGAGCAAGTTCGAGACACAACCCTTGGAGCCTACGCGCATCAAGAGCTGCCATTTGAAAAGCTGGTAGAGGCATTACAACCAGAACGTGATATGAGTCACTCTCCGCTTTTCCAGGTCATGTTTGCTTTGCAAAATGCTCCGACGCAAAAGCTTGAGCTTTCCGGGCTTCGGATCAGCCCTTTTCAGGCATTTGAAAGCGTAACATCCAAATTTGACTTGAGCCTGACGATGGTAAGCACACCGAAAGGACTACGGGGGGCTTTAGAATTCAATGAAGACTTGTTCAATGCTTCTACTATTGACCAGATGCTCGGCCACTTTGAAATCTTGCTTGGCAGCATCGCCGCGAACCCTGAGCAGCAAGTTGCCAGATTGCCTTTGATGAATCAACAAGAGCAATCACAGATAGTGGACGCATGGAACAACACGGAACAGCCATACCCACAGGAGCGTTGCATCCACGAGTTGTTCGAGCAGCAGGCGGCGCGCACCCCGCAGCAGGTGGCCGTGGTCTTCGACAAACAGGAGATCAGCTACAGCCAACTCAACCAGCGCGCCAATCAGTTGGCCAACTATTTGGTGAGCCTGGGAGTGGAGGCCGAGAGCTTGGTGGGCCTGTGCCTGGAACGCGGTGTTGAGATGATCGTCGGGCTGCTGGCGATCCTCAAAGCCGGGGGTGCCTATGTGCCGCTGGATGCGAGCTATCCGGCAGAGCGCCTGGCCTACTTGATGGGTGATGCCGGGTTGAGCCTGCTGCTGACGCAGGCGAGCTTGCAGGAGCAACTGCCGTTGACGGCGGCGCGGCGGGTGGTGGTCGAGCAGGAGCAGGAAGCGATTGCCCGGCAGAGCGGCGACAATCTGGGGCGGCGAGCCGAGTCGCAGAACCTCGCCTATGTGATCTACACCTCAGGCTCGACCGGCAAACCCAAAGGCGTCGCTATTGAGCACCGGGCGGTGGTCAATTTCTTGACGACCATGCAGCAGGAGCCCGGCATCCAAGCCGGCGACAAGCTGCTGGCGGTGACGACCTTGAGCTTTGATATCGCCGGGCTGGAGTTGTGGCTGCCGTTGATGGTCGGAGCCGAGGTCGCCTTGGCCAGCCGGGAGCAGGCAAGCGATGGGCAGCAGTTGGTGGAGTTGATCAAGCAAAGGGCGGCGACGCTGATGCAAGCAACGCCGTCAAGCTGGCGCATGCTGTTGGAGAGCGGCTGGGAAGGCAGCACCGGGCTCAAGGTGCTGTGCGGCGGAGAAGAGTTGAACCGCGAGCTCGGCAGAAAGCTGGCCGAAAGCGCCGGCGAGGTGTGGAACCTGTATGGGCCGACCGAGACGACGATCTGGTCAACGAAGTGGCGAGTGCAAGGTGGGGAAGGGGGAGTGAAGATCGGGAGGCCAATCGGCAACACAGCGGTCTACGTGTTAGATGAGCGGCAGCAGCCGGTGGCGGTGGGGGTCAGCGGCGAGATGTACATCGCCGGGGAAGGCTTGGGGCGGGGCTATTTGCATGAAGCAGAGCAGACGGCGGCGCGGTTTGTGCCGAACCCCTACAGTCGGCGAGGCGGTGAGCGGATGTACCGGACGGGGGATGTGTGTCGCTATCAAGCGGATGGCGAGATCGAGTATCTGGGAAGGCTCGACCAGCAGGTGAAGGTGCGAGGCTATCGCATCGAGTTGGGAGAGATCGAAGAGGCACTGTTGAGGCACGCGCAGGTGAGAGAGGCGGTGGTGGTGGCCAGAGAAGATCAAGCCGGAGGCAAGCGGCTGGTGGGCTATGTGGTGGGGGAAGCGGCAGGCCGGGGCGAGGGGTTGAGGCAAGAGTTGAGGGAGTATGTGAAAGGGAAGCTGCCGGAGTATATGGTGCCGGGGGTGATCGTCGAATTGGAGGAGATGCCAAAGACGCCAAACGGCAAGCTAGATCGGCGGCGGTTGGCGGAGGAGAAAGGGGTAGGCGAGGAGGGGGAAGCGAGCTACGAGGAAGCGCGCACGGCAGTCGAGGAGGTGTTGGTGGAGATCTGGGGCGAGTTGTTGGCGGTGCCGCGAGTCGGAGTGAGCGACAATTTCTTTGCCCTGGGCGGCCACTCGCTGCTGGCAACCCGGCTAATCGCGAGGATAGAGGATGCGTTTCAGGTTGCGTTCAGTTTAAGAACGCTTTTTGAAAAGCCTTCAATAGCCCTCCTGGGCCAAGCGATAGAACTCGCAAAAATGTCTGGCCCTCAGCTTGAGGCCAGACCCATCACAAGAGTCGCACGGTCGGAGAGAATGCCGGTATCGTTTGCGCAGCAGAGGGTATGGTTTATAGACCAACTGGAGCCGGGAAGCGCCGCCTACAATATCCCCGCCGCTGTCCGCATGAAGGGATCGCTGCAACTCCAGGCCATGCAAGCGAGCTTTGATCGCCTGGTCAGCCGACACGAAATCCTGCGCACCCGCTTTGAAGCCGTCGAGGGCGAACCCATGCAGGTGATCAGCGACGGCGGCGCGGCTCAGATAAGTGTCATCGACCTCAGCAGCCTTGAAGCCGAGGCGCGTGAAAGCGAGTTGCGGCGCTTGCTGGATGAGGAGGCGAGCCGGGGCTTTGATTTGCGGCTTGGGGAGTTGCTGAGGGTGAGAGTGGTGCGACTGGCAGAGCAAGAGCATGTCTTGGCGCTGACGATGCACCACATCATCGCCGACGGCTGGTCGATGGGAGTGGTGATCCGGGAGGTGGGGAGGAACTATGAGCAGGAGGTGAGCGGCAAGGGTGAGGAGCAGGTGGAGTTGGCGGTGCAGTATGCCGATTATGCGGTGTGGCAGCGCCAGTGGTTGCAAGATGATCGGCTTCTCGATCAGCTCAACTATTGGAAGACCCAGTTGGGCGGTTTAGCAACTCTGGAATTGCCGACGGATCATCTAAGACCAGCAGTGAAGACTTATCGCGGAGCCGCCGAGAATTTCCGAATTAGAGATGAAATCAGCAACAAGCTCAAGGCGTTGAGCCGAAAACAGAATGCGACGATATTTATGGTGCTGCTGGCGGTCTTCAAAGTGCTGCTGTATCGCTACAGCGGCCAGACCGACATCGCCATCGGCACTCCCGTGGCCGGCAGAAACCGCCTTGAGATCGAGCCGCTGATCGGCTTTTTCGTCAACACCCTGGTGCTGCGAACCCGGCTACAGTCGCAGGCGAGCTTCAGACAGTTGCTGGCCGCCGTCAAGCAGGTCTGTCTGTCAGCCTGGGCGCATCAGGAGATCCCCTTCGAGAAGCTCGTTGAGCAGCTTCAGCCGCAGCGCGATATGAGCCGCTCTCCGCTGTTCCAAGTGATATTCGCCTTGCAGAATGCCGCTGATGAAACGTTGAGCTTACCCGGATTGACGATGAGCGCCGTCAAGCTCGAAGGCCACAGCGCGAAGTTCGATCTGACGCTAACGATGGCCGAGAGTGGCGGGGGGGTGGCAGCGACCCTGGAATACAATGCCGACCTGTATCAGGCGGCGACCATCCAGCGGATGAGCCGGCACTTGCAGAACTTGCTGGAAGCCATCGCCGATGATCCGAATCAGCCGGTCGGCGAGTTGCAGTTGATGAGCGAAGCGGAGTTGCAGCAAGTGCTCGTGCAGTGGAATCAGACTCACCGAGACTATCCGCAGCAGCGCTGCATCCACGAGTTGTTCGAGCAACAGGCGGCGCGCACCCCGCAGCAGGTGGCCGTGGTCTTCGACAAACAGGAGATCAGCTACAGCCAACTCAACCAGCGCGCCAATCAGTTGGCCAACTATTTGGTGAGCCTGGGAGTGGAGGCCGAGAGCTTGGTGGGCCTGTGCCTGGAACGCGGCGTCGAGATGATCGTCGGGCTGCTGGCAATCCTCAAAGCCGGGGGTGCCTATGTGCCGCTGGATGCGAGCTATCCGGCAGAGCGCCTGGCCTACTTGATGGGCGATGCCGGGTTGAGCCTGCTGCTGACGCAGGCGAGCTTGCAGGAGCAACTGCCGGAGACGGCGGCGCGGCGGGTGGTGGTCGAGCAGGAGGAGGAAGCGATTGCCCGGCAGAGCGGCGACAATCTGGGGCGGCGAG
>Ga0307468_100000241_pt1 | contig 12910 bp, 17 predicted proteins | sample atmdna_FD_203085 | JGI IMG/M metagenome (GOLD analysis project Ga0307468, IMG submission 203085) | Hardwood forest soil microbial communities from Morgan-Monroe State Forest, Indiana, United States - atmos_gases AM2C_05 | ecosystem: Environmental > Terrestrial > Soil > Temperate forest > Bulk...
CGGCATCTGTCTCCCTTCGGAGGCAGAGTGTCACGGCGTCGGAGCCCTGCTCGCCGCTCATTCCGACAGCAAGCCGGCCACCCTTCCGACGACCTTCAAAAAGTGGCCGCCTTCACGTCGGAAGGGGTGGCCGGATTCGCTCGGAATCCGCAGTCTGCGCAAGGTGGACCCCGTGGACCTGTTCTGGGTCGTCGTGCTGAGCTTGGGCAGCGCCGGCGAGCGCACCATCGCCGATCTTCGTCGATCGTACGAGCGGGTGACGGGGGAGGACGTGTCGGCGAGTTCCTTCTACAACCGCTTAACCCCGGACTTTTCCAGATTTCTGCGAGCCGTGTTGGCTCAGGGACTGGAAAGCTCAGCCGTTGCGCCCAAGGCGCAACGGCGGTTCTCGGCGAGATTCGTGATGTCCTCTGCGTCGACTCCACTGTGATCCGGCTCCATGACGCCTTGGCTTCCTGTTGGCCGGCCTGCCGCACCAATCACACCCTGGCCGCCTTGAAGCTGCATACGGTTCTCAATGTTCGAGGTGTGGGGCCACAACGCGTCAAGCTTACCTCGGAGCGAGTCGCCGATGGCCCGACGCTACGAGCTGGAGAGTGGATGAAAGGACGGCTCCTGCTGTTCGACCTGGGCTACTTCCGCTATGCACTGTTTGCCGCCATCGCAGCGCACGGCGGATTCTTTCTGACCCGGCTGAAAGGCAATGCCAACCCGATCCTGCGCCGCCTTCACCGCCAGCATCGGGGGCAAGCTATGGTGGTGGAAGGGCAGAGGCTGCGCGAGATTCGTTCGCGCCTGCGACGCGCTGTGCTCGATGCCGAGGCTGAAATCTGCTTTCAGCGGCGCAGGTATGCCGGTCGTCGAAAGACGGCGACTCTGCGCGTCCGCATCGTCGGTTTGTGGGATGAAGTGCATGGAGTTTATCACTGGTATATCACCAACCTGCCTGCGAGCAAGGTCCGGGCCGAGGATCTCGGTAAGCTGTATGCGGCTCGTTGGACCATCGAGCTGCTTTTTCGCGAGCTGAAGAGCAGCTATCGTATAGAGTCGATCCCGAGCAGCAAGAGCCACGTGGTGGAAACCTTTGTGTATGCGTCGCTGCTGGCTTTGTTGGCCAGCCGTGCTTTGTTACTGGCCATCCGTCGTTGGGGCCATCTCGCCGATCGAAAGACTCCTACCGAGCGTTGGGCACGGTTGTTTGTCAGCGCCGCTCCCGATCTGCTGGCTCTCGTCTTGGACTCTGTTGCCATGGCTCGTACTCGAGATCGCCGCCTCTGGACTTTCTTCCTTGCCGAGGCCCCTGACCCGAACGTGAAACGACGCCTACTACCTGAACGCGCAGGGCTCCAACTGGTGGCTTAAGCGATCACGGATGGTGGTCCATGCCTTAGCGCTTCGATCTCCCGCAGTCGGGTCAAATCGTGGTCGCAAGGCGCCATCGCGCTGTATGGTCGGTGCCGTGCACCTTTGCGCTCGTGCTTGGACAACCGTGGCTTTCGTGTGCTGGCGTAATTGGGCTCCGGGGCCGTCCGGCCAATAGCCTTGCAGGGCGGACACAACTCTCCTCCGGAAGTCGAGCGGTTCACCTTGCAGGCAGGACAGAAAATCGAGAATGTCGCCGGCTTCGGCTTGCTCCGTCGCCGGTCTCTGGCACACTCGTCGCAAATCGGGTACATGCCGGAGGTCGTCAACCCACCCAGGTTGTCCCGCGTGTACTTGGTAAAGTGAACTTGCGTGCCTCGCTTCCTCCTGCATTGGAAGCAGCTCCTGCTCGCCATAACCCTGGCCCTGATCTCCTTCCACAGGCCCGATTGCAGGTATTGCCCCCAACTGCTATATCCAAGACCTTCAACAATCTCGTCCCTGTCCCTCAACTCCGCTCTGATCCATGCCTGCTTTCTATTCAACATGGCTTCCTTTGGGTACACCCTTCCCCTTGCTGCGCAGCGACAATTAGTCCTGTGCACTGCACAAGAGTAGTTGACGCCGGGGACCTTGCAGTTATAGGAAGAGGCCACAGGGCAGGTTAGTACGCTGGAGGCCGTTTGCAGATGGCGACTGCGGTAGTGCCTGGGGTGCAGACATGAACCTTACGAGACAATGCAGGTAAGTGCCAGTGTTGCAGTGGTGTGCATCCGTGATCGCTTAAGCCGCTGGTTGGAGCCCTGCGCGTTCAGGTAGTAGGCGTCGTTTCACGTTCGGGTCAGGTGCCTCGGTCAGGAAGAAAGTCCATAGGCGGCGATCTCGAGTGCGAGCCATGGCAACAGAGTCCAAGACGAGAGCCAGCAGGTCGGCAGCGGCACTGACAAACAACCGTGCCCAACGGTCGGTAGGAGTCTTTCGGTCGGCGAGATTGCCCCAACGACGCAGGGCCAGCAGCAGAGCGCGGCTGGCCAGCAGAGCCAGCAACGACGCATACACAAAGGCTTCCACCATATGGCTCTTGCTGCTCGGGATTGATTCCATCTGGTAGCTGCTCTTCAACTCGCGAAAAAGCAGCTCGATGGTCCAGCGGGCCGCATACAGCTTACCGATGTCCTCGGCCGGGACCTTGCTCACCGGCAGGTTGGTGATGTACCAGTGATAAACCCCGTGCACCTCATCCCACAAGCCGACGATGCGGACGCGCATTTTCGCAGTCTTTCGGCGGCCGGCGTACTTGCGTCGCTGAAAGCAGATCTCAGCCTCGGGATCGAGCACAGCGCGTCGCAGGCGCGAACGGATCTCGCGCAGCCCCCGTCCTTCCACGGCGATAGTTCGCCCTCGATGCTGGCGGTGAAGGCGGTGCAGAATCGGATTGGCATTGCCTTTCAGCCGGGTCAGGAAGAATCCGCCGTGCGCTGCGATGGCGGCAAACAGCGCGTAGCGGAAGTAGCCCAGATCGAACAGCAGGAGCCGTCCTCTCACCCACTCTCCTGCCCGCAACGCTGGGCCGTCGGCCACTCGCTCCGAGGTGACCTTGACGCGTTGTGGCCCCCCACCCCGGACGTTGAGAACCGTGTGCAGCTTCATAGCGGCCAGGGTGTGTGATTGGTGCGGCAGGCCGGCCAACAAGAAGCTAAGGCGTCTTGGAGTCGGATCACGGTGGAGTCGACGCAGAGGACATCGCGAATCTCGCCCAGTACCGCCGTCGCACCTCCGGCACAGCGGCTGAGCTTTTCCAGACCCTGAGCGAACACCGCCCGCAGAAATCCGGTAAAGGCCGGAGTAAAGCGGTTGTAGAAAGAACTGGTCGAAACTTCCTCCCCCGTCACCCGCTCGTAAGATCGCCGAAGATCGGCGATCGTGCGTTCGCCTCCACTGCCAAAGCTCAGCACGACGACCCAGAACAGATCTACTGGGTCCACCTTGCGGAGACGACGAACGGCTCCGGTCTCTCGAGCCAAGCGCTTCAGAAGCGCCTTGGGAAACATCCTCGACAAGGCTGTCCGCAGGGGAGTAGACTTCCGTCGGGCCATGGGGGTGCCTCCTTTCTTGTTCTCGACCAACAAGAGGAAAGCACTTAACCATGGCCCTTTGCAAGCACCTCTGGCCGCAAAAAGAGCGCCTTAAGCGATCACGGATGGAAACCGCTCGATGTCGGCCACGTCGTAGCGAATACGTCCACCCCGGCCTGGGGTCAGCTTCACGTAGGGCAGCCGGCGAGCCGCACGGAGCCGCGCCTGCATACGTTCGGTGATCTGGTAGACCTCCTCAACATCGGCCGGGGTTAAGAGCTTGCGCTGGTTCATCGGTCTTCTACCTCCTCGTTCCCGAATCTACCCCGAAAACATCGCGGAGAGCAACGTATCTAGCTGTAGACAAAGTTTAGAGGCGCGAAAGGCTGGCCGGCCCAAGTTTCAACTACCTGGGCCGGTGTGCTTGACGAGGGGGAGCGAGTCAACGGGCAGCCCGAGAGAAGGGGACGACCGTGGCGGGACGACGGTCCAAGGCTGCGGCGATTTCGCCCGCGATGGCGTCGGCGGCACGCTGCACCGGGTGGTCGGCCAGGTGGGCGTAGCGGGCCGTGGTGGCGGGGGTGGAGTGCCCGAGCAAGCGGCCGATGATCAGGAGCCCATGACCGGAGCCGGCCCCGACTGAGGCGAAGCTGTGGCGCAGGTCGTGGATCCGCACGTCGGTCAGTCCTGCTGCCTCGCGGAGGCGATGCCAAGCCCGGTAGAGGCCGATCAGGTGACCTCCTGAGCGTTTCCCCCCAACACACGTAGGGGTTTGCCCTCCAGGCGCGTGAGGCCGTTCAGGAGCGCCACGGCCGGAGCCCCTAGGGGGACGGCCTTCGCGCCGGTCTTACTGTCCGGCAGCAGGAGCAGACCCCGTTGCAAGTCCACGTGCTCCCAGCGGAGGGTCAAGATCTCGCCCTTGCGGCATCCGGTCAGCAGCAGGAGCCGGATGGCTGCCAGGGCGGAGGGGTGTTCCTTGCCCTCGGCGGCATTGAGGGCAGCCCCCAAGCGCTCCAACTCGGCCGTGGTCAGGTAGCGCTCTCGCTTGTTCTCCTCGTTGCGACGAACCCGCCGGCAGGGGTTGGACCGTTCCGGTCGCCACCCCACCTCTTCGGCGTAGTTCATCATAGAGGAGAGGATGGCGAGTACCCGGTTCGCGGTGATCGGCTTGCCGGCCGAGGTGATCGAGTGCGCGAGGCGTTCGGCGTCGGAGTGGGTGACGTCCGCCACCTTCTTCTTGAGGGCGGGGAGGATGTACAGCATCCAGGATGCGGGCCGTCAGGCGCCGGCTCTTGTTCCGGCTGGCATGATAGGTTAGGTAAGGTAGCGCTCGGCCAGGTCGGCTACGGTCGGAGCCTGTCGGCCGCTTTCGCGCTGAGTGATGGGGACCTCGCCATGGTCCACCATGGCGAGTAGGCGCCGGGCTTCCTTCCGGGCCTCGTCCAGGCTCATCCGGGTGGCGTCGCCGATCTTGAGCTTCCGTGGCGGGCCGTCCTTGCGGTAACGGAGGCCGTAGGTCCGCACGAACTTGTCCCCGGTCTTCCAGACCCGGAGCCCAAAGCCCCGGACCCCATCGTCCATATACCAGCTCTCCTGTCCGCGACCGGTCACTGTGGCACTCTCTACAAAGCGCTTGGTGAGTCTCATGCTAAGCTTCCTTTCCTGGGTACCGCCCTCGGCTTCGGTGAGGGCGGTAGAAGCTCCGAGACCTAAGCAGGGCAATGCCTGCCTTGCGGCTTCGCCTTGTTCCAGTCCCTGTCAAATTCCGCGACACGACTCCGATAGAAGGCCAACGTATGTCTATACAAATGCAGATCTGGAGCATCGAAGGCAATCGCCCCGTCCGACTGCCCTCCGCCAAGCTGGATCTGGAAGCCCGGCTGGAACGATGGATCTGCCAGGACCTGAGCCTCATAGGCGAGGATCTCCTGTTGCTCGGCCAGCAGGTGGCAACGGCCTTCGGGCACGCCATCGACATCCTGGCGCTCGATAGAGAGGGAAACCTGGTTCTCCTCGAATTGAAGCGACCCGCAGTCGGAGCGCATCGTCCAGTTCCTCTCGTCCCAATATGGGGTAAACCTGAATGTGGTGTTCTTCAATTACTACCGTCACGGTGATCAGGAATTCGTAGGCCGGAGTTGGTTGATCGCGCCTGAGGAGGTGGAGAGGAAGACCATCACCGTCGGCCCCTCGAAGAAGCGCCAGTTGCTGTCTTGGCTGCCCACCGCGGCGTCGCCGACCTCTACCAAGCCCTCCATGATGGCCTCTCGCGACTCAGTGATCAGGTCGGGACCACGCAATCCAACGTCACCTACCGCTGGCGTACCCCTTTAGGAAGTCGCTCAGCGCTCGTCTCCGTACATCCAAAGGCGAGTGATCCAAGTACGGGCCTGACAGCCGACATCCGCGTCGACGACCTTGCACGTCATCTCGGCCTCGACCCCACCGGCCTCCGCGCTACACTGCCTGAACCGCTCCGCCGCGGCCAGATCCCTGATCTTTATCTCTATGGCGAGGGTTACCTGTTCCGGACCCCGGAGGAAATCAACCGGTTCCTGCGGGCGGTGGAGGGTGGAGGAGCGGAGGCCGGTAGTCCTGTCCCCCAAGGAGTAGGCTAAAGAGCGGCCGGCCTGTCGCGAAACTGGTCCAAGTGGCCAATGAGCCCCGTAAGCCCGGACGGCTCAAGGACCGCATCCGTATCAGCCCCGATTTTGACGAATCTTCCCAATGACGTCCTGGCCGCGTTCCGTGGGGGAGGAGAGTTACAAGCCGGCTCAACCGGCCGTGAGAGATCAGCCCAGGGTTGAGGTCGGTCTGAAAGGCCGCTTCCGGAAGTGCCAGGTGACTCTCCGGCTCCAACGCAAGGCGTGCGCCGTGTCGCTGTACTGGACAGTCACGCTGGCTTGTGCGCGGAATCACCGACGCTGATCATGCTCGTGCGCCTTTATACAACCACCACAAACCTCTCCCGCGCGTCCCGGTCGAGGCGCTGGATCGTCTCCTCGGTCCATTCCAGGATGCCCCATCGAGTGGGCATGAAGCAGCCATTCTCTATGCGGCCATAGGTCGGAAAATGGACGAGGTCCGGAAATTCCGGGGCGTGCTCCCAGGCGAACTCCCGATACGCCCGCAGAACCCGATCGTTCTTCACGTCATAGAGACCATAAGCCTTTCGTGCCCCCTGGAGCTTCGCATAGCAGCCCCAACTGGCGATCTCCAGAGGCATTGCCATTTCATAGGTTCCGGGCCGGTACGTGAAGGTGTTGAAATCCATCACCGGATGCTTGGGGTCCAAGGCGTAGGAAGATCCGTCTTCCCGGAGGGCCATCTCGAACGGAAGCTCCTCGCCGGGCCGACGGTGCGTACCGCGGCCCATCATCACCAGATTGCCAGATCCGTCGGTGATCACGAAGTAGACCGAGCGCCGATGAAAGACATCATCGATTTCCCAGGAGAAGCCCACGTAGCCGAACTGGGCCGCCCGCTCGGCGTAGTACGTACGCATCGTTCGAGTCAGATCCTCCGTCTCAGGAGTCACCGGCACACAGCAGCACACCAATCCGTTCCTCTGATCGAGAATGAACGGGAAACCCTCGAAGCGCATAGGCGCCCTCCCTTCCTGCATCCGCTGTAGTCCTCGAAGCGTTAAGCGCTCCGCATCGTCCATGCTCAGGACACGTTCTTCAGCGGAATGTTCAGAGGGAGACAGAGCCCCCGGGAAGGTGATTCTCCGGCAGCAACACTCGATAGCCCTGGACCTGAAGAAGTAGACTAACTTGTCCAGGAGGCCTCCATGGGAGTCTTCAACGTTCACGACGCCAAGACCCACCTCTCCCGTCTTCTCGACCGGGTCGCCCAAGGAGAGGAGATCATCATCGCGAAGAGCGGCCGGCCCGTCGCGAAGCTGGTCCGAGTAGCGGGCGAACCCCGCAGGCCCGGGCGGCTGAAGGGTCGCATCCGTATCGCCCCCGATTTCGACGAACCTCTTCCCGAGGAGGTCCTGGCCGAGTTTCGTGGGAAAGAAGGGGAGTGAAAGCTCCTCCTGGACAGTCACGCCTTCCTCTGATGGCTCGCCAAAGATCCGAAGCTCAGCGTCGCAGCCAAGCAGGCAGTGGTGGTTCCCGCGTCGACCGTCCATGTCAGTGCCGCCACCGCCTGAGAGCGCTTCGCGCTTACAGCATCGCCATCGTTCCGGCCTGAAACTGAAGCTCCTCCGCTATCCCAGCGGCACCAGATCCGGCCCTCCTCCCAGGGGTGCGTTGTAGCGCGACGTTCTCTGGATGCGGTATATTTGCTCCACAGACATGTGCCAGAACGACGCTGAGGAGGGTTCCGTATCCGATGAAGACGCGGCGCAAACCTACCCGACCGCACCTCCAGGTGGACGCAGCCGAACTCGACAAGCTGATCGAAGAAGCCATCGTCGACTGCCATGACGAGTCGGAGCAGCGAACGGGCTTCTACACCATGCTCGAGGACAATCTTGGGTTGCCTTTTGAGACCCGTGTCCTCGGTGTCCAAGTCACGGTCGAGAGCATCGACTTGACCGACGCGGAAGAGATCGTCGCCCTCTGCAAGCGTGGCGGTGTCCTGCAGGCTATCCCTATCCTCGATCTGCCGCTCCCGGCGCCGGCGCCTCCCGGCGCGGAATGGATTGAGGCCTACCGTCGCTGGGCGCGCGGAGCCCAGGCCGTCCATGCCGGAGAAGGATCTTGAGCGAGTATCAGTACTACGAGTTCCAGGCCGTCGACCGGCCGCTTATCAAGGGGGAGATGCAGGAGCTTCGCGCCTGCTCGTCGCGCGCCACCATTACGGCTACGCGGTTCGTGAATCACTACGAGTGGGGTAACTTCAAGGGGAATCCATCCACCTGGATGGAGAAATACTTCGACGCGTTCCTCTATCTCGCCAACTGGGGCACGCACGAGCTGATGCTCCGCCTGCCCCGGCGGGTCCTCGACCTCGATACCGCAAAGCGCTACTGCCGCGGCCAGGCCGCATCGGCCCGAGTCAAGGGCGACTTCCTCATCTTGGAGTTCCTTTCCGAGGATGAGGCCGGAGACGATCGGGAATGGGACGACGGCAGCGGATGGCTGTCCTCGCTGATTCCGCTCCGGGCCGATCTCGCAGGCGGCGATCACCGGGCGCTCTACCTTGCCTGGCTTCTGTGCGTCCAGACCAGGGAGCTGAAGGACAAGGAGGCCGAGCCACCAATCCCGGCCGGCTTGGGCGACCTGACCGCCCCCCTCAGAGCGTTTGCCGACTTCCTGCGCATTGATCAGGACCTCCTCACCGCCGCCGCAGCCCGGAGCCCGCAGGCTGATACGTCCTTGTCCGACCTGGAGGTCGAGCGGTGGATCGCAGCGTTGCCCGACGCCGCGAAGACCAAATGGCTCGTCCGGTTTGCAGGTGGCCAGGAGCCACATCTGCGTGCCGAGTTGCTGCGGCAATGTCGTGCCTCCAAGCCGTCCGCCCCACGTCGTAGCACCGAAGAAGCCCCACGAACAGTGGGCGAGTTTCTCGCCGCAGCTGAGCGGCTTGCGGAAGAACGGCACCGGAAGGACGCCGAGCGGGCCGCCGCCGTGCGCGCCCGGCGCGAACGTGAAGCGGCCGAAGCTCGGACACGGTATCTGACCGACCTCGCTGCGCGCGAGCCCAAGGTCTGGGGTGAGGTGGATACGCTTATCGCTACCAAAAAGCCCGATAAATACGATCAAGCCTTGAAGCTCCTCCGCGATCTGCGGGATCTCCATTCCTGGAAGGGAACGACAAACGAAATCGAGGCCCGCCTCTTCCGCCTTCAGGAGGCGCATGCCAAGAAACCGTCTTTCCTCGCGCGGCTGGAGAAGGCGGGCCTGACGGTCAAAACCTGACCTCTCCGCTAAACTCAGCAGCGCCATGCTGACCTTCCGTCCCAGGGGTGCCTTGAACGGACGGATTCTCGCCGCTGTTCTCGTCGCCCTTCTCGCCGCGGGCTGCCGCGGGTCGTGGCCCCCCCCACCGCCCTCTCCCGATTTCTCAGAGGTCGACCATCTCCTTGAAGACTTCCGGGAGCGTGGCGCGTTCCCAGGAGGTGTTCTCGCGGTCGGCCATCGGGGAGCTTTGGTCCATCTGTATCCCTTCGGCCGCCTCACCTACGAGGCGGACGCGCCGCCGGTGACTCCCGAGACTCTGTACGACCTCGCCAGCCTCACCAAAGTGGTGGCCACCACGACCATGGCGATGATCCTCTTGGACGAAGGGCGGCTCGATCTGGAGCGGCCGGTGCACGAGCTGTTGCCGGGGTTCCAGGGGCCGGGCAAGGAGGCCGTGACGGTGCGCCACCTGCTCACCCACTCCTCGGGGCTGCCGGCCATCGTGCAGTTTTATAAGGAAGTCCAGGGCCGGGCGGCCTACCGCGAGCGGCTCCTGGCCCTGGATCTCGTCTATCCGCCGGGGAGCCGCTCGGTCTACAGCGATCCAGGGGTCATTCTGCTGGGCGAGATCCTGGAGCAGGCCGCGGGCCAGTCTCTGGAGGCCTTCGTGCGCGCCAGGGTCTTCGAGCCGCTGGGGATGCGGGAGACGCAGTTCCGGCCGCCGGCCGAGTTGCGGTTCCGGATCGCTCCGACGGAATTCGACCCCTGGCGCGGCCGTCTGGTCCACGGCGAGGTCCACGACGAGAACGCCTTTGCCCTGGGCGGCGTCGCACCCCACGCCGGGTTGTTCAGCACGGCCGGCGATCTGGCGCGTTTCGCCCAGATGCTTCTGAACGGCGGCACTCTCGAGGGGCGCCGCATCGTCTCCCGCGAGACCGTGGAGCTGTTCACCCGCAAGGCCAGGATCCCTGGCTCCGACCGCGCCCTCGGCTGGGACACGAAATCGGCGGAGGGCTCGTCGGCCGGCTCGCTCCTGTCTGCCCGCTCCTTCGGCCACACCGGGTTCACCGGCACCTCGATCTGGATCGATCCGGAGCGGCAGCTTTTCATCATCCTCCTCACCAACCGGGTGCACCCCACGCGCGAGAACAACCTCATCCGCGAGGTCCGCCCGGCAATGGCGGATGCGGTTGCCTCCGCTTTTCGAAGAGCTTCATGAGCGGCGTCACCGAGATGCCATGGAGGAGGATCGAGACGGTGACGGTGGTCAGGACGAGGCCGACGAGTCGTTCCGCCAGGGCGGGGTCGAGGCCGTGCCTGATCGCGTACATGAGGTAGTAGATCGAGCCGATGCCCCGGATGCCGAACCAGGACATCAGGCCTTTTTCGAGGCGGGGCAGCCGCGTTCCGGCAAGCCCGGTCAGGATGGCCAGAGGACGAATGACGAGGAAGAGGACGGGGACGAACCAGAGGGCGGAAGCCGGCAGGAAACGCGTGGAGAGCATCCCTCCCACGAGGAGCACGACGCCGATCTCCAGGATGCGCTCCATCTGCTCGTTGAACCCGAGCACGGCCTGGGCCATGTAGGCCGGCGCCTGCTCGGGATGGGTCGCGATCTCCTCCGCGTCCTCACCGACGGCGGCCATCTCGCGGACGCTCGGCGGCGGACTGTCCTCCGGAGTCGCCAACCGCTCGATGCGGCGCAGGGCGAGCCCCGCCGCGAAGACGGCGAGGAAGCCATAGGAGTGGATCAGGAGGGCCGCGCCGTAGGAGAGGCCGATCAGGCCCAAGGCCAGGAAGTCGTCCAGGCCGAAGGCCTCCCTGTGCTCCTTGCGCAGATAGAGGACGATATGCCCCACCAGGGTGCCTAGGGCGAAGCCGGTCCCCAGCCCCGCGGCGATGGCCCAGGCCACGTCTACGGTGAGCCAGCGCCACCCCAAGGCGCCGATCTCGTGGGCGCCCAGCAACCCCAGGCCGAGCATGACAAAGGGAAAGGCTGTGCCGTCGTTCAGCCCCGCTTCCCCGGTGAGGCAGAAGCGCAGGCGGTTCCTATCTCTCGCGGTCGCGAGCTGCACGTCCGAGGCGAGCACCGGATCGGTCGGGGCGAGGACCGCTCCGAGGAGCACCGCCGCGCCCAAGGGCAGACCCAGGCCGTAGGTGCCGACGAGCGCTACCAACCCCACGGTGACGGCCATGGAGCCGGTGGCGAGACGGACCACCAGCCGCCAGAACGGGTCGTGCAGCGGCAGCCGTATCTTCAAGCCCGCCGTAAATAGAGACACGAGGACAGCGAGCTCCGTCACCCGCTCGAGGAGCCCCGCATGGCGCAGAGGATCGAGCCGGATCGCGCCGATCCCGAACGCGCCCAGCCCCATCCCGATCAACAGATAGAGGATCGTGATCGTGAGCGGCAGATGCTTGACGATGGACGCGATCAGGGCGATCACGACCAGCAGGCCGCCCAACACCAGGAACCAGAGATCGAAAGACAAAAGCTACTCGGCCGCTTCGAGCAGCGCCCGCATCTCCGGCGTCGTGGCCGCTTCGACCAGGGCCGGTTTGTGCTCGCCGAGCTTGGCTCCGGACTTGAGCAGGAGGCGGACGACGTCGAGGTGGTTCTCGTTGACCGGTCCGTAGATCAGAGGAAACCCGGCCGGCGCGGCGTTCGGGTCGGCGCCGGCCTTGAGCAGGACCTCGCACATCTCGAGGTTTCCCACGCGGGCCGCTTCGGAGAGCGGCGGCACCTCGTAGTCGTTGGCCTTCCGGACGTCGGCGCCGGCTTCGGCGAGCGCACGCACGAACGCCGCATCCCCGGTGTCGACCGCCTCGAAGACGATCGACTTGCCGCCATCCAACGAAGGCGCGTTCTTCTCGTTCGGCGCGACGCCGCCGGCGAGCAGCGTCTTCAAGGCTTCGAGCTGGCGCCTCTCGACCGCCAGCCAGAGCGCGGTACGGCCCGTGGCGGTCCGCGCCGAGGGATCGATGCCCGCTTCGAGGAACAGCGCGACATGCGCCGCATCGCCCTCGGCGACCTTCTGCAGGAACGCTTCGGGAGCAAAGGCGATACCATCCTGGGCCAGCTTCTCGCGCGCTCCGGCCTGATCGCCATGGGCGGGAGGTACGGCCAGGATCACTGCGGCGAGCGCGAACAGGGCGAGGGGTCGCTTCATCGGGGTCTCCTTTCCCCTACTCTAACCGGATACGCCGCGTTGGAAGCGCCCTTCTTGGACGTACACGTCAAAAGTCTGCAAAGTGCTCCGGCTTCACCTGGTTCGCGGCGGCCCTGCCGACCTTCCGCAGATCTTCGATGAAATCGATGGAATCGAGCTGCTGGACATTGGCAGGCTCGACGTCTTGCAGCTTCAGTGCATCGAGCCCCTTGCGAGTCAGCTCGGCGTTATAGCGCATGTAGGTGAAGAGCTTCGGCGAGACGGGGCCGCGTTTGCCGATGAGGTCTCCGATTTCCAGGTCTATCGGGTCTCCTGCGAGACATTTGCCAAAGGCGCGGCACAGGAGGTCTTGCTCGTTGAGCGCCGCGAACATCAGGGCGGGGGCTAGCGACTTCGCGTTGTAGACCAGGTTCATGTCCGAGGCGTTGAGTTGGGCGTTCGCTTCCGG
>Ga0307468_100000242_pt1 | contig 12889 bp, 6 predicted proteins | sample atmdna_FD_203085 | JGI IMG/M metagenome (GOLD analysis project Ga0307468, IMG submission 203085) | Hardwood forest soil microbial communities from Morgan-Monroe State Forest, Indiana, United States - atmos_gases AM2C_05 | ecosystem: Environmental > Terrestrial > Soil > Temperate forest > Bulk...
GCCGCGACTACGTAGACGGCGATGTCGTTATTGCCGAGATTGTTGCGGTTGCCGAAAAGCGACCGTTGGTCCTGGGTCGTCTTGTTTCCCCTGCAAGATCCGATGTCCACAGTCAGAAGGTTCGGGAGGTTCAGATTCTGCGTGTTCAGGAACTGAACGGTGAATCCCATCGTCGCGAAGATGGTCTGCACGTTCGTCAACCACGTGTTCAAGGTAGCCTGAGAGACGACAGGGCTACCTGTCATATCGAGCAGCAATTTTGCGCCGACCCGCACGATGGAGAGAACGCCGTCCGACCAACTGAACCAGAGTTTGTGTGACGAGTTGCCGATGTGCACCATGTACAGCAGGCTGCGGAGCGGTGCCAGAGCGGGCGCCGCTTGGCTGAGTTGATCGGGAACAGGTACATTGGCGGTCCAACTGCCGACCGCATCCAGTTGCGACGCCCAGATCTTGTTCGAGGAGTCACCCAAGTGCACCATGTGCAAGCGCCCGTTGAACGAGGCCAGCGTCGGCGCTGCCTTACTGAGCTGGCTGGGAACGGTGACGTTCGGCGTCCAATCCGATCCATCGAACGTCGAGTGCCAGATCTTGTTCGAATTATCACCCACGTGCACCATGTGCAAACGCCCATTAAACGAGGCCAGTGCCGGCGCCGCCTTACTGAGCTGGCCGGAGATGACGACGTTCGACGTCCAGTCTGATCCATCGAACGTCGAGTGCCAGATCTTATTGGACGAATCACCCAGGTGCACCATGTGCAGGCGTCCGCCGGATGAGGCGAGTGCCGGAGACGCTTTACTGAGCTGGCCAGGAATGACCACGTTCGGTGTCCAGTCCGATCCGTCGAACGTGGAGTGCCAGATCTTATTGGACGAATCACCCAGGTGCACCATGTGCAGGCGTCCGCCGAATGAGGCGAGTGCCGGCGGCGTTTTACTAAGCTGGCTTGGAATGGCAACGTTCGGCGTCCAACTCGATCCGTCGAACGTGGAGTGCCAGATCTTGTTCGACGAATCGCCCAAGTGCACCATATGCAGCCGTCCGTCATGTTCGGCGAGGGCAGGGGCGTCTTTACTGAGCTGGTCCGGGATAACGGTGTTGGGCGTCCAAGGCATGACTTCCTCGATACCAGCCGGTCTATTCAGCCTCTCGCCGGCGTAGAAATTCGTAAGCTGGATTGGATGTCGAACCGAGTTGCCGTATAAATATATGTCCGTCAAGACCGAAGCGCAATGACGATCATCCACCAATATTGCCGCGGTGCCGCTGCAACGATCTCGAAGGGGAAGAAACGGAGTTCGTCAACTTCCGACATACCGACGCATCCCACGGCGCAGCGCGGCAAAACGCCCGCTCACTTGCTCGCGGTTGTGCAGATGCGGTTGTGCAGATGATGAGCGACACGATCGTCGCAATGGTAACCGGCATTACTTCAAGAAGGCGTGATGGTCTCCGCGCTGCTGAAGGGAAGCCGGCGACCGGCACGCGCAGCCTCGCTGCGTGCAAAGCCCGGCGTCAACGTACAGCAGGTCGTGGCAATGTTCGACGGAAGTGGCGACAACACCGCGTCGCGGTGCACGAGCTCATCCGCACAAATGTCACGAACACGTCAGGGTCTCTGTTTTACAGGTACCATTGAGTTATCCCGAGGTTCTCATTTCCATGCTGGTCCGCCGACTCGTTGTACCGCTGATCGTCTGTTGGTGGAGCCTGGTCTTGCCGCTTTTCGCGGCGCCACAGGAAGACGTCGCGCGCAACCTCCTGCGCCTGGCTCACGAAGGCGCGTTCTCCGCGGCCGCACCTCTCTGGACCCAGGACGCTCAGGGCCGCGAGCTCTTCGAGCGGCAACTCCGATCGACGTTGCGAGTGCGCTGCATGCGTGTCGATCGCATCGCGATCGCTCATAGCGAGAAGGGCATCGTCGAAGCGGACGTGTTCGTGACCAAGAGCGACCGGCGCACGCCGGACGAGTGGCTGCCGGTCGAGCGCAGGAGGCTGCGGCTCCAGCTCGTGAACGATTCAGGCGGCTGGCGCGCCGCGAAGATCGAATTTCCCGATGAAGAGCTTGCGGATCAACTGATCGCGGCCACAGGCGCTGAGCGGCAATGCCTCCTCGCCGAGCATTCCGACCGGCTGTCGAAGGACGTGATCCGCACGGTGTTCAACCGCGCTTCGACGATCATCAACTCCGTCAGTCCGAAGAATGCGGCTTCGCACGCGCAGCTCCTGCGAGATCTCGCAGCAGAGACCGGCGATCGCAGCGCGCTGGTGCTCGCGTTGTCGGCGGAGAGCAGCATTCTCCGCGTGACTCGGAATCGCCCTGCCGCGCTCGAGGTCGCCCGCGAATGCCTGGCGGTTGCGCAACAGGATCGCGATCCCGACTCGCTCTCCCGTGCGTGGTTCACGCTTGGCCGGGTTCTGCAGAATGTCAACACTCACGCGGCAGACACGCGCGCCGCCTTCGAGCGCGCCGCGGAGCTCGCCGAGTCCGCCGAGGATCCGGCGCACATGGCCCGCGCCCACCAGTCCCTCGGACTCCTCGCCTACATGAGCGGCGATCTCTTCGAAGGCCGCACGCACCTCGATCGCAGCCTTCCCTTCGCCCAGGAGGCGGGCGATCCGGTGCTGTTGTACTGGTATCAGCTCCTGGTGGCCGAGATCTACATGGATCAGCGCGATTGGGACCTCGCGCTCTACCACATCGAGCGCGCGCTCGAACATACGAACCTGAACACGGGCAATATCACCGTGGCGCTGTTCGACAAGGCCGAGATTCTTCTCGAGCTGGGACGCGTCGACGAAGGCAGAGCCGTGGCGAAGCGACTGAACGACATCGCGCATGCGCGGAACGATGCGAACAACATCCTCTTCGCGAGCGAGCTCCTCGCGAAATACGAAGCGGCTGCGGGCAACGTGCAGGAAGCCGAGTGCATGCTGCGCGATCCGGAGATTGCGAAGAGCTATGCGGCGCTGGGCAACCTCGTCGGACCGGCGCTCAGCGAGCTGGCGCAGCCTTACCTCAAGCAACACCGGTACGCCGACGCGCTCCGGGTCTCGCTCGAATTCGCGCGCAACGTGACCGGCGTCCAATGGTCGAAGGAATTGACGACGTCGCTCATCGACGCCACCGAAGCGTACCGCGCCCTCGGCAATCGCGAGCGCGCGATCGCAACGATCCGCGAGGCGCTCGTGCTCCGCGAGGAAGCCCACGAATTGATCGCCGGCGGCGAAGAGCAACAGGAGCTCTCTGCGGAATGGACGGCGAGCATCTACGAGCTGGCCGCCGAGCTCGAGCTCGATCGCGGCAATGTTCGCGAGGCGCTCGTGCTCGTCGAGCGCGGGCGGGGCCGCGTGCTCGGCGACGTGATCGAGAAAGGACATCCGTCCGGTTCGCAAGTCGCCGAGGCAGACCGGCAGACGCGCGCGCGTTACGAGGCCGAGCTCGCGAAGCTCAACCTGGAGCTGGCGCGCTCGGGCGGCGAGCAGGCGAAACGGATCGCGTACAGGATCGGCGAGGCGCGGCATGAGTACGAGTCGTTCGTCGACGGACTTCGCGCGCGGACCGATCGCCGCGCAGCAGGCGGGCGTCGCGTCGATGCCGCCACACTCGACGATGTTTTTCACCGGTTTCCGCGCGGAGTCGTGGTCATCGAGTATGTCGTCCTCGACGAGCACGTTCACTCGCTGGTCGTGCGCGTTCGTGCGGACGGGGAGCACGTGCTCACCCACCACACCGTCGCGATCCAACGCGCGAAGCTCGATCGCCGCGTCAACGATCTGGTCGCGATGTTCTCGCGGCGCGATCTCAACTTCCGCGGGCAGGCGAAGGAGCTCTACAAACTGCTCGTCGCTCCCGCCGAGCGCGAGCTGGCCGGCGCCGCGGCGATCCTCGTCGTGCCGGATGAGATCCTGTGGCGGCTTCCGTTCGCAGCGCTGGTCGACTCCCGTGATCGATACCTGATCGAGCGCGCCGCAGTGGTGTACGCGCCGTCGATCAGCGTCTACGCTGCGATGGCGGAGCGTTCCGGGCCTCCCGTCGCTCGCACGCGTCCGTCGCTGCTCGCCGTCGCAAATCCGTCCGTCGACGGTCTCAGGCAGGCCACGGTCACCAGCTTCTACCGGGACGTCCACCTCGGCGATCTGCCGCAGGCGGAGCACGAGGTCGATGCGCTGCGCAGGATTTACAACAGTCCGCAATCGGTCGTGCTCAAGCGAAACGAAGCGACGGAGAATCGGACCAAGTCGCTGATGAAGGGCGCGAGCGTCGTGCACTTCGCGACGCACGGCGTGCTCGACGATCTCAACCCGATGTACTCGCGGCTGGTGCTCGCGCGCGGCGGCGCGGAGGACGGCTGGCTCGAAGCGTGGGAGATCGCGAACCTCGACATCGACGCGGACCTGGTGGTGTTGTCCGCATGCGACACCGCGCGCGGCCGCATCGGCGGCGGCGAAGGCGTCGTCGGCATGGCGTGGTCATTCTTTCTCGCCGGCGCGCGCTCCACGCTCGCAACGCAGTGGAAGGTGGAGAGCGAAAGCTCCGCCGATCTCATGATCGCCTTTCACGAATCACTGCGCGAGCAAGGCCGCGACCTGCCGCTGCGCAAAGCGCTCGCGCTGCGGTCCGCGCAGTTACAGCTGCTGCGCGATGATCGGTATGGGCATCCGTTTTATTGGGCGGCGTTTGTGATTCTCGGCGATGCTTCGTGAAGGTTTTCACAGCGGCGGTTTGCCGCTTTGAAACCGCGCGATCAACAACCGCCCGTGAAGAATGACCCAGCATCCGTAAGGCGACTGACGAAGAGGCGCTGTTCCATCGCGACCACTTTCAGGGAGTCCCGTTACGCCGCTCTGACGATCGATCCATTGTCGTCTTTGGGGGTCGCCGGCACGATGTCCGACGCCATCGATGCCGCGGAGTCGCGACGCTCGCCGCAGGGAGCGCTTCTTCCATTATCTGCGTTGGCGCTTGTCTTTCTATGTGCGGAAAAGCGATGGCCGGCGGCGCCGTTTTGCCAGCGCCGCCAGAGCTACGTGATGACCACGCGATTGTTGAGCAGCCGGATGTCGAAGTGCAGGAAGCGGCCGATCTCAATCCGGCTGGACGTCCCGTCGCTCAGGAGCACATCGTAAATCGGTGTGCTGCCGTCTCTCCGTTTGAGCGGATCCTGCGGCGTCAAGAGATTCGACGGCGGAAGCCAGGTGATGTGGAATGCATTGTCGACGAATGCCGTGCGGGGGAGGATCTTTGGCGAGACGTCGATGATGCGCTTCGACGGTACCAGAATCGACACCGTGCCGCCAAACTTGTCCGGAGTCCAGAAATCGGGTGCGGCCGCCAGTTTGGCGACGGAGTGAAAGCTCGGCGCACGCCCGATGGAATGGTCGATGAAGACGTCGTCCGCATCGCCGTAGACGAGGTACTGCAGGCCGTCGGGATATTCGAGATCGGGCTCAAAGACATGGAAAAACAGAACCTTGTCGATGTGGATGGGAATGTCCTTCTCGAGCCCCGGGACCGGCTCCCCCGCATCGGGAGTCTTGGGATTGGGGTAATACTCCAACTCGCATTTCGGTAGGTCGGTAACGGCCCCCGATCCGATATCGGCCAATGAGATGTGGTCGTGGAACGTCTGCATGCGGCCGTCGCCATACGACTGGCGAACCTTCTCGTAGACTTTTTTGTGCTCGTCCTTGACGAAACTCGCCTGCAGGATGATCTGGAAATGATGCCGGTCGTCCGCCATCACGGGGGTGTGGGACATGAAGATCCGGTCACCCGTTCGCCCTCCCGTGACAAAGCCGTGGAAGTGCTGCAGATGATGATCGTGGCCGTGGTCATGATCGTCATCATGATCATGCCCGCCGGCGTGGACGACCACGCTGACGCGGCCGGTCATGCCGTGGTGAAACCGGCAGAGGTATTCGAAATCGCCGAGGTTGCGGAAGTACACGGGGCTCGAGACCGCGCCTGTGAATAGAGCGCCGGCGTTGAAATAGTACGAGCTGTCCGGCGCAGTCTCGACCGTGTGCGGATAGGGATCGAGGTTTCGCCAGACGACGAACGTCTCTTGTTCGATGACGAGCTTCGGAAAGCGATTGTTGCGAATATCGGCGATGACGGTCTTGGACATGGCGTTTCTCCTATTCCGAGCGCGCGTTCCAGCGCGGATTGAGCTCCCTGTACAGGGCGGAGAGCTCTCGGGTGTCGTGGTGAAACCATTGCGCTAACCAGGCGCAGTATTCGGAGGAGATGGTCTTCTCGGGAGCGCGATGCAAGAGGACTCTGATAACGGCGTGCGAAGCCATGATTCCGGACATCAGCGCGCGCAGAACGCCGTGGGAGCCGGCCGGGTCGACGATCATCGCGGCGTCGCCGGCGATGAAGTATCCCGGTCCGGCCGCCGCGGGAACGCGCCGCCACGTGACGTCGGCATGATGGAGGCGTCCGATCGCTTGTAGTGAGGCGACGGCCGGTGGCGGCGTGGCCGCGCCTTGCGGCCGGAAATCGACGCGCGTCCAGTTCAGCATCCGCGGCGCGACCTGCGCCACCCAGGTCCAACCGCTGGCGTCGCCGGTGAGCGCCGGCGCATCGGTCAGCTCCGCGATGCTGCCCTCGCAATAGCCATAGTGCGCGCGCAGCGGTGGCGATTTGCTCTCCTGCAGCAGCCGGAGGTGGCGTTGCAGCCAGCCGGTTCCCCCCGTAGCGTCGATGACGAACGAAGACGAGACCGGATGCCTCCCCGAGCGGACGCCGGCGACGCGGCCGTTCCGGACGTAGGGTGCATTGGCCGGCGCCGGCTGCACGACGGCGGCCCCGCTTACACGCGCCTGCTCAAGAAGCAGGGCGTCGAGATCCTCGCGGCGCACTTGCAAGCCGCGCCACTTGCCGCTCCCGTCCGGGCCGAGCTCATTGCGCGACCGCCGTCCTCCCCAATCGACGGAGATCGCGGCGTGGCGCACCGGGCTAGCCGCGACGGCGCGATCGAGAACGCCGAGCTGCCGCAGGATCGGCTCGACGCCCGGATGGAGCGTTTCGCCAGGCCGATGGCGAGGGAACGGCGCGCGCTCGAGGAGCTGCACCTTTAGTCCCGCGCTCGCAGCATGGATGGCAGCAGCCGAGCCGGCCGGGCCGCCTCCGACGATCACGACGTCGAAGATGTCTCTCATGACCTCAAGCTGGCTTGACGCTCTTCGCGAGCGTCCAACCCTCTTCTTTGTTTTCCATGACGAACTGCGGGTCGGCGATCACATGCACCATCTCGTCGAAGTCGGCGAGCTTCTGTTTAAAGTTGCTCGGGTCATTGCGGACGTGGATGTGCTTGAAGAGCTTGCACTCGTAGAGATAATCGGGATTGAGGGTGATGCCCGCTTTCGCCGCCGCGTCGAGCCATGGCTGCGCCTTTTTCGACGTCGTAGTGACCTTCACGAAGGAGAAGATAGACCATTGAATCTTCTGCGCGCGCGTGAACGCCTTCTGCGCGGCATAGATCCGGGCCATGACCAGCGTGCGCGCCGCATACTCCTGGGACGTCATGGTAGCAACGAGGTCATAACGAAAACCGCCGTTTAGTGCCGTCTTGACATAGTCGCCGTACGCCAGCGCATTGAAGTACACCGTCTTCGGCTTTCTCGGGTCGATCCATGGGCCGCGGATTCCGTCCCACGGGACTCCACCGTTCTGTCCGATTACGTCGTCAGTCAGTGGAGTCGTCGTCGCGTACCGGCCGGGCTCGAACACGCGCGTAATGTCGGGTGCGGCCGCGGGCCAGAACGAGCTGAGCGCCGCGCAAAGCTTCGCGTCCTCCGGAAACGGACTCCCGAGACCATAGCCGGCGAGATAGGTCGTGCCGGGAAGAACGACGGCTCCGTCGTCGGAGATATCGCGCTCGCCCGTGCGATCGACGCTGCAGTCCCAGCCCGGCGCGAAGACGCCCGCCGCACCGTCCGTCAGCGTGGAGGCGCGCTTGCCGACGAGCGGATCGACACGTGCCGGCCTCCGGTCCGTATCGCAGAACGGCCCGACCAGTGCGCTGATCGTATCGTCGCCGGGATCGATGTCGCTGTCTTTTTCCGCGACCCGGGCCGGATAACGCATGTCCGCCAGCGTCAACGGCGGTCCCGGGTTTTCCGGCCAGATCGTGGAGATCAATTCCGCGGGCGCCGATTGCGCCCACCACTGCATGAGATCGTACTGCTTCACGTCCGGGAAGAAATCGGGCGGCGCAATGAGCGCATACGCCGGCAGGAATCGCGGCATGTCGAGACTCAGGACCGGACATCGCACTTCGATGCGGCCGTCGCCCGTGTGGTCGACATAGTGCAGGGCGTCGTATCCGCCCTTTTCCACAATATCAGCGACCTTCGGTTTCTCATTGAGATCTTCTTCCGAGCCGTCGGCTTTGATGCGCGTCCGGGCGTGCACATATTCGGGCGCCGACCGCGCTCCGCTCGCTCTCGCATTGAGATTGAGGCTCGACGAGAACGTCCCGTTTCCGTCCGGCGGGTTGGGGACGGCATAGGCGACAGGCTTGCCGTCTTTTGTCTTCGCACGCGCCACCAGCGGCTGCGGCACCGGGATCAGCAGTCCTCGCCCGTCGTTCGGCACCGTCGACATCGCCGCAATCCCATCGCGGATCACGAAAGGCGGCTCGCTCAATTCGGGTTCATGCCAGCCGGTGTCGAAACCCTGGCCGGCCATGAATTCGTGAGCCTTCCGCAGTTTTTCGTTTCGGATGACCGCCGTCAGTTGGACGTTGAGATCGATTCCGCGCAGACATTCCGAGCCGGAAAAGAGCTTGTGAATCGGAACCCAGAACCAGCGCTCGTCGTCGCCGAGCTGAAGGACCTGCCGGACTTCGCCTTCCAGCACCCGCGCCACGTTCTGTCTCTCCCGGAATCGGAGCGGGCCGAATCTCTTGCGGTCTCCCCGAATCCGGACGGCGATGTACGGCGCATAGCGCGTCGGAACCACCCGGACGTCATTGGGACGCTTGCTGTCGAGGGGGTGATATCCGCGCTCGCCGGGCAGATATTTGTGTTTCTTCGTTCCAATGCGGGAGATGCCGGTCCGGGAGTAGCACATGTCGGCGTGCATCTGGTGCACGGTGCCGATGGCCGGTCGATACTCATAGGCGAACACCGCGACCGCCAGGATCGCGTCGCCGACGCGAACGCGGATGTCCTGCAGCGACGGCCGCTCGACACCCCAGACATAGTCTTCGACCGCTTCGATCTCGGCGGGAGTCGGAAAATGCGAGAGTTCCGTCTGATCGAGTCCATGCCGCACGTTAGGCGAAGCCAGTGCGTGATACAGGAGACTTCGCGCCGGCTGCAGTGGCTCGATGGCTCGAACGGCATCGAGGGCGAGATCGCCGAAGCCGGGTACGCGCCTGTCGATCTCGAGCGGTTTCTGGAGCTCCCTTGCGAGATCCCTCGCCCGGATGTTGAGCTTGTGGCGTGCGAACAGCGCGACCCAATCGTCATGCCGCGCGAGCTCGCGGCAGACGTCGCGGACTCCTTCGTAAATGGTCTTCATGGCCGGTCCTCGTTCATTTGTTCAAAATGCGCGTATCGAAGTAGATCGATTTGACGACTTTGATCTGGTGCTTCGAGCCGCTGATCTCGACGTCCAGTATTTCTCCGGTCGCGAGCTGCGGCACGGGTCTCAGCGTGCGCGGCGGCGGCGACAGCAACACGTGCGTCGAATTGCTGAGCGCGGCCCCCGGCAGGGTCACGTCGGGCACGCGCTGTAATCGTTTCGTCGGAATCGTCACCCGTGGTGCCCCCTTCAATTGAGCGCCGGTCAGCGGCGGAGTCACCTCCACGCGCGCCACTTCCTGAAAGCTCGGCGCTCCCTCGACCTCATGGAGAAGAAACAGCTCCGGGCCGGTGCTGACGATCCGATACTGGAGCCGATCTGGGTACGGCTCCAGGGGGCGATATTTGCGGAACTCGATCAGATGGGAGACGCCCACGCGAACGTCTTCCAACCCCGGGATCGGGTCGCCGAAATTCACCAGCGGATTGATGCTGGCGCTGGAGAACGTTCCTTTCATTTCCTTGCGTGTGCCGTTCTCCAACTCCGTCAGGACGAACAGCTCCGGATCGAGGATGATCAGAGGATCGGGATTGGCTTGGACGTATCTCTTGTAGGCATCCCTCGGCCCCGGATCGAGCAGGCGCGCTTCCAGGGTGACGTGGTAGAAGTGATGCGGGTCATTGAAGAGTGAGATGTGGTGGAGAATCAGCATCTCCGGGTCCGTTCCGAGGGTGACCATCGAATGCACGGATTTCCCGACGCCATCCGGAGGAGGTGGCGTGTCCTCCACAATGAGGGTCCCCTTCATCCCCTCGTGCACGTTGCAGAAATATGGCACTCCCGCGGGCGGGGTGACTTTCAGGAACTGGATCGGCTCGGACAGCTCTCCGGGTCGAATGAAGCCGGTGTCGAAATCATCACCACTGGCCGTGTGGACCATCGAGTCGGCGTTGAACCACTGGACATGTTCACCGAGGCGCACACGTGCCGGTTGGCCGTCACCAAATTTGAACTTATAAATCGGAATGATGCGCGCGCCGGGGCGAGGCTCCACTTGTTTTTGAACAGCCGGCAAATGTGCGTGGGCCGGCGCATGGGGCGTGGCGGAGGTTCCGCAGCCCACCATAATCAACATGACTAAGCAACGGCATGCGAGACGCGACATAACTGTCTTCACCTTTCGTCCGGGTCGAATGGGCCGGTCGGAGTTGTCTGCTGATTGGACTCTTCCTAGTAGGAGTGACTGGCGGAGAATTTTCCCTACCGTCACCGTGAACGGATGCTGCTGCGGTGCGTGACGCATGCCGGGTAACCTCTCAACGAATTTTGCCGATTACCCCGTGTCCCATCGGAACAACGTCCCCCATGAACGTGGCGACACCGCTCTGGGTGAATGCGTTCGCAGGCTGGGAAACGGCGAGCGGCAAGAGTAGGAGCACCAGACCCAAAGGGAGGACAAGGGACGCTCGAGGTTCCTCATTCTGCTTCTCCTTATTTCTGGACCGGCGGATTGGGGGGAGGCAGTCAGGATACCGTGCCGACGATGACTCGGCGAGCAAGGCGATGGACTGCTTCAATGGCCGCCGGAGATCCGCCCCCGGTTCAACGCTTCGATCCTTCAGCGGTACTCGCTCTGCGCCTCGTTTCGGTGAGCATTCGAGCGAGTAGGCTGTCGACGTCGGCGGGCTTGTGCAGCGTGAGGCCGGTGATCTTCACACTCTGGAGAAACCGTCCTTCGCGAATGAGAAAGACGTTGCCGATCTTCTCGCCGTCCTTCTCGATGAACCAGGCGCTGCGGTCGCCGCCTTCGGGGAACAGCCCACGCCGGAACGTAGGACTCACCTCCCGACCCGAGCTTCAGCGTTACCCGTTGCCCGAAGAAACCCGCACCCTTTTTACGACGCGTCGCCGAGGATCACGAACGCCGCCCAGTAGAACGGATGCGTTTCCGATCCCTTGCGGAGCATCCGGAGCTGCGCGTCGCGCAACGCGCGCGCTTTCTTCAGCGGCGAATCGGTCGTGCGGAGAAAGCGGTGGAAGTCGATCATCAGCTTCGCGGAGCTCTCGCTGTCCACCTTCCACTCCGTCGCGAGCGTCGTGCGCGCGCCGGCGAGGAAAAACGCCCAGGCCATCCCGACCACTCCTTCTCCTCCGCCGTCCCGTCCGCGCGCGGTGTCGCAGGCGGAGAGCACGACCAGGTCGGCGTCGACGTGGAGGCTCGCGATCTCCCATGCTTCGAGCAACCCGTCGTCCTTGTCGCCGGCGCCGCGGGCGAGGACGAGCCGCGAGTACATCGGATCGCGGTCATCGAGGACGCCGTGCGTCGCGAAGTGCAGGATCCGGGCGCCGGCGATCACTTCCTTCGCGCGCGTCTCGGTCGCGCGCGCGCCTTTCAGGACGATGCAATGGCCCGTTCCGTACATCGCGCTCACGCGGTCGACCTCGTTCTCCGCATCCGGCAGGGCGCCGAACTTCGCATCGCGGTAGTAGGTCCTGAGGTTCGACTCCGTCGTGCCATCCACCGTGGGATTCGCAAACGCGACGACCGCGGCGCGATCGCCCGCGGGCTGCTCGGGGGGCTGCCCGGCCATGACCGCATAAACGCTGAGCGACGGTGCATACACGATCGGAGCACGCTCGATCAGGTATTGGCCGCGCCCGTCCACCAGCGCCGCGAACGGAACGCGCCACAAGCTCCCCGCGGGAACGACGAGGATCGTTTCGGCCGCGGCGATCTCGCTCTCGATCGGCGCGATCAGCAGTTGGTAGAGCTCCTCCGAGGGGCGGCGAAATGCCATGTCCCGGGTCGAGAGCTTGCTCACGAAGTCATCGACGAGCTTCGCGAATGCCTTGCCGTCGATCGGCGTCCTGCGATGAATGAGTGCATCCGGTCGCATGACGAATGCGTGGATCGCATCGTCGCGAACGAGATATTCGACGCCCACCACGCCGCGCGGAAGCCGATTCATCGCGTCGCTGGGATGGACCGCCGTCGGACGGCGGCGCCCGGTGAGCACGCGAGCGCTGTCGGTGAACGACTCGAGCTCGCGGCGGGCCGTTTTCAGCTCGGCACGCAGCCGCTCGGCTTCGCTCCCCGACGCGCGCCCGACCGCGACGTTCAAGCGCGCAATGGCGTCCTCGAGCCGCGCGCGCTCGGCCGCGTTCTTCTCCCGATCGGCCGCGGGTTTCTCGTGCTGAAGAGAATCGAGGAGTACGCGTCCACGGCCGCGCTCGAGAAACGCCAGTGCTTCCCGAGGCTCGCCGAGCTGCACCATGGAATCGGCGGCGATGTCGTACATCCAACTCAGGATGCCTCCCGAGGAGACCATCGCCCCCTCGGCGCCCGCC
>Ga0307468_100000243_pt1 | contig 12875 bp, 14 predicted proteins | sample atmdna_FD_203085 | JGI IMG/M metagenome (GOLD analysis project Ga0307468, IMG submission 203085) | Hardwood forest soil microbial communities from Morgan-Monroe State Forest, Indiana, United States - atmos_gases AM2C_05 | ecosystem: Environmental > Terrestrial > Soil > Temperate forest > Bulk...
CACCAGCTCGCTGTACACCTTGGGGCTGGTCTTGCCGAAGTTGATCGCCGGATAGCCGCCGTTGCGGGTCGCCTGCTTCTGCTTGACGATGTCGGCCTGCATGGTCGCCGCCAGGTGGTTGGCCTGGCCGGTGAGGTCGGCCGCCTCGTGGTAGTCGACGCCGTCCTTCTTGAAGGCGTTGTTGCGGGTGTAGGCCCAGAGCACGGTCGCGAGCCCCAACTCGTGGGCACGGTAGAAGGCCTCGGAGATCTCGACGATCTCGCGGTGGGAGTCCTCGCTGCCGAAGTAGACCGTGGCGCCGACCGCCGCCGCGCCCATGTCCCACGCCTGCTCCACCTGGCCGAACAGGATCTGCTCGAAGCTGTTCGGGTAGGAGAGCAGCTCGTTGTGGTTGAGCTTGGCGATGAACGGGATCCGGTGCGCGTACTTGCGGGCCACCGCGCCGAGCACGCCCATGGTCGAGGCCACGGCGTTGCAGCCGCCCTCGATCGCCAGCTTGACGATGTTTTCCGGCTCGAAGTACTCCGGGTTCGGCGCGAAGGAGGCGGCGCCGGAATGCTCGACGCCCTGGTCGACCGGCAGGATCGACAGGTAACCGGTGCCCGCCAGGCGGCCGGTGCTGTAGAGGCGCTGCAGGTTGACCAGCACGCCCGGCTTGCGGTCGGAGCTTCCCCAGGCGCGGTCGACGTGGTCGTGGCCGGGGAGCATGAGCTGCTCCTTGCGGATGCCTTTACAAGTGAACGAGAGGAGGCTCTCCGCCTCCCCTCCGAGATGCTCCACGATGCGATCGATGCCGCGGGTCGTGTCCAGGGTAGCCATCAAAACCTCCGTAAAGGGGATAGGAACAGGGTTCCGGCGCGCGCAGCGCCCCGTCTATGCTATCAGCCCGTGAGCACGCCGCGCCGCTTCCACCGCATCCGGGAGGTCCTCGACCGCCGCCAGCCCGACCTCACGGTGCTGCTGGAGGACGTCCAGGTGCCCCGCAACCTCGCGGCGATCCTGCGGAGCTGCGACGCCGTCGGCGTCTTCGAGGCGCACGCGGTGTGGCCCGGCGGCCGGCTCAAGATCTCCCGCCCGGCCTCGGGCGGCACCCGCAAGTGGATGCCGGTGCGCAAGCACAAGGAGCTGAAAGACGCCCTCGCCCGGCTCAAGGAGCGGGGCCTGCGCGTGCTCGCCGCCCATCCGACGCCAGCGGCGGTGCCGTTCCGCGAGGTGGACTTCACCCTCCCCACCGTCCTGCTGCTGGGCAACGAGGACAACGGTCTGACGCCGGAGGCTCTGGCCGGGGCGGAGGGCCTGGTGGCGGTCCCCATGGAGGGTCTGGGGACATCGCTCAACGTCTCGGTCGCCGCCGCCCTGCTGCTCTTCGAAGCGCAACGCCAGCGCCGCGCGGCCGGCCTCTACGACGCCCCGCGGCTGGACCCGGAGACCTATGCCCGGACGTTGTTCGAGTGGACCTGGCCGGACCTCGCCGCCCACTGCCGCAAGCGCAAGGCGCCCTACCCGCCGTTGGGGCCGGACGGGGAGATCGCGGGGGAGCTCCCCCGATAGTCCCAGATCAACCGGGAGATATCGGCGATGAGCCGGTCGGCTTTCCTGTCGTCGACGATGCCGCGGGTCAGGATCACCAGGATGTAGGGCTTGCCTTCCGATGGGAAGACGATCGCGGCGTCGTGGTGGATGCCGGTGATGTCGCCGGTCTTGTGGGCGACCGGCACGCCCGGCGGCAGCCCGGCCGGGATCTTCTCGTTGAGCTCCTGCGCCTTGAGGATCTCGAGCATCCTCCGCCGCGACGCTTCAGAGAGGGGCGACCCCGTGGCGCCGGGGAGCAGCATCCGCAGCACGATCAGGAGGTCGCGGGCGGTAGTGACGTTGTTCATCCCCGCCTGGTAGGCCTTGTCGTCCTCGACGCCGCGCAGCACCCGGAGGTCCTCGGCGCCGATCAGACGCATGAGGTCGGTCACCCGCGTGGCGCCGATCCGCTCGATCAGCAGGTTGGTCGCGAGGTTGGAGCTGCGGACGATCATCCGCCGGATCAGCTCCTCCAGCGGCAGGCTCTTCCCTACGTGTTTATAGAGGTCGGGGTCGCTGTCCTCGGCCGGGTCGAGGCTGTACGGGGAGCCGTCCATGAGGCTCTGGAACTCGTTGCGGACCTGCACCGGCTGGTCGAGGCGCATCTCGCCGCGGTCGACCGCCTCGAAGAGGGCAAGCATCACTGGCACTTTCATGGTGCTCGCCGGGTGCATCACCTCCCGGTCGTACCGGGAGAGGGTGAGCCCGGTGCCGAGCTCCTGGTACGCGATCGCGACCGTGACGTTCGTACCCTGCTCCCGGACGAGGCGGTCGATCTGGAAGGTCAGGGAAGGCTGGCCGCCGGTCGAGGCGCAGGCGGACAGAAGGAGAGCTGCAAGCAGCAGGAGGGGTTTCATGACAGGCGATTCTAGAGGCTCAACTGGCCGTTCGGCGCGTACCGGGAGAGATATCCCTTGAGACGGAGCTTGCGGCGGGCGCTCTCCGAGCTCATGTAGCGGACCGTGCCGAAGACCGGCCGCTCCGGCGCCCAGGGGCGGTCGTACCGGCCCAGGCACCAGAAAATGCCGCTGTACGAGTTGGGATCGCGGCCGTCGAGGGCGTACTTGTTGTTGAGGTGGACCAGGACCTCCAGCGCCTCGCGCGGGGTCCGCGACCAGTGGAGCACCTTCTTGCCCCAGAGCATCCGCAGGTAGTTGTGGATGCTCCCCTCGCGGACGAGTTGGGTCTGGGCGGCGTTCCAGATCTCGTCGTGCGTGCGGGCCGCCTCGAATGCGTCCAGGTCGTAGAGCTCGGGCCGGGGGTCCTCTTCATGCCGGGCGAGCGTCGTCCGCGCCCACTCGGGGAGCGACTCGTAGCGCTCGAAGTCCGGGCGGAAGGCCGCCATGTTGTAGCCGACCTCGCGCCAGGTGACGGCCTCGTCCAGAAACTTCTCGGCCGGCGGGCTCATCCCCCACCAGCCCTCTTTCCCTCCCCGCGCGCCGTCCCCCAGACGGTCGGGCATCCAGCCCTCGCGATCGGCGAGCGCGGCGAAGAGCTGGTGCGATGAGACGTACCCGAAGTGGAGGTAGGGAGAGAGCCCGCTGGCCACCTCCTCGTCCGGATCGTTCCTCCCCTCGCCGTAGCGCTCCAGCCGCTCGTCGAGGAAGCGGTCGAGCACGGCGGCGCCGGCTTCGTCTCCACCCCGGATCGAAACGACCGGCTCCACCCCATGGTCGATCGGCAGCTTGGCGAGCGCCGGCAAAGCGGCTGGCCAGCGGCGGGTGATCTTCTCGGGAAGAGACGCGAGCCGCGGCGGCAGATCCGCAAGAGGATCGGCTTCGGGGAAATCCCCGAGATGCTTCGGAAGCTCCTTCTGGAGGAAACGCCGGAAGTGATAGGCGGTGAAGAAGTCCCGGCCGGCGGCGCGCAGAGGGAGGAGGCCGTTGGAGTCGACCTTCTCCATCCGTACCTGCACCTGCCGGGCCGCGGCCTCGACCATGCGCGGCAGGAAGAAGGCCGGGTAGTCGTCGGTGACCACGACGCAGGCCCGCTCCGCCAGCGTCGCCAGCAGCCCCTTGCCCGCCCCGGGCTTCGGCTCGACGTAGGGGTAATAGAGGACTTTGGTCCGGGCGAGCCATTCCGCGTGTCCGGCCATGCCGTCCAGCACGAAGCGGTGGATGCGGTCGTTGGCCCAGCGGTAGCCGGCGCGCAGCGGCTCCAGAACGACCAGGGGCCGGCCCAGCTCGCGGGCCCAATCCGCGGCCCGTTCCAGAGAGAAGCTCCAGCCCAGGCGCCGGAACGCGATCATCCAATAGAGGACGTACTCGCCGTCCAGCCGGATCTCCGCTCGATTGCATTGCTGGATACGGATTTCGGGAACTCTTGTCACACCCTCGCCTTCCGCCCCGCCCCTAAAGTATTTACTCTTCCGAAAGTCCAAGAATGACCTGAAGACCCCGCCGTAAAGCTGCGAGGTCCTGATCGCGCAGGGAGCCAAGCCGCTTCAACACGAGCCTCCTGTCCAGCGTGAAGAGGATGGGCTTGAGCACAGAGGGCTTCAAGAGTCCTGCCCCTTGCCAGTCGGCAATGGGCGACTCGCCGATAGCGAATTTCGGTCTGAGCTGACTGGTCACTGCCATGAGGATCAGGTCCAAGCGCTCCTGATGGAACGCCATCGAGCTGACGATGACTGCGGGTCGCTTTTTTACGTCGGACTGATCTGTGAATGGAAAGGGGACGAGGACAACGTCACCAAACCTATAGGCGGTCATAGTCGGCGTCTTCGGAATTGTCCCAGACCTGGCGCAAGGCGTCCTCGGACATCCTCGCTGCGGCTTGCGTGAGGAGACGGTCCTCGGCTCGCTGGTAAAGGAAATCGACGAAGTCCTCAACCTCGGCGAGCTTGTCATCCGGAAGGGTTCGGATCTTCTCGATCAAAGTCTGTTCGCGCAGTGGGCTCGCCATAGATCAGGCCTCCGAAAGATGCTACCCCATCTCCGCCGATTCAATCCCCAGTCGTATCAGCAGGTTCTGCATGATCCGCGCGGTCAGACCCCAGATCTGGCGGTTGCCGACGTGGTAGATGCGGATCATCCGTTCGGTGCCATTGATCTTGACGTTGCGCTCTTCGACCATGCGCGGGTTGGCGAAGGCGGTGAGGGGCAGGCTGAAGACCTCGGCGATCTCAGCTTCGTTGGGAGTCGCCTCGTAAGGGAAGGGGACGGCTCCGACACAGGGGATCACCCGGAAGCCGGAGGACGACTCCTGTTCTTCGAGCTCGCCCAGGCGGAGGATCCGGGTCGGGTCGATCCCGATCTCCTCCCCCGTCTCCCGCACGGCCGCCTCCCAGGGGTCTTCCTTGAGCTCCCGCGCGCCGCCGGGAAAGGCGATCTGGCTGCGGTGGCTCGACAGCGTGTCGGTCCGCTTGGTGAGGATGGTCCACAGCTCGCCGGCGTCGACATAGAGCGGCACCAGCACCGAGGCCGGCCGCAGCTCGCTCGGACCCAGGCGGCGTGGCGGCGGCGAGGCGAGACGCCGCCTCACCTCCACGATCCAACTGTTCCGCGGCTCGCTCATCGGTCTCGCTCCCCGCTCTTTTGTATCAGATCCCGCCGCGGCAGGACACGGAAACGGATAGGCGCCGGCGGCGCTCCCGGCAGCCGGAAGCCCAACTCATAGAGGTGGTACTCCTCCCCGCCGGTCCACCAGAGCGGCAGGGCCGCCTTCTCCTTCGCAGGTATGTCGAAGGCCAGCGAGCCGTCGGGGCGCAGCAGGCTTGGCCGCAGCTCCGTCCTCCGGACCTCCAGCCGGGCCGGCGCCTTGCCGTCGAATTCGAGCTGGAACCCTTCGACCGGCCGGGAGCTCGCCGCCAGCAGACTGGCGTGGCTCTCTCCCAGGACACGGAGGCTGTCCCCCTGGCCCGGCCGCCAGACGTCCGGATCGGTCAGCTTGATCCAGAGGCCGTTCTGGAAGAAGGCCGCGCCCGGCGCGTCGCGCTGCGTGACCTCGTACGGCAGCCATTGCCCCACCCAGGGCGCGACGTAGCCGCGCCCCCCCTCCTGTGCGATCGTGGCCGCCGCCGGATGGCTCCAGAGCGGATAGAGGAACGGCGCCGCGAGGGCCGCCGCCAGCAAGGCGGGGAGAGCCCGCGCCGGACGGGCGGCGACGAACCAGAGCGCCGCGTAGAGCGGCAGGAACAGGCGGTTGCCGATCGCCCCTTCGCCACCCTGAAAGTCGAAGGGATGCGTGAGGAGGAAGCCGCCGGCCGCGAGGAGCACGGCGAGCGGGAGCGCCCAACGCCCGCGCTCGCTCCGGTACGCGGCAAAGCCCAGGAACAGCGGCAGGAAGTACGGCAAGACCCCGAAGCTCTGCCCCACGAGAAAGTAGACCGTGTTCCAGCCGGCGAGCTTGGGGTGCAGCAGGAGACCGGTGTCCCCCTCCTCTCCCATCGCCCTGGGTGAGGCGCCCCGGACGTCATAGACCTGTCCTGACTCGTCCCAAGGCTGGAGCCCCACGCAGAGGAGCAGGAGGACCGCGGCGCCGAGGAGAAGACCGGCCAGGGCGACCCAGCGCCGGCGGCCCGAGGTGTCCAGCGCCGCGATCAACGCCGGCAGCAGGAGGACCAGGTAGAAGGGATGGAACACGCCGGGGACCGCGAGCAGCAGCCCCGCCGCCCACCAGCGGGCGAAGAGGCGGCTTGCCGGCGTGACCGGCTCCCCTTCGTAGACGTCGGGAAACGGCTCGTCTCCCCATCGCGAGGAGCGGTCGCCGCCATAGGCCAGCGCCAGACCCGCGGCGGTCGCCGCCAGCAGGAAGAGGTCCGGCTGCACCCGGAAGACGTAGCCGAAGGCGACCGAGGCGAAGAGGAAGACCGCGACCCAAAGCGGCGCCGCCGGCCCCAGACGCCGCGAGAGAGTACGGGCCGCCAGCAGCGCCGCCGCCGCGAGCAGCAGGGCGTTGGCGACCGCCGCGCCGCGGACGGGCGCCAGGCGTACGAACGGGGAGACGGTCAGCGCGTAGAGGAAGGGCTCGCCGTAGACCCGCTCCTCGTCCTCATCGTCCCGGTCCCGGAGCACCAGCCGGTCCGGCCGCGCGCCCCAATGCTCGGCGAAACGGCCGCGGTCTTTGCGCTCGTAGACGAGGTCGCCGTCCCAGGCGAGGCTCGCCGCCTGCATGGCGTAGGTGACCTCCTCGCCGGCCGGCGGCCGGGCGCCCGGGCTCCAGACGATTGACGCGACGAGCGTCGCCGCGAGCAGGACGCCGAGGAGACACCACCAGGGGCTCAGGGGAGATCTCGCACCCACAGCGGCCCTCCGAGCTTCGAGAAACCCAGCCCGCCGAACATGTGCGGCTCGATCCACAGACGCGCCTGTCCCGGCGGCCGCCGGACGTCGGCTTCGAAGCGGATCTCCTCCCCCGGCGCCAGGTCGTGCGGCAGGGCGAGCCAGCGCTGGCCTTCGAGGAGGTCCTCCCCGCCGGAGAAGAGCTTGATCACGACTGCCACCCCGCCCGGACCGCGCTCGCCAGCGAGCCAGCGGGCGAAGCCGCGGTTGCGCAGGCGGATGCGCAGGGCCCGCCGCTCTCCCTCCGGCCAGGGGAGGTCCGCGCCCTCGACTTCGAGATCGCCGTCCAGCCGCTCCCAGGCGATGCTGCTCGGCGCCACGGGCTCCGGCGCCAGGTCGCCCGGCGGATCGAGCGCCTGCCACTCCCGGCAGGCTTCGACCACGGCGGCGGCCGAGAGATCCGGATCGTGGCGGAGACGGACGTGCTCGCGCGCCGCGGCCCCCATGGTCCGCAGCCGCTCCGGCTGTGCCAGGAGGTCCGCCAGCACCGCGGCCAGCGCCTCGGGCTCGCCTTCGCCGAGCGGCACGCGCAACGCGACCTCCGGCGGAAAGTCGGCGAACTGGGCGAAGTCGGAGACCACCGCCGGGCGCCCCGCGGCCATGACCCGCAGCAACGATGCCGAGGTCTCGCCGGCCGTGGGATAGCGCAGGTTGAGACAGAGATCGACGGCGGCGATGGCCGCCTCGAAGTCTTCATACGGCACGAAGCCGGTGACATGGACCCGGTCCGCGACCCCGGCGCGGCGCGCCTCCCCTTCCAGGTCCATGATCTCGGCGGCCTCGCCGACGATCAACAGGTGCACCCGTTCGAGCCCCGGCCGGGCCAGCGCCTGGATCGCCATCCCGGTCCGCTTGATCGGCGTCTGGAACCCGAACGACCCGAGGACGGGCCGGTCCTCGGGCAGGCCGAAACGCCGGCGCAGGGCCCGTCCCGCCTCGGCATCCGCCGCGGGGGGCAGCGGCACTCCCATGGGGATGGCCCGTACCCGGATCTCCGGGTCCTCCTCCCGTACCATTCCCGCCGCCCACTCGCTGTGGACCAACACGCCGCGCTGCCGCCGCAGCAGCGCCCGGTGGGCCGGCAGGGCGAAGACCGGCGCGTCGCCGTAGGCGCCCCAGCGCTTGACCTGGGCCGCCATCTCGCCGATCCAGCCGTGATCGCGCGCCAGCCGCTCCTTGTACGGGTAGAACTCGCCCCGGCCGAGGGTGACGTCGAGCAGCAGGTGGTGGAGCACCACGTCGTGGAGGGTGAGCACGCCGGGCAGGCGCATCCCGAGCGGGATAATCCCCTCGTGGTAGCGGTTGTTCCCCATCTGGTAGAGGGGCAGTCGCCCCCCCTGGCCGGTCTCCTCGGCGCCGGCGATCGGCCAGGCGCGCTCCACCTCGGACGCGACCGGCTGGCCCGGCAGCCGGATCAGACGGACGTCGGCCCGCGCCGCGAGGTGCGGCAGCAGGTCGACGCTGTAGTCCGCGATCCCCGAACGGACAGGCGGGAGCGGCGAGACATAGTCGAGGCGGAGAGGATCGGCGCTCAGAAAGCGTCCTCTTCCGCTTTGCCGCTCGCCATCTGGCCCTTGAGCCACGCTTCGATGAAGGGGTCGATGTCGCCGTCGAGCACCCGGTCGGAGTCGCCAACCTCGGCGCCGGTGCGGTGGTCCTTGACCAGGCGGTAGGGGTGGAGCACGTAACTGCGGATCTGGCTCCCCCAGGCGATGTCCTTCTTCAGGCCCTCGCGCTCGTCCTGCTCGGCCTGGCGCTTCTGCATCTCCAGGTCGTAGAGCCGCGAGCGCAGGACCTTCATCGCCATGGCGCGGTTCTTGATCTGGCTGCGCTCGTTCTGGCAGGCGACCACAACGCCGGTGGGGAGATGGGTGATGCGGACCGCCGACTCGGTCTTGTTGACGTGCTGGCCGCCGGCGCCCGAGGAGCGGTAGGTGTCGATCCGCAGGTCCTTGTCGAGGATGTCGATCTCGACGTCGTCGTCGACCTCGGGGTAGGCGTCGACCGAGGCAAACGAGGTGTGGCGGCGCGCCTGGAAGTCGAACGGGCTGATCCGCACCAGCCGGTGAACGCCGGCTTCGCTCTTCAAGTAGCCATAGGCGTGGGGACCGCGGACGGCGAGGGTGGCAGACTTGATACCGGCCTCTTCGCCGTCCTGCCGTTCGAGCAGCTCGACCTGGTAGTCGTGCCGTTCGGCCCAGCGCAGGTACATGCGCAGCAGCATCTCGGCCCAGTCCTGCGACTCGGTGCCGCCGGCTCCAGGATGGATGGCGACGATGGCGTTCTTCTCGTCGTCCGGTCCGGAGAGCTTGAGCTCCAGCTCCAGTTTTTCGAGGTCGGCTTCGAGGCGGTTGAGGAACTTCTCGAAGTCCTCGTCGGCGCCGCTTTCGGCCAGCAACTCTTCCCAGGTGGAGAGCTCATCGGCGTCGGCGCGGAGCTGGTTGAGGGTCTGGAGGCGCCGTTCGAGGGCACGGCGCTGCTGCATGAGGGAAGCGTTGGCCGTCGGGTTGTCCCAGAAGCCCGGCTCCTGCATCTGCCGGTCGATGTCCGACAGGTCCTCCTCTATGCCGGAGTCCTCAAAGATACCCCCGGAGGTTGGTGAGCTGCTCGGCGAGGGTCTGCATGCGCTGTTGCGTGTCGGAAGCGATCATGATCTCAGCTCCTTACGGCAGAAAAATATACCGCAACTCCCCCTTCATCGAGAGGCATCGTGCGGGATGGGGCTAGCTAGGACTCCAGCCAGTTTTCGACCGGTAGGTCGGGCAAGGCCTCGAAGTCGCGGTCCGAGGTGAGCAAAATAAGGTTCATGCGTCGCGTCAGCGCAGCGAGCATCATATCGACCTGGGACAGGACCCGTCCCTTACGCCTCAGCTCATGGTAGATCTCGCCGTAGAGCCGAGCGGTTTCGGTATCCAAGGGCCAGATGCGCAGCTTGGTCAACAGCTTCTTAAGAGCACTGCGGTAGGAGGCGAGGTCCCACACTTCAAGGATACCGACCTCTAACTCGCAGAGTGCCGGAGCACAGGTCCCCACCCAAGCTCCCATCTCCCTCACCTTCTGAATCCGTTGCCGAACCAGAGACTTCGGCTTGACCGCTGCACTGAGGTGGTTGGTGTCCAGCAGGAAACCCACCATTCAGGAGAGCCTCATCCGCTGCCGGACCTGCTCCTTGGCTCTCTGGTCCGCCTCAGCCAAAGCGGCTTCGAGACGTTCAAAGTCTTCGGATGCGACTTTCGAGGCCAACGCGTCAACCTCTCGCGACCAGGTGTCCCAATCTTTGCGCTCAGCCGGCGAGACGGCTTCCTCCACCACCAGTTCCTGCCCTTCGGACCAGTTTTCAGGCAGGGGGGAGAGAGGTTGGATAGCTCCGTTGTGCAGAATCGCTTTCACCATGGCCGCGCCTCCTCGGGAGCAGAGCTTGCCCCCTGCGAGAGAAATATACCCCGAAAGCCGCGACCACCGTGCAGAGGAGCGGCACCAGCCAGGGGCAGCGGACGTAGGGGGTGAGGCCGCTCAGGCCGACGATCCAGCCGCGGATCACGCCTTCCTGGAAGACGCCGAGTTGCGACTGGACCGAGCCGTCAGAGCGGATCAGCGCCGAGACACCGGTGATCGCGGCGCGCAGCATCGGCCGGCGGTTCTCGGCGGCGCGGAAGCGGGCTGCCCGGAAGTGCTGCCAGGGCGCGGTCGTGTCGCCGTACCAGGCGTCGTTGGTGATGGTCACCAGGATCGTGGCGCCGGCCCGCGTCAGCTCCGCCACCTCGGCCGGATAGACCACCTCGTAACAGATCGCCATGCCGATTTTCTCGCCCCCCCAGGGCAGCAGCGTCAGGCTCTCCGCGGGCAGGAAGTCGCCGGCGTTGCGCGCCAGCTTGTCCATCCAGGAGAAAAGCCCCTTGAAGGGGATGAACTCGCCGAACGGCACCAGGTGCCGCTTGTCGTAGCGTAGTGCCGGCGCCTCGCCCGGCGCGAGCAGGAACGCCGAGTTGTAGAAGGCGTTGCCCGCCGGATGGTTGGAGTTGAAGAGCACGGTGCAGCCGCGGGCGACCATGTCGCGGAGGTCCATCTGGAAGTCCGGATCGCGGCCGTACTGGAGCGGCCAGGCGGCGCTCTCGGGCCAGACCACCAGCGAGCCGGGCTGGCAGGAGGCGAGCGAGAGGTCGACCACCTTGCGGTAGTTCGCCAGCACCTGGACCGCGTCGTACTCCACGAGGTTGGGGATGTTGGGCTGCAGCAGCCGGAACGGCGCGCCGATGTTCACGCCGTTGTGCACCTCGGCGTCGAGCTGCCGCACGTTCCACCGCCCGGCGAGCGGCAGCAGGAGCAAGGGCAGGCCGAGCCCGACCACCAAAGGACGCCACCGCCGCTGCCAGGGATCCCCTTCTCCCCGCTCGACCGCCGCCGCGACCGCCGCGTTGGCGAGGAGCAGCAGGAACGAGATGCCGTAGGCGCCGATCCAGGCCGAGAGCGGCAGGGCGCCCGGCACCTCGACCCAGGCGTAGGCGGCGAGGTTCCAGGGGAAGCCGCCGAAGAGAAGGGTGCGGAGCCACTCCAGCGCCACCCACAGGGCGGGCAGCACGAAGAGCCTCGCCAGACCGCCGCGGCGCCAGACCGGCGCTCCCAGCCGGGCGAAAACGGCCCCGAAAAGGGAGAGATAGGCGGCGAGCAGGCCGGTCAGGGCAAAGCCGAGCGGCTTCGGGATGCCGCCGCCGTAGGTCTCGAGCGTCGGGACGATCCAGTTCAGCGAGACCATCCAGGCGACGAAGCCGTGCAGGAAGGCGAGGCGCCCCGGCCAGGGGGAGCGCAGCAGCAGCAACAGCGGCGCGAGCGCCAGCCAGGAGGCGAAGGACAGCGGCTGGCGGGCGAAGCACAGCGCCCATACCAGGCCGCCGCCGGCGGCCAGCAACGTCCAGGAGAGGAAGCGTTTCATCCGGGAGGAGCGGAGCCGCTTACTCGGTGACCCAGGTGTCGAGCTTGTACCCCTTGCGGACCTGCTCGGCGACGCGCTGGGCTTCGTCGCGGGAGTTGAAAGGTCCGATGCGGACGCGGTACATCGTGCGGCCGGCCACCTCGACCGGCGACAGGAACGCCTTGTGGCCGCCGCGCGCGAGACGGGCCTGGATCCGCTCCGCCTGGTCCTGCTCGGGCGAGGAGAAGACCTGGATCACCACGTCGCCTGCGCGCCCACTGCCAGAAGGCGGCGCCGCCTGGGCGGTCTTGGAAGGGGTCGCCTCGGGCAGCGGACGGGAGCGGACGACCGACTCGTCCTTCTTGGTGTTTTCGGCGCGTTCGTCGGCGGCCGGGGCGGCCGGGCGCGGCTGCGGCGTCGGCCGGGGCGCTGCTTTCTGCACCGGCTCGTCGTCGGCCGCGCCTGCATCGTCGGCGGCCGCGTCGTCATCGCCGCCGAAGTCTTCGAGCAGCGTGGTGTCTTCCGCCTGTTCCGACTGCTGCGTCTCGGGCTCGGCGGGGGTGTCCTGTCCCTTCGCCTGGGGTTTCTCGAAGAACTCGAACTCCTCGAGCGACTGCCCTTCCTGTTTCTCCTGGGCGGGCGCCGGGTTGCTGGCGATCTGCTCCGCGGCGCGCGTCGAGCTTTCGCGGCCGATCCACATCCCAGAGAAGAAGGCGGAGACCAGACAGACCAGAAGGATCACAAACGCGACGACCACCTGGCGGTTGGTCAGCGCGATCTCGTAATAGCTTGGCTCGTGCGAGCTCGTCATCTCGGTGCGTGTTCCGTCCATAACCCTTTGATTCTACCCCGCCTTTTCCCCAGTCTACGGAATCGGCACCGAAAGCGTCGCCTCCGGCAGGCACCGCGAGGCGTCACAAGGTTGGAAGGTGACGAGTAGCCGGCCCTCTCCGGAAGGACCGGCTGCGACCTCTCCGGTGACCTCCACCTGCCGCTCGTAGACGGCGAGCGGCGCCTGGGCGAAGTCCGGCTGGAGCTCGTCCGGCTCCGGATATTGGAGGTTACGCAGCTCCACGCCTTCAGCCCGCACCTCTGTGGCGATCAGTTACTCC
>Ga0307468_100000244_pt1 | contig 12862 bp, 11 predicted proteins | sample atmdna_FD_203085 | JGI IMG/M metagenome (GOLD analysis project Ga0307468, IMG submission 203085) | Hardwood forest soil microbial communities from Morgan-Monroe State Forest, Indiana, United States - atmos_gases AM2C_05 | ecosystem: Environmental > Terrestrial > Soil > Temperate forest > Bulk...
GAGCCGCCGGTAGATCTCGCCGCAGGCCTGGTGGAAGCCGCCGGGCAGCCCGGCGGCCTCGAAGGTCGCCGCGATCTCGTCCATCTCGCCCACGAAGCGCCAGGCCTTGCGCGCATTGTCCCGCGCGGCCGCCTCCGACTTCTTCGGGAGCTCGGGTTGCGAGCGGTGCCACTCGGCGAGCAGGGCGTCGTCCACCCCTTCGCTCGCGGCCAGCGCGCGGACGCCCATCAGCAGGGCGGACGTCCCCTTGGTGAAGGCGGCGTAGACCATCTTGAGCGCGGAGGCCGCCCCGGGCACGTCGTTGACCGCGATCGCCTCGAGCGCGCTGCCCTCGAAGAGGGCGACTGCGCGCTTGGCCTCGCGGCCCGAGAGATAGAGCCGCGTCGAGCCGGCCGCGCGCGGGGGCGGGCCGATGAGGCCGCCGTCCACGAAGGTGGCCCCGCCCCCCTCGACGATGGCCCCGATCTCCCGGGCGGTGGCCGGCGCGACCGCGTTGCCATCCACGAAGAGGCCGGCGAAGCGCCGGGCCGCCACCTCGCGAGCCAGGTCGAGCGCGGCGTGGGGCGGGCAGATCGAGAGCACCACGTCGCTGGCCGCGAGGACCTCGGCTACCGTGCCCGCGTCCTCCAGGCTGCCCGCGGTCGCCCGCGCGCGCGTGTCCGCGCTGCGCCCCGCGGAGGCCCAGAGCACGCGCTGTCCAGCGGCCCGCGCGCACGCGCCCACCACGGCGCCCATGTCCCCCGGATGCAGCAGCCCGATCGTCGTCGCCATGCCTTTCTCCCTAATCCTCGCCCGCCAAGTGCGCGAAGCGGCCCGACGTCGGGCGCGCGGGCAGCTCGGCCGAGCCGTGGATGGCCTTGATCTCGACCTCGCGCACGAGATCGCCCAGCAGGACCGCGATGAGCCCGAGCATGGCGAGCAGCGGCGAGAACATGAGGGCGGCGAGCAGCCAGACGAAGAAGCCCTGCACGCCCCGGGTGGCGCCACCCACCATGCCCACGAAGAGGGCGCCGATCACCCAGCCCGCCAGTAGCGCGAGAAGCCAGAGACTCGGTTCAGCCACGGAGGAATGGTACCGCAGACGGCGGCCCCTGCCCAGGTTTGAGCAGGGGGACTGAAGCGTTAGCGGGCGGGGGCGCTCGCCGAGACCAGCGCCGGGTCGTCCACCGGCGGCACTTCCGCGTCGGCCATCAGGAACATCGCGAGGAGGAAGAAGGTGACGATGATGCCGAATCCGATCGACGCGCGCTTCATACGGGGGTGGTCTCCGGGCGCAGGTTGCGGACGATGCTCCGCAGCTCGCGCGGGCTGATGGGCTTCTCGAGCAGGTGGGCGGCACCGTAGCGCAACGCCTCGGCCTGCGTGTCGGGGTGGCATTCGGCGGCGATGAGGACCATCAGGAGCGCCGGGTTCGCGGCGCGCAGGATGCGCACCAGGTCCCAGCCGTCTTCCGCGATCCCGTGCGCCGGCGGCAGGTCCAGGTCGATGATGGCCAGATCGAACTCGCCGACGCCGACCTTGCGGATGGCCTCCGAGCTCCCCGCGGCCGTCTCGACGGCGAACCCGCTGACCCGGAGTGCGGCGCCCAGGCCTTCACGGCTCGTCCCGTAGGGATCGACCAGCAGCAACCGGTCTCGTCCCTCCGTCTCGGCGTCGCGACTCAGTCCAAATCTAGCCATATCCGTTGGATCTCCGGTTCCTTAGGCAACCGCGGTGCCAAACGGAAGGGACGCAACGGAAGGCGGGGAAGGTCGGAATTACGATCAGTTAGCGAGTTTCACGGGACATTCACGTGGACGGCGAGCGTCAGTGCACTGACACTTGTTGTGTAAGGGTTACATCGAAAACCGGTAATTTTTTCTTCGTGTCGCGGACTTAGCGAGCCGCCCGCGCGATGACTAGTAGGCGGCCCGCACGCGGTTGCCGTATGCTGCGTGAAAATCCTCGCGGGAGGTGTGACGAGATGCGAGTGCTTCTGGTGCACCCGAGCCCCCTGATGTACTCGGAGCTCTACCTCCGGCTCGAGCCGCTCGGACTCGAGCGCGTGGCCGCCGCGATCGTGGCCGCCGGTCACGACGTGCGGCTCATCGACCTGCAGGTCTTCACGCACGCCGACTACTGGCACGAGGTGGAGACGTTCGCGCCGCAGGCGGTGGGCTTCTCGGTGAACTACCTGGCGAACGTCCCGGAGGTGGTGGATCTCGCCAAGGAGACCAAGGCTCGGCCCGGCGCCCCCTTCGTGTTCGTGGGTGGCCACAGCGCGTCCTTCATCGCCCCCGAGTTCCTCGACCACGCGGACGGCGCCATCGACTGCATCGTCCGCGGCGAGGGCGAGGTCATCGCGCCGCTCGTGCTCGAAGCCATCGGCGATCCCAAGCTCGAGTCCCTGCCCGGCGTGGTCACCCGCCACGGCGCGGGCCCGAGCCCGACCCTGCTGAAGGACCTCGATCTGCACCTGCCCGCGCGCCACCTCAGCCGGCGCCGCCACAAGTACTTCATCGGCGTGCTCGATCCCTGCGCCTCCATCGAGTTCACGCGCGGCTGCCCGTGGGACTGCTCGTTCTGCAGCGCGTGGACCTTCTACGGGCGGAGCTACCGCAAGGGCTCCGCGGAAGCGGCGGGGGAGGATCTCGCGCGCATCCGCGAGCCCAACGTCTTCATCGTGGACGACGTGGCCTTCATCCAGGCGGAGCACGGCTTCGCGATCGCCCAGGAGATCGACCGCCGGCGCATCCGCAAGCAGTACTACCTGGAGACACGCTGCGACGTGCTGATCAAGAACCAGGAGCTGTTCGCGTACTGGAAGAAGCTCGGGCTCTTCTACATGTTCCTCGGGATCGAGGCCCTGGACGACGAGGCCCTCCGGATGCACCGCAAGCGGGTGACCCTGAACGAGAACCTCCGTGCGCTCGAGATCGCCCGGTCGCTCGGCCTCACCGTGGCCATCAACATCATCGCGGACCCGAGCTGGGACGAGGCCCGGTTCGCCCAGGTGCGCGACTGGGCGCTCACCGTGCCGGAGGTCGTCCACTTCACGGTGGCCACGCCCTACCCGGGCACCGAGCTCTGGCTGACCGAGTCGCGGCAGCTCACCTCCCGCGACTACCGCCTGTTCGACGTGCAGCACGCGGTCCTGCCCACCAAGCTCCCGCTCAAGCGCTTCTACGAGGAGCTGGTGCGGACCCAGGCCGTGCTGAACCGCAAGCATCTGGGCTGGGGCGCGGTCCGCAAGTATGGCGGGGCCGCGATCCACGCGGCGGCGCGGGGCCAGACCAACTACCTCCGGATGCTGTGGAAGTTCAGCACGGTCTACAACCCCGAGCGGCAGTACGCCGACCACCAGCAGCCGGTCCGCTACGAGATGCGGCCGCCCCGCCCCCTGGCCGGGGCCAAGCCGAGCAAGCAGGAGCTCTACGTCCACATGCCGGCCCCGGTTCACTAGGCGTGTAAGGCTTACACGTTCGTGTAAAGTTGATCGGCAAATCGACCCGTTCCGGCCTGGGCGCGTGGTGTCGCCGCGGTGGCCAATGTCCTGTAACTAAAGGCCAGATCACGCGAAATGACGCACCACGCTGCGGCCCGCCTTCCCTCGCACACCTGGCTTGTTTGTTGCTCCTGAAGGCAGGTTCGCGATCGTCGTTATTAGGTGGGTAAACGCTCACAACAGAGGAGGCGGGTATATGCGGAACGTGATGAAGATCGGCGTGCTGCTACCAGTGGCGGTCCTGCTGGTGTCCGGCTGCGCCACGAAGGGCTTCGTGCGCGACATGTTCGCCAAGAAGGATGTCGAGATCGACCAGCGCTTCGTGAAGGTCGAGGGCCAGGTCGAGGGCGTCAACACCGAGGTCAAGGGCGTGACCACCCAGGTGAAGAGCCTGGAGGGCGCCGTGGCCGATGCCCGCAGCCGGGCCGATGCGGCGATGACCAAGGCCGAGGGCGTGGACACGCGCCTGACCCGCCTGTGGTCGAACCGCTACAACCAGAAGACGGCCGACACCCTCGAGGTCTACTTCGGCTTCGACAAGGCCGAGCTCACCGACGGGGCGCAGACGGCCCTGCTGGGCGTGATCAAGGAGCTCCAGGGCAACCCGACCCTCGTGGTTGAGCTGGGCGGCTACACGGATCCGAAGGGCACCGTGGACTACAACTACGGCCTGAGTCAGCGTCGGGTCGAGGCGGTGCGTCGCTTCCTGGTCGAGAAGGGCGTTCCGCTCTCCCGGGTGCAGGCGGTGGGCCTCGGGCCCATCACGGCCAAGGAGACGCCGGACGAGAAGAAGCGCCGGGTCACCGTCAAGATGATGGTGGATCAGGACTAAGCAGAACCCGTAAGGCTCTACCAAGGGGGGAGGGACTCACGTCCCTTCCCCCTTCTTAGTTTTACTTCTTCTCCCAGGCCGCGTGCTCGGGGGTGGAGGACGGGGTCTCGGGGATCCGCTCGAGCTCGCTCAGCAGCAGCCCCGCCCAGCGGTAGATGTTGTGCTCGCGCACGCCCTCGCGCATGCGGCCCATGCGCGCCCGGCGCTCATCGCTCGGCATCGCGACCGCGGTGCGGATGGCGTCGGCCATGCCGTCCATGTCGTAGGGGTTCACCAGGATGGCGTCCCGCAGCTCGGACGACGCGCCGGTGAACTGGCTCAGGATGAGCGCCCCCTCCTCGTCGTCCCGCACCGAGATGAACTCCTTGGCGACCAGGTTCATGCCGTCGTGCAGCGAGGTCACCATGCAGAAGTCGGCGTGACGGTAGTAGGGCCAGATGTCCCGGTGCTCGTGGTGGCGCTTCAGGTAGAGGATGGGCTTCCAGCGCTTCGTCTGGTACGTCCCATTCACCTCCTGCACCGCCGCGTCCACCTCGGCTTCCAGCGCCTGGTAGCGCGGAATGGTGCTGCGGCTCGGCGCCGCGAGCTGCACGAAGACCACGCGCTCGCGGTACTCCGGGAAGCGCTCGAAGAAGCGGCCCAGCGCCCGGAAGCGCTCGGGCAGACCCTTGGTGTAGTCGAGCCGCTCCACCCCGACTCCGAGGAACTCGGCGGTGGTGTCGAGGCTCTCGAGCAGCGCCTGCCGGGACGTCGTCGGCGGGTTGTCCACGAAGCCGGGAGCCACGCTGATCGGGAACGGCTTCACCGAGGTCACGTGCTGCCCGCGAGTGACCGAGAAGCGCTCCCAGTCGATACGCGCCTCGATCGCCCGCTCCACCGTGTCCAGGAAGTTGTTGCAGTAGTACTGGGTGTGGAAACCGATGAGGTCGGCGCCCAGCATGCCCAGGAGCAGCTCGTCCTGCCACGGGCAGATCGAGAAGGCCTCGAAGTTCGGCCACGGGATGTGCCAGAAGATCGCGGTGCGCGCGTCCGGCCGCTCGCGCTTGATGAGGCCGGGCAGGAGCGCGAAGTGGTAGTCCTGGATCAGGACCATCGGCGACTCGGTGCCCGCGATCTCCTCCAGCACCGCGGCCGCGAACTTCTCGTTGACCGCCCGGTAGTGCGCCCAGTCCTCCGGCCGGAACAGGGGCCGGTTATGGACGATATGACAGAGCGGCCACAGGCCCTCGTTGGAGAAGCCGTAGTAGTAGCCCTGCTCCTCTTCCGGGGTGAGCCAGACCCGCTTGAGCGTGAAGCGCGGGTCGTCGGGGGGAACGCGGAGGCGGCCCCGGGGGTCCGCGGTCTCCCGGTCCGCGTCGCCGCTGGCCTGGGCGACCCAGATCCCGCCGCAGGCGCGCATCACCGGATCCATCGCGGTGACCAGGCCGCTGGCCGGCGTGATCACCTGGATGCGGCCGTCCTTCCAGACGTGGCTGATCGGCTCGCGGTTGGAGACCACCACCAGCGGCCGCTCGCCGAGCCGCATCTTGGCGAACTGCTTGAGGCGCTCTTCCGTCCACAGGGTCTGGCCGATCAGGCGCAGGGCGGCTTCTTCCTCGGCGGCCGCCCGCGCCCGCTGGAGGTTCTTGGCCAGCACCGAGACCTCGCGCGCGATCGGGCCGAAGAGGCTCTCGTCCGGCATCTCGGGCGGGTCGATGGCGTGGCCGCGCCGCACCGCCTTGGTCCAGCGCGCCATCTTGGCCAGCGGCTGGGTCAGGCTCATGCGCACGACGAGCAGCGCCATCACCGCCAGCACCGCGGCCAGCACCAGGAAGCGGACCGCGTTGAAGCGCCAGCGCTCCCACTCGGCGACCCTGAGGTCCGAGGCGTCGAGGAAGACCACCAGCGCGCCGGTGGCCTTGTCGTCGCGCAGGATCGGATCGGCGTAGACGTAGAGCGTCTTGCCATCGAGCGTGCGGAAGCCGGTCTGCACCGCCCCCGACGTGAGCGCCCACGTCACCTCGGGCGGCGGGGTCTCGATCTGCTTGCCCACGTTCGGCGTCACCGAGATCAAGGAGGCGACGCGGTCGAAGACGGCCAGGTCCAGGTCCGGCTTGCTGAACTTCTTGATGAGCCGGTCGATCTGGGCCTTGTTGCCCCCGCGCGCCATCGCCGGGTCCAGCACCTCCTTGAGGCTCTCCGTGATCAGGGCGGCGCGCCGGTCGAGCTCGCCGATCAGGCGCTGCCGCTCCTCGACGACCTGCAGGTAGGCGAAGACCCCGATGACGAGGAGCGAGGCCACCCAGAGGGCCGCGACCAGCCGGAGCTGGAACCTCATGCGCGACTCTCCACGGTGACCCCGTCGGCGAGCAGGGCCAGGAGCTGGTGGACCTCGGCGACGTCGTTGAGCCGGTAGACCGCCTTGGACGCGGGCACCACGTCGCCGACCCGGATCGTGAGCGCCTGGCCGCTCAGCACCTCGAAGGCGTGCTCGTCGGTCCAGTCGTCGCCCAGGTAGAGCCAGAGCGAGGGCTCGGGCAGGCTCGCGCGCAGGCGCTCCTGGATCCACTGCGCGCACTCCCCCTTGGTCCAGGCCACCTGCGGCAGCACCTCGATCACCTTGCTGCCGTGGAAGATCTTGAGGCGCCCGCCCTGCTCGCTGATCGCGCGCGCCAGCTCGATCTCCACCCGGCGGATCTCGTCGGCGGCCACGTGCCGGTAGTGCACGGCCACCGCGAGCCCCTTGGTCTCCACGCGCATCCCGGTCACCGAGGGGGCGTGGCGGACCAGGACGTCCCCCACCGCCCACAGCATGGCCTGCTGGGCCAGCGCGTCCGGATGGCGGAAGAGCAGGTTCGGTCCCTCGATCTCGAGCCCGTGGCAGCCCGCGTAGATGACGTCGTCCAGGGCCACGCGGGCCCGCAGATCCTCGATCCCGCGCCCGGAGATCACGGCCACCCGCGCCCGCGGGGAGCGGGCGAGGCGCGCGAGATCCTCACGGGTCTGCTCGGCCAGGATCGCGTCGGCCGGGTCGTCCACGATGGGGGTCAGGGTGCCGTCGTAGTCGGTCATGAGCAGGATACTGCCGGGCCCGGCGAGGGATTCCTCCGCCCAGGCGAGGAGACGGGCGAGGTCGCTCATGCGCCGCGCTCCAGCCTGCGGAGCGTCGCCAGTACCGCCGAGACCACTCTCGCGCTCAGTATCGACATGGCACACGCAACCAGCGAGGACGACAGGACCAGGCAGGCAGACCTCAGCATATCGGTCGAGCAGGAGCCGGTCAAGGGTCGGGTCCGCCTCAGGTCCGCGGGTACGGGTCCCCCGTGCGCGCGAGCGCCCGCAGCGCGCTGTCGAGGGTCTGCGCCGTCGTGCCGGCGAGCCCCCAGCCGCCCCCGTAGGCGTAGTAATGCGAGAAGCCGCCTTCGTCCAGCCGGGCCAGGAGCCCCTCGCCGCCTTCCTGGATCAGCAGCAGCACGCGCTCACTGCGGCAGGTCGCGGGCACGCAGCCGCCGACCGCCACGTAGTTCGCGTCGCCCACCCGCACCCCGCGAGGCGGCTCGGTGCGACCGAAGTAGGCGGCGGCGCCCTTCGCGATCTTGCCTCGGCCCTCCGCGACCGGCGTCCAGTCCGCGCCGAAGAGGTTGCGGATCCTGTCGCGGAGCTGCGGGTTGTTGATGACCTCGTCCCCGGTGCGGCCGAAGGTGGCCTCGCGCGGCCCCGGCTCGAGTACTCCCGCCATCGGGGGCGTCGGCGTTCCCGCCGGCGGATCGATCGTGCAAGCTGCGGTGAGCGCGCCCAGAGCCAGCGTGAATCCCAGAAATACGCTGCGCATGGTGGTCTCCCCCTCCGCCGAGTAGTGAAAGTCCGGGTATGAGACGGCAACCCCCATGCCACGCGTGCAGGTGAGCCGTGAAGTCTTTAGGGGGTGGGACTTGCTGCTATCGCCGGTTCCCCGGCCGGAACGAGAGCCGGTAACCCTTACCGGCGGCGGTAAGGGTTACACGCCCCGGTCAGCGGGGTGCCTTCGACATCTCGTCGGCCAGGAGGTAGGCCTTGTCCGCCAGCGTGAAGGCGCGCTGCACATCACGCGTCGAGAGCGCCTCGCGGGCCTTCACCAGAAAGCTCTGGATGGTCCGGTAGTTCTCCTGCTGCTCGCGGGGCAGCCGACCCGGATCGATGCGCTGCACGAGCTTCTCGGTGCCTTCGATGCGGCGCTCCGCCTGCGCCTTGAGGCGCTGCTCCTCCTCGGCGCTGGCCTGCGGGGCCAGCACCGGCGGCTCGCGCGGAATCGCCGCGCTGCGGGGAGGCGGCGGGGGCACCGTGGCCGGTGGGCCCGGCGGGACCGGCGTGGCCGGGGGCGCGGTCGCGAGCGGCGCCGGGGCTGTCGGCCGGGGTGGAGCCGGCCCGGGCACGGGCTCCTTGACCACCGGGGTCGACCGCGCCGCGAGCTCGTCGTCCCCGGGCGACCCCGCGCGCGGCGGCGCCATGGTCGGCGCGGGCACCAGCAAGGCGGTGGTGCTCGCGCAGCCGCCAAGCGTCGCGGCGGTGAGCAGAAGCCAGATCGGCCCGCGCATGCGCCTCATCGCAGCGGCAGGCGGACGATCATGGCGGTCCCCCGTCCGGGCTCGGACTTCGCCTCGATGGTGCCGTCGTGGAGCTGCACGATGCGGTACACCACCGAGAGCCCGATGCCGCTGCCCCCTACCTTGCTCGTGTAGTAGAGCTTGAAGATCTTGTCCACGTCCTCCGGCGCGATGCCCACGCCCTGGTCGGTCACGGTCACGCGCGCCCACTCGAGCTCCTCGGGGCGGGTGCGGATGCGCACCGCCCCGCCGGCCGGCATCGCCTGCACCGCGTTCTGCAGGATATTGATGAAGGCCTGCCGCAGGAGCTCCTCGTCCGCGCTCACCACCGGCAGGTCCGCGGCCAGGTCGAGGACGAAGCGCACGCCGTGGCTCTGGCTCTCCGCCTCGAGCAGCGCACAGACACTCTGGAGCATCGCGTTCAGATCCACCGGCTTGAGCGTCAGCTCCTGCGGGCGCATGAACTTGAGGAACCCCTGCACCACGCGATCCAGGCGCCGGATCTCGCTGCCGATGACCTCGAGGCTCTTGTTGACGTCGGCCCCCGAGTCCTCGAGCCGCTCCTTGAGCAGCTCGACGTGGATCATCATCGCGTTGAGCGGATTCTTCACCTCGTGGGCCACCCCCGAGGTGAGCCGGCCGAGCGCGGCCAGCTTGGCCGAGTAGCTGACCAGCGACTGCACCGTCCTGACGGACTCGAGGTCCTTCAGGAGCACCGCCACCCCCATCACCCGGCGTGCGTCCTCCATGTGGAACGCCGAGACCAGGAACTCCTTGTCGCGGCCCTCGTAGGGCAGCACCACGGTGGCGTTGCGGATCCCGGTGGAGCCGACCAGCACCTGGTCCACGAAGGGCAGCAGGGGGTGCGCGGAATCCAGCACCTCGTGGATGGGCAGGCCGACCGCGCGCTCGAGCGTGAGTCCCACCACCGCCTCCGCGGCCCGGTTGAAGAAGAGGATGTGCCGCTCCGGGTTGAGGAAGATGACCCCGTCCTCGAGCTGGTCGACCACCCCCTGCAGGTGCGCTTTCTCGCTGAGGGTCGACAGCCGGTCCGCCTGCAGCTCGCGTCCCAGGCGCGTCAGCTGGGAGGACAGCTCCTGGAACTCGTCGCCGCCGCCGAGCGCGACCGGGGTAGCCTCCAGCGGCTCGCCCCGGCGGATCCGGTCCACCTGGCCCACGATCGCGCGGATCGGCCGTACCGTGAGCTGGGCCAGCACCATCGCGGCCAGCCACGCCAGGGGCAGCGCGACCGCGGCCACCGCGAGGCTCTGCTGGAGCGAGCTGGTGACCTCGCGGCGCAGCAGCGTGGTGGACACCCCGAGGCGGATGGACCCGAAGAGCCGGTCGTTGAGGGTCATCGGCAGCACCGTCTCGTACGTGCGGCCCGCCGCGTAGAGCGCGGAGAAGCGGCTCAGCGTGTCCAGCGTCAGGAGCCCGTCCAGGTTCGGGCGCTCCGGCTCCGGCTTGCCCTCCTTCTGGCGCTCGGTGTGGAGCAGCACGGTGCCGGTATGGTCGGTGACGAGCGCGTAGACCAGGTGCGGGGAGTAGCCGACGCTCGCGTCGAGGAAGCTGCGCAGCTCCGGATCCTCCCGCAGCGCGACGAGTGGATCGGCGCCGGGCGTGCGCTGCAGCGCGCGGCTGGTCTGGGCGTAGATCTGCTTGGCGATGAGCTCGGCCTGCTTCACCGCCTCCTGCACGACCACGCGGCTCAGCTGGGAGAGGTGGATGGCGGTGGCGGTGGAGACCACGAGCAGGGTGAGCAGGCTGACGACCAGCGCCTCCCGCCCGCGCACTCCGAGCCGCAGCCGCATGCTAGCCGCCGCCGTAGGTCTTGAGCTTGTTGTGCAGCGTCTTGAGGCTGATGCCGAGCACGTCGGCGGCGCGCGTCTTGTTGTTGCCGTTGGCCGCGAGGGTCTTCAGGATCAGCGCCTTCTCCGCGTCCTCCAGGCTCGTCCCCACCCGGAAGCTCACCGAGTCGGGCCCGTCGCCGGGATCGGCGGTGCGCAGCATGGGCGACGGGGGAATGTGCTTGGGCAGGATGGTGTCGGTCTCGCAGACGATGATCGCGCGCTCGAGCGTATTGCGCAGCTCGCGGACGTTGCCGGGCCAGGGCTGGGCCACGAGCCCGCTCAGCACCGCCTCGTCCAGCGAGCGGATGTGCTTGTCGTAGCGGGCGTTGAACTCCTCGATGAACGCCTGGACGAGCGCCGGGATGTCGTCGCGCCGCTCGCGCAGCGGCGGCAGCGCCAGGCTGACGACATTCAAGCGGTAATAGAGGTCTTCTCTGAACGTCCCCTCCTGGATCGCCTTCACCGGATCCTTGTTGGTCGCGGCGAGCACCCGCACGTCCACCCGGATCTCGGTCCGGCCCCCGAGCCGCCGCACCGCGCCGTCCTGCAGGATGCGGAGGAACTTGGCCTGGGTGCCCGGGTTCATCTCCGCGATCTCGTCGAGGAAGATGGTGCCCTCGTGCGCCAGCTCGAAGCAGCCGGGCCGACGCTCCAGCGCGCCGGTGAAGGCGCCCTTCTCGTGGCCGAAGATCTCGCTTTCCAGCAGGGTCTCCGGGATGGCCGCGCAGTTCACCGCCACGAACGGGCCCTTGGACCGCGGGGAGAGATCGTGCAGCGTGCGCGCGACCAGCTCCTTGCCGGTGCCGCTCTCCCCGCTGATCAGCACCGGCGCGGTGGTGGGCGCGGCCACCTCGATCAGGCGATACACCTCCTGCATGCCCGCGCTGGTGCCCACCAGGCGCCCCATGCCCCAGACCTGGCTCAGCTTGCGGCGCAGCATCGCGACCTCGCGGAGCGCTTCGCCCCGCTCGGCCGCCTTCGGGATGAGCAGGCGCAGGCGGGCCACGTCCACCGGCTTGGTCAGGTAGTCGTAGGCGCCCTCCTTCATCGCGGTCACCGCGGTGTCGATGGACCCCTGCCCGGTGAGCAGGATCACCGAGGCGAACGGCACGTCGGTCTTGAGCGCGCGGAGCAGCTCCAGGCCGTCCATCTTGGGCATGACGAGGTCGGAGAGCACGACCGCGGGCAGGCCCGCGGCGGCCTTGGCGAGCGCCTCCTGGCCGTCGCCCGCCTCGTCCACGTCATAGCCCCAGCGGGCCAGGAGCGCGGTGAGACCCTGGCGGGCCGGCTCCTCGTCGTCGACGATCAGGATCTTGAGCGCCATGCTCCGGGTGGCCTCAGTGCGCGGGCAGCGCGCTCCGGAGTGCGGGGAACCAGCGCGTGAGCGCCGAGTCGCTCACCAGGATGGTCTCGTCGCGGACGGGGCCGGTGGACACCAGGGAGAACGGCACGCCGATCAGGTCGGCCAGGCGCTCGACGTACTCGCGCGCCTTGGACGGCAGCGCCGCGTAGTCGCGCAGGCCGTGGGTGGAGCTCTGCCAGCCCGAGAGCTCCTCGTAGACCGGCTCCGCGGTGCTCCAGATGCGCTCCTCCTCCGGGAAGTCGGTGAGCACCTCGCCCCGGTACCGGTAGCCCACGCAGATGCGCACCGTCTCGCAGCTGTCGAGCACGTCGAGCTTGGTCAGCGCGATGGTGTCGAGCCCGTTGATGCGCGCGGCGTAGCGCAGCGCGACCGCGTCGACCCAGCCGCAGCGCCGGGGCCGGCCGGTCACCGCGCCGTACTCGTTGCCGCGGGCGCGCAGCAGCTCGGCCATCTCCCCCGAGACCTCGGTGGGAAACGGGCCGCCGCCCACGCGGGTGCAGTAGGCCTTCGAGATCCCGAGCACCCCGTTGATCTTGGTGGGCGGGACCCCGGTGCCGGTGGAGGCGCCGCCCGAGGTGGTGCTGGAGGAGGTGATGAAGGGATAGGTCCCGTGGTCGATGTCCAGCATGGTCCCCTGCGCACCCTCGAACAGGATCGAGTGCCCGGCTTCGATCCACCGGTGCAGGAGCAGCGCGGTGTCGGTGACGTACGGGGCGAGCCAGCCCGCGTAGCGGAGATAGGTGCCGAGGATGCTATCCACCGTGAACGTCT
>Ga0307468_100000246_pt1 | contig 12784 bp, 8 predicted proteins | sample atmdna_FD_203085 | JGI IMG/M metagenome (GOLD analysis project Ga0307468, IMG submission 203085) | Hardwood forest soil microbial communities from Morgan-Monroe State Forest, Indiana, United States - atmos_gases AM2C_05 | ecosystem: Environmental > Terrestrial > Soil > Temperate forest > Bulk...
GTAGCTAGCGGCACATGGGTGGGCACGGCCTCGGGCATCGAGCGGGGGTGCTCGACCGGACGGATGAGGGCCCAGATGATCACCAGGGCCAGCACGAGGCCACCGAGCAGCCACCAGCGCCGCGATCCGCGTGCCGTCTGGTCAGCCGGTCGGTCGGCAACCTCGTCCAGGAATTCGATCCCGCTCATGGACCCGGCTCACCACACCGCGCTAACGCACAGACACTCGACCAGCCGAGGTCGGAGGATCTGCACGTCGCAAGCGTAACCGGACCTACGGCAAACCACATGGCGCTCAAGTCGCGCACAAACAACGGAGCCGTATGGCGTCGGTCCGATAAATCCACTCCGCGGAGCTGGCGCCGCGGCGCGGGCGTTACCTCACATAATGAGGAGACTTCGAGCCGAAGAGAGCGGGGGCCAACCGTGCGAATCGGGCTCTTGGGCGGTTTCGAGGTATCCGAGGGCGATCGGATGGTCGCTCACAGCGCGTGGCGGCTGCGCAAGGCGAAGACATTGATCAAGCTGCTGGCGCTTGAACCGACGCATCGGCTGCATCGCGACCAGGTCGCCGACTTGCTCTGGCCGGATCTCGACGGAGATGCCGCGCGAAACAACCTGCATCAGGTGATGCATGTGGCCCGCCGAGCGTTGTCAACGATTGGCGTCGATGGAGCGGTTGTGCTCGCGCTACGTGACGATGTCGTCGTACTGGGGCCCGATGGTCACGTGGTCACCGACCTCGAGGAATTTCAGGATGCGGTACAGCGCGCGTCAAACGACAGCGACGCACTAGCCGCAGCGCTCCGCCGATGGGACGGTGAGGTTCTGCCCGAGGACTCCTACGAGCCGTGGGCGCAGCGTCACGCCGATCGTATTCGGGAGTGGCGCACCGTGCTGGTCATGAAGCTGGTCGAGGACGATCTGGTCAAGCGTGACCCGCATGCCGCCGTAGCCCTACTCACATCGGTCGTTGCGGCCAATCCGCTGCACGAACCGATGCAGCGGGTGATGATGCGTGCCCTTGCCGGTGCGGGGCGGCAGACCGAGGCGCTGGTGCTGTTCGAACGCCTCCGCACGGTGTTGCGGCGGGAGCTCGCCGCTGAGCCGGATGCGCAGACCCGTCAGCTGTACCGCGACCTGTTGGCCGGCGGCACCCGAGGCGCGAGCACACCCCGTGCGGCGAACCTCCCGGCGCGGGTCGCCGCACTCGTCGGCCGCGAGCGCGAACTCGACGAGACCGCCCGCATACTCGCTGACGCGCGGTTGCTCACCTTGACCGGCCCGGGTGGTGCCGGCAAGACGACGCTCGCGCTCGAGCTCGCTCGACGGCGCCGCGAGCGCTATCGCGACGGTGCCGTACTGGTCGAGCTGGCCGCGCTGACGGAAGGCGACCTGCTCGTTCAGGAGATAGCCGACGCGCTACGGCTGCAACTGCCGCCTCGACAGGCTCCGGTCGACTCGCTGGTGGCGCAGCTGCATGGCCGGCAGCTGCTCATCGTGCTCGACAACTGCGAGCACCTGATCGATGCGTGCGCCCGGACGATCACCGAACTGCTGCAGGGCTGTCCCGAGGTCTCGGTTCTGGCGACCAGCCGGGAGCCGCTGCGTATCGAGGGTGAGATCAGCTGGCGCACGCCGTCGCTCGACCTGCCCGACCCGGAACATCTTCCGTCATTGGACGTGCTCGCAACTATCGCGTCGATCCAGCTGTTTCTGCAACGCGCGTCGGCGGTCTCGCCCGGATTCGCACTGTCCGGGGACAACGCCGCCGCGGTGGCCGACATCTGCTATCGCCTCGACGGCATGCCACTCGCGCTAGAGCTCGCGGCCGCCTGCATACCGGTGCTGTCGCCGCAACAGATCGCGGCGCGGCTCGGCGACGCGCTCGAATTACTCAGTCGCGGTTATCGCACAACGATCACCCGCCAGCAGACTTTGACCGCCACCCTGGAGTGGAGCCACAACCTGCTCGCCGACGAGGAGCGGGTGCTGTTCCGGCGGCTGGCGGTCTTTGCCGGGTCGTTCACGCTCGAGGCGGTCGAGGGCGTGTGCTCGGACGGCGGGCACGTGCTCGGTGCGCTTGCGCGGCTAATCGACACGTCGCTTGTTGTCGCCGAGACCCGTGACGGCATTATCCGCTACCGGCTGCTCGAGACGGTGCGGCAGTACGGCCTGGAACGGCTGCACGCCGCGGGCGAGCAGCCGGCAATCCGCCGCCGGCACGGCGCTTGGTATGTCGAGTTCGCCGAAGCTCGCGACCCGGAGGTGCCGACGAGTGTCGTCGATGTCGTGCCGGCGAGCCTCGACGTCGAGCACGACAACCTGCGTACGGCGCTGACCTGGGCGCTGGCATATGAGCTGCGCGCTGCGCTACGGCTCGCGGTCGCACTGTGGCGCTATTGGCTGGCGCGCGGCCTGTTCGCCGAGGGTCGCCAGTGGTTGGAGGCCGTGCTGGCGGCCGACTCGGAACCGTCCGTCCTGCGCGCCCGCGGGTTGCTGGCACTCGCAGTGTTCGACCTCCGCGGGGGTATGGCAGATCGGCTCGTCGCGATCGGTGCTGAAGCAGTCGCAATTCACCGCATGATCGGCGACCGGGCCGACCTCGCGCTGGCGTGGGACGCGGACGGCGCCCTCGCCTACATGCGAGGCGACTGGACTGGGTGCTGGCAGCGCACCGAGGAGGCCCGGGCTGCGGCACCTGGTGTCGACGATGTCGAGGCGTCCACCGAATTCCTGCAGGCGATGGTGTTGCTCGGCCGCCACGATTTGGCCGCCGCACGCTTGTCGTTCGAGCGAGCGCGCGTGGCCCTGGCCGCGGTGCGGTCGAGGCGGCCTTTCTTCACCACGATGACGCTCGGCTGGATCGTCGAGGGTGCAGGCGCCAGTCCGCGGCTCTACTTCGAGGAGACCGTGCTGCCCGGACCCCGGGTGAGCGCCGGCCAGGCGCAGGGATATGTGTTGTGCAACCTCGGCTATCTGGCCCGGCTGGCCGGCGACCTGGACCAGGCCCGCACACTGCTCGACGAGGCCGTCTCGATATTCCGCGCACTCGGCGCCCGCGACGGCGAATCGATGGCACTTAACCATCTCGGCTGCCTGCACCGTGTCCGCGCCGAGTTCGCCGAGGGGCGGGACATGCTGGAGCAGAGCCTGCGCATCCGGCACGAAATCGGCGATCGTCGCGCGATCGGCCTGACTCTCGGCAATCTCGGCGTGCTGACGGCCGCCGAAGGAGATCTGGAGCGAGCGGTCGCGCTCTTGGAGCAGGCACTGGCCGGCTTTCGCGAGACGGAGGACGTTCCGGGACGGGTCGGCTTCACTCTGACCACGGCGAGCGTCTATGCGAATGCGGGCGACTACGACGCGGCCGGACGCCTGCTGCCCGACGCGTTGCTGGAGTCGCGGCACATCCCCGGCAACCACCGCGCGACCGCATGGGGACATGTCTTGCTCAGCGAGGTATTCAGCCGCCTAGGTCAGCCCGACGAGGCCGTCCGCGCGCTGGCCCGAGCCGGTGATCAGTTCCGGGCCCTCGGCGCTATCGACCGGGTTGAGCCCGGGTTAAGCACGCGCTAAGCCGGTGCGAAGGCCGGGTCCATAACGTCGCCCTCGGAATCCAGTCTGGAGGGCAAAATGACGATGACAGAGGCCCAGAACGTGCTGGGCGAAGCCACGGTGGGCGAACTGCAAGCTGCCGTTCGCGGTGAAGTAATCCGGCCGGGCGACAGTAACTATGACGAAGCACGTGCGGTCTGGAACGCGGCGCATGACAAGCACCCGGCGCTGATCATCCGGTGCACCGGCGCTGCCGACGTGATCAAGGCCATCGAGTTCGCCCGCAGCCAGGGCCTGCCGCTCGCGGTACGCGGTGGCGCGCACAGCATCGCCGGCTTCTCGACCGTCGACGGCGGCGTGGTTATCGACCTCTCGCCGATGAAGGCGGTCACGGTGGACCCGCAGCGCCGCCGCGCGGTCGCGCAAGGCGGGGCGACCTGGGCGGACTTCGACCACGAGACCCAGGCGTTCGGGTTGGCGGTCACGGGCGGCCTGGTCTCCACGACCGGGCTCGGCGGATTCACGCTCGGAGGGGGTATCGGCTGGTTGCTGCGCAAGCACGGGCTGACCTGCGACAACCTCGTCTCTGCCGACGTGGTCACTGCGGACGGCCGCCAGCTGCATGCGGACGCCGAGCAGAACAGCGACCTGTTCTGGGCGCTGCGCGGTGGCGGCGGCAACTTCGGCGTTGTCACGTCGATGGAGTTCGCGCTGCATCCCGTGGGTCCGACCGTCGTCGGTGGACTGCTGTTCTTCCCGGGCGACGCCGCCCGCGACGTGTTGACCGGATGGCGCCGGCTCACCACCTCGATGCCGGACGAATTGACCTCGCTCGTCGACCTCACCACCGCCCCGCCGGTCCCATTCCTGCCCGAATCGGTGCACGGCAAGCCGATCGTGGCCCTAGGCGCGGTCTACTCCGGTCCGCTGGACGCCGGCGACGACGTCGTGCGCCCGCTGCGTACGCTCGCGGATCCGGTCGCCGACCTGCTCGGACCCGTGCCATATGCGGCTATGCAACAGATGCTCGATCCCCTATGGCAGGCGGGTGCGCACAACTACTTCACCTCCGCGATGATGGACGATCTTCCCGACCCGGCGGTTGAGGAGCTCATTGCTAGGTGGTCGGCCAAGCCGACGCCGCAGAGCGAGATTCACGTCCACCATGCGGGTGGCGCGTTGGCGCGCGTATCCGCGTCCGCGTCGGCGTTCTCACAGCGCACGTCACCGTATCTTCTCAATGTCATCGCCAGGTCGGTGGACGGTGTGGGCTTCGACGACGACGCGGCGTGGGCGCGGGGTACGCGCGCCGCGCTGGCGGCATACGGACCCGACACGATGTACGTGAACTTCACCGGCGAAGCCGGCGACGACAAGGTGCGGGCGTCCTATCCGCCGGAGACTTACGCGAAGCTCGTCTCGATCAAGAAGCGCTATGACCCGACAAATGTGTTCCGCCTGAACCAGAACATTCCGCCGACCGCCCAGGCTGGATGACCGAAAGAGAAGGCTCGCGGGCCCGCGTTCCGGTGAACGCGGCCCCAGCGGCAGCAGCGGGCTCGCGTGTATCGGGTTTCCTCAGCCACACGCTCGCGGTCGTCGTCTTGTACTTATCGCCCGTTAGCTCGATAAGTTCAAGACATCCCGCGCGGACATCAGCCTGGCTCGGAGCCATTACGGGAGGGATCTGCCCCCGATCGGGACGCTGGCGCCGAGTGTGGCAGTTGAGGACCCTTGCGGGCTCCGCCGCGCGTTCGCTCAGGGCGGCCGCCTGATCGCGGTAACCCGGAATGGCGCGGCCAACAGCTCGAGGAGAGGTTTATAGGCTCCGGTGGCCACGGCTTCCTGCATGTGCGCCATCCGCGCCTCGGCGGACTCCCAATCGGCAATCTCGACCAGCAGGTCGGCGTCATCGAGCACCTCGTAGCGCGTGCTGCCGAGGAATCCGTGCTGGTTAGATCCTTGCGCTGCGATCATGTTCTCGAGCAAGCTCTGCAGCTCATCTCGCCGACCGGGCCTGGCCCGCAGCTCAACGATCACTTTGATTGCCATGCGGCCATTCTCTTGCACGTGCGCAGCGCACAGTGGCGGGCAGGACAAACAGGCCGGCCGACCGGCCAGCCCTGGATCGCTGTCGTTGGGTCGTTTGCCAGAGGCTCACCGAAGTGGTGAGGGTGCGAATCTGAAGTTGGCTCGTCGCACAGATGCCGCCGCCATGGCCTCCGGAGGGCATCGTCCAAGTCGACGGTGATGACCGCGTTGCCGCCGGACATTCGTTCGCGGGTTGTCGGCGCGCGACCGCCAAAGAAGTGCCTCGGTCTTGTCCTCCGGGAGGATCTCGGCTCGGAACCGTCTGATGCCAGCATCACGCGCTCTGGCCATCAGGGGTCGCATGAGTTCGCGCGCCACGCCGCGATGTTGCCATTCGTCGGCCACGAGGATCGCGACCTCAGCGGTGGTGGGGTCGGTCTCGTCTCGGGCGTATCGCGCCACGGCAACGATGCCACGGTCATCAACCGCGATCACCGCAGGGCGTCGGATGATCGATGTGACATGCAGTTCTCCTGAAGCCCTGCGGCCACGCTCGATCGCAGCCCTGGATTAGCGGGGCCTGGCCACGACGCTCAGCCGTTTGGCGCCCTCGGAATTCTCCTCCTTTGCTGCAAGCGAGATCAGTCGTCACCACAGACTGAGGCGCCGCGCGGAGACGACAGGAAAGTCATCCGACCCCCCAGAACCCGCAGTGGTGTACCGCGGCGAAGTTCTGTACGAGCTGCGGTTGCGGCTGCACAAGCGAGAGCACGTTTGAACTCATGTTGATCGACGGCCACGGCACTGCCGCCGCGGACGGATTCCCGGTCGCGGCGAAGTTGGTCCAGGCCCTGCGCATGCTGGCGGCGAGCGCCTCCTGATCGGCGTTCAGCGGTGTGGCGTGCGGCGCGTTCGGCTGATCGAAGAGGTATTGGATCTCGGATGAGTGCGTTGCAACCGGCGGGAAGCCGGGCCCCGCGAATATCGGCGGCGCGGTGCCGTCGTCGAACTCGTAAGCGAACGTCGGCGCGCGCCTGGACGTCCAGCGGTCGACCTGCAGCGCCGGGCACGCGAAGTTCGCGTCGGAGACAATCGTACTGAGTGCGAAGAATCCCGGCGGTGGGTATGCGCTAAACGGGTACTCGGCCGCGATCGCCGCCGCTCTGGCCGCGGACACCCCGAGCACCGATGCAATCACGCTTTCGTAATTGTCCGAGGTCGGTGTCGGGGCCAGCACGAACATGCCGTTGCTCACCGCCAGCCCGAGCCCGGCGACGAACAGGAGCTCTTCATTCTGGTTGATACCGTTGATGACCGGCACCCGGGCAAAATGCCCCGCGGCCAGCGCCGCCCCGATCGGCTCGGTGAGGACCTTGCCGTCGACGACGCCAGGGATGGCAGCGTCCGGGAACGTGTTGACGAGGGTGTCGACCGGCACCTTACGCAAGCACGCCGACGTCTGATCCTGGCAGTTAACTTCCTTGGCGAACGACGTACCGAAGGCCTCGGCGGCGGCGAGCGGCACCTGGTTCAGTGCGAAGGCACCGCTCTCCACGATCGCCCGCTGGAATAGCCCGCGTGCGCCGCGCGAGACGAGCTGGGCTAGCACCGACACCCCGCCGGCGGACTGGCCGGCGATCGTTACGTTGTTCGGATCGCCGCCGAACCGCGCGATGTTGTCCTCGACCCAGCGCAGCGCAGCCTGCTGATCCATCAAACCGTAGTTGCCAGCCGGACCGCCCGGCCGCCTAGCAAGCGCCGGGTGCGCGAGGAAGCCGAGCGCGCCAAGCCGGTAGTTGATCGTGACGACTACGGCGCCGTTCGCCGCAAGCTTGGTGCCGTCGTAGTTGCGGGCGCCGTCCTGGGTGAAGCCACCGCCGTGAATCCACACCAGCACTGGCCGCCGTGCGTTGTGGTGCAACGTCGAGGTGGAGACATTCAGGTACAGGCAATCCTCGGACTGGGGTCCGGGCGGCACGAACAGGCTCGGCTTCTGCGGGCAGCTCGGCCCGTAATGCGTGGCGTCGCGGATACCGGTCCACGAGGCTGGTGGCTGCGGCGGGCGCCAGCGCCGGTCCCCTGTCGGGGGAGCGGCGTAAGGCAAGCCGCGGAAGGCGTAGCCCCCGGCCACCGCCACGCCCCGAACGACACCGCCATGCGTGGCCACGACCGGGTTGACCCTCGAGTCCGAAGCGACGCCGACGCTGCCCGCGGCAGCCGGCGTGGCTACGACAGAAAGAGTCAGCGCGGTCATACCCGCGCAGGCGAGCGCCACAACAGCGCGCCGAGGGTTACTCGCGGGCATGAGTGACTCCTTTGATCCGAGGCGTTGGCCGTTGGCCAAGAGTATGGACCGCGCCGGCCGAGTACCCAATATCCGCGACGGTGGTGCGGGTTGCCATGCTCGGCGTGAGACGAATCGGCGCCGCTACGCCAGGATCGCCTCGACCGCCGCGGTGACGGTGCGACGCCTGCTCGCCGAGGAGGCTCGGCCTTTCGCGGTGCCGCCCGAGGGAAGCAGATCGGTGCCGACCGTGGCGAGGTTGAGCAGCATCTCCAGCAGCGTCGCAGCGGGATACGCGGCAGTAAGCCGACCCTCGGCCTGGGCCTGCGCGATCAGTCGAACCTTCGAGGCCGTCGACGTGACAACCTCCGGGGGCGGATCGTCGTCGCCTCGTTCCAGTCGGTACCACGCCGAGATCCGGACGATGTCGCGATGGCGAGCGTAGTACCTGATCAAGGCGTCAACGTAGCCGGGCAAATCCTCGACAATGAACGGCACCGCAGTGCCAAGTTGCGCTGACAGCGCGCTGAACACGGTGTCGAACAGTTGCCTCTTGTTACCGAAGTAGCGATACAGGAGAGCGTTGTTCACGCCCGCCGTCTCGGTGATGCGATCGACCCGGGCGCCTGCGATGCCGTGCCGGGCGAACTCCGCGGACGCAGCAGCGAAGATTCGACGCTTCGTCTCTTCAGCGTCGCGTCGCACATATCCATCATAGGTAGGTCGTTACCTACATGTGGGCGAGCAGTTCGTCGTGTCGGCGCCCGGCTTGAACCCGTGCCTGAGACCGCAATTCACGACTTGACACCGCAGCCACGCCAGCGCACGCTACTAAGTAAGCAATCTCCTACTTACTTTGAGAGGCCGCTCGGTGTCTGCCTCAACCATTGTCGTCACCGGCACGGCTAGCGGCTTCGGCAACCTCAGCGTTCGACGTTTCGCCCCCAGCTACGTGACCGGCGCGATGATTGCCGTCGATGGAGGTGCGCTCCCCACCATCTGATCGAGAGCCATATCGGCTTGGAGCGTGTCGACGTTGCGAGGATGTGCGCGACGGCTGATAAACCGTTCAACGCGAACGACCTGCGACCTCCCATTGACCCGAGTGATCCAGCCCAAGCAGCTCAGTGGCGGTGGTCCGCCGATGTCGCCGCTTTCGAGCGCGACGGCGGAAAACGCATCAATATCTCACAAATCGCTAAAGCACTGAATCCTGACAGCCACGTCTCGATGCGATCTCACACCCTTGACGGACCGGTTGCTGCGCAGCACGCTTCGGACACGGACATCAGCCGCGATCGGAGCCGATCATGCATCAGAGCGGTGGAGTTCAAAACCATCAGACCGGCGGAGTCATCGGCGAGCACGGTCACACCCACGGCCATTTACAACGCACCGTCGGGTTCTGGGGACTGATGTTCGTCTCGCTTGGGTCGATCATCGGCTCGGGGTGGCTCCTCAGCGCGTTGACCGCATCGGAAACGGCAGGCCCCGCGGCGATCATTTCGTGGGCCCTGGCCGCGGTGATGCTGACGGTTTTGGCGCTCGTCTACGCCGAGCTTGGGGCGACATATCCCGTCGCTGGTGGAACCGGACGATTTCCGTACTTTTCCCATGGACCGCTGGCCGGCTTCGTCGCTGGATGGTCGTCCTGGCTGCAAGCGGTCCTGATCGCGCCGATCGAAGTGCTTGCGGCGATCGCGTATGCGAACAGCCTCACCTGGGTACAAGAAAACTTCAACATGATCTACCAGAGCGGTTCCAAAGCGGGGCTACTGAACGGGTTGGGCCTCGTCGTAGCGACGATCGCAATGATCTTGTTTACCCTGATGAACCTCGCCGGCGCGCACTTCATGGCCGAGAGTAACTCGATCGTCGTGATCTGGAAGACCGCTGTCCCGCTGCTCGCGATCATCGTGATCGCGTCGATGTCGTTCCATTGGGGCAACTTCCACTCAGCGCAGGGTGGTTTCATGCCCTACGGCATTCACGGGGTTTTCGCGGCCCTTCCGCTGGGCGTGGTGTTCGCGTTACAGGGCTTCGAGCAGGCCGTGCAACTTGCCGGCGAGGCACGCGACCCGAAGAAAGACATCTCGCGCGCGATCATCGTGGCGATGGCCATCGGAGCCACGATCTACATCTTGCTCCAGTTCGTATTCATCGCCGCCGTCAATCCCGTCGATATCGCCCAGGGCTGGGCCTCGCCGCTCGGCCCTAATGCCTCCGCCGATCAAGGCGCCTGGCACACGCTCGCGGTCGCTGTGGGCGCCGGCTGGCTGGCCGCGATCATCGTCATCGACGGCGTCGTATCTCCGTCCGGAACCGGGATTGTCTATGTCGGTACGTCGGCCCGGCTGTCCTACGCTTTGGGCGAGGAACGGGAGATGCCGGCTGCGCTGGCATCGGTCAACAAGAAGGGCACGCCCGTCGTGTCGATTCTTGTCGCGTTCGTCATCGGGCTTGCCGCCTTCGGGCCGTTCCCGTCGTGGAACAAGCTGGTCAACGTCGTGACGGGGACGACCGCGATCATGTATGCGTTTGCGCCAGTTTCGCTGGCTGCGCTGCGCAGGCGAGATCCTGATCGACTCCGAACTTATGTGATGCCGCTGTCACGCATTCTGACGCCGGCCGCGTTCTGTTTTGCAAGCCTGCTGCTGTACTGGGGCGGTTTCCAGACGATGTGGAAGATCGACATCGCACTGCTCGTCGGCGTGATCCTCTTCGCGATCGGAGTGGTGGTAGTAAAGACCGACTGGCGGCACATGGTGCGTCCGGCGTTGTGGATCGTGCCCTGGCTGGTCGGCATGACGCTTATCGATGCGTTTGGCCGGTATACGAGCGAAACCAACGGAGTGAGTAGCCACACCCACATCGGCAACTGGTGGGACCTGCTCCTCGTCATCGCCTTCAGCCTGGTGATCTTCTATTACGCGGTCAGCGTCGCGATATCGTCCCAGCGCGTCAAGGAACTCGTCGAGGTCGACCACGACCAGCTTGTTCCCGAACCCGAACTGGTCTAGCTGATGGGCGACCTGCTGTCCCTCTTCCCGCCAGGCAGCACGGTTGACGCCGACGGCTGCCTGCTTGTAGAGGGATGCCGGGCGACCGACCTGGCGGCCGAATTCGAGACCCCGGTGCTTGTCGTTTCGGAGCCGGCGTTGCGAGCGCGAGCCACGGAATACGTCACGGAGTTCGCGGCGCGGTGGCCGGATTCACGCGTCGTGTTCGCGTCGAAGGCGTTCCCGTGCACCGCGGTGCAACGGGTGATGAGCGAGGAAGGCCTGGGACTCGACGTCGCCGGAGGCGGCGAGATCATCACCGCGCTCAAAGCCGGCGCCGACCCGGGATTGCTTGTGCTGCACGGCAATGCGAAGACCGACGCCGAGATCGCCCTGGCAGTGGAACACGGAATCGGTTTGGTCGTCGTTGACAACAGCGACGACGTGGATCGGCTCGAGGCGACCGTGCCGCCAGGCCGCCGGCAGGATGTGCTCGTTCGCGTCATCCCTGGCGTCATCGCGGACACGCACGCAAGCGTGCTCACCGGCCATGCCGAGTCAAAGTTTGGCCTCGCGCCCGCGGCGGCCGCCGAGCTGATCAAGCGGATCGAGCACAGTCCGAGGCTGCGAATGCGCGGGCTGCAGGTCCACATCGGCTCCCAGATTCTCGACGCCGAACCGTTCGCCGCGTCGGTGCCCGCGCTGGCAGCTCTGGGCGAGTACGAGGTGTATGACCTCGGCGGGGGACTCGGCGCCCGGTACACCTACGCAGACAATCCACCGTCCGTGCCGGAGTATCTCGATGCGCTGGTCGGCGCCGCCCGGGCGTATCTGCCCTCGACGGCGCAACTGATCATCGAACCCGGTCGCAGCATGGTGGCCGGAGCTGGGTTCACTCTGTATCGCGTCGTCACGGTCAAGCGCGAACTCCGCACGTTCGTTGCGGTGGATGGCGGAATGGGCGACAACCTCGAGGTGGCCCTGTTCGGCCAGCGGTTCGAGGCGGGGCTGGCCGACCGCATCGATGCCGCGGGCGGCGAGCTCGTCACAGTTGTGGGCCGGCACTGCGAAAGCGGTGACGTGCTCATCAACGGCGCGCAGTTGCCGGATCCGCGCGTCGATGACGTTGTCGCCGTCGCCGTCACCGGTGCGTACTGCTTTGCCATGTCCAACAACTACAACGGCAATCGACGGATACCTGTCGTCTTCGTTCGGGACGGACGGGCCCGGCTCGTCGTCCGCCGCGAGACATGGGACGACCTGCTCCTTCGCGACGTCGATTGAACCGTGAGCCTGCCCCGGGTGTGCGAGATCACCGTTGGATCGGCCCGGATCGGGAGTAGGCCAACACCTCCACTCGTTGGACCCTAGAGAGTCCCGAGTGAGGAGAGATCGAGATGCGCAGCCCGCGCGGCGTCTATGAGAGTGTTCGTGCCCGAATCAGCCCCCTGGCCGTAGAGACCTCTTATGCCCAGCGGCGCTTCGCCGAACTCAACCGGCCCTGGGTAGCTCGTCGCGGCGATCCCAACAACTAGATCTCATATCTGACAATCTAGGCAGATCTCAAGGATCAGTCGGGAATCGGGGTATCGCATCCCCCGATCGGGGGACGCGAGATCAACGGCAGGATAGACCTCCCGGCGGACGGTACGTCCTTCCCCGCCAGGGCAGGCTACTCATATCCAAAGTGAATCCGAGCTTCCACTTGAGAGGTACAGCATGAACAAGTCACGCAATCGAACCGGACGGATCTTCGAGCGGCTATCGGCCATCTGGCAAGACACCCGCAACGCATCGGAGCGGCTTTCGGCAATCAACCGTCCATGGGTTGCCAAGCGGACGAGCGCGCGATCGAGCTGATCGCGTCGCCTCGGCCCGAAACGCGTAGGCCAGTCGAGACCGACGGTTGCTGT
>Ga0307468_100000248_pt1 | contig 12730 bp, 14 predicted proteins | sample atmdna_FD_203085 | JGI IMG/M metagenome (GOLD analysis project Ga0307468, IMG submission 203085) | Hardwood forest soil microbial communities from Morgan-Monroe State Forest, Indiana, United States - atmos_gases AM2C_05 | ecosystem: Environmental > Terrestrial > Soil > Temperate forest > Bulk...
CGAAGGAGTCGGCTTCGCTTCTCACGCCATCTCCACGTTGCGAAACCGCGCCACCGGCGCGCCGTGCGCGACGCGCATCGTTTGCATCGGATCGCCTTTGCCGCAATTCGGCAGTCCCCACACCTGCCACGACGCGCGATCGCCGACGGCGTCGCACGAGCGCCAGAAATCGGGCGTGTTGCCTGTGTAGAGTGGATTGCGCAGCAGGCGCCCGAGCTTGCCGTTCTCGATCTCGTACGCGACTTCGCAGCCGAATTGAAAATTCAAACGCAGGTCGTCGATCGACCACGACTTGTTCGTCTCGACGAAGATGCCGTGCTTCGTGTCCGCGATGATCTCGGCGACCGGCGTCGCGCCCGGCTCGAGGTTGATGTTCGTCATGCGAATGATCGGAATGCGCGCCGCAGTTTCGGCGCGAACGGTTCCGTTCGATTTGCGGCCGATCACTGGCGCAGTGTCGCGCCCGGTGAGGTAGCCGACGAACAGTCCATTCTCGATGAGATGAAAACGCTGCGCGGGAACGCCGTCGTCGTCGAATGCGAACGAGCCGATCGAGCCGGCGATCGAGCCGTCGGCGACGATGTTCACGAGCTCCGAGCCGTAGCGGAAATTGCCGAGCATCGACGGCTGCAGGAACGATCCGCCCGCGAGCGAGATCTCGAGTCCCATCGCGCGATCGAGCTCCGTCGGATGGCCGCATGATTCATGAACCTGCAGCGCGAGCTGCGCGGAGCCGACGATCAGATCGAACCGTCCCGCCGGCGCTTTCGGTGCGGCGAGCAGCGCGAGTGCTTCGTCGCGCACACGCAGCGCAGTGCGCGGCATGTCGATGCGCTCGATGAACTCCCAACCCTCGGCCTGAAAATCGCCGCCGAACGGATTCGGATACGTGCGCCGCTGAAACTCGCCGTCGTCGATCGCGACCGCTTCGATGCCGCCGCCCATCTGCGTCGTCGTCTGCTCGATGTGACTGCCGACTGTCGACGCGAACACTTTTTCCTGGCGATAACACGAGATCTCGCCCGACGCCTGATGAATGCGCTTGTCGCCGCGCATCGGCTCCGTCGCCGCGAGCAGGTGCTCGATCTTTTTTTCGATCGGCACCGACCACGGGTCGACCTGATAGGGCGATTCCCACGTCGCGACGTACGGCTCGATGTCGCTGAGCGTGACGATCTGCGTCGACGCGAGATTGCTCGCAGCCGCAACCTCGAGCGCGCGCCGCGCGGTGCGGCGCAACGATTCTTCGCTGACGTCGCTCGATGCCGCAAAGCCCCAGCCGTTGCCGACGAGCACGCGCACGCCGATCGCGCGATCGACCGTCGAGGCGAGATGATCGACCTCGCCGTTGCGCACTTTCACGTGCTGCTGATGCGTGGCGGTATAGCGGACGTCGGCGTAACGAAGGTCGGGACCGGCGAGAGATTTGAGTACATCCGCCAATTGCTCACGCGCCGGTTTCATCCGGCGCGGGATTGTAATCGCTACTATGAAGCGATGCTCGCCGCACTTCTGTTCGCCGCGATTTGGGAAAGTGTCGCGCCCGGTGTCGGCTACGCGCACATCGTCAGCGGCACGAACGACATTCACGTCGCGCGCATCGATCTCACCAGCGATGCGATTCGCGTGATCGCGACGTCGCAGGGCGATCGCGACGCGCGCGTGAGCGACTTTGCGAAGAAGCGCAACGCGCTGATCGCGATCAACGGCGACTACTTCGACGACGCGACGTGTCCGATCGGGCTCGCGATCGGTGCGTGCGGGCAGTGGGTGGGGACGAAGGACACGGCGCGCGAAGGGGTGGTGGCGGTCGGCGACGGCCGTGCGCGGATCGACGCGCAGCGCGTGGTCATGGATCCGCCTGAGGAGTGGGTTGCCGCAGCGGTTTCGGGATGGCCGTTGCTCGTGGATGGATGCACGGCGCTGACCGCGAAGCAACTCCCCGGGAGCGATGGATTCACGCGCGCGCCGCATTCGCGAACCGCGGCCGGACTCTCCGGCGACGGCAAGACGCTCTATCTCGTCGTCGCCGACGGCCGGCGCCAAGGCGTTCCCGGACTCACGCTCGAAGAGCTCGCCACGTTCATGAAAGCCGAGCTCGGCGTCTGCAGCGCGATCAACCTCGACGGCGGCGGCTCGTCCGCGATGTGGGTCTGCGACCGCATCGTGAACAAGCCGAGCGACGGCTTCGAGCGCCGCGTCGCGAATCATCTCGCGGTCGTCTGGCGCGAAGACGCGATTTGCGGCGCGGTGGAATCGCGGTTGCACAAGTAGCGGTCGATGACATTGCTGCTCGCCGTCACCGGAGCCATTGTTTTGCTGGTTGCCCTCAGGCAACTCGGAACCGTTTGGCTTCGTCCGCCCGCGCGCGTCGCAAGCGGCGAGGACATTTGGACGAAGCTGGCAGTCATCGACGGCGATCGCGAGGAAGTGCCGAACGATCTCCCCGCGATTCTTGCGCGACGCACAGCGCGCACGCGCGAGCTCGTGCAACAGCGGCGCGGGTTCGCGATCGTGCACGAGTTGCTCTTGCCGTTGCTGAACATCATCGCCACTGCCTCGTTCGCCGCGATTGCGCTGCTCACCGGACGCGCGCCGCTGCTCGTCATCGGATGCCTCGTGCTGATCGCGATCGATGCCTTGATCGCGCTGCGCACAAACGCATCACTCGTCTTCTACGCAATCTTCCATCGACTCTTCTACGTGCTCGTGCTCGACGTCTGCCGCGTGTTCGCGACGATCGAGGAGCTGGGACAACCTGCATGCATTTCGATTGGATCTACATCTTCGCCACGATGATCGTCGTCTCGATCGCGACCACGCTCATCCTCGGCGCCGCCGCATACTTCGAAGCTCGTCGGGTCACGGCAGTAAACTCGCGCCGTGACGAGCGCTGACGCGAACGAACGGATGATCCGCGCGCAGATCGCGTCGCGCGGGATCGCCGATCCGCGCGTCATCGAAGCGTTCCGCTCCGTTCCGCGCGAGCTGTTCGTGCCGCCGAGCCATCGCTTGTCCGCGTACGACGACACGCCGCTGCCGCTCGATCGCGGACAGACGATCTCGCAGCCGTTCATCGTCGCGTACATGACCGAGGTCTTGCAGTTGCGTGGCAATGAGCGCGTGCTCGAGATCGGAACCGGATCGGGATACCAGACCGCGATCCTCGCGAAGCTCGTGCGTGAAGTGTTCAGCGCGGAGCTCGAAGCGGATCTCGCGCGCGGCGTGCAAGCACGCCTCGACCGGCTCGGCATCACGAACGTCCACCTCGGCATCGGCGACGGCACGACAGTCTTCCGCGAATTCGCCCCATTCCACGCGATCCTCTCCGCCGCCGCGCCACTGACGATGCCGCCCGGCCTACTCGACCAACTCGCCGACGGCGGACGCTGCGTCATCCCACTCGGCGGCATCGACGCGCAATATCTCTGGATGTTCGAGCGCCGCGGAAGCGCGATCGTGCCGCATCAACTCGAAGCCGTGCGCTTTGTGCCGTTACGGAGTGTGCAGTAGGCAGTGAGCAGTAGGCAGTGAGCAGTAGGCAGTAAGCAGTAGGCAGTAGGCAGAAGAAAGAGCACGGTTCTTCTGCCCACTGCCCACTGCCCACTGCCCGCTGCCCACTGCTCACTTCGAATATGCTCCGCACCCATGCATGAAGTCGTCAAAGACTTCCGTTTCGAGGCCGCGCACTTTCTGCCGAATGTGCCGCAGGGGCACAAGTGTCTGCGCATGCACGGACACTCGTTTCGCGGCGAGGTCGCGGTGCGTGGCAGCGTCGATCCGTCGCTCGGATGGGTCGTCGATTTCGCCGATTTGAAACGCGCTGTCGACCCGATCGTGCACCGGCTCGATCACTATCTCCTCAATGAAATCGAGGGATTGGAGAACCCGACGTCGGAGATGCTCGCGGCCTGGATCTGGAATCAGCTGGCACCGAACGTGCCGAACTTGCATCGGGTGACGATCGAAGAAACGTGCACGTCGCGTTGTCATTACTTCGGTCCGGAGCAGTCCACATGACGAATTCCACGGAAACCGAACGAACCCTCGGCCAGATCATCAAGGATCTGACCGCGGATTTCTCGATGCTGTTCCGCAGCGAGATCGCGCTGCTCAAGCTCGAGATCAAAGACACGGCCACGAAACTCGGAAGCGGCGCGGCGCTGTTCACGGGCGCGCTGTTTCTTGCGCTCATCGGTCTCGCGTTTCTCTTCGTCACGATCACGCTTGGCCTCGTCGCCCTCGGCCTTCCGCCATGGCTCGCGGCGCTGATCGTCATGCTGCTGCTCTTCGCGGGCGCGGGCTTGCTGGCGTGGATGGGAAAGAAAAAAATCGAAGCCGTGAAGTTCGTTCCCGACGCATCGATCGAGAACATCAAATCGGACATCGAATCGATCAAGGCGGACATCGCCCGCGTGAGGAGCAAGTGATGGCGGAACCGGTCGGAGAAAAAGAGCAGATCGAGCGCAGCATCGAGCGAGCTCGCGACGGCGTAAGCGATCGCATCGACGAGCTCGACCGCCGCCTGCGCACCACGCTCGACGTGAAATCGAAAGCAAGCGAATACGCACCGCAGCTCATGGCCGGCGGCGCCGTCGTCGGCCTCCTCGTCGGCTTCGGCATCCCGAAAATCTTCCGCCGCCTCATCGCCTTCGGCGTCCCGATCGCCATCATCGCGGTGACGATGAAGAAGAGCATGGCGAACGGTGGCGAGGACCCAGTGTCATCCTGAGCGGGCGGCGGGCGGGCGCGAAGGATCCCCTGCCGACGGAGCGCGTCTCGTGTTACTGGAGGGGATCCTTCGCACCCTCCCACCCACCCGCTCAGGATGACACTCATTTCACACGCACATAACGAGCCCCCGGAAGAGCTTTGATCCACCCTCCCAATTCCAACTGCAGTAGCGACTCCGCGACCGCGGATGGCGAGCGCCCGACGCGTTGCGCGACTGCGTCGACGTGCGTTCCTTCGTCGCGTGTGAAGGCGGCGAGCACTTCGCGCAGCGGTGATTCGGGTTCAGCCGGTGGTGCTTCGCGCGCCGCGCGTAGATTCAAAGGCAGCTCGTCGAAGACGTCGTCGACGTCGTGCACGAGTTTCGCGCCGTACTGAATGAGGCGATGCGTTCCTTCGGATCCCGCGGAGAAGATCGAGCCCGGAATCGCGAACACTTCGCGGCCTTGTTCGGCGGCCATGCGCGCGGTGATCAGTGAGCCGCTGCGGCTTGTGGCTTCGATGATGATCGTGCCGAGGGAGAGGCCGGAGATGATGCGGTTGCGGATGGGGAAGTGTTCTTTCAGCGGCGGCGAGCCGGGAGGGAACTCGCTGACGATGACGCCTTCGCTCTCGATGCGCGCGAAGAGTTTTGCGTGCGATCGCGGATAGACGACGTCGATGCCGGTGCCGAGGACGGCGATCGTCGTGCCGTTCGCGTTGAGTGCGGCGTCGTGGGATGCGCCGTCGACGCCGCGCGCGAGTCCGGAGACGATTGCGAGTCCCGACGAAGCGAGCTGACGCGAGAGATGTTGCGCGACGTTGATCGCGTACGGCGATGCGCGACGCGAGCCGACGAGTGCGATCGACGGCTTCGTGAGCAGCGACGGATCGCCGCGGAAATGCAGCACGAGCGGCGGGTCGCAAATCTCGCGAAGCAGCGGAGGATAGGAGTCGTCGAGAATTGTGATGACACGTTCGCGCAACGCTTCTGCTTCCGTCCGGCGTGAGGGAGTTAACGGATTCCTGACCGCTTCCGCTTGTTCGCTTGTTATGCTCAAGAGGCCTTGCAGCAGGCTGGCTGATGCGTCGCATGCGGACGCGATCGGCGAGACGTTTTCACGGAGCAGTCGGATCCGATTTGGTGTGAGAAATGGCAGTAGCGACCATGCGATCAGCAGATCGCGGGGATCGTTTTTGTGCATGAGGATTCGAGGGTGGAGAGAGAGACGAGGGAAGGTGGGCGGAGGATGGACAGCAGCCGCGCGCCAGTATACCTTGAGGTCTCTTCACGACCGAGCGGGAAGGAGATCTCGATGGTCAGACGCGCGCTCCGAACGTCGTCGGTGCTGCTGATGTTGCTGGCAGCCACGGGCGGTTGTGGTTCGAGCAGGGCGGACATCAACGCGAGTGAAGCGCAGCGCGCGTTCGGCGTCCGGATGGCGAAAATGAATCTCTGGCGCGAGGCGATGTTCCGCTTCAAACGCGCCGTCGAGATCAATCCCGAAGACCCGATGGCGCACAACAATCTCGCCGTCGCCTACGAAGCAAACGGCGACTTCGATTCGGCGCTGAAGGAATACAAAGAGGCGTTGCGCCTCGACAAGTCGAATCAGTACATCGCGAAGAATTACTCGCGATTCGTGGAGTTCACGCAGCGGAACAAGAAGCGGCAGAAGCGCGATGAGGCGAAGGCCGCCGCCGCCGCCACTCCCACTCCCGCTCCCACCAACACACCACCCGGCCCGCCGCCCGCGCCCACCGGTGCCGCGCCTGCGGCCGTGCCGCCGCAACCACCGCCACCAACCCCGCCGCCGCCGACGCCACCTGGGAACGCCGCCGTCACGGCGGCTGGCCCGCAGGCGTCCCGCCTGCGCGACGGCGAGACGCCGTCGGGCCAGCCGGCGAGGACGCCGGCGCTCCAGAACGCCGGAGGTTCGCGATGAAAAAATCGTTCGTCATCGCCATCGCATTTTTCATCCCCCTCGTCGCGAACGCCGGCGTCATGGAAGTGAAGCTCAAACTTCCGCTCAAGCCGAAACTCAGCATCGCGGGCGACGAGAAGATCGCCATCGCGCCGTTCATCATCGCCACGAAAGGTGAGAAGAACGATCGCGCGGCCAAAGTCGATCTGCAGGCCGAGTTCGCTCGCTATCTGAAAAAGCAGCTCACGAAATCGACGAAGCTGCGCATCGTCGACACGCCGCGCGTCGAACTGCCCGGCACCGACATGAAAACGCTGCAGGCTTCGGTCGACTTCTGGAGAGACCTCGGCGCGAAAACCGGCGCCGACTTCATCGTCACCGGCATCGTCGACTTCGACGTCAACGACAAATCCGGTTATCGGATGGAGGAGTACGTCTCGCCGGCAGACGGCCGGACGTTCTATCGCCAGGTGCTCGTCGAAACGACCGGCTTCGTCTTCGATATCGACATCGCCGTGTTCAACGCGGACACCGGCGAGAAAGTGATCGAAGAGAATTTCCGCGACTTCAAGGAGTTCGATCAGCGCAACTACGACGAGCTCCTCGGCCTCTTCGAAAACCTGCGCGCGCTCGAAAATCAGCTCGTCGGCATCTTCGTCTCGCAGGAGACATCGGCCACTCGCTACGTATTCACAAATTAGGGATCGGTGCTCGGTGCTCAGTGATCGATGAGACCCGTCGATCACCGATCACAGCTCACCCTTCGGGAGGTCACGTGAAGCGAATCGCCACACTGCTCGCCCTCTTCGTATTTTTTCTCGCGGTCCCGTCCGCTTTCCCCTTCGGGCAAAACAAGATCGTCTACGACAACTTCAAGTGGAAGGTCTACCACTCCACGCACTTCGACTTCTATTTCTATGAAGAGGAGCGCGGCGCGCTGCAGAAGGTCGTCGACAGCGCGGAGACGGCGTATTCGACGCTCTCGACGAAATTCAATTACCAGATCTCGAAGAAGATCCCGCTGATTTTCTACCACACGCATTCCGCGTTCGAGCAGACGAACGTCGATCTCAACTTCATCCCCGAAGGCGTCGGCGCATTCGCGGAGCCTGCGCGCAATCGGATGGTGCTGCCGATCGATATGTCGGACGACAAGCTCCTGCAGATCATCACGCACGAGCTCACGCACATCTTCGAGTACGAAGTGCTCTTCCAGGGAAAGCTCGGCAAGACGATCACCGCGAATCCGCCGACGTGGCTGATGGAAGGCCTGGCGTCGTTCATGGCGCAGGATGAAGAGTCGCGCGATCGCATGGTGCTGCGCGACGCCGTCGTCGCCGATCGCGTGCCGCGCATCACGCAGAATCCGCGCGGCTATTTCGCGTACCGCTTCGGCCACGGCGTGTTCAAGTTCATCGTCGACAAGTACGGCTGGGAAGGGCTGCGCGATTTCATCTACGAGTACCGCAACACCCTCGGCAGCAGCGTCGATAAAGCGATCAAGCGCGCGTTCGATCTGACGCCCGAGGAGTTCGATACTCGGTTCCGGACGTGGTTGCGCAAACAGTACTTGCCGGCCCTCATCGACAAGGGCGAGCCGGAAGAGTACGGCGATCGCTTCAAAGTCGGCGAGAACGTCGACAGCTTCGAGATCTCGCCGGTACCGTCGCCGTCGGGCGATCTGCTCGCGGCGTTCGCGACCTACAAAGAAGACGTCGACGCCGTCATCTTCAACATCCCGGAGCGCAAGCTGCTCAAGAACCTCACTTCGGGATACACGAGCATTTACGAATATCCGGTCGTGCAGTCGTTCACGGTCGGTCCCGACATGGGACGCGACATCGCGTTCGCGCCGAACGGCGATCAGGTCGCGTTCTTCGTCAAGAAAGAGCGCGGCCGCAATCTGCTCATCGTCAATCCGCTCACCGGCGGAATCATCCGCTCGGTGCCGATGGATCAGCATCAGGTCGAGCAGCAGCTCAGCCCGACGTATTCGCCCGACGGCCGCAAGATCGCGTTCTCCGCGTTTCACGGCAATCAGGCGGATATCTATCTCTACGACATCGAAAACGGCGAGATCAAAAACCTGACCGGCGACAGTTTCTTCGACGGCGCGCCGGTGTTCTCGCCCGACGGACAGTGGCTCGTGTATTCGTCCGTCGTCAGCGGCACGTCGGAGACTTCCGAGGCTCCGCCGGCTTACGCGAAATTGTTCAAGTTGAATGTCGCCAATCCGGCGGAGCGCTATCAGCTCACGAACGGTCCGTGGAACGACATCGACGCGTACTTCAGCCCGGACGGCAAGCGCATTTTCTACGCGTCGGACAAACAGACCGGACGCAACATCGTCGTGGCGAGCAACATCCTCGAGAAAGCAGAGGATGCGGCGAAGCGCGAAGGCGACACGCCCAAAGCCGATCCGACGAACTTCGCGGCGTACAACATCTACTCGCTCGATCTCGCGAGCGGCGACGTGCTGCAGTACACCGACGTCGTCGGCGGCTGCTTCACGCCGGTCGTGTTCACCGGCTCGAGCAACAAAGAGCGGATGGTCTTCTCGTCGTACTACAAAGGCGAGTGGCGCCTCTACTCGACCGACACGAACAAGCCGCTGCACGAAGCGGAGAAGACGACGCTGCCGTCGGCGCCCGTGACCGCGGACACGCGGCAGGTGTTCAAGACGACGTCGGAGTTCTTCATCGACGAGGAAAAGATCGAGCAACCGGGCGGCTTCAAGCTGTTCGTCGATGACGTCGAAGTCAACGCCGGCGTCAGCTCCGATCAGCTGTTCGTGTCACGCTCGATCATCTACATGAGCGACATGCTCGGGAACCGGCGCTTCATCGCGTCGCTCGATTCCGTGTCGTCGTTCTCGAATTTCGACTTCCTCTACTTCGATCTGCACAAGCGGATGAACTGGGGCTTCCGCGTCTTCGACAATCGCTCGTTCTTCACGACGTTCGATACGGCGACGGGACGCTTCAACCAGCGGCAGGATTATCGCGAGACCGGCGCGCTTGGACTCATCAGCTATCCGTTCACGCGCTATCACCGCTTCGATGCCGGCGCGGGCTACATCAGCCGCGACGTGATCTATCCGTTTCCGGTCACCTCGCCGGAAGGGGAGCGCCTGTTCTTCTTCATCCCCCGCCGCGACAACTATCCGGTCGTGAGCACGACATTCACCGGCGACAGCACGACGTTCAAGTATTTCGGACCGGTCGACGGCCGCCGCTACAACATCAGCGCGACGTATGCGCCCGACACGAGCGAAGGCGGCACGCTGAGCTCGGACATCAACATCGATTGGCGCGAGTATTACCAACTGTCCTCGCGCACGCTCTTCGCAGCCCGCGTGTTCCTCGGATACTCGAGCGGCAACGCGCCGAATTTCTATTACTTCGGCGGCCTGAACACGCTGCGCGGCTACGACTTCCGCACGATCATCGGCAACAAAGCCGGCTTCGCGAATTTCGAGTTCCGCTTCCCGCTCGTCGACGTCCTCGCAACGCCGATCCTCACGTTCCAGCAAGTCCGCGGCGTGCTCTTCTTCGACATCGGCGCCGCGACCTTCGACGGCGAAGATTTCAAGTTCACCGAAGACGGACGCTTGAAGGATGGAAAAGCCGCGGTCGGATGGGGCTTCTCGCTCGACTTCCTCGGCCTCGAACTGCACTGGGATTTCGCGAAGCGCTTCGACGGCAAGGACACGGAGGGCGGATTCCGGACGAGCTTCTGGATTGGGGAGACGTTCTGATCCAGTTGCAGAGTGGTTCGTAGTTGCAGAGTTGCAGAGGGGCCCTCATAGCTCCTCTGCAACTCTGTAACTCTGCAACTCTGCCACTCGTCACGCCGCCCGAGGCCGCCGCCTCCGATCCGCGATGGTTTCTCGCAGGAAACGAAGAAGCGCCTTCTCCTCCAACGACAACCCCACCCGCACCACCGGCGAGCCGCCGCGCGTTTTGCGTAGCGCTTCGAATGGCTTTCCTTCCATGTACTCGTCGAGCAGGCGCGGGCAGATGTACGACGAGCGGCACACCGCGGGCGTGTTGCCGAGCTGCTGTGACGTCGCGACGATCGCTTTGCGCATTTTTCGTTTGCGCTCCGCTTTGCTCGCGCCCTGTCCTTGCATCGCGAGCGCGATCGAACAGAGCAGCGTGCCCGCCCACGTTCGAAAATCCTTCGCCGTGAATTCTTCGCCGATGATCGACTGGATGTAGTTGTTCACCTGGCGATCCTGCACATCGACAAAGAGCTTGCCGCCGTGCGCTTGTTTCAGCGGCGCGACGATCGCGGCGACGTCGCGGTCGCGAATCGCGCGCTGATGCTTCTTCCGCCACTTGCCGACGTAATCGAACGACAGCACGTCCTTGTCGATCGTGACGTGCCGGCGCTGAATCGTCGTGAGGCCGTACGTCGACTCCGATTTCGCGCTGCGCTCGTTGCCGATGCGGAAGAAGCCCTGGTCGATGAGGCGCACGATCGCGGCGAGCAGGCGCTGGCGGTCGTCGCGTTTCAGATCGGCGCGCACGCGGCGTCGCAGTTTCGGCAGCGACTCGCCGAACTCGACCACGCGCTGAAACTTTTCCTCTTCGCGTTGCGCGCGAAATCGCGAGTGATAGAGATACTGCGTGCGTCCTTTCTTGTCGACGCCGACCGCTTGCAGCGGCGAGTCGTCGCCGCGCGCGATGCGCACGTCGCGCCACGCGGGCGGAATGCGCAGCTTGCCGATCCGCGCCAGCACTTTGTCGTCCTCGCACACACGCCCGTCAGAGTAACGATAGGTGAAGCCCGACTGCTTCGTCCCCTCGCGCCGGATGCCATGCAGGTCGAGGTGCCAGCGGCGGCGAGTGCGAATGCCTTTCGTCGCCATCGTCGCGACCAATTTGCGAGAATGGTGCCCCGTTGGGTCTCGACGTCTTTCGCACCGCTCCCGCTCCGCTCAGCACGCCGCAACGACGGCTCGTTCTTGCCACCGCGATTTTCGTCGCCGCGACGCGCCTGATCGCGATCTCCGCGACGCTTTGGGACTGGGATGAAGCGCTGTTCGTGCTCGCCGTGCGCGAGTACGAAGTGACGCAACACCATCCGCATCCGCCCGGATTTCCGGTGTTCGTTGCGGCAGCGAAGCTCGTCGCGTTCTTCGGCGTCTCGGAATTTCGCGCGCTGCAGACGATCGTCGTGCTCGCGGCGATGGCGCTCTTTCCGCTCCTGTTTTTTCTCGCGCGCGAATTGCGATTCGAGTTTCGCACCGCGTATCTCGCCGCGCTGCTGTTCGCGTTCTTTCCGAACGTCTGGTTCTACGGCGGCACCGCGCTCAGCGACGTCGCCGCACTCGCGCTGATCGTCACTGCGTGCGCGTTGCTCCTTCGCGGTTGTCGCGATGTGCGTTCGTACTACGCGGGTGCAGTGGTCCTCGCGCTCGCTGCAGGTGTGCGACCGCAATCACTGATGATGGCGCTCGTTCCCGCGCTGCTCGCATCGTGGATCCAGTTCCGCAGCTCGTGGAAACGTTTCGTCCTCGCAACGCTCCTCGGCGCAGTGATTCTCGCAGCGTGCTACGCCGGCGCGATCCTCGCGTCGGAATCACCGAGCGCGTACCTGGCGACGATGCGCGGTCTCAGCAAATACCTTCACGACGTCGATTCGATCTCGAATCCGCACCGCCAGCCGCTCGCGCAAGTCGCCGAGCCGATTTTTCTGCGCCCGATGCGCGGCGGACGCTTGCCGCTCGTCGTCCTCGCGCTCGCATCGATCGGCGTGATCGCGTCGTTCGTGAAACGGCACGCGGGCGTGTGGATCCTGCTCGCGATCTTCCTGCCGTTCACGATCTTCGCGTGGCTCATGCTCGACACGAACAGCATGTGCCGCTACGCGATCGTGTGGCTGCCGATGTACGCGCTGCTCTGCGCGTACGGTGCGGGAGCCGTTGGCCGTTAGCCGTTTGCCGGTGGCCGTGGTTTTGGTTATTCGGCCAACGGCAAACGGCAAACGGCCAACGCGATTGGTTCCCCGGCCAACGGCCAACGGCCGACGGTCAACGCGATCGCAGAGATCGCGCTCCTTCTGTTGATCACACTTCGCTTCGCGTGGTG
>Ga0307468_100000249_pt1 | contig 12719 bp, 10 predicted proteins | sample atmdna_FD_203085 | JGI IMG/M metagenome (GOLD analysis project Ga0307468, IMG submission 203085) | Hardwood forest soil microbial communities from Morgan-Monroe State Forest, Indiana, United States - atmos_gases AM2C_05 | ecosystem: Environmental > Terrestrial > Soil > Temperate forest > Bulk...
CCGGATTGCAGTTGACCATGATGGTTTCATAGCCGGCTTCGTGCAGCGCGAATGATGCGTGGCAGCAGCAATAATCGAACTCGATACCCTGGCCGATGCGGTTCGGTCCGGAACCGAGAATCATAATCTTCTTTTGATCGGTGGGCTGGGCTTCGTCTTCTTCTTCATACGTCGAGTAAAGATACGGCGTGAAAGATTCGAACTCGGCCCCGCAGGTGTCGACGCGCTTGTAAACCGGAATCAGGCCCATTTGCTTCCGATAGGCGCGTACTTCGTCTTCGGTCCGCCCGGTCAGATAGGCGAGCCGGCGATCTGACAGCGCCGCCTCTTTGAAAGCCCGTAACGATTCCAGTGGAATGTCTTCCAGTGTCTTGCCTTGAATTTGCTCCTGGATCTCCATCACCTGCTTAAGCTGATCCAGGAACCATGGATCAATGCGGCTGAGGCGATAAATCTCCTCAATTGACCAGCCGTGTTCGAGCGCGTAGGTAATGTACGAGAAGCGCTGCGAGTTTGGCCGCGCCAGCTTTCGCTGCAGCTCGTCGTTCGGAACGTCTTCCAGACGCAGCGGCTTCACCGCTTCCAACGAACGCAAGCCTTTGAAGAGCGATTCTTTGAAAGTTCGCCCGATGGCCATTACTTCGCCGACGGATTTCATCTGCGTGCCCAGAACATCTTCCGCGGCGCTGAACTTTTCAAAGTTCCATTTCGGAATCTTGGTGACCACGTAGTCGATCGTTGGTTCGAACGAGGCTGGCGTCTTTTTGGTGATGTCGTTGGGAATTTCGTCGAGCGTGTAACCCACGGCGAGTTTTGCGGCAATCTTGGCAATCGGAAATCCGGTCGCCTTTGAAGCCAGGGCCGAAGAGCGAGAGACCCGCGGATTCATTTCAATCACGCGAATCTCACCATTGTCCGGGTTGACGGCGAACTGGATGTTCGACCCGCCCGTCTCGACGCCGACTTTGCGAATGATCTTGATCGCCATGTCGCGCATCCGCTGGTATTCACGATCGGTCAGGGTTTGGGCCGGCGCCACCGTGATCGAATCGCCGGTGTGCACGCCCATCGGATCGAAATTCTCGATCGAGCAAATAATGACCACGTTGTCGGCGAGATCGCGCATCACTTCCAACTCGAATTCTTTCCAGCCCAGGATCGATTCCTCGATTAAGACTTCGTGAATCGGTGAAGCAGCCAGTCCGTGTCGCACTATCTCTTCGAACTCTTCCGGATTGAACGCCGTTCCGCCACCCGTGCCGCCAAGGGTGAAGCTGGGTCTGATGATCGCGGGATAAGCAGTGTCTTCGACGATGGCCAGGGCTTCGTCCCAGGATTTAGCGAAGCCGCCGCGGGGCATTTGCATCTCAGCTTCATCCATGGCCTTTTTGAAGAGCAGCCGATCTTCCGCGACCTTAATCGCGTCGCGCTTCGCGCCGATCATCTCGACGCCGCACTCTTCCAGCACACCCGAATCGTCCAAAGCAATCGCCAGGTTCAGCGCTGTCTGGCCGCCAACTGTTGGCAATAAGGCATCTGGCCTCTCTCGCCTGATTATTGCTGATACTGACTCGACCGTGAGCGGCTCGATGTACGTGCGATCCGCCATTTCCGGATCGGTCATTATCGTCGCTGGGTTTGAATTGACGAGGACGACTTCATAGCCTTCCTGTCTGAGCGCTTTGCACGCCTGCGTGCCGGAATAATCAAACTCACAAGCCTGCCCAATTACAATAGGGCCGGAGCCGATGATTAGAATTTTGCGGATGTCAGTGCGCTTGGGCATCGATCAATGAATCAGCGAACAATCTAATTGACGCAGTGGAGTCGAAGCATTATACATAAGCGTCCGCAATCGGGGCACTAGCCGGATCGCGAGGGAGGCTCGACAGTATTGGCGGAAATCATGAAAGACTTCGAGGACAACGAGTTTCCAGTAGCCTGCGAACGTTTGAAGTCCAAGCGCGTCCGAACGGCGAGACGAATGCCTGTCATTCCAGGGTTCGTCTCGATTTGTTTTTTGCTCTGTCCGATCTCTTCGTTCAGTCAAAAACCAACTCGCCACGACCAGGGGGAGCTGCTTGGAGCCGTTACCGCCAAAACTGATCTATATCCCGCAGCCGCAGACGCGAAAAACGAGATCGCTGAGGCGTTGACGCATGCCGTTGTCGAGAAAAAACGCGTGATGCTGATCTTCGGCGGCAACTGGTGTTACGACTGTCACGTCCTGGATCGTGCACTGCATGAAGGCGCCGCGGGCAAGATCGTCAGCGAGAGTTTCCTGCTGGTCCACGTCGATATCGGCGAAGGCGAAAAGAATCCCGACTTGCTGAAGCTGTACAAGATTCCGCTCGCGAAAGGCGTTCCGGCCGTGGCGATCTTGACTGGAAAGGGGAAGTTGATCTACAGCAGTGGTGACGGTGAATTCGAAGCGGCGCGACGCATGATGAAAAAAGATCTGGTCGCATTTCTTTTGAGTTGGAAAATGAAGTAGGGCATTAAGCCAACGGCTGACTTCCAGCGGCGGCGCTTGCCATAACAATCAACCAAGGAGAAAAGATGATTAACAGATTCGCATCTCTAGTGCTGGTTATAGCGCTGGTCTTCTCGGTCGCTAGTACCGCAGCCCGCGCCCAGACGCCAAAAAACACGGACACACGTGCGAACGTGGTGTTGACTCTGCCGGTGTCAACGACTTCGGCCAGGACCGAAACAAAACCCGAGGAAAAGTTGCGGGGCGACCTGGCCAAGCTTGTGGCTGACACCAAAGCTGGTAAGAAGAAGCTCGCCGAGCCGTCTCAATTCAAACCGGCCCGGGGCAACAATTTAACCAAAGGGCAAAAGATTGCTATTGGAGTCGGGATAGCCGCAGCGGTGGTCGTGATTATCCTGGTGGTTCACGCCCGCAATCACTTATTTGACGACTTCAAGCCGTTCGCGCCTTAAGACAGGCACTGTCCAGCGGGCAGTTCTCGGCTATGGTGTCAGAAGCCCGACCGTCAGGGAGGGCAACATACTGAATGCTCAACCTGGAGAAAATCGGACAAGGCAGTTGGTTACGCTTTAGTTGACTCTAGCAAGTGTTGCCCTTGCTTACGCGCGGGCTTTTGACACGTCCGCTTTGCCTTAGCACTGCGATAGGAGCGCCGCTCGCCCGATGAAAATAACGTTTTGGCTCACGATGTTGTTTCTCACTTCCGGAGCTCTTGTCGATTTGTGTGCGAAGACTCCCGGGGGAAAACCATCTCGAAAGTTGAAGGTCGTGATCGACGCGAGCCACGACGGCGGAGCCTGGTGGTTTCCACAAGGCCCGCCTCCGTTCGATTCAGAAAAGTGGCACCAGGGCTCAGAGCTGGCGGCTTATTTCAAAGGCCGGGGCTGGGAAGTCGTCGAAATTCCTCGCGGGACGAGAATGACAGACCAGCTAAGGGGCGCGTCGATCTTAGTTCGCCTAAACCTGTTTGGGACCTATACGGACAGTGAGGTCGAGGCGTATCGAGAATTCGTGCGCAAAGGCGGCAGCCTGCTCCTCGTCCAGGCATTCGTACGTGATGATGAAAAGGAACACGATAGCGTGGCGAGAGCATTCGGCGTTCGCTTTGAAGGCAAGGCCGAGGCGGATTTGATGCAATCAGCGGACGCCTACAGCAGTGACTTTAACAACACTGTCTATCAAATCGGCAGCATCGTGGCTCTCTATCCGAAATCTACGCGACCACTCGCCTATTTGGAGGGGAGTGACCGGCTGGTAATGGGAATGTTTCGTTTTGGAAGAGGAAGAGTAGTCTTCTTAAGCTCTGTCTATTCCATCCTTCACGTGAGACAGCAATTCACCGGACGATTGTTCGATGAACTGGCGAGAGCACATTCAAGGCGAAAGAGAAGATGAGCTTCTTAGCTGGAACTCTGCGCAACTTCGGCGTTCTTCGGCGTCTCGGCGGTGAGTCTTTTTCAAGCTTTATTCACGCAGAGGCGCAAAGGCCGCAGAGACTGCGCAGAGAAAGCGATTTGTACCCCGACCCAGATTTAGACTTCTAATTAACTGGCAATGTGATGATTTCGGTTTCTCTGCGCAACCTCTGCGTTCTTTGCGTCTCTGCGGTGAGAGTATTTGAACCTAATATACACCGCAGAGACGCCGAGGGCGCAGAGACCGCGCAGAGAATACCAAATAACGGCACGAACGAATTGACCTAATCCCCTCGACAAGGACGCTGTGGAAAGTTCCAAGTCAAATGATTTGCAGTCGAGGCCGGGTCGAGACGGAGGCAACGATCGAAAGCTGACTCTCGACGATCTGAAACAGGAAAACCTCGCTCTCGCCGAAGAGAATCGGAGACTCAAGCTGCTCGCCGAGTATCGCTCGGCCTTTCTGGCTCGATTGGCTCATGAGCTGCGCACGCCGCTGACTTCGATTCTTGGCTTTGCCGAAATCATGCTCAGCCAGGAAGCGCTGACTGAAGCGCAGCGTAACTTCTGTGAAAGAATTCAGAAATCGGCTCAGCAATTGCAAGCGAACTTTAATCAATTGGCCGACCTGTCGCGGCTGGAGGGTGGACAATCCAAGCTGCAACGAGAAGAGTTCGCCATCGAGGACATTCTGCGAGAGTCGTGTGCGTCGCTGGCGCGTCAGGCTGAGAAGCAAAGAGTCGAGCTTCGGTTTAAGGCTGAGTCTGATTTGCCACTGATCACTTCTGATCGAGGCAAGCTGCGGCAGGTGCTTTACAACTTCCTGGTTTATGCGATCAATCGCAGCCCGGAAGGCACGTGTGTTGAGATCGCGGCCGGCAGAGCTGAGCGTGGGTTTCTGCTCATCATTGAGGACCAAGGCGAGCTACTCGCCGAAAACGTTCAGGTTGGCGATTGGGACGCACAGGATCGCCGAGCAGGGAATAGCGAACTGGGATTGGCCATCGCTAAACACAACATGGAGCTGATGGACGCGACCTTGAGTTGGCGGGATCGCCAACCGACGGGTTTGGAAATCCTGATCGAGCTTCCGACTGTCGTTCCGCACAAGGAACCTTCGCCGGGCTTCGCCTCATCGCGTGCGCCGAAATCGCCGTGATATCATTCCCGCGTTCCAGAAAGAGAATCTAGGTTATCTTCAATTGCGTGCAAGCCGGCAGTTTGCACTACACCTCGTATATGTCCAGTAGCGTGGCCAGCCTGAATGAAATCCTCGAAATCCGTGAAGTAACGTCAATCGACGAGTACGATTCATGCACCAGGTTGCAGCGCGAGGTGTTCGGACTTCCTGACCTGGAAATATCGCCGCGCCGGCATCTGATAGTTTCGCGCATGGCCGGCGGATGGACGCTGGGCGCGTTTGTGGATGAAACTCTGGTGGGCTTTGTGCATCACCTGGCGGCGGTTTCCGGCGACCAGATTTTTGGTTATTCGCACATGATGGCCGTGTCCGCTGAGTACCAGAATCGCGGCGTTGGCGCGAAACTGAAGTGGGCACAGCGAGCGCGGGCTCTATCGGAGGGCCGCGACTCTATCAAGTGGACTTTCGAGCCGATGCGCGCGCGCAACGCTCATTTCAATTTGAATCGTCTGGGCGTGGTCATCCGCGACTATGCGGTGAACTTCTACGGCACCGATTATTCGACCAACCCGGCGGAGCACGCGCCCCGAGGCATGGATAGCGATCGTTTGTTTGCGAGCTGGGAATTGCGCTCACCGCGGGTAGAGGCTTTGGCCGCCGGCCGGGAGTATCCGCCCGGCGTTCCCGATCAGGTCATCAGCATTCCCGCGGACTTTTCGGCGGTGCTGAAATCAGATCCGGCACTCGCCAAAAGCGAGCTTCTGCGGGTCAGACAAGAGTTCTTAAAAGCCCTGGGTGAGGGACTGGTTTGCCGCGCATTTGAGCGCGATGCTGCGAAACCGCGGTACCTTTTGTTTCGGGACGAGGATTAGCCACAGAGGCACGGAGACACTGAGGACGGAGCTAAATTGGAAGTGAGTGAATAACTGCGCAGTGTCCTAATTTCAGCTTCTCTGCGCAATCTCTGCGACCTCGGCGTCTCTGCGGTGAATATCAGGTTGCAAAACATTCACCGCGGAGGCGCAGAGAACGCAGAGGTGGCGCAGAGAATCTCAAATCAGAGGACTACCGAATAGCTGCTCAGTTTCTTTCTCTGGGCCGCTGTGTCTCTGTGGCTAAATCTGCCGTCATTTGGCCGTGGAATTCAGAAATTGCCGAAATCAAAATCAATCGAGAAGAAAATCAACGAGTTGCGCGAAGAGATTCGCCGGCACGATGATCTTTATTATCTTCAGGCAGAACCCGAGATTTCCGACCGCGAATATGACGAACTGATCGAAAAGCTCGGACAGCTGGAGCAGGAACACCCGGAACTCGTCACACCTGACAGTCCGACGCAGAGGGTCGGTGGCCGTCCCGCCGAGGGCTTTCCGGAATTCATCCATCATCGACCGATGTTGTCACTCGACAACAGCTACAGCATCGAAGAGTTACGTGCCTTCGATGAACGTTGCCGCAAACTTGCGGGCGGCCAGTCGCCTGAGTATGTGGCCGAACTGAAGATCGACGGACTGTCGCTTTCCATTCACTACGATAATGGAGTCTTCGTGCGCGGCGTCACGCGGGGCGACGGATTTCGCGGCGAAGATGTGACCGCCAACGTCCGCACTATTCGCAGCGTTCCGTTGCGACTGCGCGGAGCAGCGAAGAGTCCCGGTCGCGAGATCGAAGTCCGGGGCGAGGCTTATCTGGGTCGAAAGATCTTCGAACGAATTAATGCCGAGCGGGAAGAGGAAGGCGAGTCGCGTTTTGCCAATCCGCGCAATGCGGCTGCGGGCGCGATTCGACAACTCGATCCGGCCAAAGTGGCAAGACGCCGCCTGGACATGTTCGCATATGACGCTCTGGCCGGCGAGCGCAAACCTTTCGCAACGCATTGGGAGGCACTCAATTGGATGGAGAGCGCCGGCTTTCGCGTCAACAAACATCGCGCGCTGTGCAAAACCCTCGATGAGGTAATCGACTTTTGCAATGCGATGGAGGCTGAGCGCGACGATCTCGGCTACGAGATCGACGGCGTGGTCGTCAAAGTAAACTCCACTGCTTTACAGGACGAATTTGGCGCTACCGGTAAAGCGCCGCGCTGGGCCATCGCTTACAAGTATGCCGCGCGCCAGGCGACGACCAGGGTAAACGACATTATTGTGCAGGTCGGACGCACGGGTGCTTTGACGCCGGTGGCCATGCTTGAACCGGTGCAACTTGGCGGCGTAACGGTATCGCGCTCCACGCTGCACAACGAAGATGAGATTGAGCGGCTGGGCCTGCGCATCGGTGACATGGTCCTGATCGAAAGAGGCGGCGACGTAATTCCCAAAGTCATCAAGGTCGTTGAGTCAAAGCGCACGGGTAAGGAAAAAGAGTTCAGGATGCCGACCAAATGCCCGGAGTGCGGCGGCCTGATCTCGCGGTTGGAAGACGAGGCGGTCTCGCGTTGCGTGGCGGCTGACTGTCCGGCCCAGTTGATTGGACGGTTGCTGCATTTCGCTTCGCGCCGCGCAATGCGGATTGAAGGTTTGGGCTTTGCTTTGGCCGAGCAGCTAATCGAAAAAGAGATGGTCCATAACGTTGCGGATCTCTACACTTTGAAGCTCGAAGATCTTGCGGCTCTCGAACGCATGGCGGAAAAGTCGGCGTCGAACGTGCTCTCCCAGATCGATGCCAGCAAGGCGCGCGACCTCTGGCATTTGATCTACGGCCTCGGCATACGTCATGTGGGAGAGCGGACGGCAGGAATTCTGGCGCGGCAGTTTGGGTCGCTCGACCGGCTGGGCCAGGCCACGGTGGAAGAGTTGGATGACGTGCATGAGATTGGCCTAACCATGGCCCAGAGCATTCACGATTGGTTCAACGATGAGGGAAACGAGGAACTTTGCGAGCGCCTGAAGCAGGCCGGGGTACGCACGCAAGCTGAGCAACAGCGCGCGCGGGCCCAGGGCGACCAAAGATTCGCGGGTAAGCAAATTGTTTTGACAGGCACGCTGCCAACAATGACGCGAGACGAAGCTCGCGGTTTGATCGAAGACCGTGGCGGGCGGGTCACTTCATCGGTGAGCAAGAAGACGGATTTTGTTCTCGCGGGCGCTGAGCCCGGATCGAAACTGGAAAAGGCAAACGAACTGGGAGTAAAGGTGATCGATGAAGCCGCTTTCAAAAAGATGTTAGGATAACGGAAATGATTCGCGGCGGACTGAGCGCGGCGCCGGAGCTGCGCGTGGGGAAATTATGGATAATTCGAACGAGACGAAACTCGAGCTTGTCTACACGCTGTTCTGCGATGATGTGCGACTGGAAGTGGGTAACAAACTTTCATACATGGGGGTCTTTCAGAACATCATTGTGCCGCAGTTGCCTGTCTGGCTTCCCAAATTAGCGGTGGTCAATCATTGGCGCGGCGAGGGCGCCCATCTCTCAGAAGTGCGGATCCTGATGCCCGATCGTCATGACGCGTTGGTCGCTTCACAGCCGGCCAGTTTCGAAATCTCCCACGGCTCGGCCGACAATATCAGCTTTTTCGTTAACCTGACGTTTCCGGTGACCGGCCAGTATCTGGTCCAGACACTGATCGATTCGAACCTGTTTGATGAACGTGTATTGACAGTCTCAGACCAGCAATTGATCGCGCCCGAAGGCGAGGGATCAGAGGCCGTGAACTGACTTGCTCAGCGTGACGATCGACCCGCAGTTAGATTAACTGGTAAGACTTGATTTTGTAGTTGAGCGTCGTGGTTCCCAAACCCAACATTCGCGCGGCCCGGGCCTGATTGCCTCCCGTTAATTCAAGCGCCCTGCTAATCAAGCGCATCTCAAATCGCCTCACCTCGTCAAAAAAATCCACTGCCGTGTTGTTAGTGAGGCTATTGATGTTCTCTGAGGTCTCGGCCAGGGCGTTCTCGTGTTCGAGAGATTCCGCCTCGTCCAGGAGAGCGGCGGCCATTTCTTTGATCTTTTGCAGTCGCTCTGTGGCCGGAGCCTTGCGAGGCCGGGACGGTAGAGCGCGAAGTTTTGGTTTTGGTAGAGATTCAATAATCGCGGCTTTTGCTGTGCTCATATTTTTGACTCCCCCAAAGTCACTGTGTTTATGACGATCCAGCGGGCGCGCTGTTAACAAGTCTCTTTTGTCTGGGGTTGAACATAGAGACGCTCGAACACGGTCACCGGTTCCAAGTTTTTCCCAATCGCGCCCAGGTTTTCGTTAATTAATGGTTGAAAGAATGCTCTGATGCAGTTGGATGGACCAGCGTGGGCTGGGCCATGGGGGTTTTTCTCAGCGAAAACGTGGACCAGCCCTCGCCCTAACGGCGAGATCTCCGGGGCACGCGTGAGAGCAGGAGGGTTATTTCTTTGAGCGCGGTAGGGTCGGGTGCCACCCGGCGCGCCAGTTTGAGAGATCTTCTCCCCAGCAAAATGTATGTTTCCAGTGCATCGAGCAGGTTTTCTGCGGCAAAAGCCTCTATATGCTTGCGGGCGGTCGCGGTGTCGCCGCGCCTAAAAGTACCTGTCAGGGCGGCTTCGGGGTTCTCTTGCGAGAGGTTTTCAATGGTGCTCTTCATCAGCGGTAGTAGCACCTGCCGGGCGCGACGGGGCGAAATGCCGCAGCGGCCGAGCATCTCCTGGGCCATATCAAACAACGCAACCACGTGAGGCGAAGCCATCACCGCCGCCGCATGATAGAGCGATTTGGAGCGCGACTCGATGACAAAGCTTTGCGCGCCCAAATCGCGGACCAGTGACTTTGCTCGCCGCACCGCGGCTAAATCGCCTTCCAAAGAAAAGAATGCCTGGCCCAGTGCCCGAGCGCCCGAACGCGACTCACTGATGGAAACCAGCGGGTGCATCGACCCGATCGCGAAGCCGGCGCTGCGCAATGGTTGCAGGGCTTTTGCGGAAAGGGCGCCACTGGTGTGGAGGGCGACGCGGCGTTCAGGTGAGACTTTTCCTAAGCCTGGTGATTTGAGGATCCTGGCGAGCTGGCCGGCGACCGAGGGAATCGCGTCGTCTGGAGTCGCTATCAAGACCAGAGTCGAGTTCATGAGACGGCTATACTGGACCGGGTCGAGGCGATTCATCTGTTCGGCGGAGATGCCGAGTGAGTCGCTACCGAGGGCTTTGGCTGCTCGACGCGCATGGGAAGATCGTTTCGCGACCACGATTTCAATTTGGAACCCAGCGGCTTTCAAAGCCAGGCCCAGCGCGGTTCCCATCCGGCCGGCGCCGATGATCGACACGGTACGCCGGTTGTCGCTTTTTCCAAGTCTGCCCGGTCTAATTTGAGCGAGCTGTCTTTTTGAACTCTTTGGCATGAGAGCTAAGGGATAAGATTCCAGTGGAGAGCATCAATTCGGGCTTTGCACAGAAACTTTTATTTCGTATTCTTTCTCGTCGTTTAGTGTGATTTCGTGGATCGAATGGCTGCGAATCCTAAGCACACGATCCACGAAATTACCTGAAACCTCACGAAGCCACACGAACAATGCTGATCTTAAACGCTCTCAATGGCCCGCTTCGACGCGGCCAGTGACTTTTTGTGCAAAGCCGAAGTCGGCCATTCGGATACTCCAGCTCTTGGCGGGAGCCATCTCTGGCGCAATTTTCCGAGCGTGGTCCGAAGTGCGGACTGTAACACGCGCCGAAACCCCCGGCAATTGTATAGGCTTTTGGCCCTTGCTGGTCTATAATGCCAAGCGAAGCCGGGTTCCCCGCCAGATTCATTTGTGGTGAAACAAAACTCCCGAGGGCGGCGCAACCTCGATTATGGAGACGGCATCAAAGCGGTGCGTTAACTTAAGCAGTGCCAGTGCCTCGGGTGCTGTTCCCGTAGAAATCACAGCGGTCGCCCTCGAACTGATAGCGACCCCACCGCGAGAGGAAGGTTGGCTTTTCTCTCCGGCCTCGGAAGTTGGAGGTTTTTTTAGCATGAAAAGTTCGCTCTCTCGCGCCGCCACCGCCACCTGCCTCGGAATTAGTCTTTGGTTCACCAGCATTGCTGCTTTGACCGGTCCGGTTCAGGCCCAGGACAAGCCGCAAGATCAAACGCAATCAACCACGACACAGACCACGCCGAAAGATCAGAAGTCTCAGAGCACCAAGCAGCCGACCACCACCCAACCATCGAACGGGAAAACCCTTTCAACCAGTGAAGACCCGAACATGATCGGGAAGCGCAATATTAATAAGGGCATCTGGTCCGGCGGAATTATTGGTGCGAAGGGAATCGAGTCGGAAGTGAGACTGGGCCGCCAGTTGGCTGCCGAAGTCGATAAAGAGGCAAAGTTTGTCGACGATCCCATCATTACTGAATACGTCAACCGCGTCGGTCAGAACATTGTGCTTCATTCGGACGCCAAAATCCCGTTCACCATTAAAGTTATCGATTCTGATGAGGTGAATGCGTTCGCACTGCCCGGTGGTTTTTTCTACGTCAACAAGGGACTCATCCTTGCCGCCGACAACGAAGCTGAGTTGGCCGGTGTCATGGCCCACGAAATTGCTCACGTGGCTGCCCGGCACGCCATGGAAACTGAAGCGAAGATGCGGGCGATGGACTTGGGAGTGTTGGCTGGAATCCTCCTGGGCGGCGGCATCATTGGGAACGTCCTCTACAATGGCGGCGGATTCTTTGAAAGTCTCGCCTTTCTGAAGTTCACCCGTGGCGCCGAAGAAGAGGCCGACAAACTTGGCGTTCAATACATGTGGGCCGCCGGCTATGACCCGAATGCAATGGCCACGATGTTCGAAAAGCTTGAAGCCAAGAACAAGAAGAAACCGGGAACCATTTCGAAGCTCTTTGCTACCCATCCCGCGCCGCCGGAACGCCGCGCCGCCGCTGTAGCCCTGGCAGCGCGTTTTCCAGAGCGTGAAGAATATGTGATTAGCTCTTCAGAGTTTCAGCGAGTAAGGGGCCGGCTCTTGCGGCTATCAAATGCGCGTGCCTCTGCCAACGGCGTGATTGCCGGCAACGATGACGGAACACCGGGACGTCCGACGCTGAAGCGAAGACAACCGACACCGGATGACTCGACGACAACTGCGCCGGACGGCACGACGAAGCCTGACGCCAACAAACCGGCGCCGCCAAGCTTGCGGCGCGAAGGCCAACCGCAACCAAGCGCGACCCCTCAACCTTAGTTCGCTAGCGGATCACGTTCGGATACCAAAGGCTCTTTAGCAGATCGCTGAAGAGCCTTTTTGGTCGGCTTTCCAGACAGTCAGATCACCACCAAGACACGAAGACACGAAGACAATTCAATCGGCTAAGTTGGCTGACTCAAATCCTTAGTGCCTTTGTGTCTTTGTGGTTGATTTCGTTCTTAAAGCCGCTAACGCTCGTTATACTGCACGGGCCGCTGTCGTAGCGGGTTTGGCGCCGGGTTTTTCTCGCCGCACAACGCTGGTAAAGAAAGCGCGCAACCCCTCAACCTTAATTCGGTAGCGGAATCACGGTCTGTACTTTGCGCGTCTCTACTCCAGACAGTCAGATCACCACCAAGACACAAAGACAATCCAATCGGCTAAGTTGGCTGACTCAAATCCTTAGTGGTCTTTGTGTCTTTGTGGTTGATTTCGTTCTTAAAGCCGCTAACGCTCGTGATATTGCACGGCCGCTGTCGTAGCGGGTTTGGCGCCGGGTTTTTCTCGCCGCACAACGCTGGTAAAGAAAGCGCGAAAG
>Ga0307468_100000250_pt1 | contig 12696 bp, 9 predicted proteins | sample atmdna_FD_203085 | JGI IMG/M metagenome (GOLD analysis project Ga0307468, IMG submission 203085) | Hardwood forest soil microbial communities from Morgan-Monroe State Forest, Indiana, United States - atmos_gases AM2C_05 | ecosystem: Environmental > Terrestrial > Soil > Temperate forest > Bulk...
CTCATTAATGCTGATCCGCGTTCTTCCGCGTTGATCCGCGGCAAAATTTTAGTCTTCTTCTTCGCCGCCGCGAATTCGACCTTCAGCCTTCGATTGCTCGATGACTTTCAGCGCCAGATTTCCCGGCACCGGATCGTAATGTGAAAACTGCATGTGAAACGATCCCCGCGCGGCCGTGATCGAGTTCAGCGTCGACTGGTAATTGAGCATCTCCGCCATCGGCACTTGAGCTTTGATCACCTGGTTCTTGCCACTTGATTCCATACCCTGCACGCGGCCGCGGCGTGAATTGAGATCGCCCATGATGTCGCCGGCGTTTTCCTGCGGCGCACTAATCTCAACATCCATGATTGGCTCCAGTATCGACGGCTTCACCTTGGCCATCGCCGCGCGAAACGCCTTGCGACCCGCCGCGCGGAATGAATGCTCGTCAGAGTCGACGTTGTGATACGAACCGTCAATCAACTGCACTTTGAAATCGACCAGCGGGTAACCGGCGATCGCGCCGCTCGAGGCAGCTTCGATGATTCCTTTTTCAATGGCGGGTCGATATTGCTGGGGCACAGAGCCGCCGAAGATCTTGTCTTCGAAAATAAAACCGCCGCCGCGCGGCAATGGTTCAAAGACGCATTTGCAGTCGCCAAACTGTCCGCGTCCGCCAGTCTGCTTTTTGTGGCGGCCCTGCACTTCGGCGCGCTGCGTGATGGTTTCCTTGTAAGGAACTTTCGGCGGATGCAGCATCACTTCGACGCTGTATCGCTTTTTCAGTTTCTCAACCACGCTCTCAACGTGGACCTGGCCTGATCCGGCGAGCAGGAATTCTTTTGTCTGCGCGTCCCGCGTAAACGTCAGCGCCGGATCTTCTTCCAGAATTTTGTGGATCGCCACGCTGATCTTTTCTTCGTCCTGACGCGATTTCGGCTCGATAGCGAAAGCAATCGCCGCTTCAGGGTATTGCACCGGCTCGTAGATGATTGGCTTCGCTTTATCGCTTAGCGTGTCGCCCGTCTGGGTTTCTTTCAGTTTGACACAGGCGATGATGTCGCCGGCGTTGGCTTCGGGCACTTTATCAAGTTGCTTGCCCTGCATTGTATGAAGCGCGCCCAGCCGTTCAGTTGCGCTTCGCGTCGGGTTGTAAACGTTGGCATCAGTGCCCACCTTGCCGCTCATGACTTTCATCACGTTAATGCGGCCTGCGAAAGGATCGGCGATGGTTCGGAAACAATAAGCTGAGAACGGTTCGCTGCTCGAGTATTTTCGTGAGATCGCCTCACCCTTTTCATCCTGGCCATGCTCGGCTTCGTGGTGCGCGGGGTCGGGCGCAAATTCGACGACGTGATCGAGCAAGGTCGCTAAACCTACCAGCGTGGTCGTCGAAACTGAGTACACCGGGCAAAGTTTGCTGTTGGCAATCGCCTTGCCGATATTCGGTAGCACGTCCGAGTCTTCCAATGTGCCTTGCTCGAAATATTTCTCCAGCAACGCGTCGTCAGACTCAGCCACCAGCTCAATCAATCTTTCACGGGTTTTGTCGACCACGTCGCGGCCTTCTGCAGGGATCTCGATCTCTTTGGCCTTGCCGTGCTCGTCATACTGGTAGGCCTTCATGTGGACGACGTCGACGATGCCTTTGAAGTTATGTTCCTTCCCAATCGGCAGCGTGAAAGGCATGATCGCCCGATTGAAAACGTTGTGGGCGCTGTCCAGAGCGATGCCCAGATCCGAATGCTCCTTATCGAGTTTCGTCACAACCATCATGCGCGGCAGCAGAAATTCATTCGCGTAACCCCAGGTCTTTTCCGTCTGCACCTCGACACCTTTGACACCGTCAACCACGACGATCCCACAATCGGCGACGCGCACCGCCGGGCGCGCATGCGAAACAAACGCGGCATACCCGGGCGTATCTATAAAATTGATTTTGGTTTCGCGATGTTCAGCGTGGGCCAGTGCGGTGTTCAGGGTGATCTTGCGGGCAATTGAATCTTCGTCGTGGTCGGTAACGGTCGTGCCCTCATCGACTTTGCCCCAGCGGGGCGTGGCGCCTGCGACGTAGAGAAGCGAACTTACCAGTTGCGTCTTCCCTGCGTCGCCGTGTCCAATGACCGCAAGGTTGCGAATGGCTTCAGTGGCAAAGACTTTCATAAATGCTTATAAGTCCTTTCAGAGATCGGTATCCAGCGACAGACATCCCTCGATTTCAACTAATGAAAAAGCCGGATGTGGCTGTGGGTTGAGCCGATAATTTAGCCGAGTGGGAATGGTAAAGGCAAGTTAGCGATCCGGTAGCGTCCTAATCTGAAGTTCTCTGCGCTACCTTTGGGTTCTCGGCGTCTCGGCGGTGAGTGTTTCGTGTTCTTTTATGAGCTTAGTGTGAATTCGTGGATCGAATGGCTGCGAATCCTAAGCACACAATCCACGAAATCGCACGAAATCTTACGAAGCCACAGAAAGCAGCCTTTAGTCGGGCTTTTGTTAAAGAAGAAAGAACAACTAAAGTTGGTATTCTAACGCCGTTAGATTAGGAGACTAAGCGGAATTGCTTTGGCGCACCCGATGAACATTCTGAGCTCGTCATCCGATTCGAGTCGCACGCCCCAGACTTTTTTTGCGGGCGGCATGCTCATAATTGTGGCCATAGCACTGGGCAAACTCGTATTCCATTGCGTATTCAACAATCGATACGGGTATTTCCGCGACGAGTTCAATTACCTTTCATGCGGCGACCACCTGGCGTGGGGTTACGTTGACCAGCCGCCGCTCCTGCCCTTTCTGGTCAGGATTAGTCGAGTGGTGCTGGGCGATTCGCTTCGTAGCATAAGATTTCTTCCCGCTCTGACTACGTCGGCCGTCGTGGTTCTCACCGCGATGATTGCGCGGGAATTCGGCGGACGCGGCTTCGCTCTCATCCTCAGCGCCGTCGCCGTTCTGATTGCTCCGATCTATCTTTCAGGTGGCAGTTTGCTCACCACTAACTCTCTGGAACCACTGCTGTGGATGGCTTGCGTCTACTTCGCAATTTTGGCAATCAAACGTGACGCGCGTTACTGGGTGTGCTTTGGGGTCGCGGCCGGGTTGGGCATGGAAGAAAAGTACTCGATTGCGGTGTTGGGCTTCGGAATTGTCGTCGGCCTGGTGCTGACCCAACAACGAAGTGTGTTCAAGAAGAAATGGTTTTGGCTGGGGGGCGCCGTCGCTTTTCTGATCTTTCTTCCGAACTTGCTTTGGAACCTGAGCAATCACTGGCCCTTTCTCGAGTTGATGCACAACATCCGAACCAGCGGGCGAGACGTGCAACTGTCTCCTCTTGAGTTCTTCACTCAACAGGTTCTGCTTCTCCATCCGTTGACAGCGCCTATCTGGATTACCGGAGTGTTCGCGCTGTTGCTGTCTCGGGGTCTGAAGAAATATCGACCGCTCGGTTGGTGTTACCTGGTTGGCTTCATCGTGTTCGTGGTTCTGAAAGGAAAGAATTATTATCTTGCACCCATCTATCCCATGCTTTTTGCGGCCGGCGCTATAATCATCGAAAACGGTTTGGCCCGAACTCGCCAGGCCTGGCTGAGGCCGGCGATTATTGCGCTTTTGATCGCCGGAGGAGCGTGGTTAACGCCGATCGTGGTCCCGGTCTTGTCTGTGGACCATTTCATTTCGTACATGAATGGGTTGCCTTTCAAGCTGCCGCGCAGCGAACATAGCCATGAGCGCGCTCTTCTGCCGCAACATTACGCGGATCAGTTTGGCTGGGAGGAGATGGCCGCAATGGCAGCTCAGGCATGGGCGCGAGTACCGCCGGAAGAGACACACGACTGCGGCATCTTTGCGCAGGACTATGGTCAGGCCGGGGCAATCGATTTCTTTGGTCCGCGTTATGGCTTGCCACCGGCACTAAGCGGACATCAAACTTATTTTCTGTGGGGCCCGCGCAACTATTCCGGCAACTGCATGATTGTTTTGGATGATAAGAAAGAAGTCCTGGATCAATTATTTGAACAGGTTGAATACGTCGGGACCTCGGACAATCCCTACGCGCTGGAGCGGCACATCCCGGTTTTCCTTTGCAAGGGATCAAAGTTTGGCTCGCTGGCGAGCCTTTGGCCCAAATTGAAGAAGTGGAACTAACCAGGTGAAGAAGATCGAAGTCTACACCGATGGCCATTGCAATCTCTGCCGCTGGATGCGCGCCCGCGTCGAGCCGCTGGATCGTAACCATCAAATCGAGTGGCTGGATTACAACGACCCTGAAATTCTGGAACGCGCTGCGCCGCACACCCGCGAACAGATGACCGAAGAGATGCATGCCCGGACGGCGGACGGACACTGGGCCAAAGGCTACTTTGCCTGGATCGAGGTGATTCGCGTGCTGCCTCGCTGGCGCTGGTTGGCGCCCATCATGTCCATTTGGCCGTTCACGAAACTGGGGCCCGTGTTTTACCACTGGCTGGCCTCAAGACGCTACACGCTCTTCGGTGTGCCGCCTCCTTGCGACGCCAGCGGCGTTTGCCAACTGCATAAGTAGGGTTGAGCAACAACGCCGGGGGTTGCCGCGCCGGGCGGCTACTCTGGGAGCTTTGCACAAAAACTCTTATTTCGTGTTCTTTCATGTACCTTAGTGTGATTTCGTGAATCCTATGGCTGCGAATCCTAAGCACACGATCCACGAAATTACACAAAATCTCACGAAGCAACACCAACCAACGCCGTTCTCAGACGCCCGCGAAGCGGGACCACCGAGAGCGTCAAGGCCCTCATCTTCCACTTGATCGTAGCTTCCTTTAGTTTGTTTGCAACCTAAAGGTTGAACTCTGAAGTGCCAACCTTACCGCCCCCAAAAGCATCATAGAAACCGTAAAATTCCCCAGGGTTTTGGGATGTGTTTTAGTTGTTTCGGAGGTAGAGAAATGTTTTCAGTTAGAAAGATTTTTGCGGTTATCACTGTATCAATTCTGGCGCTGACGATGCTGAGTGCATCAGTGCTGGCGGCGTCGCCGGCGAAAGAGGCGGAGTCACAGCGGGTGCGCACGCCGATGAATATTGCGATTCTGATTCAGGATGATTTGATTTCACGTGTCGGAAACGAACTGGGCGTGACGCGCGATTTTATTCGCTCGCTGCCGAGCGGCTCGCGAGTGATGGTTGGATACATTACTTCAGGCACTTTGCAGGTGCGACAGCCGTTCACAACCGATCTGAACCAGGCGGCGCGTTCACTGCGAATTCCGGTTGGTAGTACCGCGGCGTCGCCGTTCAATCCGTATGTCGAAGTGATCGAGGCGCTGAAGAAATTCGATTCCAGCTGGACGGGCCCTAACACGGTGTTGTTGATTTCGGACGGTCTGGATACTTCACGAGGGTTCGATGCGACGTCGGCCGGACATACCATCGACATTGATCGCACCATCAGTGAAGCAAAGCGGCGGAACGTAGCCATCTTCTCGTTCTACGCGCCGTCGGTTGGATTTACCAGCAGCAGTCGGTTGGCCGCCAGCTACGGCCAGAGCTCGCTCAATCGCGTATCGGAGGAGACGGGCGGGAGGGCTTTCTTTCAGGGAACCACCGGATTCGTCACTTTCGATTCGTACTTCAATCGACTGCGTCAGCAGCTGAATCGTCAGTACGCAACTGCTTCGTAAAGCAGGATAACTCAGCAACGAGACGCCACCTGAGCCTAACTCGGGTGGCGTTTTTGTGTGGGAAAGCGCCGAAGGCGCGCAATGTAATAGCCTGGGCCAACGGCCCAGGCTTACGCATAGTTTGTGATAAGCGCTGAAGGCGCGGAATTATGGAGTGTGATTACGCGCTTTCAGCGCTTGGTCTAATTGAATTGCGGAGCCCAGGGCGTTGCCCTGGGCTATTACATCGCGCGCCTTCGGCGCTGGGCCACCCCCGAAAAACTCTGGCGCAAATCCTTGCCACGGTGGTAAAGTTAGGCGTCCCAAGGTCAGGTCGGATGCACTGTGCGAACGACCTACTGTCATGACAGCCAACAACGCCGCTAACGCCCCTTCACCTGAAACTGCGGACCCCGTCAGCCCGCACTGCAAACCAAACTCTTGCGACAATGACTGAGAATAAAGGCCGCGAGTACTGCCTCATAGTCGAGGGCGCCTATCTTACGGAAGGCGAAGCGGAGCACGCTCTGCGCGATCCGTTTATCGAGGATTGGGTCGAACAAACCGGCCACTTCAAAATTCACAACATGGATGATATTCAGGTGACACCCGGTGTGACACTGGGCTCTTTGGGCGTCGTGTGTATCGATGACCGGGTGTTTGAAATCGCCAGTGTCGATCCCGAACATCCTTTGACCGAACATAAAGCCAAGGGCGTTGCCGAAGCGCTCAGGAGAATGGATATGTTCGACGAGGTCAATGTCCAGCCATGTGATGAAGAGGTTCGCATTCGCCCGAAGGACGACGAAATCGTCGTCGAGGCGGGCGATCCGGAGAGTTAATTGCCTAATTCTCAACAGACATTTCTAGAGGGCCGCGTCCGCGTGGTCGTTGGCGACATCACCAAACAAGACGTCGAGGCTATCGTCAACGCGGCCAATTCGTCTCTGCTCGGCGGCGGCGGAGTCGACGGCGCTATTCATCGCGCGGGCGGACCGGAAATTCTCGAAGAGTGTCGCGAGATTCGACGCACGCGTTTTCCGCAAGGTCTGCCGACAGGTGAAGCTGTCGTTACTACCGGCGGAAAGCTACCCGCGCTCTATGTGATTCACACGGTCGGACCGATCTATGGCGAGCATCACGGCAAGGAAGCCGAGCTGCTGGCGAATTGCTATCACAATTCGCTCACCCTGGCAGTCGAAAAGAATTTGACCACAGTCGCTTTCCCGGCGATTTCGACCGGCGTGTTCGGTTATCCCCAGACAGAAGCCGCCGAGGTCGCGTCCAGGACAATCGAAAATTTCCTGGCGACCGACAGGCAATTGCAGGAAGTGCGACTGGTATTTTTTCAGGAGCGCGATGCTGAAGTGTTTTTGCAGAACCAGAAGTTCAGTTGAACGTGTCAGAAACCCGACCGTCAGGGAGGGCAAGTGGCGAGCGGGCGCAACCTGACCGGAACCGAGCCTCCTCGGTAACTTGCCCTCCCTGACGGTCGGGCTTCTGACACTCCGGGTTGACCGATTGGGCAAACTTCTGCTAAATGACTCCTTCTTTTTTCGGCGGCGCAGGCCGCCTTACTTTTGCACTCTGAATTTCACATCGCATTCTCTCTATTGATTAAGGCATGACTACTGACACGGAAAACGAGATTCAACCGCCTACCGAAACGCGCCGCCGAGAGTTGCCGCCGACCCTGCAGCTTCTCGAATCCCTGGCTTGGAATTATTGGTGGAGTTGGGCGCCCGATGGCCCAGAGCTTTTTCGTGATCTCGACCCGGGAATCTGGGAACAATGCGACCGCAATCCGCGGGCGCTGCTGGCCCAGATATCGGATCTGCGGCTTTCGCAAATGGCTGCCGATCCGGCCTTTGCCGATCGCATCAGGCATCTATCCCAAAACTTTCAGGCCTATCTGGCCGATCAAAAAAGCTGGTCCAAACTGCAGCTCGCGCCGCGAATCAGTCCGGAGCATCCGGTGGCTTATTTCTGTGCGGAGTTCGGCGTTCATAGTTCGCTGCCGCTCTACTCCGGCGGGCTGGGCATTCTGGCCGGAGATCATCTGAAGTCGGCCAGCGATTTGAATCTCCCGCTGGTGGCTGTTGGTTTGTTTTATCAGTTTGGCTATTTTCGGCAGCGACTGCGTAGCAATGGATTGCAGGAAGAATTGTATCGCGAAACACACGCCGACGAGCTGCCTCTGCACGCATTGCGAGACGATCAGGGCCAGCCCCTAATGATCGAGGTCGTGATGCGCGGCCGGGCAGTGCGCGCGCGCGTGTGGCGGGCGGACGTCGGACGGGTCCAACTTTATCTGCTGGATACGAACGTGGCTGAGAACGAAGCGAATGATCGCCTGGTGACCGGACATCTTTACGGCGGCGATCGCGAGACGCGCCTGGTGCAGGAAATGATGCTCGGCATTGGCGGAGTCCGTTTTCTGGAGAGGCTGGGGATCGAGCCGGCCGTATTTCATCTCAACGAAGGACATTCAGCTTTTCTCACGCTTGAATTGGCGCATCAGCTGATCAAGCGCGAGGGTCTTGGCTTTGCGAAAGCTGCCGAGCGCGTGCGTCAGCGTTGCGTCTTTACCACGCACACACCGGTCGCCGCCGGCCATGATGAGTTTGCGCAGGCGCTGGTCGCGAAGTGTTTCGGCAACTGGTCCGAAACTGCTTTGGCACTATCCGCCACCGAGTTCCTGGCCTTGGGCCGCAGCAACGGGGACGAGGGCGAAGGCTTTGGATTAACGCCGCTGGCGTTGCGCATGTGTCGCTCAACCAACGGCGTCAGTCGCAAACACGGGGAAGTCTCGCGCGAATTGTGGAATCGGATGTGGCCCGCGAAGAGCGTCGATGAAGTGCCGATCACTTCAGTCACCAACGGGGTCCATCCTTCGACCTGGGTGGCGCCGCTCCTGCGCCGGCTGTATGAACAACGTGTGGGAGAGGACTGGATTGAGCGCGCGCGCGACGCCGGCGTCTGGGCTTACGGAATCGAGAAACTTTCCGATGAAGAGTTGTGGCAGGCGCATTCGTTATTGAAGCAGCGTCTGGTCGCGTTTGTGCGAGATCATTCGTTCGACGCCCGGCTGGCCCGCGGTGAAAGCGAGGAATATATTGAGGCGGCGCGGACCATGTTTGACCCGCAAATTCTGACCATTGGCTTTGCCCGCCGAGTGGCTGGGTACAAGCGCTGGGATTTGCTCTTGAGCGATCCTGAACGGCTTATCCGTTTAATCAACGATCCTGAGCGCCCCATGCAATTTGTCTTTGCCGGAAAAGCTCACCCGCAGGATCAAGGCGCCAAGCTCGTCCTGCAGAAACTCCTCGAGTGGCAGCGCGATCCAATGGTGCGCAACCGCGTCGCCTTTATCGAAGACTACGATCAGGAAGTTGCCCGCCATTTGGTGCAGTCGGTTGACGTTTGGATGAACGTGCCGCGCCGCCCCCAGGAAGCTTCGGGAACCAGCGGACAGAAGGTGGCGATCAATGGCGGGCTTAATTTCTCGGTGCTCGATGGATGGTGGCTTGAGGGTTATGACGGCGACAACGGGTTTGCGATCGGAGACCTGAGCGAACTGACCGATGAAGAAGCCGACCGGCGCGAAGCTGAATCATTCTATCGGGTCCTGGATGAAGAAGTGGTGCCCAGGTATTACGAGCGAGATGAACAGGGGATTCCCCGCCGCTGGACTGCGATGATGAAAAGGTCGATCCAGACCCTGGTGCCCGTGTTCAGCAGTGACCGCATGGTGGCTGAATATGCCGAGCGGATCTACAGCCAATCGTGATGTCAGCAAATAGGTCCTATTCAACCCATAGGTCCTATAGTTCCCCCCAATCCTCCTTCGTTGTAAACTAACTCGCCAATGAAATACTGCCTAACCTGTAACCAAAAATTCGACGATACCGTTAGCTTTTGTCCCAACGACGGGGAAGTCCTGGAAGAGGACCCCACCTCAGTCGTGGGGACCGTTCTGGACGGCCAGTACCAGATAGAAGGCATTTTGGGTAAAGGCGGGATGGGCGCCGTCTATCGGGCGCGTCACATACTCCTTGGCGATCGCGTCGCGATCAAGTTGCTGCCGCCGGAAATGCGCAGCAACACCGAGTGGTTGCGCCGTTTCCAACGCGAAGGCCAGGCCGCGCGCCGCTTTCGCCATCCGAACGCAGTCACGGTGTACGACCTGCGCACCTCGAGTGATGGGACGATCTATCTGGTCATGGAATATGTCGAGGGCAGCACGCTCGACGCTGAATTAAAAAAGCGCGTTAGGTTTTCTCCGGCCGAGGCTCTTGCCGTGCTCGATCCGGTCATGAGCGTGCTCAACGCAGCCCACGCGATGGGCGTCGTGCATCGTGATCTGAAACCCGAAAATATCATGATTGGCAGTCCGAGCACGGGTGGCCCGCCCGTGGTGAAGCTGCTCGACCTGGGGATCGCCAAACTGCGGGAAGTTGCCGGCGCAGAGAAGATCGGAAACACGGCCCTGACGATGGCGGGCCAGATGCTCGGCACGCCTTACTACATGTCGCCGGAGCAATGGGGCGAGTTGCCGGACGACGGCAATTCAGAAATCGATGGCCGCGCGGATATTTACAGCCTGGGGATCGTCTTCTACGAATTGGTCGCCGGCCGGCGGCCGTTTAGCGGTTTGACGCTTTTAGAGTTGCGCCGCGAACACGTCAGCAAAGTGCCAAAGTCACTGCGTGAAATTGATTCAAGCGTGCCTGAAGGTTTTAGTCGCGCCATTGCGCGCGCCATTGCCAAGGATCGAAGTGAACGGCAGAATACGGCCGGCGAGCTAGAGCAGGAGTTGCGCAGTGCCCTGGCCGCAGCGGGAATTGCGCCGGCTGAGTCCGTGCTCTCGACACCGGGCGTCCTCCGCGAGGGTGGTGGTCCTGAAACCGACTCGGCCGATCGGCGTCCCATTACTGCTGCCGAGCGGACTGCGCCGACCATTGTCAGCGAAGGAGCGCAAACCGCCGACGAAAGCAGCGAGCAACTTCAAAGCAAGGCGGGCACTCTGCCAACCGTAGTTGCCCCGCAGAAACAAGATGGTTCGAGTTATGCCGCGCCGGCCCAACCAACCATGGCGGTCCATAGTCAGTCAGCCGCCGTTTTGCCGCAGGCCTCAGCTCCGGCCCAACGCCGTTCGCCATTGCCTTTCATTGCGATTGGAATAGTCGTTCTCTTGCTCGTCCTTGGCGCGGGCGGATATGCAGTGATTAGCATGATGTCGTCGAAGGCCAACACCAACGTTGGTAAGACCGATCCGCCAAAGAGCGGGACGGAAGCTGATCCGTCGTTAGGTGGGCATGAAATCGGCCGCTATTGGATCGAAGTCAACACTGAGTCCGATCCAGTTCGCGCGGGCGCCACCATCACAATGCAATCGGGCCAGGAGTTCAAGTTTCATTTCTCGCCCAGCGAGAACGGTTACCTGTACATCATCGGCCCGGGCAACAAAAATGTCCCGACAACTTTTCTGACCGCTGCTGCCGCCGGCGGTCTGACCAGCAATGAAGTCAAGAGCGGGTTGGATTTTGTTTTTCCCGTAGACAGTGAAGTCAAAGCCCGCTGGATCCAGTTGGATAGCGCGGCCGGTACAGACGAGTTCAACATCATCTTTGCCACGTCGCCGTTAACGACACCGGGCTTTCTTTCCCAGCAGGCGGGTCACGAATTGACTGCCGGCGAGCAGCAGCAGTTAAGCGACATGCGGGCACAATTCAAGGCGAACGCGGTGACTACCGAAGTCATCAAAACCGGCGCTTCACCGTCAGTTTCGGTCAAAATTCCGCAAAATGCTGAAGGAAAGCCCGTCATGTTCACGGTGCGGCTCGAACATAAGTAAGGAGTGTGCCCGCCGGTTCGCTAGGGTGCGTAGTCTCTGCGACCTCTGCGTCTCGGCGGTGAATAATTAGATAGAATACACTCACCGCAGAGACGCCGAGTACGCAGAGGAGGCGCAGAGAACTTAGAGTCAGCACGCTACCTACGCTCAGAGGAGTTCTAAAAGAATGAGATTGAAGCATTTCATCATATTGTTGAGTCTGATGGTCCTGGCGTGCGGTGTTTTGGTTGTGACCGCGCAGGAACCTGACGATGAAGTCCGCGGTGCGTTCATTAGCTCGCGTCCGAAAACGATGAATACGAATGCGAGCGCGCGCCGGCGCCGGACTCGCCCGGCAAATTCCTCGACGGCGACTGCGAAGAATGCGAACACCGCCGCTGCGAATGGCAACCGCATAGCTAACGCGAACGTCGCGATAAATGTGCGCACGCAGGCACTCGGGCTCGGTTACACGCTTTTCATGCGCGGAACCACCGGTCGCAGCATACGCGTCGAGCCTACTCGCGAATTCCGCAACGGCGATAGCGTGCGCCTGGCGCTGGAACCGAACGTCGACGGTTATCTTTATGTGTTTCACACCGAAGGCGACGGCGCGCCCGAGATGATTTATCCGGACCCGCGCCTGGATGGCGGCGAGAACTGGATAGAAGCGCATGTGCCGGTCGAAGTTCCGTCCAGTGAAGAGACAGACGAGCGGCTGCGCTGGTTTACGTTTTACGGCAACCCGGGGATTGAGCGCTTATACGTGGTGGTTACCAGAGAGCCGCTGCCAATAGTGCCGACGGGCAACGAACTGGTCGGCTATTGCGCCACGAACAAAGGGAAATGCCCGTGGCGTCCAGCGGCCGAAATGTGGACGCGCATCCAGAACGCGACCAGAGCCGAAGTGAAGGCCGTAGCTGCCAAGTCGTTCGGACAACCGCAAAGCGAAAAGGAACAGCTCGCGACGACGCGCGGTCTGGGATTGGACCAGAGCGCTCCTGAGCCGTCAGTGATCCGCATGAATGTCGCGACGAATGCACCGCTCCTGGTGACGGTGCTGGATCTGATTCATAAGTAGGAGATGAGTCTGCGAAGCAGGCGAAAGAGTTTAGCCCCTGGCGAGCGCAGCGAGCCTGGGGAAAAGGGTTTTTAGGAGATCGAGCCCGCTTTGGCGGGCGACAGAAACATCGTGGAGGGAGTTAGCTTCAGGATAATTTCTCTGCCGCCCGCTAAAGCGGGCTGTTC
>Ga0307468_100000251_pt1 | contig 12695 bp, 10 predicted proteins | sample atmdna_FD_203085 | JGI IMG/M metagenome (GOLD analysis project Ga0307468, IMG submission 203085) | Hardwood forest soil microbial communities from Morgan-Monroe State Forest, Indiana, United States - atmos_gases AM2C_05 | ecosystem: Environmental > Terrestrial > Soil > Temperate forest > Bulk...
ATCCCAAAGATAATCTTCTTTCATGATCTTCCTACTTTCGTCTGGCCCGATCTTTCGTCTTCCAAGGTTGCCCTCCCTTACGGTCGGGCTTCTGATACGACGCCCATTTTTTGGCGCAGCAGCTTCATGCCCCGATGCAGGTTGACTCTCACCGATGCCGGCGTCAGTCCGGTGCGGGCTGCGATCTCAGGCCCGGTCATTCCTTCGACAAATCTCAACACCAGGGTCTCGCGATACGCTTCGGGCAAACGGCGAATCAATCCGAGAATCTCTCTCGCCGTTCCGGTCGGTGGTTTCGCAGTCGCCATCTGTTCTGTGACCTCTACCGTTTCCCGCGAGTTGCGATAAAAATCCATCGCGCGGTTGCGTGCGATCATCGCGATCCATGGGCCAAACGCCGCGGCGTCTCGCAGGGTGTGCAACTTTCGCAACGCGTGCAGAAAAATGTCCTGCACCAGGTCGTCGACTTCATCCCGCGGCACCCGCGCCAGCAAAACTCCGTGCACCATCGGCGAATACATCTCATAAAGACGCGCGAACGTGTCACGGTCTCCGGCGAGGACGGCCCTGACCAGGACTGCGGCAACCGGCTCTTCAACGGTTTCAGACGGGGCGAGTACCGGCGTCCCAAACGTTTGACTCATGAGCAGCATGTCTGCGGTTGCTTCTGCCTCTAACATCTCCGCGCCCTTTTGAAGACTTGTGGCACAGACTTCAGTCTGTGGTCCGGCGTGCTCAATCGCAGACTGAAGTCTGCGCCACTTGCTTACTTTGTCGGACATGGCTAAGACGGGAATCCTGGAGAGAGTGTTAACAAACTGGGCCGGGGTCGTAGCTTCGGGCTGGCCGAGCCCTCGGGAACGTCAGTTCAAAACGGGCTTATTAGATGGAGTTGCCTCTGGCCCCGATGGTTTCGTTGGTACGTCCGCGACCGATATTAGTTTCGTACGCCAAATAATCAGAGTCGAAACTAACAAGGCCACAGTACAAGCGGCGCCGCCTTCGATGCCATAGGCGCCGCCCGTCAGCCACGCGGGACCTGAATCAACCGCACGCAAGAGCGGCGCGGGCGCGAGCCGGTTGATGCCGCTAACCGGCAAACCAAGTAGAGACGCCTGGGCCCAATTCCAGGACCAATGAAGGCCGAGCGGCAACCACAAGCTGCGCGTCCTTAGATACGCGACGGCGAGCCACAAACCCGCGAGGGCAGTGTTCAGGAAAGTAAAGCCCGGAACCACGTTGGGGTTCTTGAGATGAACAACCGCAAAGGGCACTGAGGTCAACAGCACGCCCAGCCACACGAGCTTCGCGCGCGTCAACGTCTGCAGGGGATAGCCACGGAAAAGCATTTCTTCGGCTGCGGCGGCAAAGAGGAAAACTAAAGCTGAGGTCGCGGCGGTGACTGCGATCGACCGCGATCCGGCGCTGTCAAAACTGAAATGAATGCCGCGGGTGATTGTGGTGAGAAGTGCCGCCAAAAAAAGAGAAGCTATACCCAACGCCGATCCGATTCCCAAGTTTTTGAGCCAGCCGGGATGCGGCAGGCAACCCAGCGCGCGCAGCGGCAGTTCTTCCAGGAGTGCGCCGCAGGCCCAGCCGGCCAGACCTGCAGATATCAAGAGCGCTCCGTGGCCGGCGACGAATCCCCAATTACTGAGGGCGACATCCAGCATCGGACGACGCAATAGGCCGCCAATTAACGAGAGCAGAAGGACCTCGCTCAATTGCGCGGAGATAAAAAATGAAATCACGAAGATAGCCAGGCGCCATCCGCTACGCAGATGCCCTTCGTCGTTCAGGAAAAAGTTGTAGGTGTCCATTAAGGCGGGGGCATTCTAACACTTGAAGGTGTTCTCCCTTCTCCCGCTGGGAGAAGGGCTGGGGATGAGGGACCTGGGCGCGCACTTCTATTTTTGTTTGTGCCCAGTGAGCGGCGAGTGGCATTCAAAGACAAATACCAATTTAGGTGAACGCCGCGTTAGGCCCTCCCCCCAACCCTCTCCCAAAGGAAGAGGGAGATAAAGTAGTGTCCTAATCTCAGTTCTTCTCTGCCTAGTCTCTGCGACCTCTGCGTCTCTGCGGTGAATAATGGCTTCAAAACACTCACCGCCGAGACGCAGAGAACGCAAAGGATGCGCAGAGGATTTCGAATTAGGACACTACCGGAAGATAAAGAGTGTGGGTGGTACCAATGTCGTCTGTGCTAAACTTTCGGCTCGCCTGAATCGAATATTCCGAGCCTGTGAATAACGCCGAAAACCAACCAAGCTCCGAACGCCAAAGACCGGCGCGCCGGCGCACCGTGCCATGGATTTTGGCTGGTATCGTCGCGATCCTCCTGGCCATCATCGTCGCTCAACAACTCTTTAATCTGGGCGCGGTAGTACCGCCCGAAACCGGCTCAGATACTCTGCTGCTCTATGCGCTTTCATCGCTCAACTTTGCGGCCTTTATCGTTTTCAGCTTCATCCTGCTGAGAAACCTTTTGAAGCTGCGGCGCGAACGCCGCGAACGCCAACTGGGATCCAGGATCCAGACCCGGCTGCTGGTTTACTTCATCGGACTCAGTTTGCTTCCCATTACGGCGATGGCCGTCTTCTCGTATTTGTTTCTGAATCGCTCGATTGAAAAGTGGATGGGCCGGCTGCCTGAGAATGTGGTCGAGCGAGTGCGCGAGCAGCAACGAGACAATCTGACAGCGCAGAACCGCAACCTGCGCGAAACGGCGACCCTGTTGGCGACTGTGGTAAAGCAAAGGCCGCAAACCGAATGGCAGGCGACACTCGATCAACTGGCGTCAACGGGAGAATTATCGGCAATCGAAATCGTCTCGGAGAGTGGGGCCGTGCTTGCGCACAGCGAGGCTTCGATTCCGGAAGCGCACCGGCGGGAATTGAACAATCTGCTCCAACGCGGGCGTGGGGTCGAGGCGCAATCGGGCGAAACCCTCGCCGACGGCAAAGGATTCGACCTGACTTCAGTTCCGCTCGCCGGTGGCTTGCGACTGGTTTTGGTGCCGCCGCGTCTCGGCGATACGGACGTCAACGACATGATCGCCGGCTCGCAGACCGAGTACCAGCATCTGGTGCAGAGACAGCGCAAGGTGCGAATGTTAGGAATCTCGACCCTGGGGTTAATGACTTTGCTGTTGCTGTTCGCTTCGACCTGGGTGGCTATTCACCTCGCCCGTGGCCTGGCGGCGCCGATCAGATCTCTGGCCGAAGCTTCTAAAGAAGTGGCCCGCGGGAATCTCTCTTACCGGATAACGACGATCGCCGACGACGAACTTGCTTTGCTCGCAGACTCGTTCAATCAGATGACATCCGAGCTGGACGAAAACCGGCGCCATATTGAATCGGGCGCGGCCACGCTTAAGGAAAAGAACCTGGCCCTTGAAGAGCGCCGGGACTACATCGAAACCGTGCTCGAGTCGCTCTCGACTGGGGTCATATCACTTGACGAGAACGACTGTGTCACCACGATTAACACTGCGGCGGTCTCGATGCTCAAACTGAGCGAACCGCCGCCCGGTTGGGCCAAGCTGGCGACCTTATTGGGCACTGACGATCGGGCCGTGGTTGAGCGGCTGTTGCGCCGCGCCCGGCGCGCCGGACGCGCGGCCGAACAGAGTCAACTGATGCGCGGCTCAGTCGCCGGCGCCATTCCTGTGGCCCTGACCGCCACTGCATTGCGCGGAGCTTCAAATCAAAGCAATGGGGGCAGCGAGCGGCGTGGCGTGGTGCTGGTAATGGAAGACCTGTCAGAGTTGTTGGCCGCGCAACGCGCCGCCGCCTGGAGCGAAGTCGCTCGTCGCATCGCGCACGAAATCAAGAATCCTCTCACGCCGATTCAACTTTCAGCAGAACGAATCGCACGTAACTTTCGCGTGCGGCTGAATGGCGTAGAAGCGAGCGGATACTCGAGCGTTAACGGCACCGAGGAAATGAAAGCTGCGCCGGAAGCTGAGGATTTGAAATCGGTAAGCGGTGACAGTCAAGTAAATGGCAATGGTGAAAATGGAAGTGCTTTGACCGAAGCGACTCGCGCCGAGTTAACCAAGGTGGTTGAAGAATGTACGACGTCGATTACTCGCGAGGTGGCCGGGTTGAAAGCGCTGGTGGACGAGTTCTCGCGTTTCGCTCGCATGCCACCTCCACGTTTGGAGCCGGGGGATCTGAACGAAGTTATTCGACAAGCTGTGCAACTCTACCAGGAACGTTTAGAGGGTGTTGAGTTGCGGCTGCTTTTGACTGAGGACTTGCCGACAGCGCAGTTGGACACAGAGCAAGTCAAAAGAGTCTTTGTGAATTTAACCGACAACGCCCTGGAGGCGCTGGCCGATGCTCAGAGCGAGCGGGTCGTAACGATCACAACACGCCACGACCCGGCGCGTGAGCTGCTGATCGCCACCGTAGAGGACACCGGCGAAGGAATTCCGGCCGGCGACTTCAAGCGTCTGTTCCAACCTTATTTTTCCACGCGCGGCAGAGGCACCGGCCTGGGTCTGGCGATCGTCGCGCGGATTGTCACCGAACACGGCGGCAAAGTTTATGCTGAAGCGAATGCGCCGCAGGGGGCGAGGTTTGTTGTTGAATTGCCAGTTAGTAGTTAGGAGTAGTTGTCATCGACGCAATAGGCCCTATAGCAACTATTTGACCTATATTGGGTAATGTCGGAATCAATCCTAATCGTTGACGACGAGCGCGGTATTCGCGAAACCCTCAGCGCAGTGCTTCGTGACGAGGGCTTTACCGCCGACGCCGTCGCCAGCGGCGAAGAATGTCTGAAGGCGGTCGGCCGTCGCGCCTATGGCTGCGTGCTGCTGGACGTGTGGTTGCCGGGCATCAATGGCCTGGAGACCCTGCGGCAGATGCGTGACGCGGACTGCGATGCCGCGGTGGTGATCATCTCCGGCCATGGCAATGTCGAAACCGCGGTGCGGGCGACCAAACTGGGCGCGTTCGACTTTATCGAAAAGCCGCTCTCGATCGAGAAAACGGTGCTGACCGTTCGTAACGCTTTGAGACAGAGACAACTCGAGCGCGCGAACGAAGAGCTTTCGGCGGAGCTGAAGGAAGAGTACGCCATGGTCGGCGAGTCGGTTGCTATGCGTGCCCTCCGCCAGCAGATAAAGGTAGTTGCTCCGACTGATGGCCGCGTTTTGATTTCGGGCGAATCGGGGGCCGGCAAGGAATTGGTCGCACGCGCCATTCATGCCCAGTCGCGGCGAGCAGCGGCGCCTTTTGTCGAAGTTAATTCGGCTGCCATCCCGGAAGAGCTGATCGAGTCGGAACTCTTTGGACACGTAAAAGGCGCGTTTACCGGAGCCACCGCCGCCAAGAAAGGGAAGTTCGAAATCGCGGACGGCGCGACGCTGTTCCTCGATGAAGTGTCGGACATGAGTCCGAACGTGCAAGCGAAAGTTTTGCGCGTGCTCGAGGAACAGAGATTCGAAGCCGTGGGCAGTAACACTCCCGTCAGCGTCGACGTGCGGGTAATCGCGGCTACCAATAAGCGGCTGGATGAAGAGATCGAGAAAGGGACCTTTCGCAGCGATCTGTTCTTTCGTTTGAACGTGATTCCGTTTGAAGTCCCTCCCTTGCGCGAGCGTCTGGAGGACGTGCCGTTGCTCGTCGATCACTTCAATCAACGCTTCGCCACGGCTTATGGAAAAAAGCCGAAGCGCTTTGACGCAAAGGCGATCGAAGCAATGCAGAAATACTCCTGGCCCGGCAACGTGCGTGAACTCAGGAATACTGTCGAGCGGGTCGTGATCATGCATCAAGCTCCCCGCGTCGCCGTTAAGGATCTCCCGGCCTTTGGAGAAGAAGAACCACCAGCCTCCTCTTATCGCTTTCCCTCATTCAAGGAAGCCAGCGATGCCTATCACCGTGAGTTTATCCAGCGCAAGCTGGACGAAGCGGGCGGCAATGTCTCGCGCGCGGCTGAATTGATGGGCATCGATCGCAGCCACCTCTATCGCCGCATGCGGGCCCTGGGGATCAGAAACCTATAGGACCAATAGGACGTATGGGACCTATACGACCTATTACACCTGTCATGCTAGAATCCTGTTGAGGCATTATGGATTACACCACCAGAGAACTACTCAAGCGTTACGCGAAACTCGCCACGGGGCAGCCGTTTGCGCCGGTCCTGCTTAACATCCTGGTTACATCTGTGTGCGATATGCGTTGCACCCACTGTTTCTTTACCGACGAGCTCGACGATCGTCCACGCAAGAAACTGCAGATGAAGACCCATGAGATCGATCGGATAGCGGAAACTCTGGGCGGCAATCTCGGCGTGCTGATCCTGGCGGGCGGCGAGCCGTTCACGCGCAAGGACCTGCCGGAAATCGTCAATTCATTTTATCGACACAACAATCTGGAATCGGTTTATCTGATGTCGAACGGACAGATTCAGAAACGAATCTTTCCCGACGTGAAGCGCATTCTGGAAGAATGTCCGAACCTGAACGTCACGGTGGCGATGGGTATCGATGGGCTGCAGGAGCAACACGACAAGATTCGACAGAAACCAGGGTCGTGGCAGATCGCGATTGAAACTGCGCGTGAGCTGAAGGGGATGAAGCAGCAGTATCCGCGCCTCGATCTTCAGACCTGCACGTGCTTCATGCATTCGAACCAGGACACCATTTTTGAGTGGTACGATTTTCTCAAACACGATCTGAAGCCCGACAAGGTTAACTTTAATTACATTCGTCCACCCTCAGCCGATCCGATTGAACTCGATATCGATCACGCTCGGTATGGAAAACTGGCGCAGATGATTGATGACGATTCACGTCATGCGGCGATCAAGAATAACTACGGCGGCAACGCCGGCTTTTTCAAGGCCGCCATCGACATCTACATGCACGGTCTGATTAGTAAGACGCAAGAAACGCAACAAGCTCAGTTAACCTGTTATGCCGGAACGGCCGGCGCCGTGATTTACGACGAAGGGACGCTATCGTCCTGCGAAAACCTGGCACCGATTGGGAACCTGCGCGATCACAACTGGGACTTTCAGGGGTTGTGGTTGTCTGATCCGATGAAGGCGCGCCGCAAGCAGGCAGCGGATGGCTGTTTCTGCACGCACGAATCGAATTGCTACTATCCGTCGCTGCCGTTCAATCCGAAGCATCTGATTCAAATCAAGAAGCTTGAGCGCGAAATGAAGAAGGCGCGGCGGGAATTCGACAAGCAAAGTGAGTCGCAGCCCGACGGAATCAGAGTTAATGTGTGAACGACGTGTCTTGGACCGCAATCGTCACGAGAACCTTCAAGCTTAAATGAATCCCAACGCTCCAAAAATCCTGATCATCTCTTCGGATACCGGCGGCGGACATCGTTCCGCGGCCGCGGCGATCGTTGCCGGGATTCAGAACTTAGTAGAGAGCGATTCTTACGCGATTCGGACCGTCAGGGCGATCGAAGAAGCGCACCACATCACCGCAAAGCTGGTCGCGATTTACAACTGGGTGCTGCGCAACAAACAGCACTGGATGAAATATGTCTTCTGGGCCATCAATAAGTTTCGACCTGACGCTCATCCATTTTTCTACAAACGCACGGTCACCTATGTCGCCGGTCTGTTCCAGCGCTGGTGTCCGCATGTGGTGGTCAGCGTCCATCCACTCACGCAGCACATGTTCGCGCGGGTCCTAAAAGAACTGGGCCTGGCCGACCGCATTCCGTTGGTAACCGTCGTCACCGATCCTTACTACGGCTTTTGGAGGGGCTGGGCGTGCGATGACGTGACTCTATACCTGGTGGCCAGCGAGGACGCGCGCCGCCAGCTGATCGAATATGGCATCTCGCCGGCGCGCATCAAGATCTCGGGCATGCCGGTGCATCCGAAGTTTGCTTTTCCCGGCGATCATGCGGCGCGGGTCGCGCGTACGGCGCTGGGCCTCGATCCGGAAAAATTCACGGTCTTTCTGAACGCGGGCTGGGAGGGCGGTGGCAACATTCCGCATATCTTTCGCGAACTGGTGCGCGGTCAACTGGATGTGCAGGCGATCTTTCTCGCCGGGCGAAACGAAGCCTTGAAGCGTGAGGCTGAATTGATCGCGGCTGATGCGAAGTTTCCGATCAAAGTAATCGGCTACTCGGACGAAGTAGAACAACTGATGCGCGCGGCCAACGTAATGATCTCTAAACTTGGCGGTCTCAGCACCTTTGAAGCGCTGAGTTGCCGGGTGCCGATTATCGCCGACGGTACGACCGAGCCCATGCCGCAAGAAGCCGGCACGGTGAATCTAATCGTAAAGGGCGGCGCCGCCGTGCTGTTGCATCGCGCTTCTGACATTGTCCCGGTCGTTCATCGCATGATCGAAGACTCAAAGCATTATGCGGCGTTGCGCGCGGCGACGATTACCCTGGCGATTCCGAACGCCACCCGGCGCATTGTCGAAGAGATCACATCGCTGATTCCGGCGCCCGCGCAACTGGAAGAAGATCTAACCGCGCAACCACAACTTACTGAGACTGCAGCCGCTTGACCGACGCCTGTTTGAGTAGCGCTAAAGGTTGGTACGCACGCGATGAGGTCAGTACCGGCCTCGGTAGCGACCTGGTCTCGCGCAACACCAAGATCGAGCTTGACGGAAGTCTTACTCGGTCGCTTCATCAAATTGCGTCGCTGGTGCTTTTCGGCTCGTCTTGACTGTCATAGCTCCTTCGCGTTCTAATCCTTCGTTCAAAAGCTCTTAACTTGGCGGTCGAACTTGACCAGAAGTTTCCCCTGGTGATCAACGAATGAGTCTGTTACTTGAAGGAAAGCGTGCTTTTCTAACCGGCGGCACGCGCGGTATAGGTGCGGCATTGTGTGAGGTGTTCGCCCGCGAAGGCGCCGATGTGGCCTTTAGCTACAACTCTCGCGATGACCTGGCCGCTGAAATGATCAAGAAGATCGAAGGGCATGGGCGTCGCGGGCGGGCCTCGAAAGTGTCGATCACGGACCGCTTCGGCATGAAGCATCTGACCAGAGAGTTGGTTCAGGAGTGGGGCGGCGTGGATATCCTGGTCAACAACGCGGCGATTAATCGCGGCGACAATTTTGCCGTTACCACCGACCGGGCCTGGGACGAAGTAATCAACACGAACGTGGGCAGTCTGTTCGCCGTGACCAAGCCCATCTACAAGCAGATGATCCGGCAACGGGCCGGCAGCATTCTCAACATCACGTCCATCGGCGCCATTCGCGCGCTGCCGACTTCGGTGCACTACGCCACTTCAAAAGCTGCGATGATCGGCTTCACCAAATGCCTTTCACGTGAAGCGGGCACTTTCGGAATTCGCGTTAACGCAATCGCCGCCGGAATCTTTGATACCGATCTGGCGCAGTCGCTGCCCGAGCGCTGGTTGCAGATGCACGAGTTCTGGGCCTCGAGCGGTCGCCTCGGCCGCCCCGACGAGTTGGCTGAATACGCGGCCTTTATGGTTAGCGATCGCAACTCGTTCATGAGCGGCGAAGTCGTCATCGTCGACGGCGGCGCCGTCACTTAACAATCCAAAGTCTCAAGTCTTCCTCGAACGAGCCGGGGCAGGTCATTTATTCGTTCTAACGGCACTATCAATTCCGGAGGAACATTTATGACGTTAGTTAAAGCGGCGGCCCTGGTGTTCTCGTTGATCCCTGGCCTCGTCCTGAGCACTTCGTGCTCGTCGTCACGCACTCCCGGCAACAACAACCCCTCATCCGTAGCTGCGTCGCCGGAATCTCCAGCCAACGCGGCGGGGCCGCAGTTCGAACTTCTGAACGCGTGGAGACCAAAAAAGGTTACCGTCGAAGGATATGCTACTGGAGGCGAACCCGCGCCCAAATTCAATTTGACACCCAAGGCGGGTCAAGGTTTCGTTGCCGTGGAGCTGATGCTCAATCGCGACGACGCGAGCAAACCCGTGCCCGCGGCGCTTTGGAGCGGTACTGTTCTGGTTGATTCCGCCGGCAAACCGCATAAGTTTGTTTTCAGTTATCCCTCGACTTGGGCCAGGTACACGCCGGGCGGCGAATCGGTCGAATACGCGGAGGACCCGGATGTAAAGTCGACCGGTTTGATCGGCAGGACGCTCGCCGAGACGGGGGGCAAACTGGTCGTGGTATTCGAAGCCCCGCCGAACGAGTCAGAATTCAAGCTTGAGATCGCAAACGGGGCGCCTCTGCAGGTTTCGCTCAAAGCAAAATAGGAGGTTGAGCATGGGCACCCTGCTCCCGATCGTGAAGCGATCAATATGGATCGTATCGGGCGAATCCTGGGCGTGCGATCCACGAACTTACACGAAATCTCACGAAGCAACACCACTCAACGCTGGTTCTTAGACGGTCTCAGCGGCCCGCTTCGAACCGGCCGGCGACTTTTTGTACAAGCCTTTGTGCCGAAGGCAGTTCGATCCTTTACTCACCATTTCTCACTTTTTCAAACTCGTCCAATCTCTTCTCTAAAGCTCGGATTCGTTTCGGCATGTCTCCCAGCTTCTTAAAGACTGCGATCGCGCGCCAGAAAGCGCTGACTTCAAATGCTGGCGTCCCGACGAGGATTTCACCGGCGGCGACATCGTTAGGCACACCACTCTGCGGATAAAGAATCGCATCGTCGCCAACTGTGATATGACCGCCGATTCCCACCTGGCCCGTGAGAATGACTCGATCGCCCACTCGTGAACTGCCCGCCATGCCTACTTGCGCGCAGAGTAAAGCGTCTTCGCCGACGACGCAGGAATGGCCAATCTGGACCAGGTTGTCGAGCTTGGCTCCGCGCTTGATTCGCGTTTCGCCGGTTGAAGCGCGATCAATTGTCGAACCCGCTCCTATTTCCACATCGTCTTCGATCACGACGCGCCCGGTCTGGGGAATCTTCAGCCAGCGGCGCTCTTCATCTTTTGCGAACCCAAAACCATCGCTGCCAACCACTGCGTTGTTATGAATGATGACTCGCTTTCCCAAAACCGAGTGTTCCCGAATGGCAACGCCGGAATGAATTTGCGAGTCGTCGCCGACGCTCACGTGTTCATAGATCGTAACGTTGGGATGAATCTGAACTCGGTCTCCAATCTCGACATCCTTGCCGATGACCACATGCGCTCCGATGAAGGCGTTGCCGGCAACGCGGGCGGTGGGATCGATGATTGCTGAAGGATGAATTGCCGGCTCGAAAGCAGCCGCGGGATGAAACAGTCTCAGCGCGCGAGTGAACGCGAGATAAGGATCTTTGGCGCGCAGGATTGCCAAATCTTCTCGCTGAATCTCGACCCCTTCGCCAAGGTAAACAGCTGATGCGCGGGTGGCCGATACTCGAGAGGTGTAACGCTGGTTAGACAGAAAGGTAACCTGGCCCGGTTCTGCCTGATCGAGTCCGGCCGCTCCTTCAATCTCAAGATCCGCGTCGCTCGAGTTGTGCCTGGCGCCCGTTTTCGCTGCGAGCTCGGAGAGTTTCATGGCGGTAGTCAGGGTCCGGTCAGGCTGCAGACTCGACGGCGCTCTCCCAGCCGGGAAATACCAGGACGGCCGGATGGCATTTGAGAGCCCGAGCCAGGACTTTTGCTCGTTCCACACCCAAACGAACACGATCATTTTCAATCGCCGAAATAGTTGCCTGCGGGATTCCAGTACGCTTTGCAAGTTCGGTTTGGCTCAAATCCTGGAGTTCACGGATAATCCGAACCGATTCGCCAACCGATACCTTTGCGCGCCTTTTTGCGGGGCGAAATTCCTTCATGTTCATTGTCTCCGATAGTCGTGCGGTGTAATCGAGACGACCTCGAACAGTTGCTTCTGGGAAACCATGCGATAGATCACCCGGTATTGTAACCCGAGACGCGAAGAACGATGCCCTTTCCACTTGCCGGCAAGAGTCTCGTCGTGAAACCCCCTGATGAGTCTAAGCCCAGGAGGACCTGAAACTGTCGCGATGTCTTTCCACTTCTCGTAGCGCTTCAATATCTCTTGGGGCATCGCCGCTACTTGTTTATCCACTCGCCGATGCTCTTCAATCCGCCACACGCAGCATTCTGGCTATGCGAAAGAACGTCTGTCAAGCAGATCAAAATTCGGGACAGGAGTTAGAAGCACTACCTGATTTCACATCATGCTAACCGGATCGATCTCCAGAGTAACCGACCGCAGATCCTGTCCGGCTTTTTCCATCGCGGCCATCGCTTGATCAATTACGGCCCGCATTTGCTTGCGGCTGCGCGCCTTCACCAGCATCTGGATGCGATGCTCGCCGCGCAGGCGCGCGAACGGCGCCGGCGCCGGGCCCAGGATTCGGCAGGCGTGATCGCGATTCGCCTCTACCAGCATCTTTCGTAGTTGCTGTGCGGTGGCGAGCGCTCGCCCCTGATCTTTATGCCGTGAGAGCAGCAGAGCCAACGCCACAAATGGCGGATATCCGTGGTTGCGGCGATGACGAATCTCTTCATCATAGAATCCGCTATAGTCCTGGGCCTGGGCGTGACGCAGCGCGTAGTGATGCGGGTGGTAAGTTTGGATCAGAACGCGGCCCGGCAAATCGCCCCGGCCCGCCCGCCCGGCCACCTGGGTGATTAACTGGAATGCTCGTTCGGCGGCGCGAAAGTCCGGCAACGCCAATCCGGCGTCGACCGATACAACTCCGACCAGGGTAACGTTGGGAAAGTCATGGCCCTTTGCCAGCATCTGCGTCCCTACTAATAGGTCGATCTCGCCCT
>Ga0307468_100000253_pt1 | contig 12685 bp, 19 predicted proteins | sample atmdna_FD_203085 | JGI IMG/M metagenome (GOLD analysis project Ga0307468, IMG submission 203085) | Hardwood forest soil microbial communities from Morgan-Monroe State Forest, Indiana, United States - atmos_gases AM2C_05 | ecosystem: Environmental > Terrestrial > Soil > Temperate forest > Bulk...
GGCTGATTCAAAGAACCGATTTGCAAAATGCCTCGCGTGTCCGTTCAACGCAAGGTTTGTTGGTTCATTGCTACGGCAAACTGGCCGTCGCCTGTTTATTGCTCACTTTCTACTCTTGATTCGCATAATCTATTCTCAGCAATCCCTGATTTTCGTCAAGCACAGGGGAAACGCTATTCGCTCAGGGCGATTCTTTCCCTTGCTGCTGCGGCTATGCTGTGTGGCTATCGTTCCTACTCGGCCATTGCCGAGTGGGGTCGCAATTATGGCCAAGCTCTGGCTGCCGCTCTCGGTTTCACTAACGGCACGACGCCTTGTGCGGCCACGCTCCACACCATCTTTTGCCATCTCGATAAACAAGCTTTTGAAGCGCAACTCGGCGGCTGGGCTGAAGCCGTTTTATCAGCAACTCCGGTTGCCCAACTGGAGGCTGAAGCTATCGATGGCAAAAGTTTGCGCGGCTCACAAAAGCAAGGCGCAGTGGGGGCACATCTGTTATCGGTGGTATCACATCGGCTCGGCCTGACGCTCTTGCAGCGGGCGGTGCCTGAAAAGACCAATGAGATCAGCGCCGCCCACGAGTTGCTATCGGAGTTGATTCTCGAAGGCCGTGTAATCACAATGGACGCGCTACTTACGCAGAGGAAGCTGGCCGAGGCGATCCTTCAACAGGGAGGGCGTTATGTGATGATCGCCAAAGAGAATCAGGCCGAATTGCGCAAATGGATCAAGGCGCTGTTTGATGAGCCGCAGTGGTTAAGAGAGCCGCCGCAGGTGGCTGAAAGCCTTGAGGTGGGACACGGGCGGGTTGAGAAACGGCACCTGCAAGCTAGTAGTGCGCTTGCCGATCATGAGTTATGGCCAGGGCTTGAACAGGTCTTTGCCATTAAGCGAACGGTGACCCACCAAAAGAGCGGCAAGCGCAGTCAAGAAGTGGTCTACGGTTGTACGAATTTAACGAAAGAGCAGGCCAATGCGGAGATGCTGATGAAACTGGTGCGCGGGCATTGGAGGATAGAGAACCAGAGCCACTGGGTGAGAGATGTGACGTTTGATGAAGATCACGGTCAGGTGCGCAAGGGCAATATCCCGCAGGTGATGGCGGCGTTAAGGAATATGGTGATTGGCTTGATGCGCAAGACAGGCGAAAACAACATCGCGGCGGCTTGTCGGAAGTTTGCCGCGCAGCCGCAAGCCGCGCTGGCACTGATCGGCATCAAAACCTGAGAACTGAATGGCCCTGGCTATGCCCCGTTTTTATATCGGCAACAATGAGGAAGCGCGTCTGGTTTGACTGGCTCGCGCAGTAGAAGCTGTGGAAAACTCAACGCTTGTCAGGTGGTGCTGAAGTTTTCTCATCACGAGCCTTTGCGCTTATTTCTAATGACTTCATACCAGCAAGCACTAAGAAAGATAATCCAATAACGAAAGAGCAGCCGGCTGCAAACAGCATCCAATACGCTATTTTTGCAGGTGTGTAATATTCTGCGTCAGGAGGAAGCATTGCTTTATTTTCTGCTTTAAACATAAAACCCAAACTGGTGCCTGCAATAATAATTGCGCTGATCAAACAGATCCAGGAACGTAGCATGAGGTTTTTAATTTGTCTGGTTGTTTCTTTGTAATCAATTATCTTTTCCGAAAATGTAATTGAAAATACTAAAACTGCGGATACTAATGTTAAAAATTGGATACATAATGTTCTTGCATCAGCAATTTCGTATTTTAAAAATTGCTCAGCCTGTTCTTGTAGAGTTGGAGGAATATCTAGCATAGTTTTCCCTATTTGTTAGGAATTGGGGAGAAAATCGCCCCGGTTATATCTCAATTTCAAAATGAATGCAATCAAAATCTACTAAGAATAGCTTGTGGATAACCTAGCAAGATATTAGAAAAAGCCCAGTTTTCCGCATATTGACGGCATCTGTAGAAATGCTACGCTTAAATAAAGTCATTAAGCCCACATCGGGCAGAATCAATAACCCAATGAATAAATCAGACGTAATCGAGCAGCTTGCCGCAAAATTATCAATTACCTATTCCGAGTCAGAACGCTATCTCAACACATTCATCAATTTGGTCTATGGGGTGTTGGCCGATGACGGCGAGGTGAACATTTCAGGGTTTGGAAAGTTCAAGGTATCACACAGGGAAGCGCGGTTAGGAGTAAACCCGCGCCAGCCGGATCAGAAGATAACTATCCCCAAGCTCAACACGCCAAAGTTTGTAGCTGGGGAAGCGTTCAAGAAGGCAGTAGCTGTCAGGTCTCACGACATCGTGGACACAAAAGTCTCACGACATCGTGGACCGTTTAATTGAGCAGAAGTCTCACGACATCGTGGACCGTTTTGCTCAGGAGCACATAAATACAGGCTTTTTCTCATCTTCACAACGATTTTTACTAGGTCGTTATGAACGAGAAAAATCCGCAAGAAATCGCCCTGCGCCGCAAGGCCTTCAAGCTCTTTGACAACGGTAAATCCATGCGTGAGATTCGCCAGCGCATTCCGCGCTCGCGTTCATGGCTTTACAAGTGGAAGCAGCGCTTTGACCAAGACGGCTTCGCCGCGCTTGATTCTCTGTCCAAAGTCCCGCGTGGCTCGCCGCAGGAGTACGACTCGCGCCTTCACTCGCTGGTTCTCAATCTCAGAAAACGCTTCGCCCGCGCGGTCGCCGGATTGGTCGGCGCACGTGCTATTCGTCGGGAGTTGCGCAATCAGCATCGGCTCAAGCGCCTGCCTTCGTTGGCGACCATCAATCGCTGGCTCAAAGCGGCGGCCCTGATCGGTGGAGTTGAGACCGCAGCGCCAGCGACGTTTTACCCGTATCCGCAGATTGCTGAGGGGTGGGTCTTTCACGCTTGCGACTGGACGATGCGTCATCTCGAAGGCGGCCAGAAAGTTTTTGCCTTTCACTCGCTCGACTTGCATACCCAGGCGCTGTGGCAAACACTGCTGGCCGACAAAAGCACGCAGAGTGTCATCACTCACGCCCTTGAGGTTTGCCAACAGGTGGCCTTGCCTGACTTTCTGCAACTCGACAACGACGCGGCGTTCACCGGACTGGGCAAAAAAGGGCGGATTTTCGGGCAATTTGTCCGCCTTGCACTCTACCTGGGTATCGAGTTGATTTTCATTCCGCCGGCTGAGGCGAAACGCAATTCGAAGGTTGAGCGGGTCAACGGTCTGTGGGCCGCGAGTTTCTGGGAGAAGAACCATTTCAAAAGTCTGGGCTCGGTGCGGCGCAAGCAAAAGCATTTTTTCTCTTGGTATGAAAGCTATGCGCCGCCGAGTTTGCAAGGCTTGAGCATTAAAGAAGCCAGCCACGGAAGGAGGGCGAGAAGGCTGAAGCGCCAGGAACTGCCGTTATGTATGGGCAACGATCTCCACGGGCAAGCAAAGTTTGGAGATTTATTATCGAGCCAGTAAGCGGGCCAAGGTCAGATGCATCAAGAAGTACGCCTATAAGATCAGCGAGCGCGTCTGGGTGTTGCAAGCCGGCTTCAGAAGAAAGCGGCGCAGACTGAGGATGAACCAGATGATTTGACTGCATCACGTTTGATTCCCTCTCCATCCAAGCGTTGCACCGGGATGGAGAAAATAGCGGATTGCTGGTGCCGCGAGGAGATGAGAAAACGCCTGTCAAATACAGGGTTTTCTCATCACCCGCGAGGCGGCAATCTCAAACTGTCCACGATGTCGTGAGACACGCCTCAATTAAGATTTTGTCCACGATGTCGTGAGACCTGACAATTAGGAATTTGCAGTTCTCGCAGTTGAAACAATCAGTACATCTCCCACAATGAACCTTACATTCGTTATCCTTAAGAGTTTGCCACGCTAGGTGCTGCTTCCAGGTCGGTTTTATTATCGGGACCATTGGGAACGATGTAATTAAAAGCAGTAACAACGTGCAGAGGATTTTCAGGATCACCAGCCAGCGTTTGCGGAATCATCTTGGTATACGCTTTGGTAAGCTGCTCTACGGCCCAGTTCTCCTGGTCAGGCTTACCGCTTTCCAACCGCTTTTTAAGCACACGGAAATACGGCTCAGTTAGTTCTGAGTAGCGTTCAAATATTTTTAATTCATCTTTGAGGGACTTTCTACCGGGCATACTGCATTAAAGGTTCATTTAAGGCTTATCTATCAAACATTCAAAAAGATTCGTTGTAGACTGACCCAGATAAATTCAGGAATCCATTTCGGAGGAGGTTTTAGGACCGTATCGAGCTTTGCAGTGTATTCCTTTATCCGAGCGTCTATTGTTTCAGCTTGAACCTTAGCTTTTCCTGCGAGGTCTTTTCTGTAGAGCTTCCGTAGTTTTTTGGATTGTTTGCCGCTCATAAGGTATGCCTACATTTTCCCCTTGGTAGTCCCCAGGGAGCTAAGAGAATCTATTGCTCCATTCGTAGGACAATTAACTCTCTCGCCCCTTGGGGATTTACCTTGCAACAGATGCTTGCAGGGTTATCCTTGAATTCCGAGGAGGTCTTGCCGCCCCTGATGTTCAAGCCAAGTCTCCCGTTGTTTGTAGGTTGAACAGAGCGGGAAATATTGCTTGCACACCACCGAGCTTTTAAGCAGTGTTTTTATCTAGGTGTCGCTGATCCTAGTACGAATGGATTGTATCTAGCCTCACAATACCACTTATGAAAATCTTGTCAAATTATGGAAATAGAATCTTGCAGAGAGTATGAAATACAAAAGCTCCAATCACCTCTAATGCTGTGGGGCCATCTTCCTGTGTTTCTTCTTTAGTTCTTTCATCTCCTTTATAGATGTTTTCCCAAAAACTATCGGAGGACATTGGCATTCATTCTTAGGATATTCGCAAATCGGGCAGAGTTTCATTGAAAGATTCTTTGGCTTGTTTATGAGATATATGGGCTAAATGGCTAGTCTACTTTACAAGTTATCCACTGCTGCCTATTGACACTATGCATGTACACGCCTATATTGTAATTAAGATAACTTATCGCTCAATCGAGCAGAAACAACAAATATATGTCTAGCGAAATGACCCAGGAAATCTTCAACACCCTTGTTACCGGATTAGATGAGATCTCACAACGAGGATATAACCCAGATAAAATTGAAGCCGTTTCTGAATATCTGGAAGAACACTATCCCGAATTCCTTAACACATATAACGACTAACCTATGCAAAAATACGTTTCATTCCGTATCCACAAGGATACCTATACAAAGCTCCGCAAACTCCGAAATAAACAAAAGCTCAAGAGCATTGACGAACTCATTAACCAGCTATTAAAGGTCGAAGATCAATCAACTAAACAAACTGTATGAATCCCTAAGAACGCCACAACCTTTACACCCCCTACCCAAAGATTAAACGACATTACGGCTTATACATTCTCTTAATCATTATCGTCCTTACTGGCTTGTATCTATTCCACAGAGCTATAGGGATGCCGGGAGCTTACTAAAATGGACTGGAAAGAACGATTTATTAAACGTTGGACTACTCATAATGTCATCCCAGAAAGCATTGCTATTTCTCTTGTAGCTGACATCTCTACTGAAATCCTTGAATAACTGATAGCAGAACTCCCTAATGGAATTTGGTATCACAAGTCAATGCAGGCAAGGATTGACCTAGATGATATTAAGCAACAATTAAGAAAGAAATGGCTATGACCAACGACCCAACAAACCATGATTGCAAGTTAAGTCCAGATAGTGGCTGCTCGACTTGCGAAGCTCTCTACAATGCCTCTCAGAAGCAAGAATCTGCCCCCAGGAAGCCCGATTATTCCTTTAAGCGTACTGGGTGCTATACGGACTATCCGGCTGGCTTTAATCCCATTTAAACAATTAACAAAGAACCTATGCACCTCTACCGATACCTCGCTAAACAAGTTTATAAAGACCCCAACTGTTTTGATGGTGATACCGCTCACAGAATCTATGCCCCCCAGCGCAAAGCTAGAGAGCAGACAATAGTATCTTTGAAAAGGCTGTTAACCCTTATTGAACACTTTGGGGAGATGAAACGGATCACCGAAGAAGCAAAGAAAGAAACTGGAACTGGTTTACCGTTCTAATAATGGGGCAAGCCGAACCTATCCGGTTATCGGCTGAGAGTATATAAAAAATTATGATTGCGCCCCTTGTGGTCAATCTAACATTTCTACAGAAGCTGTCAACTTCCACAGGGAACTTAGATCAGTAATAAACCTATATGGAAAATTGGAAAGTACAATTTATTCAAAAACCTGACCGTTTAGGTCGAGCCTTGTATATCATTAGGAGAAACCACGAACAGCGTTTTGAGGTAATGCAATCAGATGGAAAAACAAAGGTCTACGATTTGGGGATGAGTGTTGATCCCACGCTGTGGTTAGATGATGACACATTCCAAGATTTGGTTAATGCAGTCCATAAGGATTTTAAGCCAAGCGAGGGAAGATTTACGGAAGGTAAATTAGAAGCAACAGAACGACATTTGGCTGATTTAAGAAAACTTTTAAAATTATAGCCCCACCCCAACAAACTAAGATGAAAATATATGCGAACAATCAAGTTTCGTGTTTGGCTTAAAGAAGAAGAAAAAATGGTATATCCATCAGTTCTTATGTTGGACGGAGGCGGCGAGGGAGCAAAGGCTGAATTTTTCCAACACACTATAAGCTGTGTAGATGACGAAACAATAGAGCTAATGCAATTCACCGGGCTTACTGACCGCAACGGTAAAGAGATTTATGAGGGGGATATTGTTGACCGAACTGAGCACATGAAACCGAGTGTAATGAAGAACAAACCAGAGGTTGTTAAATGGAACGATAAGACTGCTAGTTTTGACGGACTTTATGCGAACCTCTGGCCTTGGCAAGAACCTGAAGTCATCGGCAACATCTATGAGAATCCAGAACTGGTGAACAAATAATTTTCATCTTTTCTCCTAATACTTCAAATGAACCAGAGATTCGCCATCCTTATGGAAATCAGCAACTCGCTTATAATCTATTGACTCAATCTGGGATCTAACTATATCCATATCTCCATTGCCGAATGCTGCGTCAGCGTTGTTAAGCCTAGTCTCAATGGAATCTAGTAGCGAATCCATAAGAGCTACGTATCTCCAGAAACGTAGCTCCCAATTACCAAAGTTCAGCCACCAACGCTGGTTGTCCCGAGCCTCCTCAGATTTAACCAAGTAACCTATAAACCGACTAATGCTTGTTTTCAGACTCCTCATCTGTGAATCAAAGTCTCCGAAAATGGCCTTATCTGCACCCTTTTGCACTAGGGCATCTTTCTTTTCAATTACCGCTTGAATTCTGTTTTCTACATCGCGTGCCTCTAATGATTTCTCATCCATAGTATCCTCCATCCGTCACCCTGTCCGAAAAATACTACTATATCGAAATATATAACAAAACTAGACCTCTCACCGGGGTCTTTTCTTTTACACAGAACGGGCGGGAAATAATCATTCTAGGAGCATAAAACAACTATCCCCTGTACAGAGATATGCTCAACTCCGCACTCCCCAAGCTCTCAGGTAAGTGAGAACATCCAAAGGACACGCTTGCTTTCGTGGTAGGGAACCCGTCCCAACTACACAATATCACTATTTCATGACTCTATCATTTCTAGGCTGTATTACGGATACAACGGTTAGGGTGGTCTAGCCCGGTCGCCTGAACGACTCCCTACGGTGAGAATTCGGATACTTTATAAATGACCGTTCGGGATACTCCTGCCTGTTATATGAATTTGAATAGATCATATCATTCACTTAATGGATAAACCCTTTCTGCAATCTGTAACAATTTCCAACTGACCATTTCTCTTACTTCTCATTTCTCACTTAAAGTCTGACCAACCGGACTTATTAAAATCTACTCTACCCCTATCTTAAAAGTAATAAAAATAGACTCACCTTACAACCAACGAATATCCGCCACTATCAGTCAATCCATCAAAGTTATACACAAGTTTCAACCTACCATCTAACAACCAACCAACCACTATACCGAACAAAAACACAATCACCACAATCATCACCCTCTGCCTGAACGAAGTTCAGGCGACCGAGCTTAGACCTGGAGCATAGCCTAGAATTTCAGAGTGAGTGAGGGCGACCCTATAGCCCGAACGAGCGAGGAAATTCTACACTCAATGTATTCTTGTGTAACTCCCTTACACCAAGAACAACCACCGAAGGACAGATGAATTGAGTTCATATTCAGACAAAGATCAAGACTGGCCCCCAGTCGCACATTCTCTGACCTGTATCCCTCCGTGGATCAGCGTTAAAGTTTCCAACGGGTACTATGTCGTCTTACTATTAAGCAAGCACAGACGACCCTTGTATGGTGCGTCGGCGTAGCGGGTTATGCGCCCCTTCGGGGCGCAGGATTCGGTAGACCGGATTTCTCCATCTTTTATCCTCATCTCGGCTCTTTAGTAAGAACATCGGTATTTGTAAACACAGCAATCCCGCAAGTTAGAGCGTAGAAGGCTAAACATAGCCCTTGTATCGGTACAAACCAGATACTTATAGCCAGTGCAAACTTTTATGAGGGTAAAATCAAATCATATTTTCCAAGATTACAGTCCCTACAAGCACCACTAAATTGTCCATTTCATCCTTGCCACCCTTTGATTGGGGAAATACATGGTCTACCTCAAGCACAACCTCAGGTGCTTTCCTACCACAATACTGACAGGTAAATTTATCTCGCATTAGAACCTTAAAGCGTAACCGAATTCCCGTAGAATATTTTTCCTGTAATTCCTTTACAGACTTTTTTGGTTGTTTCCATTTAATGGGACAACTGGCACCAAGAGGGTATGTAATTTCGTGTTCTTCTAACCGCCGAAACATCGCCCCAGGTCGAGGCGCAGGTAGGTACAACATTGTCTTAAACAGAAAGGCCCACACCTGGACGGAATGGGCCTTTCTATGTCCAGGTTAATTACCCGTATCGTAGCAAACTGGCAGAATCCGTCAAATCAGAAACGTCAGCCAAAGCAACGTGCCAGTGGGCTATAGCGTAGTTCCTGCTTATAACTGAAAGCAGCCCAGAATAGAGGAGCGCCAGCCCGTTTTGAACGGCTCTGGCGAATAAAAATTAGACCAACTGGTTAAGGGAAATCCATTCGTCCTTCGGACTGTAGAGGACGTTTGCGGTAGGATGAGAGATGAAGTTTTCCCAGAATGAAATCGTAACGAAATTACCAAGCCTGCGCTCAGTACAAAACGCTATCAATTCTTGAGCCTATTTTTCAGCTTTATACTTTCCATCCTTTAAAACAAAGATGACCTTTTCGCCTGACCCAGCGAATTGAATATACCGCTCTATCTTCCAGAATAAATCCTTGAGATTTTCGTTTCCCAAATCCACTTCAAGATAGAACCTTGCGCCCTGATAGGTGAGGCTAATATCCGAAACCAAATCACCGCCTACAGGAACCTCAACCCCCCAATCTTCACACAGATAATACAGCCCTACATACAAATCACCTTTGGCGGTGTCGTGTTCATACTTGCTAATCTGCGCTCGTTTAAGTTTGCGGTTTTTCAGGACTACCCACGAGGCACCGTGTTCCCGCTTAGTCGGATGAATGTCTATCTGCTCTTCTTCGACCCGATACTTATTGTTTTTACGCATCGTCTGAATAAGTAATCTCGTCTTCTCGTAGGCGACGGAGCGGGTTTGACCGTTCTTGAGCGTCTTTATGAGGTCGGTGGGGTGCAGTATCCTTGCTAACTGGTCTACGTGCAGTCTTGGATGTCTTCTTAGATGGAATATCACTTTCTCTTGAAGTGTCATATTGAGTCGTCTTTTCTTCCCGTTTAATGGGATAACACCAATCTTGTTTGAGTAGTTTTTTAATGAAAGCCTCTTGTTTAGGATAAGGGATATTGGGCGTAATACAATCTACTACTCGATACCGTTTAGGCTGGCCTTTTGGCTCTTTATAAATCATCGTCTGTTTGGGAATATTTGAATTAGCAAACGATGCATCTCTATCAGATATATCCCCTCCGTACATCATTCGAGTCATCATATCTCGGTCTTCTCTACTTGAGAGGTTCATCATGACCTTTGTAGGACAGTTGACCATTATGGACTGCAAAACATATTTATCCTCAAACTGGCCGGCGTACTGATGGGCTAAATAGACCTTTAGACCTGTCTTGCCCTTATGTGAAAGCACTCTGGCTAATTTACGGTTTGCATAATCAGCCGCCTCATCAATGTAAAGATAGTAGGGCTTTGACCAGTTGCGAGTTTTCCTCATCCGATGAAGTGCAGACAGAATCTCGTTGATGATTGCTGTACCGAGTAAACGGGTGTGGATTGGCTCAAGAGGTCCGTCAGCGTCAAGATTTACTAAAACTACCCACTTGTCACGAATCATCTTCACATAGTCTATGCCCTCTCTATGCGAAAACATTGATCTCAAAGGCTCATCAAGCAAATCTTCAATTCTGCGGACTGTACTCTCAAAATCTCTGTAGGTAGTCGTGTTCTTAAAGGCCCACTCAATAATGATTCTGTGACGGTCGAGCGGATCAACCTTGCTCAAAATTTCCCGCCGCTTCAAAGCGTAATGGAGATTGGGGAAATCGGTAAAGTATTCAATGTCTGATAGCGTACAACCAGCGTCCCACAAGACAGATAATAAGGCTCTTAAATATCTCTGAATTCGTTTAGTTTGTGCTGGGTCTTTAATTTCGCTTGTAATCATCAGGGTGTTGTTGATGCTTGCGATGTCTGCCCACTTATTCCCTTCATCGTACTTAAAGGGATTGATTGAAGCCACACGACCAAACATTGAATAATGGTAGGGATCTATCAGGCAGACTTTTTTATAGCCTTTCTTGAGACAGTATTTCAGGACGTTGTATGCTGTTTCACCTGAGTCAGTCGGATCAAGAAGAGTAAGGCCATAAGCCCCAGGATCACCCTTGATTAAACGGTCTATATCATACTGGATATTTTTTTCAATGAATTTGGATTTCCCCTCACGAGTTCCAGCAATAATATGAGTGTGGGTACGTTCTTATTCGCGGAGAGCAAGTTCAGACCCATCAGGGGCATAGCCGAGTACACGGAGAGCGTAGCGGGAACGAACCTGCTTATACATCCGGTCAATACTGGAATCAGCGGGCGGGATGGTATTAATCTTGGCCCATCGCTTCCAACTCTGGCCGGTTATTGCCTTGAATAAGTCCCTGTCCTCTGACATCTATCGCCTCATCGAGCGTTTTAACATTCTTGCTCAATCGTTTAAGCATTTTTGTCCTGATTTTAGATTCGGGCATCTTAAACCAACGGTCCCACTCTTCTAATGCCCTTGAAAACTTCTGTGTCAACAATTCGGCTTCATAAACTGGAGCAATACGGGCGATTATCGCTGCCTTTGCGTCAATCTCTTTTTCAAAGAGATAAACCTGTTTATCAACCTCTTTCATTCCCCGGTGTTGTTCAACCATCAATCCCGACTCAGCTTCTTTAAGCCTGATTGCCTCAGTGATTTCCATATTCTTAATCGTGTACTGTTCATAAGCCACACGGGTTTCCCCACGTTCTGTTGCCGCCGCAGTTACAACCTGCGAGTTTTCCACTTGCAACCTAACCGATTCCTGACCACTCTCTAAATTCTCAATATCGTACCCGGCCCGTAGTTTGACAGTCTCAAGAGCAGTTTCGCTTTGTATTTCGAATTTCTCTATCTCATGTTCTGTGCCTATAAGGGTGCGTTCAGTCTCATTTTCTTTGTGAATTGTTTCTATCAGGCTTATGCGACTACTAGACCACAACGACCGCCACCAAGCCTTATACCAGGGCAAATCTACCTCGTACCACGCCACCCTAGTTTTGAAATCTCCGCGAATCCGTTGATTCATATCAAGGGCAGGCTTGGTGATTTGAGGAACAGGTTGAGCATTACGATGAAGTATTAACCTCATCACAACAATGAAGAAACAAATTCCAGCCAGCGCATAAAAAATTATGGGATCCGGCATAGCGACCTCCTTTAAAAACGTTAGAACCTATATTTATTTAGTTGACGGGCCATATGAAGAATTTGGTTTGTCTTCAGGTATTCCCGAAAGCTTACCAAAAAACCTATCAATAGCCTTAAAGAATCTTTTTACCTTTCCCGGCTTCCCATAAGGTATATACACCATCGGAACAACCGAACTCTGTTCAACGGAAGGCTGTACAACAGAAGGTTGAACAGGCTGTACAACGGTTGGTTGGACAATCAGAGTATAAGTCGGCGCAGAGGGCTGCGCGGCTTCTCGATAAGTCGGTTGATAGGATGTATAAACGGGAGCAACATATGGCTTCACCGGAGGACTGTACCTTTTATGTTGAGATTCCTTTACTGTGGTTATCGCTTGTTGCTCTACTTGAAGAGGAACCACAGGAGGGCTTGCAACAGGTTTTACAACAGGTTTTTCAGAAGCAACGGGAGGATTGTAGACTATCGTTGAATAAGACTTCTGATAATGCAAGTAAAGTCCCACGCTCAAAAAACACATACCGAGGAGGAGCCAAAATAGTGTGGCTTTCCTGATGTCTGGACACAATTGAAATGTGGCGAGTGGGAATGAGTGAAACACTCAGTAGAGTATTGGGTTATGACGACTCAAAACTCCACCCCACCTCGCCTGGTTGAGTATATCAACTCGATCTTT
>Ga0307468_100000254_pt1 | contig 12684 bp, 8 predicted proteins | sample atmdna_FD_203085 | JGI IMG/M metagenome (GOLD analysis project Ga0307468, IMG submission 203085) | Hardwood forest soil microbial communities from Morgan-Monroe State Forest, Indiana, United States - atmos_gases AM2C_05 | ecosystem: Environmental > Terrestrial > Soil > Temperate forest > Bulk...
CGCTTCGATCGGTGAAGCTTATGACTTCATCTTTATCGACTGCCCGCCGGCCCTCAATCTGCTAACTCTAAACGGCCTCGCTGCTGCCGGGTCTCTGCTGATACCCATCCAATGCGAGTACTACGCGCTCGAAGGCGTGTCGGATCTTTTCAATACCCTCAGCCGGATTCGCCGGGTAATCAATCCGGAGCTGAGAATCGAAGGTTTGTTGCTCACGATGTATGACGAGCGCACCAATCTTTCCCCTGCCGTCGCGGCAGACCTGAGAGGCTTCTACGGCCAGCTTGTTTTTGAGACAACTATTCCCCGAAATGTCAGGCTTGCCGAGGCTCCCAGTTACGGCCAACCCGTGGCTTTCTATGACCCGCGGTCACGCGGCGCTGAATCCTATTTTCAACTTGCGAAGGAGGTGCTGGCACATGATCAAGCGACCCTTGGGCAGGGGGCTGAGCGCCCTGCTCCCGACAGATTCGTCGCCAGCGGATAGCGAAGAGATTCTCGACATTCAGATCGATCTCATCCGGCCAGGCGAACAACAGCCGCGAACTAGTTTTCAGGAAGATAAGCTCCAGGAGTTGGCGCAATCTATTCGCACCAGCGGTATTATCCAACCGCTGCTCGTGCGACGGCGGGGCGGATTGTTCGAGCTGGTCGCGGGAGAACGACGTTGGCGGGCAGCGCAACTTGCCGGTCTCTCCACGGTGCCCGCCATCGTTCGCGAGATTCCTGATGATCGCTTACTCGAGCTGGCATTGATCGAGAATATTCAGCGGCAGGAACTCAACCCGATTGAAGAAGCCAACGCCTACAAGCGGTTGATCGAATCGCTAAATCTTACCCAGGATGACATTGCCAAGCGGGTTGGTCGCGACCGTAGCTTCATCACGAATTACCTCCGGATTCTCAAATTGCCGACGGAGATTCAAAACCTCCTGGAGCGCGAAAAGCTCAGCTTTGGTCATGCGCGCGCTTTGCTGGGTCTCAGCGAGGACGTCATCCTGCAGCGACGCTTTGCCCAAAAAATCGTCAAGCACAATTGGTCGGTTCGCGAAACCGAGCGACGAATCAAGCACGCGTACCGCGCGGATAGCCAGAAAGCTAAGGTCTCAGTCTCCAGCGTCGATCCCAATGTGCGGGCGGCCGAAGCCAAACTTCGACGCTATCTCGGAACTCAGGTGCGCATTCTCCCGGCCAAGGCCGGGTCACCAGGTAAGATCGAGATCGAGTACTACAGCGACCTTGATCTCGACCGAATTTATGATGCGATACTTTCGGCCCAGGCGGAGGTCGGTGCCGGTCCTGCGGCCGCTTCTGCCTCCGGGTCGTAACACATATAATTCTCTTTCTGCTAATTATCTCCCTAGGTAGCCCCCAAAGGGCACTGGCGGCGTCTGTTTATGTAGCCCACCCGATTCCGACAAGTTTCCCTGGTGTTTTTCTTGCCACCTCGCGAACCTATGTGTTAGCGTCGCCTTTCGCCGATGACGTACGCTAAGAGCACCTGCTTATCGATGCGAGTCCGCTGAGTAACTGCCGCTAGTGTACCTCGTAACACACGTTATTTCCTTTCATGAACCTGAAAACCGAAAGCCCCCCGTCTGACCCATTTTTGCTCGCGCTGCGGCGCCGACTTAGCAAACAGGCGTTTGAGACATGGTTCCAACCGCTGCGTGTTTCAAGCAGCCAGCGGGACGGAGTGGTGCGTATCGCAGCGCCAAACACTGTGGTCAGGGATTGGATATTGTCGACCTATTCGGCGGCGCTTGACGAGTCTCTGCTTGAGCTTGAGTTGCACGGGTGCCGGGTGGAATGGAGCATCCCGAGTGTAAAAGCTGAAGGAGCCCCGACCGTTAGGGTCAATGGTACCCGGCGGGAGTCCGAAACACCCGAAAAGACAGAACTCGAAGCTGCGCCTATCGATCTTCCCTGCGTCTCCTCGGCGCCGCTAAACGACAAATACTCTTTCGATACTTTCGTGGTCGCGTCATGCAACCGGTTTGCGCACGCCGCCGCGCAGGCCGTCGCTGAAGCCCCCGGCAAAACGTATAACCCCCTCTATCTTTATGGTGGTGTCGGACTAGGAAAAACTCATTTGGTTCAGGCGACAGGGCAGGCGATCCGGAAGGCCAATCCGAACCTGCAGGTGGCCTACGTCTCGCTGGAACGCTTCATGAATGAGCTGATCAACGCGATCAGATATGGTTATGACAAGACGCACGTTTTCCGCGAACGGTATCGTTCGATCGATGTGCTGCTGATTGATGACGTCCAGTTCATCGCCGGCAAAGAGCGCACTCAGGAGGAATTCTTTCATACCTTCAATGCCCTGTACGATCGTCAAAAACAGATAGTGCTAACGTCTGACTGTCCTCCGCGAGAGATACCCGAAATTGAAGAGCGCCTGCATTCCCGGTTTGAGTGGGGCTTGATTGCCGATTTGGAACCTCCCGACCTGGAAACCAAAATTGCGATCCTGCGGCGCAAGGCCGAGCTTCAAAAGGCCGATCTTCCGGACGACGTGGCGCTCTTTCTGGCGGGCAACAGCAAACACAACATACGCGAACTTGAGGGGTCTCTGGTCCGCGTTCTCGCGATGGCCTCCCTCCGGGGTTTACCTCTCACGAAGACGCTGGCACAGGAAGCTATGCGAGGAGTCTCGCGGACGTCGGACGAAAACTCAGTCTCGATAGCTCGAATACAAAAGACGGTAGCCGATCACTATAAGCTTACAGTTGATAATCTTAGAGCCCGATCGAATGTTCGACACTTCCTCGTTCCCAGGCAGGTAGCAATGTATTTATGCAAGCGTCTTACAAAGAAAAGCTACCCGGAAATTGCCCGCGATTTTGGCGGTAAGCACCACACGACGGTTATTCACTCAGTGGAGAAGATCAACAGCTCGCTGTCCACAGATCCCGAGTTAAGCATGCTGGTGAGGCAGCTAATCGACAGTCTCGGTGCATGAGAGAACTAGTGACAACCGCTCGCTGTTTGGCTGTTTTCCACAGAGCGGGAAGCGCTTCCCGACGCTTTCTGTGGAATTGATTGAGAGATTGGTTGGCGCACAATCGCTAGACTCGCAAGCGATTAATGATCCTGAAAGTCTAAGATATTAAGAGGCCTAACGTTAGACCGTTTTTCACAGTTCCACAGATCAATACTACTGTTACTAAAGATTTTCTAGATGTTAGTTTTCTTAGTGATAAGCAGAAACGCTGTGACTTGCGAAAGTTTGCCGGTTCAAAATGTGATATAAGAATGAAAAACCTTCGAGGAGCAGATCAATGCAATTTGTGATCGCGCGAGGCGCGCTGCAAAAAGAATTGTCGTTTGTCCAGGGAATAGTCGAGCGAAAGAATACCATTCCAGTTTTGGCGAATATTCTGATCGAGTCGGCGGGCGAGACTTCGATTAGAATTAGCGGTACCGATCTGGACGTTACGATTCGATGTGATGCGGACGCACAGGAGATATCGTCTCAAGGAGCGATTTGCGTTCAGGCGCGCAAACTTTTCGATATTGCGAGATTACTCCCCGATGCTTCAGTAAGTTTTCGAAAGGAAGAAAACGAATGGGTTACGGTTGAGTGTGATCGGTCAAGGTTTCGGCTGCCAGGAATTTCAAAGGAAACCTTTCCTGAATTACCAGGTTTCAAATCCACACCGCTAAAATTACCCGCCTCTCTGGTTAAGCACCTCATCGAGCGGACGATTTTTGCAATCACACAGGAAGAGGGACGATACACACTTTCAGGCGCGAAATTCGAACTAGACAAGGAGGGCGTCAAGATGGTCACAACCGACGGCCACAGGCTGGCTTTTGTCTCAACCAGCGAGGTCGACAAGGAGTTGTTGGACGGAAGTTTGGACGTGCTGATTCCGCGAAAGACTCTGGCGGAGTTAAATAAGTTAACTGCTGACTTTGATGGTGATATTAGTCTGGGATCTGATGAGAATCATGTCTATTTCCAGGTCGGGTCGAGGCTTTTAATCTCGAGGTTGTTATCCGGGCAATTTCCCAATTATGAAATGGTAATGCCCAAGAATAATGATCAGTCGGCGGTCTTCGACACGCTTTCGCTAAATCAGGCAATTCGCCGAGTGGCTCTGATGGCTGATGATCGTTCCCACGCGGTACGCTTTCGTTTGAGCAAGGAACAATTGCTGATTAGTTCGCAGAATGCCGAAGAAGGTGAAGCTCGCGAAACCGTGGGAACTGATTTCGCCGGCGAAGAGACTGAGATTGGTTTCAACGCGCAATATCTTCAGGATTTTCTTAACGTAGTCGGCACGGAAAAGATCGCCTTTGAGTTTAAAGATGGAAATTCACAAGCGCAGTTGCGTCCGGTTTCAGATGATAAGCAGGATTATCGATACGTCGTCATGCCGATGAGATTGTAATGTCAACTCAAAGAGGGTGCGTTTGAAGCGCACAGGTTTTTCCACACGAGCGCCAGCGAAGAAGCGGCGCTCGTTTTTGTTTCTCGAAATGGCATTGGTTGCGTCAGACAGACGACAGGCTTGTGGTAAAATTTCGAGGTGCTGCTCGAATCGATCTCAGCTGATTGCTTTAGAAACCTCGATGGTCAGATCTCCTGTGGCAGCGGCATTAATGTTCTTTACGGCAACAACGGCCAGGGAAAAACCAACTGGCTGGAGGCCATCTTTCTGCTCGCCTATGCCAGGTCATTTCGCACCAGGCATCTTCACGAGACCATTAACTTCAGTAAGAGCACCGCTGCGGTGGTGGGAAATGTTGCTCAAGGTAACGGCCTCGTGCGCGAGCTAAAAATTCAGCTGCAAGCGAATACGAAACAGGTTCTGGTAAACGGCAAGCGAGAGTCACTGGTACGTTATGCAGCGCAACTTCACGCGGTCTGTTTCACCGCCGATGAACTGGAAGTTATCCGCGGCGGCCCCGAAGCTCGCCGCAACTTCATAGACCGCGGCGCGATCGCGCTGCACCCTTCCTATGTTCAGACTCTCAGTACCTATAACAAGGTAATCAAACAAAAGAAGAGGCTGCTACAAGAGTCATCCGAAGGCCGTTTCAGATTCGAAGAACTCGCGGAACAAATCGCGCCCTGGAACACCCAGTTGGTGACGCTAAGCGGGGAGATTCACCGCGCCCGCACTGAATACGTGCTGCTGCTGAACGACGCACTCGAGCACGGTCTATTCGACGACCAGATATCCATCCGATACGCATCGTCGTTGGAAGGAAAGGGAGATCTGACCGATTACGAGGGATTAATCGCCCAGCGATTGCAGTCCCGGATTGAGGCTGAAATGTTTGCCGGAGCCTGTCTGATCGGGCCGCATCGCGACGACTTGCACGTCCTTTTCGGAGGGCGGGAACTGCGTAGTTTTGGCAGCTCCGGACAACAGCGTAGCGCATTGATAACGCTTGATTTAGCGGCGATTTCAGTGTATCATTCGAAGCATCAAGACTATCCGATTTTCCTGGTCGACGACGTGGATGCAGAACTCGACGGAAATCGGATCGAACGCTTGCTGGAATACCTGGATGGACGTACGCAAACTTTCCTTACCACTTCCAAGAAGAGCCACTTCGAGCGATTCAGTCAACGAGCCAAATTCTTTGAGGTTTGTGACGGCACTGTGAGAGAAGCGACTCATCTGGATGCGGTAATAACAAAGGCAGCAAATGTCATCTAAGAACAGCAATGACGGAAATGAAGGTAAAGATTTGGCAACTCCATCATCAAAACTGAAGAATAAAAAAGAAACATACGATTCGTCTTCGATTGCAGTCCTCGAGGGACGCGATGCGGTCCGCAAACGACCGGCGATGTATATCGGTTCGACCGGGGAGCTGGGCCTGCATCATCTGGTTTACGAAGTAGTTGATAACTCGATCGACGAAGCGCTGGCAGGCTACTGTGACCTCGTCGAAGTAACGATTCATCTGGATAACTCAATTACGGTCATCGACAACGGCCGCGGCATTCCGGTCGACATGATGAAAAAGGAAAAGCGCTCGGCCGCCGAGGTCGTCATGACCAAGCTCCATGCCGGCGGCAAGTTCGATTCGAATGCTTACAAAGTTTCAGGCGGATTGCATGGCGTTGGTGTTTCGTGTGTGAATTTCCTCGCTGAGACACTTCACCTCGAAATCTGGCGTGACGGACTGACTTACGAACAGGAATACGAACGGGGCATTCCAGTCGCACCTCTCAAACAAACAGGTAAGACTCGCAAGCGCGGCACGAAGATCACTTTTAGGCCTGACACCCAGATCTTCGATACGATTGAACTCAACTTCGAAAAACTGTCTGAGCGGCTGCGTGAAAAAGCCTTCCTCAATAAGGGTATTCGCATCACGATTCATGACGAGCGCGAAGAACCTGAGAAGTCGCACGAGTTTTATTATCGCGGCGGCATCGCCGAGTTTGTTAAGCACCTCAACAAGAATAAGAGCGTGCTGCACGACAAGCCTATTTACTTTGAGAGAGTCAGCGACGTGCTGTCGATCGAAGTGGCCATTCAGTACAACGACGGCTATGACGAAAAGGTCTATTCGTTCGCCAACAACATCAACACAGTCGACGGTGGCACACACCTTTCGGGTTTTCGCTCGGCGTTCACTCGCACCATTAATGCCTATGCGCAGTCTTCCGGCCTGGCGAAAAACTTTAAGACGTCGCTCACCGGCGATGATGTGCGCGAAGGCCTGGTGGCGGTCATTTCGGTGAAGCTCCCGCAACCGCAGTTTGAGGGCCAAACCAAGGGCAAGCTCAACTCTGACGTCAAAGGCGCGGTCGAATCTTTTCTCAACGATCGGCTGACGGAGTTTCTTGAGCAGAATCCTACCGTCGCCCGTCGGATTGTCGGCAAATCCCTGGATGCCGCGCGCGCGCGCGACGCGGCCCGCAAAGCGCGCGAGATCGTGCGCAAGGGCGCCATGGGTTCAACCATGCTGCCGGGCAAGCTGGCCGACTGTCAGGAGCGCGATCCGGCGCTGTCAGAAATCTATATTGTGGAGGGCGATTCGGCGGGTGGTTCGGCCAAGCAGGGCCGCGACCGTAAGAACCAGGCCATTCTGCCCCTTAAAGGAAAAATCCTGAACGTCGAAAAGGCGCGTTTTGACAAGATGCTGGGTCACAGCGAGATCAAGTCGCTGATTACCGCCCTCGGCACCGGCATCGGAAAAGAAGACTTCGACGCGAGCAAGCTGCGTTACCACAAAATCATTTTGATGACCGACGCAGACGTTGATGGTTCGCACATCCGAACGCTCCTGCTCACTTTTTTCTATCGTCAAATGGCTGAGCTGGTTGAGAAGGGATATGTCTACATAGCCCAGCCTCCTTTGTTCAAGGTGAAGCGCGGGAAGAAAGAAGAGTACATCAAAGACGAAGGCTTGATGACCCAATATCTGATGCGCATGGCGACCGCGGACATGACGGTCAAGTCAGTCGGAGCCAAGAAAGACATTGAAGGCAAAGAGCTGGCCTTGTCTCTGGAAAAGCTGGTCGACCTGAAGCGTTACTGCGAGCGCACGGTGCGCCGGCTTGCCGGCGATGCTTATCTGCTCGACGTACTGCTGGAGACCTTTGCCGGAAAGAAAGGTGTGTGGCGCAAAGCAGGCGCGACGCTGCGCAGCATCTTTCAGGATGAAGACCTGATGGCCAAGGTTGAAGGCGCCCTTCACAAGGCCGGCTTCCAAACCGAACTCTCCACTGACGAAGAACATGATTTGTGGGAGATTGAAACCACAACCACATCAGGCGTAGGCGTTTCGATTGATTGGAATTTTGCCAGCTATGTCGAGTTTCAAAAGGCAGCCGAGCTCTACATGACTCTTGAAGACGAGCTGGCGCCACCCTTTATCACCGGCACCAATGGGACCAGCGAAGAGATCGGAACGCGCGAGGAGCTGCTGGAAAGAGTATTAGCCGCAGCCAAGAAGGACCTTTCGATTCAGCGCTACAAAGGTTTAGGTGAAATGAATCCGGAGCAACTCTGGGAAACAACCATGAACCCGGAGAAGCGCACGTTGTTGCAGGTCAGGATTGATGACGCCGTGGAAACTGACGACATCTTTTCGATCCTGATGGGTGACGCGGTCGAGCCCCGCCGAAAGTTTATCGAAGATAACGCGCTGGACGTGCGGAACCTGGATATCTGACCGGGCGCATCAGCGCCGGTATTGCCCTAGCAGGCTGCTGAAAAAGTCTTGGTGGACGCCGCGAGCTTGAAATCTGGAGTGCGCCGACAACGGCGGCGCTTTGGATTTCTTAGCATTTCGTGTCAACGAATCCAAAGCGGCGTCGCGCTTGCCGCCGCACTCCAAATTAGTTTTTCAGCAACCAGCACACTGCGGTGAGCCTATGACTTATCGTTACTGGTGCAAAACAGCTCCGTTAGAAGGGAGACACGTTTCTCCCTCTAACGGAGCCTCTTAGCAACCGCGTTGCGTGCCATCCCTTTTCGGACGCTCTACGGTTGAACCTGAATCTGCCCTTCGCCGTTCCTCACATCAGCAAACGGATAGCTCGAAAGGGGAAAGACCGTACAACTTGTTTTGTTGCCAGGAATGATGTTCGTCGACTGGACGCCCTTGTCGTCTTCGCGCTCCGCGTCCGTTGCCCACCATTGCGAGTAGGCGCCTTGATCTTCTCGAACCTCCGCATCGGCTGGCACCCATCCGCGCTCCTCGGGCTTACAGAAACACCAGGTCAATTTATCCGGCTCTTGCGTTCCGTCGCCGTTGTCTTCGACTACCAGTTGCACCCACCTACCGATATAGCTTTGGACATTGGAATCCGCGACAGTCCCGCTCATCACTCCCCGGTTACGGTCTATCGTCAAAGTGTCAAGGATTGCCAACATATAAAATTCTGACGAAGCCTCTTCATGGCCGCCCACGCCATCCACGTCCGGCTCAACAATCCGGGCTTCATCTCTGAAAGTCATTTGACCGGTCGTGACGCCCCGCTCGTCGGTCGTCGCGGTGAATTCGACAGACCTTGAAAGGTCGTCGTCCAGTACAAATCTGTAAGTGCCGCTGGCGGATGGTCCACCTATTTGGGCGCCTGCGGCCATACTTGCGCACCCGGTTACCAGGCCGGTTACGAACAAAACAGAAATCACATTGCGTACAATTGTCTTCATCGAGCAAACTCCTTCTTATTTACCGTCGGATGTTGAATTACTTGGTTTATGGTTGCGGGATTTCGCGTTAAGATGGGCGCGCCGTAGGCGCTTACAACTTGCGAAGCCGTCCTCGAAAACTTTTCAATGACCTGGTCGTCTTTCGTCACCGCGATGGACGATACCCTTATTGCCGGCGGCGCGTATTTAGGTAATTCTGAAATCCTTCTGAGATCCTTGTTTGAGAGTTCTGAGAGACCGTGATCAGAGCCCGAACCAAACTTTCCTACACATTCGGAACCTTTCGGTTTGATCTGACCGAGTGCGTGCTTTTCAACGAAAACAGGCGTGTTTCGCTGACTCCAAAGGCATTCGACACATTGCTCGCGACGGTTCAGCACCGCGGTCACGTGCTCACGACGGAAGAGTCAATGGCGCAGGTTTGGCCTGATAGCTTCGTCGAAGGGAACAATCTGGCTCAGAATATTTTCGACGCTGAGGAAAGTGTTCGGCGCCGGCGGAGCGAAATTCATCGAGACTGTTCCGAAGCCTTAACCTAAATAGGGCGATAACATACTTGACTCCGCGCGGGCTCTCTTCACACCTCGCTCCCTGCAATGGCTCTGCCACTCTGATGCGCGGCAAGTCTGCGACTTGCCGGGCAACATACCCTTCTTTTTCATCGGGTCTTCGACCCATACCGGTCAAAGACCGGTGAGACTAAATAGGCCACTTATCGGCAAGTCCGAGACTTGCCGCGCATCAGAGTGGCAGAGCCATTCGCGGTGGTGAGTAAAGTATCTTAATTGCCCTAAATAGGGCTGTCGCCCGTTCCGCGGGCTCAAGTGCGGAACATAGAGTCTTTGGCGTCAGCCCGGGAGTTGAACGAAATTATCTTGCAACGCCTTTGTCTTGCAATCAATATAGGTGCGCGAAGCCGCCACCCGTTATGACCAATCTAGAGTCACTGCTTTCTCCACTTACATTCCTCGGAAATCTGATCGAAGACCAGAACCAACTCACCCCTTTGAAAGAATACGAATCCTGGTGGCGCGCGGAAGGAATGACCATTTCCGAAGCAGTCGATCGCGCCGGCACGCCCTGGCTGCGCATGTTCGATCAATTCGGCAGGCGCGTGGACGAGATTCTCTTTCCGCCCGATTACTGGAAGATGCTGAAGCGCGGCTACCAGGCCGGCGTAATCTGGCGGCCGTTCGCCAACGATTCAGGGGCCTCGCTCAGGATGCATTACCTGATCGATTATGTGACGTGTTTCTTCGATGCGGGACTCGGCTGCCCTTACATCGTTTCCATGTCGACGGCAGTGCCGCTGAAAAAGTACGGCGCGCCTGAACTGCAAGCGCGTTTTCTCCCGCACCTGCTGCGCCGGGATGAGAGCGTCTGGCAGGGCGCGACCTGGATGACGGAAGCGAAAGGCGGTTCAGATCTCGGCGCCAACGTAGAAACAACTGCGCGCCACGCCGGCGATCACTGGATTCTTAACGGCGACAAATATTTTGCCAGCAACGTTGGGGCGGAACTGGCCATTATCGCCGCGCGTCCCGAAGGCGCGCCGCAAACTCCGCAGGGCCTGGCGCTCTTCCTGGTGCCGCGTTATCGCGATGACGCAGAACGGGGCACTAATTCGACCGTGAGGGAGGGCTCATCGCGGCCGGATGGTCAGCTCAACTATTTCATTCGCCGAATCAAAAACAAGATCGGCACCCGCTCGGTTCCCACCGGCGAAGTCGAATTGCGCGACAGCGAAGCTTACCTGCTCGGCAGACAGGAATGGGGCATCTACCTGATTCTCGAGTCGCTCAACCTCTCGCGCGTGGGCAACATCGTCGGCAGCGTGGCCCTGGCGCAACGCGCGCTCGCGGACGCGCTCACATTTGCCGAACGCAGAGTCGCGTTTGGTAGAGCCATCATTGAGCATCCGCTGTTGCGCCGGCAGTTTGATGAGCGCTTCGAGCAGTTACTTCACGCGCGGGCGTTGATGTGGGAAGCAATTCGACTGCTGGACGAAGTTTGGCAAGAGACGCCGCGCTATTCGGATCGCTACCACCTGTTTCGTCTGGTCGCGCATCTGGCGAAGTACTGGACGGCTGAGTTGGCGGTGCAATTCGCGAAGTGGGGCATGGAAGTTCATGGCGGCATGGGCGTGCTCGCGGAGTACTCGGCCGAACGCTGGCTGCGCGAAGCGATGATTCTGCCGATTTGGGAAGGCACTCCGCACCGCCAGATGCTCGACGGCCTGGAAGTGATGGAGCGCAAGCGCGCCCACCAGATGCTGTTCGACCACCTCGCTCCGCACGCTCACGCAAACGACTTACAAAACATCTCTTTCCGCATCGAGCAGCATTTGCAATTGTCGGTGGAAGAAAAGGAAGCGGGAATCGAAGGTATCTTCCACGACCTCGCGACCTTCACTGCGCGGACCCTGGCGCGGAAATACGCGCTCATGTCAGAACCGCCTGCGGTAGGGCGCGGTTGATCTCGCGCCGCGCCCGGACTCCGTAGTGCCCTAATTGACAGATGAGGTCAGTACCGGGAGCGGTAGCGACCGGGTACCCGGTTAACTGCTCGATCTTGGTGGCAACGGACCCGGTCGCTACGCTGCGCACCCTCACCCAACCTCTCCCAGAGGGAGAGGAGAGAACCGCTCCCGGTACTGACTCCATGTCGTGCGTCGCAAATTAGGGCAATGACATACTTGACTCAGTAACGCCATGGCTCTGCCGCTCTGATGCGCGGCAAGTCTCGGACTTGCCGACACGTGCCAATTGGTCCAACCGGTCTATGACCGTGGTGGGTCGGAGACCCTAAGAAAAAATAAGGGTCGCAGCCGGCAAGTCGCAGACTGGCCGCGCATCAGAGTGGCGGAGCCATTGCCGCGGTCGCATCGAACTTGAGCGGGGCCACTCGATGAGTCAAGTATGTCATTACCCAAATTTGCGACACCGCTCTTGCGGAGCCATCGCTTGCGCGCCTTTTAAGCCCACGGTATGATACAGGCGTTTGGCTGATCGCTTAAGTCTCCCCGGGTGCCAGGCTTATTTAAGTTTTCATCGAGGTCCAACTGATGTCACTAAAACGTAAATTCACGCTCATCTTGCTTTCGGCCACGCTGGCCGTTTATGCGATCGCGGGAGCCTGGCTGGCCACTCGGGCACAGCAACCGGCGAACGACGCGGGGTCGCAACAAAAAATCTTTGAGAGCGTGCTCCAGCATATCCAGAACGATTATGTCGACGAACCAAACATGGAAAAGGTGCGCGCCGGAGCGTTGCGGGGCCTGGCCTACGGACTGGATCCTTATTCAACTTACTTGACGCCTGAGCAGGTCAAAGACTATCGAGCTGGAAATAAGAGTGAACAGTTGGGGATTGGCGCTGAATTGTCGCAGGTGGCATCGTTCCTCTATGTGGTGGCGCCCGTTAAAGGCGCGCCGGCGGATCAAGCGGGCGTCCGCGCGGGTGACATTATCGAGTACATTGACGGCAAAGCGACCCGAGACATTTCGTTGTATGACGCGCGCCAGTTGCTTAACGGCGCGGCGGGAACG
>Ga0307468_100000255_pt1 | contig 12682 bp, 8 predicted proteins | sample atmdna_FD_203085 | JGI IMG/M metagenome (GOLD analysis project Ga0307468, IMG submission 203085) | Hardwood forest soil microbial communities from Morgan-Monroe State Forest, Indiana, United States - atmos_gases AM2C_05 | ecosystem: Environmental > Terrestrial > Soil > Temperate forest > Bulk...
CGTAACCCGTCAGATTTATCAATGATCCATGTTTACGACGAACGGCACAATCGGTACCTTCCCGTGCCCGCGGTAGACCAGAAATACACCAAAGGGCTTACCCTCTATCAACATAAGGTTATCAGTCGATACGTGCGTGATCAGCTGAAGCAAAACGTAGATGCCTATTTCCTTGCTCGTGCTAAGCGAGAAATCCAGGAGATCGTCGAACGGGAATGGGTTTCAGCCAAGAGTAAGAATCGCACACGGAAAGGCCTTGCGCGCTTCCGAGGTGAAGGTATCCAAAAGCGCGACCGGATCGAACATCAGCTTCCGGCTGCCGAAACCGCGGCGACTCGAGTCATCGGCCCATCGAAACCGCATTTATTGCTTCAGCCAGCCCCTGAGTCGCTGGTTGATCGATCGTCAGATCTCGGGGTCGAGTGGAATGCCACAGACTCCGCGAAAGATGAAGAGGTCACCGACCTGAAACTAGTCCGGCCTGAGGTTGAGCCGGCCGCGAGAAATGGAAATGGCACCGGAAAGAAAAACAAGAAGACCGAGAAAACCGACAAGTCAGTCGCTAAGAAAAGATCAAAAGCCGAAGTGGCGTATACGGTACAGACGGAAAAGCAATCTACCGCCCCGGTGCCAGATTCGGCTGCCGAGGAGCTCGACATGACCGGCTGGAGTGGCGATTACGATCTGTCCAAATAGGAGAATCGAAATGTCTAAAAAGAAACCCAACAACGATCGTAAGAAGTTCAAGAATATGCCCATCGAGGATAGGGTGAAGCTGGTAGAGAGTATTTACATACATTTCCCACGCAATGAAAAAACTCTGAAAGCCATCCGTGAGCACCACGCGCACGCCAAATTTGCGAGCGAGCCAGAAGGCTTATTGATCCAAGGAGAGACAGGTGCGGGCAAGACGACAATACTCAAACTCTATATGAAAGATTACCCGCGCATTCATGGCCCCGAGACCACAAGGGTGCCTGTTTTGTACGCAAAGGTCCCGACACCAGCCACTTGTAAACAACTAGTTACGAAAATTCTTGAAGCCATTGGTGATCCAGCCGCGGAAAGGGGAACCCAGATTTCGCAGACGCTTCGGTTGAAGAAGTACTTCGATGTTTGCAAGGTCGAATTGCTTGTTCTTGATGAGTTCCAACACTTTCAGGATCGGGACTCACAGAAAGTGCTCAAGACTGTCTCGGATTGGTTGAAGCTCTTAATGGAAGAGACAGGTATTCCCATCGTTCTTGTGGGCCTGCCTTACTCACATACCATTCTTGACGCTCATGGAAACGAGCAACTGAAGAGGAGATTCGCAACGAGAATCGAACTCGGACCCTTTGGTTATGAGAGCTCTCAGGAGCGCCAGGATTTTCGTCGCTTTCTAAACATGATTGATGAAAAACTGCCTCTGGTAGAAAAATCTAATCTGGCGGATCCGAGCATGGCACTCTGCATCTACGACGCAACAGATGGAGTTGTTGCTCACGTAATGAAGTTAATACGGCGGGCAACTGTCATCGCCTTGGAATCAAATCGCGAAAAAATCACGCTCGATATTCTTGCCATAGCCTATGAACAACGCCTCGCCTCCAACGATCCGGAAAAAGACAACCCATTCGGCGATATTGCTATGGCTGCATAGCGCTTTTAAGAATTTCTTCCGGTTGATTGAAGTTTGCGTTCACCGAGTCGACAGTCGCGACAAAGAAAAATTGCTGACCCACGGGCGGCGCCATCGACCCTGCTCTTCCGAGCCACGCCCAAACACGACGAAAGTCTGTTTGGTTTTCTAGTTAGGCTGGCGGAGATTAACTTCTACTCCCCTCACTTAATCATTCGAGCAGCCGGGCTGTCACCAAATTCGTTTATAAGGACTTGCCTCTTAGCTCGTGATTCCAAAAAACTTACTGGGTTGAGTCAACTGACCGGGCTAAGCGTCAATCATCTAAGCTCCCTAATATACAAGCCGGTGAGTAAGCATAGAGTTACGGTTCGCGGTCAGCGCCTGCCGATGCACATGTTCAGAATCGGTCGGGCCAGAGTGTGCCCGCAGTGTCTGCGTGAATCGAACTACTGCAGAATGACGTGGGATCTTTCAGTGGTCACGGCATGCCCTTTTCATTCCTGCTTGTTGCTCGAAGAGTGTCCCAAGTGCCACGAGCCAATCACATGGTCCCGCGCAGGCGTGAGTCTATGCGTATGTGGGCGTGATTGGAGAGATATACAGCTTAAGCCAATCCCTTCATCCGAAACCGTCGTGGCGAGACTCGTTTATCATCACTTCGCGCTCGCGGTGCACGAAAACCGATCTGCCAGTAATCCCCTTTGTCATTTAGATTTGGCCTCTTTATTCGAAGCTCTTCTTTTCGTCGCCGGGCATCAAGAGGGCCACACCGATACGTGTGGGTGGTTAACGCTTCCAGGCAGAACCACCACAGAGATTCACAAAAAGCTTCTCGGAGGCTATGCGGTGTTCGAAGCGTGGCCAAGCAGGTTTCATCTCTTCCTTGACAAGATGAACCCCGAAAAGTCTCGCTCGAAAATGAAAATAGGATTGAAGGCCAGCTTCGGTAACTTTTATCAGGATTTGTACGGGTCTCGCTTAGAGTGCGCACCTGCGATTCGATTACTGAAGAGTGGGTTTGAGAAGTATGTGTCCGAAACTTGGGATGGTAAAAACCTTCCGCGTGCAAAATGGGCTAAGAAACTCGATATTCGGCTAAAATTTCTGTCAAAAGAAGAAGCTTGTGACGCGCTCCAGGTGGACTCCCGAGTGGTGGACAGCCTGGTATCAGAAGGAAAAATAGTAAAAAAGATTCACGGGACCGGCCAAGCACGCAGTTTCGTAGTGGAAGCGGCAAGTCTAGACATGAAATCTTCTGTGCACATGAGCTTAGAAGGCGCTTCCAGATTCTTGGGATTAACTCGAGAGAATTTCTTTAGGTTAATTGAAAACTTACTGGTAGTACCTGTGTCTACGCCGTCGATTAATGATCGCAGCCATTGGAAGTTCGACAGGGATGTTCTTCAAAATTTCTTAGCGAGAATCATTTTCCAAGTCAGCCCACTCCGTTCTTACAGCAACCTCGAATTGGAGAGCTTTGCCAGCGAGTTACGAGTCATTGATCGGCTTGGCCCAAGCTCTGCTCAAGGAATCCACAACTTCGTCAACGACATCCTCAATGGTGCAATAATTCCCAGAGGAGAATCCTGCCGTGAGGTGGGAATTGCACGTCTCTTGTTTTGCCGCAGGGAATTCAGGGCATACATTCGGAAAAAGCTTACGGATCAAACCTATCTCGGTTTCCAACTACAAGGCGCATCCAAAGAATTCAGGTTGAGTAAGAAACTGATCTACTTCCTTGCCGGCAAAGGATTAATCGAGTCAAACGACGCAAAGGAAGGAGACAGAGCATTTAAGGCAATCAGTCCTAAGTCAGTTGAGTCATTCCAAGCGAATACGTACTCGCTTTTGAGCTTGCACGAACTCTGGAAATGCCGACTCAGGTTCTTCTTCAGGAATTGCAAAGATTAGAAATTGAACCGGTCTCCGGTGCATCGATAGACTTTGGTGAGCATTATGTCTTCAGAAGAGTCGACATCGAGCAACTCGACTTGAAAAACGTCACGCATCCCGCTCGTAAGAAAGTACAGGAAAGAAGAGAACGTTATTCCGTTCATATAATGGAAGCCGCGAACATACTGTCAGTTCACGAGAAAATAATCTACGACCTGGTGTCACGTGATGTTTTGACCCCGTGCCGTAATTCAATAGGTTCACCGAACGGCTACAAATTCAGTCGCGAGCTCATTGAGAGCTTCAAAGGTCAATTTAAGGATCTCGGCAATCTGACATCAATGGAAGCTGCCATAAGAGTCCTTGGCAGATATCACCTGCGAACAAAATGGCTAAGAATGGGGTTTATCAAATACAAGATTTCGAAGGACGGGAAAAGACGACTACTTAACAATCTTGATGTCGAAAGTATTGCCTCGTTCATGGCAAGAGTTGTAGGCCGCTCCGAGGCGGCCCGGATTGTTGGAATGAATCTGTTCTCTATGGGATATTGGATTAGAAAAGGCACATTGAGGCCTATAAATCATCGATACTCACGCGCGTTTAAGTACCCGTTGTTTTCGAAGGCTGAAGTGGCGAGATTCAAAGCATTAATCTCAGGGGTTAGGAGTCAGAGCGGCCGCCGGTCAGCAAATCGCATTCACACCTCATAGACCTCTACACGACGCTCAGTAGTATTTCCCTTGGATCCCACAGCTTGATGGCGGGTGCGGGAAAGTCTGTATCCGCTGCGAGCAAAAATAAAAGCGGCGGACAAATCTGATGTGCTTCAGGTCCATTCCTGGAGTAGTTCGCGGAGACCAACTCTTTGTCGTGCACGTCCGTTTGGAATGAAATTGCTATTGAGACCCAAGCCTGAAGAGGGCGAGAGTTTCATTGGCTATATTGTGCGGCTCACTGAATTGAACGGATATGACACGCCGTCCTGGATTCTTTCGCTGAGTGACATTGACTACATGGAGTTGCAATGGAACTTCACGTTCATGTTCAGCCAAGCTGAAAGATTGAAGAAGTTCGCGGAAATAACAGACAATAAATTACGCAATTTATTCCCTGTGCTTTATTTGCCTGATGAATCGAGTGCGCGATTTGGTATTGAGGGTGAGTACAACTTCTACGGCGCATTCCTCAACCGATCCATAATTCGTCCTCATTGCCCTAAAGTCTGTCCCAAATGTTTGAAAGAATCCGGATACGCCCGACGTGTTTGGGACTGCTCTCTAGTAACCGCGTGCCCGATTCACGCGTGCATGCTTATTGATACTTGTCCCAAGTGCCGACGACGGATCAAATGCGTCAGACGGAGCTTAAGTGTTTGCTCGTGCAGATATGACTGGAAGGAAATAGATCCGGAATTTCTCACCGCGCGTGAACTGGCAGTATCCCGTCTTGTGCATACGCTCTGCGGCCTGCAAGCCGGCGCTCTGCAAAAAGAGAAGGACAACCCGCTGCATCGGCTAAACCTAAGAGATTTTGTTGTCGTTCTTACGCTCATCGCGGGGACCTTTAGAAACATCGCGTCGGCGACCGGAAGGCCTTCAAAATCAATAAAGCTGCGGAACAAAGATCTCCATGCACTTTATGGGCAGGCGTATTCAGTATTTGGAAACTGGCCTCATAACTTTCATCAATTCTTGAGCAAACAGTCGAAGGGACAAGTCAGGTTCCATCCTCACGATGGAAAGCTAAACACCTCGCTCAAGACAGAATTCGGCTCTTTCTATGAGCACCTGTATCAAGTCCTGAATGAACCACAATTCGATTTCATGCGTGAGGCATTCGTACAATACCTAACTGATCGTTTGCATTCGCAAGGTCAGCCGGCCAAAGGTATTTCCTTCGCGACCACAATAGCGTTGGGTGAGCATATTTCACTATACGACGCAAGGCGATTGTTAAAGATCACTAACAAGGCGCTGTTTGATCTCATAACGGACGGCGAAATTCGGTGTGTTATAAAAAACGCAAGAAGGAATCCAGAGTACACTCTTAACCTGTTGGACATCGAAGGTCTAAAACGTGAATTTGAGCAGTCAATTACCCCCCGCGAACTAGCAAACCAACTCGGCATCGATTGCAAGACTATTCGAAAACTGGCGCAAAACAAACTTCTGAAAACGAGATGGAGATCTGCAATAGATGGACTCCATACAATGAAATTCAGCCGTGATGCCTCTGAAGAATTCCAACGAAAAACTGGCCAATAAAGCAAAACACGCCACCGAAATGTCTCTGCGAATGCCGTCAATTCAATCACGCGATAAGCCTTTAAGTCTCAGGGGATAACGTCATCGCAAGAGGGAAGGTTTTCGTTTGACCGAGGCTGCTTTGTTCGCCTATATCGCAGGTGAATGAGGCCTAATTCGGGGGTTCTATTCCTCCGTTACGCTGCAATTACTCACCAAAAATAAGTAGGTGAGGCTCGCGCCTGTTTCTCCGCATAATACGCTACCGGTTGGCAAGCCAGCTTATCATCGTCACAACCGATTGTATTTGCAGTGCGGAATGTTTTGTATTGATTCTTTAATTAACTCTTCGCGTTCGTCCGCGGACCTTAGCGGGATGCTTTCACATACCAGCTTGTTGTGGTCGTCGGGATGCCTTATCTCGACCCAATATGTCCCCGCCACCGGTTTAGGCTGGTGCTTCTGCTGCTCCGATCTAAACTTTGGCATTAAGTCATGCAAAAGCTCGACTTGCCAATCAACTTCTTCCCTCGTATCGAAATCGCGGCCCGTGGAATATACGAGCTTATTCTTTTCCCAAATTGAGAAGGTGTATTTTTTTGGCTCACGGTCGATAGTTGAAGTTCTTATCTCGAACTGATTCTCAAAAATCGAGTCAACGCGTTCTTTCAAGAAGGGAAAGCAAACCAAATAATTGAGCATCTTCCCGCTTTGCAAGGCGTACGCCACTATCAGAAAGAAACTGACCTTTAGCCCCATCGCCGCCAATAAGACAGCTGTTTCAATCGTTCCAAAAACTAGTTTTTCCAGCTCAAAAACTACAAAGAGTGGCTGAATCGCGGCGTAAATAAAAAGGATCGATACCAGCGGCGGACGCAACCGGAATAGCTTGCTATCTAGCCTCGCGATTAGTAGCGCTAAGGCAATACCGCTCAAAATACCTGTGAGTCCGTCAAATACCGTAGCATAGCCAATCAAGGTATGTTTGTAGGATCCGCGGCCTACTGCGAATGACGCCAATACCAAGTACGCCGATATAATAAGTGCAATAACGAAACTGGAATAATTGATAAGCAGTTTCTGCCGCAGGGTAGACCGCGGGTCGTAAGCTGGAGACTGCAAAATCACGAAACACCAAAACACAAAAAGGAGATTCAAAGTACCAAAGAGAAAGCTGAGGAAAGGAAAGAATAGTACGCGGGCTGCTTGCGCAATTTCGAGCTGAATATTATCTGGCGCTCCAGTCGATTTGGCGAACAATTCATCAAGGAGTAAAACCACGTACAGGAACCATGTGGCTATCCAAAACCAAAAGAAATATTCTTTGAACTTCCGGACTTGGTCGACCGCGACGGAGGGCCGATATGTAGAGAAGTCCAACGTTTCGGTTGAGTTTAACTCTTCCTTTTTCGTAAACACGTCATTTGCTGTTTGTTTTACTGTATCGTGATGGCAACTGTTATCTTTGCGCACAAGAAAAAGCACCATGCTGACCGAGGTGACAACAACCAGTTGAACAACATCGACACCAATATTTGTCCAATTTCTGCGGCCTGCTACTGCGTCCGCACTTAACTGGCGACTCGCTAAATATAAAAATAAGAAAACTAAGAACAAACCTACCGAAAGGAGTCCCAAACGAGTGCTAACGGTAAGGCAACGTTCGCTTCTCATCCATTCTGACAAGCGTTCTCTTCTATTGCGAATCCACTCTGGTCCTGTTCGCCATGCTAAGTATGCAATTTCGCTGGCTGAGTCAAACACGCGCATAATCTTGTTGTCGGACTTTCCACTCAGGGAAGCCGCTTGGACCTTCTCGCAATCGGGTTTGGTGCTATTAGCTGCCCGCTCGCTTAGCTCGGAAAAACAGGCTAGATAATTCAGCATTCTTCCCGTTTGCAGTGCATACATTATTATGAGGAAGAAGTAGATCTTGGAGATCAACACAAACACGAGCACGGAAGCTGTGATTCCCTCCAGGACGGAAGTAGGTCCCTGAGCGAAGGCAACAAATAAGGGCTGCACTGCAGCATAAGAGTACAAGACGCCAATTAGCCGGGAGGACAGGCCTATTAGTTTGCTGTCTAATCTGGCAATCAAAAGAGCGAGAACCACTGCATTCATAGTTCCGCTCAACGCGTCGAACACCGCGTTGACAGCTCTAAAATCCCCCACCGTTAATCGCCATTTCGCAAAGACGAGGAAAATGTACAGAAACGTGAATACTGAAATCACTGTAAACGAAATCGCAAGGTGGTTTCGTTGTCGACGTTTCGTGGTGTCGGGTGAATGAAGCGGGAGATACATCGAGAGGAAGCAAAAATAGACCATTAGCAGGCTTATGTTGTTGAAGAAGAATTCCAGGAACGCGAAAGCGATGGTCCGTCTATCCACCGGGTCCGCATCCTGCTTGCCTTTCGGAGGTACCGCGCGAGTTTCGTAGCGCCCAATCGTTGCATTGGGCAAACGTTTTTGCGTTGTTCCTTTCTCGGTAGTACCTGAGGATCCAGTTGACTCAGCTCGGTTCTTGTCTCCCGAATCGCTAGTCGGCTCCCAAACTAAACGGTAGGATTCTGGTTCCGTAGCCGTGTTGCGACTGCTTACCCACGCATAGCTGTGATCCCAAGCGAATACGACATACAGCAAGAGCATCATGCACCAAAACCATAAGAAGCGACGTTTAAATTTTCTTAAGCGCTTTATCCGCTCATCCTCTGGGGTCATAGCAGGCTGAGCTGTGGTTTGATTTTCGCGAGGTTCGTCTGAACGCTTTCCTGTGTCGAGGTCGTCCCTAAATACTCTCTTAAAAACCATACCTACTCGATAAGATCCGGACGTGTTGTCGTCCAAATACCGAATCAGCACCATTATGAAAACCGCGATCACAGCAATATGGACATAATCGACAGCCATTTTGATCGTGGCTGGATCGAACAAGCCTGTTTCGCCAGTTTCTTTTCTCGCTCCTAACGTGTAATAGGCCAGTGAAGTTAGGCCATATGCAAAAGCGAATATCGCGGCGATCTGACTAAGGAATAAAGCTGTCTCGGTTCGTATCCATGAAAAGAAAGGCTGGTTAGGTAAGGTCGGCTGCCCATGGGGAACTGGTAAGGTGGGAGCGTGAGTTGTCATATGTGCGACTCACTTTCTATAGTCGAAACTGTGATCCTTGATTCTTCAATGACGCACCTCCGCGCCATCCATATTTCCATAACGACAAATCAGGCTTAGGCATGGATACAAATCACCGCTACCCTGACAAACAATCTTTATGTTTGCGGAAGGAGCCTACTCAGTCTAAAAGGACTCAGATCGAAGGACTTCGAGCCTCCCTCTAAAGCTAAGTCAGCCATGATTTCTCCTATGACAGGGCAAAACTTATATCCGTGGCCGGAGAAACCGGCGGCGATCGAAACCTCTTGAAATTCCGGATGATGATCTAGAATGAAGTGCTCATCTTTCGTATTCGAAAACAAGCAAGTCTTCATCGCAATCGTGGGCCCGTCGGCGTTCGGGAAATACTTACGAATCGCTTCGCGTAATACCCGTTCGTCATAGTCATGGCAGTCCCGATCCATAGTGTTTGGATCAACCTGTTGCTTCAAATGGTTATACTTGCCTATCTTGAATCCCGGCATGCCAAAGATTGGGAATCCGTAAAACTTTTCGCCTTCATCGTCCTGCATATAGAAGACCGGAAACGACCCCATCCTAAACAACTCCGGTTGCTTTGGCTGCGACCATAGGAGTACCTGTCTTTCGGGATTCACCACTCCTCTCATTTTCTCAACTATTTGGCCAGCCCAAGGTCCAGCGGTGATCACGAGCCTCGCGGCGCGATATGATGCGCGATTAGTTTGCACCGTCACCACGCCTTTCTGGACTTTCCAATAAAGCACTTCCTCGCGCGCATGTATCTCAGCTCCCGATTCCAACGCAAGCGAAACATGAGCGACTATAGATCGTTCCGAGAGAACAAATCCGCTCTCACGCTGATAAACCGCAGTGAGTGTGGTGGGCAGACAGAAGCCTGGGAACCGCTGACTTAGTTGATCTGACGTAAGGATCTCATGATTCAGATTATGCTCAGCACAAGAGGCTAGAGTACCTTTGACCAAAGTACTATCCTCCGGGCCCGCGTCGATCCCACCAGTAATGAAGAGCAGTTTCTCTCCGAACCTTGATTCCAGATCTCGCCATCCACAATAGGCGCGCAGTAACAAGGGCACATACTTCTTGCCCTCTGCGTAGCCCAGCCGAATTATTCGGTTAACGCCGTGGGATGAACCCAGATCGTTGGGAATGTTGTTCTGCTCGATTGCCAGGACCTTGCGACCGCGCGCTGCTAGCTGGTAAGCGGTAGCGCTGCCCATACCGCCGACTCCGATCACGATGACGTCCCATTCCCTTGCTTGATTAGGTTCGACTGGTGGTGAGGATTTCAGCTCACGGTATGAATTTGACGTTTGAGTCCGAGGAGAGGCCGCTGGTTGATCAACGAACGGTTGTTCAATCTCTAAACTAGGCAGTCCAACGTGAGCCGCAAAATCATGATCCGCATCAGGAAGTCCTCCGTCAGTGAATACGCGTTTCCTTATCTCATCGCGCAAGCGTAGATACGGAGTTGGATTCTTAACCCTCTTCAATCTGATGAAATCGCCAGTCTTGGCAAACGTGTAAACCTGGTATTGATCATTCCCATATCCGATTAGGCCAAAGTCTAGAGTGGAAATGCTCCCTTTAGATTCGACGTTCGACCTGTCCGTTTCGTTTTGAACCTTGGAGCTTTTCCAAACTGCCGCCTTACCAGTGAGGTTAAAGTCATGCAAGATGGCGCCGATCTCAGTCGGCCCGACGTAACCCAGAGGTATCATGTAGTTCTCGTGCATGTCTGCCAGTGGCTTCGCGTATTGTGCGTCGAGGTACTGCTCATTCGCCCTTTCAAGATCGGCCTCTGACTTAAATAGTAAGACACGATGTTGGGGAAACGTTTCGGCCCGCAATCTGTGTTTTACGAGGTGCGAAAAATAACGTTGAGTATTGGGGTGAAACCACTCCTCCAAAGGAATCGTACAAGTTGCGAAGAAGCTCTTTGCACCGCGAAATAGCTGATCCAATTGTCGAGTGGCATCATTAGTCCACGGCCGTTTCGCTTCTTTATGAACCAGATACACGGCAACGCTTAGGAACGTAACAATCAGGCTGAAGATGCTCAGATGAGCGATCAACCCCTCTCGGGAGAACACGTACCCCTGCAGTCCGTTGACTGACCGATCTTTCAGCGCAGCCCACCCGATTACGGTTTCGACGACAATACCGACGAGGACGGGCCATCCCAGATGCGACCGCCAGTGCTTGCTCATCAATTTGAGAAAAACTTTCCAGTACGACATACGCGCACCTCCGGGGCGAGAGTGACTCTCGTTCAAGTGCTGGTGGTCCAAGGCTGGCCTGACCCAAAGTCTCTAATGCTCGGACTTCCTAGAGGTTCTTAGGAGGCTTTAGGCTGTAGTTTCGAGGTCATAGCCCAAGCCGGCACTACTTATGCGGGGGTTAGATATCAAAGTAGCAGGACGCTGTCAATTACTATTGTGTAGAGTCGCTAACGGACGTTTGCATTATGAGGCTCTTCTTTGGGGTAGTCCCCACAACTTTCAGCCACTACCCAATTTCCAATTTCAGTAGGTGTTGACTTTGTGGGAAGAACGGTACTAATCTCATGCCGCTCTATCGAAGGCTGTCCCCGAGCCTTTGTAACCTCGCTCGCTTCAGCCTCGTCACGTTTGCTGGCAACTCGGCGAGTTGCCCCCTTAGTCAAACTCTATGCCTCCAAAGGACCTCTTGCTCTTTATCCCTGGCACGATGGGGAGTTGCCTTCAGCTTCGTAGCGCGACTGAAGATCCTCCGATGAAACTATGGCATGAGAGGCCAGCACAGTCACTCTCGCAGCTTGTTAAGAATCCAACTCTCTACAAGTGGAATCCGGATACTTCAATTGAGGCATATAGCGTTCTCTCCCACGTCGATTCCTTCTTCCGACGGGTAGATATTTGCACTGAGTTGAGAAATTCATTGCAGAAACTTGAACCCTACGAGTACATAGAGTTTCCGTATGACTGGCGACAGGACATTCGCATTACGGCGAAACAGCTCGGAGACTTTGTATCTAACAAGCTAACTAACAGCCAACACAATGCGCGACGCTTATCTGTGATTGGCCATAGCATGGGCGGACTAATTGGTGCGCTCGCATTGCTTAATGCTCATATTCCTGCGAGCCGGGTTTGGAAGTTCATCTCGATTGCAACTCCATATTACGGCGCCCCCTGCGCATTTAAGGCTCTTTCGGAAATAGGTTATTTGCCGGGGATGACTTGGTTAGATCGAACATTGAACTGGAGGAGGGATCGACGAAAGTGCAGACAGATACTTCTGCAGGCCTTTCGTTCCTTTTCAAGCACCTATCAGCTTCTACCGCCCGTCGACAATAGTTACGTCGATTTGGAAGATGGCCGCTCAATAAATCCACTCCGCGAAGCCGTCTGGGATAAACCGATGATTGAAGCCGCAATCGAAACCCAGAATCAACTAGCTAGGTTTCCAGAGTTTTTGACCGAGAACCCAACCATTCAACACCATTTTATCTATGGTGATTATCCTGATAATACGGATCGACTGTATTCGGCAAAGGTTTCGCCATATGGCACGGCATATGAAGATCTACACTGCTTCAAGACAACACATGGAGATGGAACAGTTCCAGTAAATTCATCAAGCGTAAAGACCACTCCTGTGGCAAGGGCACCTATCGTTGGGGCGATTCATGCGTACATGTGCGTAGACCCAAGGACCCTTGAGTTGCTTATGGCTTATGTAACGGGCGTTGCAAAGCCGACTGGAACTGGAAGTTAAGAGATGG
>Ga0307468_100000256_pt1 | contig 12666 bp, 6 predicted proteins | sample atmdna_FD_203085 | JGI IMG/M metagenome (GOLD analysis project Ga0307468, IMG submission 203085) | Hardwood forest soil microbial communities from Morgan-Monroe State Forest, Indiana, United States - atmos_gases AM2C_05 | ecosystem: Environmental > Terrestrial > Soil > Temperate forest > Bulk...
CGCCGGAGCGCGCGCGCGGTCACGAAGTCGCGCCGCGCGTGGTTGAACTCGGCATAGTCCCGGCCGATCTCGGCGAGGAAGATCCAGGTGCGCGCGACGTCGTCGAACCCGAATCCCTGGGTCGCGAGACCGGCTTCGGCGCGCGCCAGGGCGGCATCCGCCTGGCTCCGGAAACCGAGCGCGTCGCCGGGCGCGCCGCCGACCAGGCCGGCCAGGTGCAGGCGCTCGGTCGTGACCCCGAGCACGATCCCGCCGGTCGCCCCGGGCGGCAGGCCGGCCGCCGCCGCGCGCCGCGTCGCCGCACCGCCGCCGACGATCGCCAGGGCCTGGATCTCGATCGCCTGCCCGGATCGCGCCGGCGGCTGCTCGAGAAGGGTGATTGCCGGCCCCGCCGCGCCGCCGAAACGACGCCGCGCCGCGGCGCCCGCCTCGGCCGCATGCGCGCCGAGATCGCGCAGGAACAGCCGCGCCGCGACGATGTCGGCCGGCCGCGCCCCGTGCGCCGCGAGCGCCCCCTCGAGCGCCTCGAACGCGCCGTCGATCTGGGTCGCGGCGCCGGCAGCGTCCGAGCCCGGGCGCGCCGCGACATGGATCTCGGTCCAGTCCGGCAGGTCGATGCGCGCGATCTCGGTGCGGGCGGCGTCGCTCATGAGCCGCCAAGGATACCCGACCCCGTCACTCCGGCGCGCCGATGGTGCCGCCGTCGGTGCCGGCGCCCCGGTTCGGGCTCCGGGGCTCGAGCCGGAAATCGCGCGCCGCGCTCTTCACGAACAGCGGGTCGGCGACGATCGAGTGCGCGTCCCTCCCGGAGAACTCGCGCCAGGCGGCGAGCGTCTCGAACCGGCGCCAGGTGCCGGGCTGCTCTTCGTAATAGATGAGCGCCTTCGACGGGACCTTCAAGTGTTGATCGATCGGGCGGGGTTCGATACGGTCGGCCACGGTCCCCTCCGGGAGGGTGCGCAGCGTCATGCCGTAGTTGTTGTGATCGCAGTCGAACCGCGCCAGGAGATCACGCCCCGCCGCGGTCTCGACGATCAGGAGCGCGTCATTCCCCTGGAAGGCGAGGCTGTTGTCGCGCAGCACCGCCCCCGCGAGCGAGAAGATGAAAACCACGCCGCCATAGAGGTTGCCGACCGCGGTGTTGCGGCGGATCACGGCTCCCGGGCTGCGGTAGAGGTAGAGGCCGCGCTCCTGTGCGAACAGGATGTTTCCCTCCGCGGTGAGGCGCTCCGAGCGGTTCACCTCGATGCCATTGCCGCTCGGCCAGGTGCCGGCCCATGGCGCGTTCCAGACGCGGCAGCCGGCGACCACGACGTCGGGCGATTCGGTGAGGCGGATTCCCGCCGTCCGGTACCAGCGGATTTCGAGATCGCGCAGCACGACGAACGGCGCGCCGTCGAGATCGATGAGAACGTCGTGCCGGCGCTGGCCGTCGAGGACGACCGTGCCCGGGGTCTCCGCCCGCAGCGTGATCGGCTTGCCCGGTTCGCCGCCCCGCGTGAAGCGCACCGGGTCGGCGTACAGCCCCGCGCCGACCAGGATGGTGTCGCCCGGCCCGGCCCGGTCGACGGCTTCCTGGATCGTGCGCAGCGGCTCCTGCGCGCCGCCTGCCGCCCCGTCGCGTCCCGCCTCCGCGACGTGCCAGGAGCGCGGCGCATGCGCCTCGGGCGTCGCGGCCGCGGCCGCGGGGCGCGCATCGCCGGCCGCCGGGGCGACCGGCGCGGCGCTCTCCGCCCCGGCGGCGCCCGGCCGGGGGGTGCGGCGCCCGAACGGCGTGCGGGTATCCGACCGCCGCTTCGGCTTGGCGCGGGCGGCGGAGCCGGCGACAGGGGCGGCGGCCGCGCCCGGTCCGGGCGACGCAAGAGCGCCGATACCGTCCCCCGCGGTCGAGGCGCCGAGACAGGCGCTCTCCGGGCCGAGGCGAAAATCCTCCGCGGCGACATCGACGAAGCGCGGATCGCCGAGCACGCCGCCCGGCTCCTGCACCGACGCCGGGCCGCCCTTCCAGGGGGCGTAGCAGTTGCCGCCGACGCCCCGGGGCTTCGCCGCCTGCGGGAACTGGAGCGGCGCGGCGAACCGGTCCAGGACGTTGGCGCGGATGATCGTCCCGGGATCCCAGACGGTGAAGAGGAAGCCGATCCCGGCGTCGGCGCCGACCAGGGTGTTGCGTTCGACCCAGGCGGGAGCGGCGACCGCCTTGTACAGGAGCCCGTTGCCGAACCCCACCGCCAGGTTGCCGCGCACGAGGGCGCCGCGCGCCGGGTCGTAGAACTGGATGCCGGTGTCGTCCTGCGCGTAGGTCGGCACCTGGTAGGCGTCGCGCCGCTTGAACAACCGGCTCCCTTCGACGCGTGCCTCCGCGCCCGTGACGTAGACGCCGCAGCCGAGGTCGCGCCCGGTGAGCCGGAGCACCGCGGCCCGATCGCCGGCCACCGAAAGCCCGATTGCCGCGTTCTCGACCGTCACGTCCTCGAGGCTCACGTCGTCGGCGTCAACCTGGACGCCGGTGCTGTACTTGGCGCGCGCGAGAAAATTCCGGAAGGCGAGGCCGCGCACCGTCACCCGCGGCCGGAGAATCGTCAGCCCCTGGTCGTCGAGGCTCCGGCGCGCGCTGCCACGGCGCGCCCCTTCCGGGGGATGGAGGAGAAGCCGCCCCCCGTCGAGGAGCACGGTCCCGGGGAAGCGCGCGACCGCGGCGGCGTCGGCCGCGTACCGGTAGCGCACGCGCGCTTCGGGATCGAAGACCGCCGGCGGTTCGCCGCCGGCGCTTCCCGCTTCGCAGGAATAGAGGTCGTCACCGCCGCGCACCCGGTCGAGCCGCGGCAGCGGCACCGACCCGTCGAAGACGACCTCGGCGCCCTCGGCCGGGTGGATCAGCAGGGGAGCGGGCGTCGACGCGGGATCGCGCGGCGCGGGGATCGTGAGACTGCCGCGGTAGGTGCCGGCGGCGAGGATCACCTCGGTGACCGAGGCGTCCCCCGCCAGCCGGTCGCCGAGCGTCGTCGGCGAGTCGGACGGCGTGAATCGCAGGACCTGCCCGCCGCCGGAACCGCCCCGCGCCGGATTTCCCGCGGCGCGCCCGCGCGCCCAGGCGATCGCCGGCTCGACCCACTCGGCGAGCGGCCGGTACAGGAAACCATGCCGGAGACCGGTCTCGAGCCGGATCTCGGCGCGACGCCCCATCGACGTCGATCGATCGAAGAGGGGTCCGCACGATCGTCCCAGGGAGTCGCTGGCCTCGTAAATCGACAGGACGTCGCCGTGCAGGCCGCCCGCGAAACCGCGGTCGGTGTCGTCGCCGCAGATCCCCATCACCACGTAGCCGACGCCGGAGAGATCGAGTCGGTTCGACACCAGGAGAGTGATCCACGCCCCCATCGAGGCGCCGACGACGGTGAGGTGCGCCGGCGGCACGCCGGCCGCCGCGAGGCCGCGGACCTGCGCCACCACCTGGTCCGCGTAGGCCTCGGCTTCGGTGCCGCGCGGTCGCGCCTCGCTGATGACGGTGACGCCGGTCGCCGCGAGTCGCGCCAGGATCGGGTCGTAGAGATAGGGGCCGTAGTCGGGGCTGACTGCCTGCCGGCCCTGCTCCTGAACGATCCGTCCATGCAGATAGAAGAGGTAGGTGGCGGCCGGGTCGGGCGCCGCGGGCGGCGCCGCCAGGATCACCGGCGCCGGCCGGTCGCCGTCCGCCGCCGCCCCGAAGCGGAGGATCCCTCCGGCAAGGAGAACCGCGAACGAGATTCCGGCGGAGCGCGATCGCATCGGATGCGGCCCGCGGCGTCCCCTCGGGGCGGCGCGGGGCCGCGGAGAGACTAGCACTGGCCGCGCCCTTGAGCCGATCGCCCGGGTGGGTGTAGGCTGCGCCGGAAAAAAACCCACGCGACGGAGACAACCTGCCGGCGGACGCCTGCGTCAAGGGCGGTGCCCGCGCGGAGTCCCACGGGGAGGCGTGCCATGGGTCGGCCCGATCCGCATTCGTACTTCGATCCCGATCAGCCGCGCGTGCGCCGGCTGCGGCTGAAACTGGACGTTGATTTCGCCGCCCGCCGGATCGACGGCGTCGTGCTCCTCGAGCTGACCTCTCCGTCCGGAGGCGCGCTCGACCTCGACACCAAGGGGCTCGAGATCCTCGCGGTCGAGACCCCGGACGGCCGGGCGGTCCCGCACACTCTCGGCGCCGAGGAGCCGATCCACGGCCGGCGCCTGCGCCTCGACCTGCCGGCCGGCGCGCCGGCGGTGGGCATCCGGTACCGCACCGCGCCCGAGGCGATCGCGTTGCAGTGGCTCGCGCCGGAGCAGACCGAGGGACGGCGGCATCCATTCCTGTTCAGCCAGTGCCAGGCGATCCATGCGCGCACGGTCGTGCCGATCCAGGACTCGCCGCGCGCCCGCGTCACCTACACGGCCGAGGTCACGGTGCCCGATCCGCTCGCGGCGGTGATGTCGGCGGGGCCCGCCGGCGTGCGACCGGGTCCGCGCCCGGCGACCCGCACCTTCCTGTTCGAGATGCCGCAGCCGATCCCGTCCTACCTGCTGGCGCTGGCGGTCGGCGACCTCGAGGCGCGCGACCTGAGCCCGCGCTCGCGGGTCTGGGCGGAGCCGGCGACCGTCGACCGCGCCGCGTGGGAGTTCGCGGAGATCGAGTCGATGATCCTCAAGGCCGAGGGGCTGTTCGGCCCCTACGAATGGGATCGCTACGACATGCTGGTCCTGCCGCCCTCGTTCCCCTACGGCGGCATGGAGAACCCGCGCATGACCTTCCTGACGCCGACCCTCCTGGCGGGAGACCGGTCGCTGGTCGACGTCGTGGCGCACGAGCTGGCGCACTCCTGGACCGGCAACCTGGTGACCAACGCCACCGCCGAGCACTTCTGGCTGAACGAAGGGACGACGGTCTACGCCGAGCGCCGCATCCAGGAGGCGCTGCACGGCGAGGAGGCGGCCTCCCTGTCGTGGGCCATCGGGCAGACGGCGCTCGATCAGGAGCTGGAGCGCTTCGCGAAGGAGCCGGAGCTGACCAAGCTGCGGCAGCACCTCGAGGGGATCGACCCGGACGACGCCTTCTCGTCGATCCCCTACGAGAAGGGGGCGCGGCTCTGGGCGCTGGTCGAGCGCACCGCCGGGCGCGCCACCTTCGACCCGGTCCTGCGCGACTACATCGCCACCTTCCGGTTCACCTCGATCACTTCGGACGACTGGCTCGGCTTCATCGAATCGCGCCTGCCGGGGGTCCTGGGCAAGATCAACGCGCGCGCCTGGCTCGACGAGCCGGGGATTCCCGCCAACGCGCCGGTGTTCCGATCGAAGCGGCTCGAAGAGCTGACCGCGCTGGCCGGGGGCTGGGGCGGCGGCACCCGCCCGACGCCGGAGGCGAGCGGCCGCTGGTCCCCGAGCGAGATGCTGGTCTATCTGCAGAGGCTGCCGCGCGAAATGGACCGCGCCGCCTGCGCCTGGCTCGACGAGAGCTACGGCCTGACCCGGCGCGGCAACTACGAGATCCTGGTCGAGTGGCTGACCATCGCCGCGGGCTCCGACTACGAGCCGGTCTTCCCGCGCGTGCGCGAGGTGCTGACCCGGGTCGGGCGGATGAAGTACCTGCGGCCGCTGTATGGCGCGCTCGGGCGCCACCCGCGCACCCGCGACCTTGCCCGCGCGATCTTCAAGGAGGCCAGCCCCGGGTACCACGCCCTGTCGCGCCGCGTGGTGGAGAGCGTGATCGAGAAGTACGCCGCATGAGCCGGCCGGCGGAGCCGTCGTCGCCGTCCGCCTCCGAAGAGGTCCGGCTCCCCGACAACGCCTTCCGGGAACTGCAACCCGGCGAGACCTACCAGCCGGTGGTGCCGGTCAACGCACCGGTGCCCGAGATCACCACGCGATCGATCGTGCAGGGGTTCTTCTGGGCGGTGGTCTTCTCGGCGGCCGCCACCTACATCGCGCTCAAGCTGGGGCAGGGAATCGAGTCGGCGATCCCGATCTCGATCCTGGCGGTCGGCGTGTCGGTGGCCGCGGAGCGCTGGATGAAGCGGCGCGGTTCGACGCTCCTGGAGAACATCAACGTCCTCGCCATCGGCGCGACCTCGGGGATCGTCGCCGGCGGGTCGGTCTTCACGATGCCGGCGATCTACATCCTCGGCCTCGAAGGGCGGTCGTCGTTCTTCCAGATCTTCCTGGTGCCGCTCCTCGGCGCCGTCCTCGGCGTGCTGCTCCTGGCGCCGTTCCGCCGCTATTTCGTGCGCGACCTGCACGGCAAGCTGCCGTTCCCCGAGGGGCGCGCCACGACCGAGATCCTGGTCGCCGGGAAGCGCGGCGGCGCCAGCGCCGTGGTGCTGTCGTACTCCGCGGTGTTCGCCGCGGCCTTCGACTTCATGTCGACCTCCATGCATGCCTGGTCCGACACCTTCACGACCGCGGCGATCGGCGCGCTCGACGGCTTCACCGGCCGGGTCAAGGCGGTGTTCACCATGAACACCTCGGCGGCGGTGATGGGTCTCGGCTACATCATGGGGATCGAGTACGCCCTGATCATCATGGCCGGGTCGGTGACCTCGTTCCTGATCCTGGTGCCGATGTTCGGCTACGTCGGCCAGTACGTCACGACGCCGGTCCCGCCCGGCACCGAGGCGCTCGCGGTCCTCGCCCCCGACGCGATCTTCCGGCTGTACGTCCGGCCGATGGGTGTGGGCGGGATCTTCGCCGCCGGGATCATGTCGATCATCAAGATGTCGCCGGTGATCCTCGAGGCGACCCGGCAGGCGTTCGGCGAGGTGGGGCGACTGGTGCGCGGCATGGGCGCGCGCGCCGCGGGGGGCGGACCCGCCGCCGCGGCCGACCTGCCGCGCACCGAGCAGGCGCTGCCGATGTCGGCCAACCTTCTCGGCCTCCTCGGGGTGCTGGTCGCGATCTTCCTCTACTTCCGGTTCTCGGTCCTCGCCGCCGAGCCGCGGGCCACGGCGATCGCGGCGGTGTCGGCGCTGATGACCGTCGGCATCGCCTTCCTGTTCGCGTCGGTCTCCGCCTGGGCGATCGCGGTCATCTCGATCACCCCGATCTCCGGCATGACCCTCACGACGCTGATCGTCACGGCGGTGGCGCTCTCGGCGATGGGTCTCTCCGGGCCCGGGGGCATGCTCCAGGTCCTGCTCGTGGGGGGGGTCGTCTGCACGGCCCTGTCGATGAGCGGGTCGCTGGTGACCCAGTACAAGATCGCCTACTGGCTGGGCGCGACGCCCCGGCGGATCGAGATCTCGAACCTGGTCGGGGCGGTGGCGGCGTCGGCCTCGACGACCCTGGTCATCCTCCTGATGGCGAAGGTGTACGGCTTCTCGCCCGGCCCGGCGCACCCGAACGCCCTGCCGGCGCCGCAGCCGAACGCGCTCGCCGCGGTCCTGCAGGGCGTGATGGGGAACGCGGAGACCCCGTGGTTCCTGTACGCCGTCGGCGGCCTGTTCGCGCTCACCAGCCAGATGGTCGGGGTCTCGGGGCTGGCGTTCGCGCTCGGCATGTACCTGCCGATGGAGCTGAACTCGCCGCTCGTGCTCGGGGCCTTCATCGCGTGGCTCCTCGAGCGATCTTCCAAGGACCGGCCGCTCGCCAAGGGACGGCACGAGAAGGGGACGCTGATCGCCTCCGGCTTCATCGCCGGCGGGGCGCTCATCGGAGTCTTCGCGGCGGTGCTGCGGTTCATCGACGACCAGCGCGGCACGACCATCATGGACTGGCTCGACCTCACGCGCCTCGGCGGGATCGGGCCGCTCCTCTCGGCCTGGGGGAACTGGCTGGGGCTCGCCGCCTACCTGCTCCTGGGATTGCTGGTCTATCTCGACGGCCGCCGGGCCGATCCCGTATAACCCGCTCCTGGAGGGGCCTGCAGGCGAAAACGAGGGCCGCGATTCGAGCCTCGATTTGCCTCCGGGGCGGTCGTCTTCTAGCATTCCGGCCGTCCCTGTGGGCCCATCCCGGGCCCTGTCCTGACACCAAGGAGGAGCGTGGTATGAAGAACAAGTCGATCCTGATGGCCGTGCTGGTGATCGCCGCCCTGGCCGTGGCGCCGCTCGGAAGCGCCTTCGCCAGCGAGGGGACCAAGACCCACCAGCTCACCGCGACCATCGTCTCGATGGACGCGAAGGCGCACACGATCACCTTCACGACCGACTCGGGCGAGCAGAAGACCGCGCCGGTGATGGGCAAGGCGATCTCCGAGCTGAAGTCGGTCAAGGCCGGCGAGAAGGTCACGCTGACCTGCACCGACAAGGCGACGGGCGAGCACGAGGGCGTTTCCGACATTCACGCCGTGGCGGCGGCCAGCGCCAAGAAGTAAGCGGTCTTATTCTCGAGATTATCGGGGGCGGGGCGCCCGGCTTCGGCCGGGGCCCCGCCCCTTCCTCTTTTTATAGCGACGCCGCCGGGCCTTCCGCCTTGACTCACCCGGAGGGGATCACAATATTGACGCGCCGGAGGGGTCCGGTCCCTCCGGAGGTCGATTGTGCGCACATGCCACGGCGCCCGCGGCGCCCGGCGGGTCCTGGTGATTCTGGCCGTCCTGGCCGTGTCGCTCGCGACGAGCGCGGCGGCCGGGAAGGAGCCTGCCGGCCCCGATCTCGGCGCGCTCTCGCTCGAGCAGCTGATGGACGTCGAGGTGGTCTACGCCGCCTCGAAGGTCGAGCAGGACCCGCGTGAGGCCCCCGCCTCGGTCACCCTGATCACCGCCGCGGAGATCCGCGCCTTCGGGTACCGCACCCTCGGCGACATCCTGCGCGGCGTGCGCGGCTTCTTCATCACCTACGATCGCAACTACACCTACGTCGGTGCCCGCGGCTTCGACCGGCCGGGCGACTACAACTCCCGCCTCCTCCTCCTGATCGACGGGTATCGCGTCAACGACCATCTCTACGACGCGGCCTACATCGGCCCCGAGATGATGCTCGACGTCGATCTCATCGACCGCGTCGAGGTGGTGCGCGGCCCTTCGTCGTCGCTCTACGGCGCGAGCGCCTTCTTCGGCGTCATCAACGTGATCACGCGCGACCCGGCGGCGCGTCCCGGCGTCGAGGTCGCCGCCGGCGCCGCGTCATGGCGCGCCTTCGAGGGGAAGGTCGACTACGCGCACCAGTTCGCCGAGCGCTGGTCGATGCTGGCCTCGGCGTCGGGTTACTCGAGCGACGGCCAGGATCTCTTCTACCCGGAGTACGACGACCCCGCCACCAACAACGGCGTTGCCGAGGGGGTCGACGACGAGTCGTACGCCCGCTTCTTCTGGAAAGCCTCCGCCGGCCACTGGAATTTCCAGGTCCTCGGCGGATCGCGCGACAAGACGATCCCGACCGGCTCGTTCGGCGCGGTGTTCAACGACCCGCGCAACCAGACGACCGACGACTCGATCTACGCCTCGGCCCGCTGGCGCAACCGGATCGCGGGGCAGGTCGACCTCGACGCGCGGCTGTCGATCGACGACTACGGCTACCGCGGCGACTACGTCTACGACCAGGGAACGCCCGGGAACCCGCTGCTGGTGGTCAACCACGATCGCGCCGACGTCACCTGGTGGGTGGCGGAGGTCGATGCCACGCGCCGCTTCGGGACGCGCCAGCGCCTGAACGGCGGGATCGAGTCGCGCGGCAGCCTCGACCAGCGCCAGCGCAACTTCGACGCCGCGGTCACCTACTTCGACGACGACCGCAACACCCGGGCGGTCGGGGTGTTCGTCGAGGACGCGATCGATCTCGGGTCGGACGTTACCCTGAGCGCCGGGGTGCGGTACGACCACTACGACACCTTCGGCGGCACCACCAATCCGCGCCTGGCGCTGGTCTGGGCGCCCGGGGCGAAGACGGCGGTGAAGCTCCTCTACGGCAGCGCCTTCCGCGCTCCAAGCACCTACGAGCTGTACTACGTCGACGGCTTCAGCCAGAAGGCGAACCCCGACCTCCAGCCGGAGACCATCCGCACCACCGAGCTCGCGGTGGAGCATCGGTTCTCGCCGGCTCTCCGTCTCACGGGATCGGCCTACGTGTATCGCATCGACGACCTGATCACCCAGACGATCGACCCGGGGGACGGGCTCCTGCAGTTCCTGAATCTCGACGCGGCGCGGGCGCGCGGCTACGAGGTGGAGCTCGCGGGTCGGACCCGACGCGGCTGGCAGGCCTCGTTCGCGTACGCCTACCAGACGACCGAGGACGAGGCCACCGGCGAGCGGCTGACCAATTCGCCGCGCGGCCTGGCGCAGTTCCACCTGATCGTCCCCGCCGCGAAGGGACGGATCACGACCGGCTTCGAAGCGATCTACGAGACCGATCGGTTCACCCTGCAGCGCAACCGGGTCGACGACTACCTGCTCGGCAACCTGACGATCACCGGCCGGATCATCCCCGACCGGCTCGAGCTGCAGGGGAGTCTCTACAACATCTTCGACGCGGATTACGGCGACCCGGGCGCCGGCGAGCATCTCCAGGACGTCATCGATCAGGACGGCAGGAGCGCGCGGCTGCTCCTCCGGTGCCGATTCTGAATGGAGCGGCGGCCGGCGCGACGCATCGCGGCGGAGGGGCTCGGGCGGCTCGGAGCGGCGGCCTGCCTGGCCGGACTCGGGACCTTGCTGCTCGCCGCGCCGCCGGTGTCGCAGGGGAACGGGCCGCGCGTCGTGAACGGCACCGCGGCGCCGGCGGTTTCCCCCTCGTCGCCGGCGCCCGCCCCCTCGCCGGCCCTGGAGAGCGCCCCGGTCGCCGAGGTGAAGGCGGCCTTCGTCCTGAACTTCGTGCGCTTCACCACCTGGCCGGATCGCGCCTTCCCGGACCGGCAGGCGGCGATCGTCGTCGGCCTGGTGGGGCGCGGCGAGTTCTCGGAGGCGGTCGAGACGGCGCTCCGGAACCGCGTCGCCCAGGGGCGGCCGCTCGCCGTCCGGCGGCTGTCGGAACGCTCGCCGCTCGATCCGCCCCCGCACCTGATCGTCTTCGACGGCGGCGCGGCGGCGCGGCTCCCGGCGATGCTCCTCGCGCTCGGCGACGCGCCGGTCGCCACCGTCGGCGACGTTCCGGGGTTCTGCACGCGCGGCGGCCTGTTCAACCTGTTTCTCGAAGAGGAGCACGTGCGGTTCGAGGTGAACACCGACGCCGCCGACGGACGCGGGCTGAAGTTGAGCTCGTCGCTCCTGCGGCTCGCCCGGCGCGGCCCGACCGAGCCGGGCGCGAAGGGACGCTGAGAGACCCATGCAACGCCTGGAGGAACCGATGCCGACGACCCTGAGACGCCCTTCGCGCCGCCCCGCCGGGCGCGCCGCCCGCGCGGCGGCGGTCGCCCTGCTCGGGATTCTCGCGGGGGTCGCGTGGGCCGCGGCCGATGAGGCGCCGCCCGCCGCTCCGGCCTCCGCCGGCGCGGCGTCCCCCGCGGCGCCGACCATGGCGGACGCCACGGAGATCGAGGCGCTGCGCCGCCGCATCGCCGACCTCGAGGCGCAGATCGTGCGCCTGCGCGACGAGATGGCGCGCCTGCACGGCGGCACCGCCGCGACCGGACCGGTCGCGGGTGCCGGATCGATCGAAAGCCGCATCGTGGCGCTCGAGAAGGAGATCGCCGCGCTTCTCCAGGCGACGCCGGCGGCCTCGGTCGCGGCCGCGCCGCTCCCGCACGAAGTGAACGGCTTCGACCGCAGCGCCTCGCGCCCCTTCGTCGCCAAGGGGGGACTCACGCTCGGCGGATACGGCACCGGGCTGTACCAGAAGTACACCGAGCACCGCGACGACGACACCGACGCGAATCTCGCCAACCAGGCGAACCTCCCCGAGGCGTTTCTGTACGTCGGGTACCGCTTCGACGATCACTGGGTCTTCGACGCCTCGTTCGGGATCACCGACGCCGTCGCGGGGGACGGTCAGCCCGGCGAGGCGACCGTCGAGTTCGCCTTCGTCGACTACCGCTGGCGCCCGACGCTCGGAGCGCGCGGCGGTGTGGTCCTCCTGCCCCTCGGATTCCTCAACGAGCGGCACGAGCCGAATTCGTACCTCGGCGCGCGCCGCCCCGAGGTCGAGACGCGGATCATCCCGACCACCTGGCGCGAAGCCGGCGGCGGCCTGTACGGCGAGGTGGGGGAGGGGTTCGCGTGGCGCGCCTACGCCACCACCGGCCTCGACGCCTCCGGCTTCGAGCCGGCGACCGGCGTCGCCGGGGGGCGGCAGCAGGGAGCCGCGGCGAACGCCACCGACATCGCCCTGTCGGCGCGCGTCGACTGGACGCCGTTCCGCTCCGACGCCTCGGGTCGCCTGCTCGCCGGGGCCTCGATCGTGACCGGCAAGACCGGCCAGAAGGAGCCGGGCTTCCCGGCGGGACGGTTCACCCTCTGGGACGCCCACGTCGAGTACCGCTGGCACGGGCTCCAGGTGCGGGCGCTCTACGCGCAGTCGATCCTCGGCGACGCCGGCGAGGTCAGCGCGGCGATCGATCCCGGCCTGACCACCGCGATCGGCGAGATGATGAAGGGCTTCTACCTCGAGGTCGGCTACGACGTCCTGAGCATCGCCGCCGAGACCGACCAGACGGTCATCCCGTTCTGCCGCTTCGAGTCGCTCAACACCCAGGACGAGGTTCCCCCCGGCCTGAGCGCCGACCCGGCCAACGACCTGAAGGTCAAGACCTGCGGCGTGGCGTGGAACCCGATCAAGCCGATCCGGG